>Ga0182018_10003374_pt1 | contig 14452 bp, 13 predicted proteins | sample 812P2MmetaG_FD_120490 | JGI IMG/M metagenome (GOLD analysis project Ga0182018, IMG submission 120490) | Permafrost microbial communities from Stordalen Mire, Sweden - 812P2M metaG | ecosystem: Environmental > Terrestrial > Soil > Wetlands > Permafrost | place: Sweden: Stordalen | collected...
GCTGCCGGTGACCATGGGAATCTGGGCGTAAGAATAGTCCCACGAGAGGTGTGCCGGCCAGATCAGCAGCCCGAGGTATTTGGCGAGGAGGCGGACGGCCGTAAGTTTGGCGCTCCAAAACCCGGCCGCCGCCAGTGGATTGTCGAGGAACGGAATCCGCACCGGCGGCAATTTCGAGAGCACTGCCGCGCGCTGGTACGCCATCGCCACGAGAGCCGGAAATACCGCCAAACAGCCCAGTGCCAAGGCGCGGCCGCGTTTTCGCTCCCGCCACCGCCTCGGTTCCCACCAGCTCAGTTCGAAGAGCGCCATCACCCCGGGCAGCACGACCGCATTCTCTTTGGAAAATACTCCCCACGCGGCGGCCAACATCAGTCCACCCAACCAGGCCCAGCGCCGCACGCCCCGGCTTTCGGCGCTTTTCAAGTACATCCAAAAACCGCTCAACACCGCGAGCCCGGCAAGCAGGTCGGCGCGCCCGGCGATGTTCGTGACGGACTCGGTCAAGACCGGGTGCACCGCCCAGAGAGCCGCCGCCGCAAAAGGCTTCCAGCCGGTCTTCCACAATCGCCGTGCCAGAAGGTACACCAGCAGAACGTTGCCGGCATGCAGCAGGAAATTGATCGCGTGGTAGCCTGCCGGCCGGTCGCGATTTCCCAGGACGGCGTAATTGAAGAGGTACGTGAGTGTGGCGATCGGCCGGTAGAGACCGCTTTCGCCGTACGGCCACCAGTAGGTGTGCCCCAGAATGAGTTGCAGGTTCTCCCCGGTGGCGGCGCGGATACGGTCTTCGAGCAGGATGCCCCGGCTGTCCAGCGAGAATCCGGCAGAGAAGGAGTTGGAATACGCCAGCAGGGTGGCGGCACACAAACCGATCGTCGCCAACACGCGGCGCAGGCGCGGTGTCCACCGGGGCCGGCGGGGCTCCTGTTGGCGCGGGGGCGGGGCGATGCCGTGTCTTCCGGACCTTTTCATGCCGCGGTGAAGAATCAGAGTAACAAAAACTCACCTGTCCCTAAGAGGGTGCGAGAAAATTCGTTGGGCGGCCAGCGCGCCCCGGTAACGCGCTTGAGGACGGCAAACAGCAGCCAGACGTTGGTCCGGTGGCGCCATCCGCTCTCCATGCCGAAGAACTGGTAATCGGCGCTGTGAGTAAGCCGCGTCAGCGGGGCAGGTTCCGAACGTCCGCGACCCGCGCGGCATTGACTACTATTGACAACCCCGGCCCGTCACTTGCCTGCATCGATCTGCGATACTCGGTGTCAAGGGCGGTCTAAGCCTCAGGACACATGATGACGAGCGGAAAATGGCTGGGCGCTATGGCGTTCGTGGCCGCAAGCGCACCCTGGGCCGATGGCGCCCTGCCCGGGTACGCCGATTCGACCGTTTGCGCGGCTTGTCATCGTCAGATCGCGGACACCTATTCGAAGACGGGCATGAGCCGATCCTTTCGGTCTGTGGGCACGGACAGCCGGCTGCCGGAACTGGAATCCTCCAGTTACGATCACGCACCTTCCAGCGAACACTTCCTCTCGCAGCGGCGCGACGGCAAGTATTATATCCGCCGCACCACGGCTGGCGGAGGGGGACAAGCAACCAACTCGCTCGAGGAACCGGTTGACTATACCGTTGGGTCCGGCGACCATGCCGTCAATTATCTGCATCGCACGCGAGACAATCAGCTAGTCGAAATTCCAATCACCTGGTATGCGGAAAGCGGCGGCCATTGGGGAATGAGCCCGGGATACGACCGGCCGCGGCATCCGGGCTTCAGCCGCGCGATTTCGTATCGCTGCATGTTCTGCCACAACCAGTATCCGGACCTTGCCGGCGGGCCGGGGAATTGGGACGGGGCGACGGTGTTCCCGGCGCAACTGCCGGAGGGAATCGATTGCCAGAGATGCCATGGCCCGGCGGCCAGCCATGTGGAGGCGGCTCGCCAGGGGCGGCCCTCGAGCGACATTCGGGCGGCCGTCGTGAATCCCGCCCGTTTGACGCCGGAGCGCCAGATGGAGGTCTGTATGGAATGCCATCTGGAAACCACCAGCACCGAACTTCCGGGCGCGATCATGCGTTTTGAACGAAGCGTGTTTTCCTATCGGCCCGGCGAACCGCTTTCGGATTATATTCTCTTCTTCGATCACGCGCCGGGGACCGGCCATGACGATAAGTTCGAGTTCGTCAGCTCGGTCTACCGGTTGCGAAAATCGGCATGCTTCCAGGCGAGCGAGGGGCGATTGACGTGCACGAATTGCCACGATCCGCATCAGGCGATGTCGCGGGAAGATTCCCTTCGGAGGACCGATCGGGCTTGCGCGGCTTGCCATGAGGCCAGTGTCGCCGGCCTGGTGAGCAAGGGGCAACATACGGCGGCGACGGAATGCGCTACCTGCCACATGCCCCGGCGGCAGGGAGTGGATGTGATCCACGCTACCGTGACCGATCATTGGATTCAGCGGCCGGCGAAGTCGCCGGCGCCGGCGCCCGTAGCCGAAGAGAATGACGGTAATACCCTTCCCTATGCGGGAGAAGTCGTTCCTTACTACCCGAAACTGGTTGAGCCGCTGTATGCCGCCATCGCCCAGGTGAACGGATTGGCCAATCTGCCTGGCGGGCTGGCGGGCCTCCAAAAGCTGCTGGCCAATTCGCGTCCCAAAAACGCAGCTCCGTATTTCGAAATGGGGGAGGCTTTCGCCAGGACGGCACAGGCCGGACGGTCGATTCCTTTTTACGAGCAAGCAGTCGGGATCGAACCCGGGAATTGGCGGTATCTGTATGCGCTGGGGCAAGCGCTCCAGGCCACAGGCAAGCTCAACGAGGCTGTGGTTGCGCTGGAGCGGGCGGCGGCTCTGGCGCCCTATGAGACCAGCCTGCGGAACGGGCTTGGGGTGGCTTACGCGCTGGAGGGCCGTGCTTCGGACGCGGTGCGAACCCTTCGCGATGCGGTGAGCCGGAATCCGGAGGACGCCACCGCGCAGCAGAATCTCGGCCAGGCGCTGGTTCGGGCGAACGATTTGGGTAACGCGGAGGCGGCGTTTCGCGAGGCGGTGAGGCTGCTGCCGGAATCCGGGGAGCTGCGCCTGACTCTGGCCGAGGCGCTGATGCAATTCAGCCAGTTTCGCGACGCTGCGTTTCAACTCGAGGAGGCGATTCGCAGCGGACCTTCCACCCAGACCGCGCGGTCCGCGTGGTTTGCGGGATTGGCTGACGCCGGCGGCGTAACGGAAGCACGAATGCGCTACGACCAATCGTTGCGCCAACAAATTTCGATAGTCCATGACGATCTGGGGAACGTCATGATTTCGCTCGGCGACGCCGAGGCTGCCATCCGGGAATATCGCCTGGCGGCCGATTCCGATCCGCGGTCGCCTTTTGCCGCGCTGAACCTGGGGCTCGCGCTGGCCGGCCACAGCCAACCCGCCGAAGCCCGGCAATGGCTGGAGTCGGCCTTGCGGCTGGATCCGCGGCAGCCCGCGGCTCACCTGAAGCTGGGGGAGTTGCTGCTTGCCGCGGGTCTCCGCAAGGAGGGCATCGCGCACTTACGAATCGCCGCGTCCTGCGCCGATCCGCGGATTCGGAGCGCCGCGGAAAGGCTGTTGGAATCCGCTAAATAAGCGGCTGGATGTGCGGGCGAGGCGGGCTTCGGCCAGTCAACGGCCAGGACCGGCGATTCTGGGATTTCCCTTTGACAGGGGCCAATCCGAAGTTCCTCAAAACATATCTTAAGTCTCTTGTTTTGAGCGGCTACATGTCTACTGTAGGCATGTAACTACCCAATAGAATCAGCAGGTTGCAATTAACATTCTGGAACTTCGGGCTAATCGAGGCGCCATAAAACAACGCTCTCTAAATTAATCCTGTACGAACCCCTTTGCACCTCGCTGTCCGATGTGGCATAGCGCGGCTTCGCCGCACGCTGTCGGCTTTCGGCGTTCGGCTTTGGACTTCTCTCTGCCCGAACCACTCTGAGCCAGATCGACGAATCGCAAGGGAAAGCGGCATTGAGAAAAAAACTCGCGGCTCGGAAAGGCTCTCAAGTTCAGGAATGCGGACAAGTGGGTATCCCTTTCATTCAGCTACCGCTTCGCCCGGTAGCGCAAGCTGCGCCACATGGGCCGCCCCACCACAAGATCTGGTGGCCGGCTGAGTCAAGGGGATACCGACTTGCAGACATTCCCGTCTTGCAGCGCCGAGACTCATCGCGCCGCTTTTCGGACCGGCCCTGCGGCGTGGCGGCTGAGCGTCGACAGGAGCGCCGGCCCTGGAAGGCAGGGGTGTCTGCGCAATCTTGCAGCAGACCGGCGAGAAATGCGGGTTAAATGCTGCCGCACCGGCCGCACCGGAGAGACGGTACCTCCGTGCGCCGTCGCCAAGGCATAATGAGGAGGTGCCTAAGGTTCGTCCCAAGCCGGTGGACAAGCCAGCGGCCAAGCCGCCGCCGCCCAGTTTCGCACGCCGGCGGTGGCCCGACTTTTGGATCTGCCTGCTGCTGCTGGCCGCCACGTTGGCCGTTTACAGCCAGGTCCGGCACTACGAATTCGTCAATTACGACGACCCGGAATACGTCGGCAATAACATTCACGTGCGCGCCGGCCTGACTGCCGGCGGCTTGGTCTGGGCGTTGACATCCTTCGATGCCGCCAACTGGTTTCCGCTGACGTGGCTTTCTCACATGGCCGATATCCAGTTCTTCGGCATGGAGAGCGGATGGCACCACCTGACCAACGTCTGGCTGCATGCGATCGACGCCTTGCTGCTGTTTGCCGTCCTCAAGCGTATGACCGGCGCGCGCTGGCCGAGCGCGTTGGTGGCGTTCCTGTTCGCCCTGCATCCCCTGCACGTGGAATCGGTCGCGTGGGTTGCGGAGCGCAAGGATGTGCTCAGCGCTTTTTTCTGGTTCCTCACGCTGTGGTGTTATGCGCGCTATGCGGAGCGGCCCGGCGCGGGCCGCTATCTGGCGGTGTTGCTGGCATTTTGTCTCGGTCTGATGGCCAAGCCCATGATCGTCACCTTGCCCTTTGTGCTGCTGCTGCTGGACGTGTGGCCCCTGCGGCGCGCGCGGCTGCCTTGGCGGTGGAATTCGCCGCCCGGGAAAGCTCTGCTGCTGGAAAAGCTGCCGCTTCTGGCCCTGGCCGTGGGCACTTCCGTGGTGACCTTCCTGGCGCAGCGGCATAGTGGCGCGGTCGCCCCTCTGGTTGGAATACCCCTGGCTTTGCGGCTCGAAAACGGCCTGGTTTCCTACCTGGCGTACATCGGCGACATGCTCTGGCCGGCCAATCTGGCGGTGCTCTACCCGCTTCCCCGCACGTTGCCCGCCTTGGGGGTGGCGGCAGCCGGTCTCGCCTTGGCCGGCATCTCGATTCTGGTGGCGCGCCAGTTTCGAGCGCGGCCGTACCTTGCCGTGGGATGGTGCTGGTATCTCGGGACGCTAGTGCCGGTGATCGGGCTGGTTCAGGTGGGCACGCAGTCGCACGCCGACCGGTATACCTACGTGCCGGCGATCGGGCTCTCGATCATGCTGGCATGGGGCGCGGCGGAGCTGGTCGAGCGGCGGCCGCGCGCCCGGAATGCGGTAATCGGCGCGGCCGTCGTAGCCTGCTCGGCTTGTCTGGCCGTAACCTGGTTCCAGATCCAATACTGGGCATCGAGCGAGCGGCTGCTGGGCCACGCATTGGAGGTTACCAGCGACAACTTCATCACGCACCATAACCTGGCGGACTACTACCTGCAGGTGAACCGCAATGAAGAGGCCCGCCAGCAGGAAGCCGAAGCGCTGCGCATCAATCCGCTCTACCTGGAGGCACGCCTCAACCTGGCCTTAGCGCTCAGCCTGCTGGGAAGGCCTGGCGACGCCGAAACGGAATACCGCCGGGCGCTGGAGCTGCATCCGGAGGGGAAACAGATGGTGGTGGCGCATTCCGGTCTGGGCGCGGCCCTGGCGGCGCAGCATCGCACCACCGAGGCCCTGCCGGAGCTGCAACTTGCCGTCCGGCTCAAACCGGAGTCCGCCGACGGGCACTATAACCTGGGCACAGCCCTTGCTGAACTGGGACGCAATCGGGAGGCCGCATCGGAGTTAGCCGCCGCCGTCCGCCTGCAGCCCGAGGACGCCGAGGCGCATCACAAGCTGGCACTCGCCTTGGCGGCCCAAGGGAAACAGGACGAAGCGGCCAACGAGTTTGCCGCCGTGGCGCACCTGCGGCCGGACGACGCCGTCATCCAGTACAACCTGGCCATCGCGCTAGCCCGCGCGGGACGCCTCGACGAAGCCATCGCGCATTTTTCCGAAGCGCTTCGTCTCAAGCCCGGCTTTCAGGCGGCGCGCGAGGATCTGCAAATCGCGGTGGGCCAGCGCGGCGCATCGGCGAAGCGGTGAACTTAAGAACGGCAGCAGCCCTCTTCTTGCGAAACATTGGGCAATCCTGCCCGGCGACCGCTCCCTCCGGCCGGGCTCAGTATCGGTACTATGCGTTTCCGGGCCGCGACCGAAGCGAACGGTTTATTTCTTGAGACTCAGTCCTTGAACGAAAACACCGGATCCACGTCCACCGGGATGTCTTTCGTGACCGCCAATGCCGCCGTCAACTCCGCCGGCATCGTGTCGTACTTCGCCAGCATCGCCTCCGCGCGTGCGCGATTGCCGCTCGCTTCGATGGTCAACAACTCTTTGGCGAGAGCGGCCACCACCGCGGGGACACGCTCGTAGCGGATGGTATAACGGCCGTTCGAATAAGTGAGCGCGTGGCCTTCTAATAGATAGTTGAACTCCATCGTCTCGGCGCGGCCGTGTGCTTCGCCGGTGCCAAAGCGTAGCGTGCGAAACAGACCGGCGACATAGGAAGCGTAAAACTCTTCCAGGCGGTCCTTGGGCATCGCGCCATGCTCCACCAGCCAAGCCAGGCCGAACATCCCCACCACGTCGGCTTTGGCTTCTTCCAGACCGGAATAAGCCGGCCCAAGGGCCTCGTTGATGGACACCTGTTTGCCTCCCTGGCGGGCGAAGACCGGGCCTAACTCGTGGGCGATTTCATGCATCAGCGTGCCGGCCAGATAGCCTTCGCCCGATGCCTTGGCCGCCTGCGCGGGCGGTATCAGCTTTTGGGCGATCGGCAGAATCACGAAGTTCACGCGCGCGTCGAGGAAGTTTTTGAAGAAGATCTTCTTGCTGCCTTTTTCCTGGTGGATGCGCGGATCGTTGGGCAGGTTATCGGCCACCGCCTGGTAGCCGTGCAGCAGATCGCCGGCGCGATACGGCGCGTCCATTACCTCCATGGGCGACAGGTGGCCGCGCTTGGAGGGACGGTCGGCGGGGTCGAGCGGCAACGCGTCTTGTATGTCGGCAACATACTTCTGGTAGATGGCCAGCTTGCGGCTCTCGTCTTCATTGCGAATCAGTAAGGACGCGCCGTAGGAAGTCTTCACGGCCAGTAAGTCGTCGAGGTAAGTTTCGTAGGGCGCGAAAATGACGTCGAACTTAGGATCTTTCAGGTCGAGCCAGGCGAGATCGCTCTTATAGTAGTCGTCGGTGAGGAGGGCGTCGGCGCGCAGGCGCAGGAAATTGGCGAAGGCCGGATCGTCGCTCAGGGCGGCGGCATCGCGCAGGTCCTTGGCCATCGGCTGCAGGAACTGCTTGTACTCTTCGCGATACGGCACGCCAATCAGGCGGTTGCCCTGTCGCTTGATTACCGTGTAGGGGTCGTAGATGGCGGTCTTGTCGGCGGGGTGCTGTTGGACGTACTTTTCGATGGCATCGCGCGTGAGGTCGTGCGGGTAGAGTTCGTGGCCGGGCAGCAGAGGCTGCGTTCCCACGAACGGCCGGTTCTCGTCGAGCAGATCCCAGCGGCTGCCCATAATGGCGAGCAGGCGTTTGATGGTGGGATCGGGTGTGGTGCGATACAACTCCAGGCCGGCGAGGTCGCTCTGGCGCCAGAAGATGTCGTCGAGCAGGCGGCAGGCATGCGCCAGCTTGTCGACCATCTGGCGCTCTTTCGGCGAAAGGCCCGCCGGGAGAGGCATGTTGACCTTCTTCCACTGGGCCAGGCGCGCGGCGGGCGTAGTCTGTGCGGCCGCGACGCAGACGAATGCGGCGGCGAGAACAATTGGGCGTCCTCTCATGAGGTCCATGATATCGCGGGGTGGTCAATCCGTGAGGAAGCGGACGATTTTGGGCGCCATGTAGTCGAGGACGTTGAGCAGGTCGTGGCCGGCGTCGAGGACCTCAAGGGCCGCATATGCGTGGGTGGCGGCGAATTCTTCGGAATAACGCGCGGGCACCACATCGTCATGCACGCCATGGAAGATCAGCGCGGGCTGAGCGAAGTCGGGGTAGGCCTCGTAGCGCTCTCCATCGGCCAGAAGCTGGTAGCCGAGTTTGCGATTGCGGTTGTCGGCGTAGTGGAAGACGTCGAGTGTGCCGGCCCCAACGGTTCGGCTGCGATGTGGAGACCGCGTTTTTCGATGTGCCGCGGCCTGTGTGCCGCGAGCGCAATGCGTAGCGTGATCGCGTGGGACTTGAGATGCACTGCAGAAGATGGCGGCGAAGTTGGTGGTGCCGACGGTGGACGAGGGGTTCACGAAGGCCGCGGGCGGCGGGTAGGCATCACGCTGGTCGCAGTGAGTTCGTCAGCGTGGCACCGACCGCTACTTTGCCCCGAAAGCCGGATGCTTCATCCCGCAAGGAGCCCTTACAGCCTGCTTCGTCAGCTTCCTCTCGCATTTCGTTTCACGCTCCCACAATGCGCAAGGGCGCCAGCCGAGTTTGCCATCGCGAACGAGTCGGCGTCCCTGTACTGAAGCAAAACGCCGAAGTATTTCATTTGCGACACCGTTGTTTCGAGAATCCCTTCACTCCGAACGCCCCACGAGTGCGGACGCCAGAGACCATCACCACCGAGCGAATATCCGGTGCCGATCCCAACGAGTTTGTAGCGCTTCTCGGCCCAGATTTCGGCCACGTTTCTGTGACATCCACTCGTCTTCAAGGTTCTTCGCTCCACCGGCCCAGCCATGACGAAGCCAGCGTCAATCAGGAGTCGCAACGCTGGGTCCAGACCTAGGGGCGCGACCAGATGTGTGCCTCCAATGCCGATCAGCAGCCCCCTCAGTACCTTAAGGTCAGGCTGCTGCTCAGCGGCGTCGCGAAAACGACGGTCCAGAAAACGCTTTCGCTCTTCCGTCATCACGAAACCTCTACGCCAGCTAAGGCAACCCGCTGATCCTGATATTCACTCGGCATGGGCTTGATCACCGCGTTGCGTCGCGGAGTTCGGCGTGCAGTTAGAAGCGTTTCCGACTCGGCCATGCGATCCAGCGCCCCCGGAAGAGCCAGTTGTGTGGAAGGCCGGAGTCCAGGCTACCCTGCGGACGGTGAGTCAGCGCATTCCAGTGAAGCGCAGAGCGCATGGTTGGTCCTGGAACCAGGTAAACGATAGACCGCCCAGCATCCAATGGCGCACATGCGAAGGATAGCCGAAGCAATCCCCTTTGGCAACATGTTCTTTTAAGGAACACTCGGCTCCCATTCCGTCTGCTACACAGAATGGGAATGCCGTTCAAGTCCAAGAAGCGGCCATCGCGAAACATTATCGGGAAGCGGGTCAGAGAAGCTCGCCATCGGTTTGATCCACCGCTGACCCAAGATCAATTGGCCGGGAGGTTGGCAAGCGACGGGGTCCAGCTAGACAGGGTTGCCTTAGCGAAAGTTGAAGGCGGCCTCCGTTCCGCGTTTGATTTTGAAGTGAAGGGCTTAGCGGCCGTCCTAAAAGTTGACGCCAATTGGCTATTGGGAATCGATGCGAGCGCACCGCAGGGCGCGAAGGGAACAGCGCAGCGCGGCAAGGCTCGTGCATGAGCTTCCCAGTATCAGCGTATCTGCGGACGGCAACCTCACGGGCCAAGTCCGATGTGGCGAATAAACTTGTTAGCATGCTTCTTCATGATCTCAGCCGCAAGATATGTGCTTCGCTCAAACTCAGCATTACAGACGCACAATACGCCGGGGCGGTAGAGGCTGCATTTGGGAGTAACTGCTGCTACTGTTACCAGCCCTTGGAAAGGACCGGACCTCGGTTGAACATCTTGATGGTATGAACCGGTTTCGTTTAGGCCTACATATTCCGGGGAATGTGATTCTGGCATGCAAACGATGCAATGGAGAAAAGCGTCGCGACGACCAACTGGACCAGCTCACGTTGGCGGAATACGGCTGGGAGTCTTTCCTCTCGCATGATTCAACGCGTTGTGGGGCGAAGTGCAACACCTGCCGCTACTGGAGAATTGTTTGGCCGGACCCAGCGGAACGGGCTGAAAGCATGAAGAACGCTCGGCAGAAGATTGAGGCCTTCCGCGACCAGTATCCCGCGTCGACGCGGTGGAGTCTCGGCGCCCGCTCTTTTTTGAGGCTCACGGTGGACTCGCTTTATCGTAGTTGCCAAGAGTTCGCAACAAGCCAAATCAGAAAGACCGTTGACGAAGCCTTCTGCCGTCTCAGCGAGGATGTTGGCGGGCACGAGGCTCTGTAGGTTTTCGCCGAGGCCGCAGTCCGCGGGCCAACTCTCCCGATCCCAATCGCCACTGCGTCGCTTCCCGGCAACGGAGACGGGCATCTGGTAGCGTTGTTGTCCACACGCTGGCGTTACCGCCATGATCGAGTCGATCTGGTGGATGAGGCTCGCTTATGCGCCTCCAGCGCGCCGCCAAAATCAACACTGCCGTCTTTACGCCGTGGTTGGCGAGTTTGCACCGAACCGCTTGCATAAAGTTCTGACAAATTGCCCGCCAGCTATGGACAATGCCGCTCTTTCGGCGGTGGTCCACTTTGCTCCGGAGCTGATCTGGTACGGTTTGAAGGAGAACGGACGGACAAAGTACCTTCGGAATTTGGAATGGCTGATTCACCAGACCCCCGAGCGGCGGTAGCGCAGAGCCGTGGATACGCTGACACCTGAACGCCGCTCGGAAAACATGAGCCGGATTCGCAGCCGCGACACGTCACCGGAAATGACTGTGCGGCGACTGGCTCACGCCATGGGTTTCCGCTATCGGCTTTATGTTGCGAAGCTCCCCGGCAAGCCCGATCTTGTATTCCCGCGTCTCAAGAAGGTCATCGAAGTGCGGGGCTGTTTCTGGCATCGGCACAAAGGCTGCATTGACTCGCACATTCCCAAGTCCCGAACCGCGTACTGGCAACCGAAGTTGGCAAAGAACCAGCGGCGGGACGCTGAAAATCTGGCTAATCTGAAGGCTCTTGGCTGGAAGGTGCTCACGGTTTGGGAGTGCCAGACCAAGAATGCATCGAAGCTCGATATACGGCTAAAGAGGTTCCTGGCGGGTTAGGTCCTCTTGTGATCGTGGCGATGCGTCCCTGTGGCCTCCCTGCGCTGGCGTGGGGTGTGCTGGTGACGTCCCGGCTCACGTTCGATGATGTGTTCTTAATCGTCGGCTGGTTGCTGGAGTCGCTTGGAAATCTCTCGATCATCAGCCACCCCATCTGGCGCTCTTTAGGCGAAAGGCCCGCCGGGAGAGGCATGTCGACCCTCTTCCACTGGGCCAGGCGCGCGGCGGGCGTGGTCTGCGCGGCCGCGACGCAAACGAATGCGGCGGCGAGAATGGTCGGGCGTCCGGTCATGAGGTCCATGATATCGCGGGGCGGTCAATCGGTGAGGAAGCGGACGATTTTGGGCGCCATGTAGTCGAGGACGTTGAGCAGGTCGTGGCCGGCGTCGAGGACCTCAAGGGTGGCGTTGGCGTGGGTCGCCGCGAACTCCTCGGAGTAACGCACCGGCACGGCGTCGTCGTGCGCGCCATGGAAGATCAGCGCTGGCTGAGCGAAGTCGGGGTAGGCCTCGTAGCGCTCTCCATCGGCCAGAAGCTGGTAGCCGAGTTTGCGAGTGCGGTTGTCGGCGTAGTGGAAGACGTCGATAGTGCCGGCGTGTCGCCATGCGGCTACTTGTACGGGGCCCAGCCGTTCCGGCCAGCGTTGCGCGAACCCGAACGCCGGCGCCAGTAAAACCACGCGCTCGACCCGCGGATGGCGCGCGGCAAATAGCGCCGCCACGTATCCACCCAGGCTGGAACCGATGAGGGACACCGGGCCGGTGCCCGCAACCCGGTCGATGACCGCGATCTGGCCGGTGATGGTGAGGTGTTCGAAGTCGCCGTCCGCCAGGTCGGGAACGGCGACCTGTGAGCCGGCGCTTTCCAGAAGCGCGCGGAAGTATCGGGCCTTCGAGGAGCTTGGTCCGGACGCGAAGCCGTGGAGGTAGACGAGGGGTGTCATTTCTTGATGGGCGTGGTTTCGGGGAGGTCGCCGAACTGGATGGACGAACTGGTGCTGAATAGCTTGAACGGCTCGTATCGGTAAAGGTTCTCGGTCATGACGGCGCCGTTGACCGCATGGCGGTGTACCACCGATGCGGGCGTCACGAATCCATGTTGGGACATCGCGTAATCCACGGTGGCGTCGTCGCGGATGACGCGGTTGGCCTGATCGGTGTACTCCATCCAGGCATTCACGCGCAGCGGGAGGCCGTCGGACGCTCTCACCCAAAGGGTACCTTGGAGGGCGCGGTGCACGGATTGCCGGCCATGGAACTCCAGCATCCCGCCCTGGTTGGATTGCTGCTTCCAGGAGAAAGCGCGAGCGGCGTCAGTGCCGACATAGCCTTGGCCCAGCGGGGCGACCTCCATCTGCGCCTGGCCCCGGCTGGTAAAGGCTAAGAGGATCAGCGCGTAGTCGGTGGCGATATCGACCAGGCCGTTACGGGCGAACTCCTCCAACATGCGCTTGCGGACACGGTCGTCGCCTTGCTGTACGCCTTGGGACAGAGCGCGCAAGGCGCTGCCGGGCGTCTGCTGGGGGCGGCCGTCAACCGAGAGAACCTGGCGGAATTCGACGAGGTCAGGCGACTCCGAGCTGCGGAGTGTGCCAAAACTGAACTCGGAGACCACTTCGCGATCGCGCAGACGCGGGCCGATGGCCTGTTCGGCGGCGCTCCCCATGCGGGGGCGGAACCGCGAGGGGGGCAAGACAGAGCGCTGATCGAGGCTTTCCTGGGTCACGATCTTGGCGGCATTCTGTGCCAAGACCTCGGCTTCTTCCGCCACGCGAGGCGGAATCCGGAAGGCCGCCGTCTGGGCCGCGAGGGCGGCCGAAAAGCTCAAACCGAGGAGAAAAGCCGCCGGGACAGAAGTCATGCTCCTCATTATACCGGGCAATGTGAATTTCCGTCATGGCGCTAAGCCTTTCTTTTACCGCTAGTTGCGGGCACGATAAAAATTTCGGATGGACGGGACTGATTTTTTCTTCACCTACCGCTTGCATCTGCGTTCTTCTCCTGGTATTCTGAACAAGTCGCCCAATTAAGGGATCATCAAGGTTACGCGCTCTACCCGCGACAGTTTGCCCATGGCAGCGCGAACGTGGTATAAAGTAGAGGTCCCCTGCAAGGAATGGTAACAAAACTCCGATCGGCAATCGATCGGGGCGGAATACGGCCTTCCTGTTTGGCTCTTTTTAAATTCTAAATTTTTCCGGCGCGTTTTTGCACGTCTTTACGGACAAAGCGGGTTGGAGCGAGTTTCGAGGCCTGCAGTCTTGTCGGGTATTACGATGCCTGGCGGGATTCGCGCAGATCATTGACAATCTGGTTGGATGCAGTAAAGAAGAACTCGTCAGTACTCTGAGTAAACCGGAACGATATAACTCATTGATTCAAATGAGAGTTTGATCCCGGCTCAGAATCAACGCTGGCGGCGCGCCTAACACATGCAAGTCGAACGAGAAAGCCGGAGCAATCCGGTGAGTACAGTGGCGTACGGGTGAGTAACACGTGGATCATCTACCTTTTAGTGAGGAATAACCATGGGAAACCGTGGCTAATACCGCATGAGCTCGAGAGAGGAAAGTCGAAAGACGCTGAAAGAGGAGTCCGCGGCCGATTAGCTAGTTGGCAGGGTAATAGCCTACCAAGGCGAAGATCGGTAGCCGGCCTGAGAGGGCACACGGCCACACTGGCACTGAAACACGGGCCAGACTCCTACGGGAGGCAGCAGTGGGGAATCTTGCACAATGGGGGAAACCCTGATGCAGCGACGCCGCGTGAGCGATGAAGCCCTTCGGGGTGTAAAGCTCTTTCGGCAGGGAAGATAGTGACGGTACCTGCAGAAGCAGCTGCGGCTAACTACGTGCCAGCAGCCGCGGTAATACGTAGGCAGCGAGCGTTGTTCGGAGTTACTGGGCGTAAAGGGTGTGTAGGCGGTTGTTTAAGTTTGGTGTGAAATCTCCCGGCTCAACTGGGAGGGTGCGCCGAATACTGAATGACTTCGAGTGCGGGAGAGGAAAGTGGAATTCCTGGTGTAGCGGTGAAATGCGTAGATATCAGGAGGAACACCGGTGGTGTAGACGGCTTTCTGGACCGTAACTGACGCTGAGACACGAAAGCGTGGGTAGCAA
>Ga0182018_10003375_pt1 | contig 14450 bp, 12 predicted proteins | sample 812P2MmetaG_FD_120490 | JGI IMG/M metagenome (GOLD analysis project Ga0182018, IMG submission 120490) | Permafrost microbial communities from Stordalen Mire, Sweden - 812P2M metaG | ecosystem: Environmental > Terrestrial > Soil > Wetlands > Permafrost | place: Sweden: Stordalen | collected...
CATGCGCGCATCGCTTTCGGACAGGCCTTCGACCGGGATAACCTGCGTGGGAATCGTCTGCGCCACATAGTCGCCGGCCCTGAGGTCGCCCGCGTCGACCCATGCGCTCCGAATCCTGTCCTTCTCGAGCCACCGCAGGGTGCGCCCGCCGGCCTGTTCCATCGGGACGCCGCGAATCGCGTAAAACGGATGGCCGCTCGTGACCCGGATGGGCTTGATCGAATGCTTGATTTTGACCGCGACCATCGGGCCATGCTGGTCGTAAGCGAATTTTTCGGTCACCTCGCGGTAGGTCCCGCTGTGGCCCAGGACGAGGTCCCCGACCTTGACGTCAATAATGGGCTTCGGGCCGTCCGCGGAATACACGACCGTCTCAGGGCCAAAGCATTGGTTGACCGCGACGAGCTGGTCGTTGTGAAGCTTGAGGAAGGGAATGACGCCCTGCGACTCGCCGTTGGTGCCCCCGATGTAGGCGCCGGTTCCGCGCACCGCGGTCCAGGACCCGCCGAGCCCACCCGCCCATTTCGAGAGATAGGCGTTCTCCGCGATGCCGCGCTGGAAGATTCCCTCGATGGAGTCGTCGACAAAGTAGAGGTAGCAGCTCGACAGCTGCGAATGCATCGTGCCGGAATTGAACAGCGTGGGCGTCGACGAGCAGAATCGGCGTGTCTTGTAGAGATCGTACAGGCCGATCGCCTTCATCTCGCGGCCCCCCTTTTCGTCGAGGAAGAGCCCCATCGCGACGCGCATCCAGAAGAACTGCGGCGTCTCGATTCGCCGCGTCTGCTTGGAGACCTTGTCGACGATCAGGTAGCGGTCGTAGAGCGTCTGGACCCCGAGAAAGTCGAATTCGAGGTCCGACGACGGGTCGAGCGCGCCGGCAAGCTTGGCGAGGTCGTACTCCAGCAAGCGCGGATTCAGCCGCTTGATCGCGATCCCGTGCTCCACGTAATGCTTGAATTTCTTCTGGTGGGCTTCCTTCAGCTTCCCAATGCCATCCCTCAAGATGTCCCAGCCCAGAACCTCCTCATAGATGTACGTCAGCTGGATGCGCCCGGCGAACTTGGCAAAGTCGGCATCCTTCTCGATCAGCGTCTTGGAGTTGAGGATGATCGTCGAATCGAGGTCCTTCTGCAGGATCTGGTCATAGACCGCCCGCCTCAGTTCCTGCTCGATCTCCTCGCTCGTGAGGCAGAGTTCGAGTCCTGCCCGGGCAAACTCGATGCGCTTGCGCAAATCCGTGCCGTCCCAAAGCAGGGTCTCGCCGTTCTGCCGCTTGACGACCACCAGGGTCTCCTGGCCCACCGGCACCTGCTCGGTCTCCACGACCGCGTCCGCCACGCCGCTTGCGCGCGCCGCGGCGCGCTCGGCCCGGAAGAGGATGTAGGCCTCGGCCACCTTGAAATGCCCGGCCTTCATCAGCTCCTCCTGGACGATGTCCTGAACTTCCTCGATCCGCACAAATGCCTGGTTCGAGGCGCGGACACGGTCGGAGACCGACTTGGCGATCCCGACGGCGGGCGCGGAATCGCGCGCCAGCGAGAGGAATGTCTTTCTAACCGCGATCTCTACCTTGTGGTCGCTCCACGGGACCACCTGGCTGTTCCGGCGGATCACGCGAATCGTGCTCTGGGCCGCGGATTCCCGGCTGACCGAGATCTTGCGCGATCGGTTGAGGAGCAGGCTCTTCGCAACCATGTACGCGTTGTTGTCGACAAGCGTCTTTTCGATCAGCTCATAAAGGCCGTTGAGCGTCAGCCGCAGGGGGTTCTGCTGGCGGGCAAGCTCCGAGAGGTTGCCGGCCAGCTCCCGGCAGATCTGCGCGACCCAGGCCCGGTTCTTTTCGGTGAAGATCTCCTTCTCGCCCTGCGAAATGCAGACGTTCGTGAAGGCCTTCCCAAGCGTGTCGGCGACCTCGGTCATGTCGAACCGCTCCTCGCCATGCGGGCATAGGAGCACGATGGGCGGCAGGGCGATCTCCCCGACGGCGAGGACGTCGCGCCAGGCGTATATGGGTTTCTGCTCGAGGGGGGCATGGACCGTGCGCTTGAGGGCGAGGTCGTGGGCCAAAGGGATGTTGTTCATTGTCTAAGTGCTAATTTATAAAGGAGTTGCAATAACTGGAATGGGGGCGGACCCATGATGGTCCCAGACGCCCGCTGCGGCGGATTAGAGGGACTCTAGGCGAGGAAGGGACGGTCGGCGCTAAAAGCTCGGTTCGAACGGCTCGTTGTTTAGAGCTCGTCGTCTGAGGCGACAGTCAATGAGGAGGCTTTTTGGTATTCGGTGACCCTGCCCTCGAAAAAGTTCTGCTCTTTCGCGATGTCCATCATTTCAGCGAGCCAGGGAAGTGGATTCTTGATGCCGCTTGAAAGCGGGGCCAGGCCGCAGCCTTCGAGGCGGCGATCGGCGATGTAGTCTATGTAGGTTTGGAAATCCTCGAGGCGCAGGCCCACCGCGTTGACGGGCAGGCAGTCGCGAATGAAGTCCTTCTCGAGCGCGATCGCCTCGCGCATCAGGTTGCGCAGCTCCTCCTTGTATTCGGGCGTCCAGATCTCGCGGTTTTCCTCCACGAGGTCCATGAACAGGTTGCGGAAGACCTCGATGTGGTTCGACTCGTCGCGGAGCGTGTACCGGAACATCTGGCCGATTCCCGGGAACTTGTTCTGCCTGTACAGGGAGAGGATCATCCCGAACAGCCCGTAGAACTGGGTTCCCTCCATGCACTGGCCGAAGACGAAGATGTTCGAGGCGAGAAGCTTCTTGTTCTCGACCTTGGTCAGGTCGATGTCGCGGCGCAGTTCGCGTGAAATTCGGGTTACAAACTCGTTCTTGCGGACGATCGTCGGTACGTCCTCGAACATGGCTTCGCATTCGTGCGGGTTGATCCCCAGCGACGCGATCATGTAGAGGAGCGAGTCGGCGTGAATGTTTTCCTCGTGAGCATGGCGCCCGAGCACCAGCTTGAGCTCGGGGGCCGTGACGAGCTCCCGCACGACGTGCTGGATGTTGTCCCCCACGATCCCCTCCGCTGCCGAAAAATAGCCGATCCCCATCCGGATGATCCAGCGCTCGACATCCGACACGGACTTCATGTCCCGCCACTGCTCGATGTCCTTGCCCATCGGGATGTCCTCCGGCTCCCAATGATTGGCCTTCATCGTGCGGTAAAGGTCATAGGCCCACTGGTATTTCAGCGGGAGGAGATTGAAGGTCATCGTCTTCCGGCCGTTGATGACCCGCTTCGCCGCAAACGCAGCCTCTGCCTTGGCCTGATCGAGGACGAAAGTTTTTGTGCCTACCTGGAATATCTTTTGCATGACGAGTCGCTAAAGTTGGGTGACTGCGGGGTAACGAAGCCCTTTTCCAACGCGAGATGAGCCTAGGCGAACAAAAGTTGCTGGAACTTATTTACGCGTTGTTGACCACAACAGGATGTGGTCTCTGACCGGGACGGCCACAACCTATTGAGATATCATTTTCCGCCGTCAACAGGTTTGTGAGCCTGAAATGTTAATTTTTTATGATTTCCCCGGGCGTTAGCCCCGAAACGGGTTTTCGCCCTTTTTTTAGGCCCCGGGGAAGGGTCCGACCTGCAGGCCCACCCGGCTTCAACCAAGACCGGCGCACCGGTCGGGAGTCGGTATCCTATTTTGTACTACGCTTGGATCCGGGACCGAGCTGGTGTCCGTGAATCACAACGGAGTCGCGGCCTCCGCGGTTGAGCCTGTCCAGCACGGCCGCAAGGGTGCGCCGCCTGTCGTCGGCTTGCGCGAACATCTCCAGCTGCGAGGGACCGCCGTCGACGCCGGAGAGCCGCACACTCACGAGTCGAAGCGGCCGCCTCTTGGTCCACGCTCCGCGCAGCAGAGGCGCGACGAGCGGATAGAACGACGCCTCGAGGTCGCTCGCCGACTCAAGGCTTCGGCCGTGGGACTCCTGCGTGAAATCCGCATACCGAACCTTGACGGTCATTGTCCTCACCTTCGCCCGATCGGCGCGCACGGCCGGCATGAGTTCATCAATCATCCGCTTGGAGACCCGCTCGATCTCGGCGAAGTCGCCGACGTCGGACGAAAAGGTCTCCTGCTTGGAATAGCTCTTCGCGTCCTCGCTCTCGGTCTCCACCGCGCTGGAGTCCTCGCCGCGCGCGAGTTCCGTCACCCTTCGCCAGTCGCGCCCGAACGCCGCCGACAACTCGCGCTCACTGCGCTCAAAAAGATCGCTGACGAGGCGAATGCCTGCGAGGGCGAGCGACGCCTCGGTCTTTGTCCCGATGCCGGGCAGCCGTCCGATCGGAAGGGGCGCCAGAAAGGCGGCCTCGTCCCCCGGCGCGACGACCACAAAACCCCGCGGCTTGCGAAGCTTCGAGGCGATCTGGGCGACAAGCTTGTTCTTCGCGATTCCCATGGAAACGGGGATCTTCAGTTCATCCCAGATCCGCCGCTGGAGGTCGCGCACGGCCTTTTCGACGGATTCGAGGCTCGCGAGCCGGCAGGGACCCAGGTCGAGGTACCCCTCGTCGATCGAATTTCGCTGGACGGCGGGGGTCAAACCCTCGCACAGGTCGAACATCCGCCGGGAGACGTCGCCGTAGAGGCCCGAGGTGTGGCGGATAAGGACCAGGTCTGGGCAAACGCGCAGGGCGCGCGCGGTCGGCATCGGCGTGTATACCCCGCACGCCCTCGCCTCGTAGCTGGCCGACGAGATGATACCGCGCTCGCGTCCACCGACGGCGCATTTTTTGCCCACGAGCGACGGATCGAGCGCCTGTTCGCAGGACACGAAGAAGGCGTCGGCGTCGAGGTGAACGATGGTGGGAATTTTCGGCGAGCTCATGCGTCACAAGAAAGTCGGAACGGCGACAACCGCCGCCGAATCGTATCGCTTGCCGCCAGGCAGGCAACCGCCGCCCGATGCCGGACGGCGACGGCGAAGCGGATCGACGGAGCGACTTGGCGCGCGATCCTGCGCTGCGGCATTTGGGATCCGTCGTGCCTTTTGCGGAATTCACGGTCCGGGATGGCCGCAAAATGCACGAAATTGAGGCCTCGAGAATGGCATTTTCTGCCTTATAAAAATATAAAATTTTGCTAGGCAGCGAGTTAACAAATTCTTCAAAAAGTGGCACGAAGAAAGGTATAAAGGAGGCATGAATGCCGAAGCTATTCAGGACGCCGACCTTGTTCGCCGTTTCAACGGCGGTGACGAGTCAGCCTTTGCCTCGATCATGAACCGCCACCAAGCGAAGATTTTCGCTGCGGCCATGGGCCTTCTCCGCAATCACGCCGACGCCGAGGAGATCACGCAGGACACTTTTGTCCGCGCCCATCGCGCCCTCCCAAAGTTCCGCGGGGACTCCTCGGTTGCCACGTGGCTTTACCGGATTGCCGTCAATCTGGCGCGAAACCGCTACTGGTATTTTTTCCGCCGTCGCCGGCATGCGACGCTTTCAATTGACGCGGCCGTCGGCGACGAAGGCGTAAACAAGATCGCAGACCTGTTGTCGAGCGGGGACCCTGATCCCTCCCAGACGAGCGCGCGCAACGAGTTCGTGACCGCGGTGGAGACCTGCATGGAAAGGCTTGAGCCGGGCCACCGGAAAATCCTCACGATGCGCGCCGTCCTCGACCAATCCTATGAGGACATAGCGGCTGCGCTGGGGATCAATGTCGGGACGGTGAAAAGCCGCATCGCGAGGGCGCGCGAGCGCCTGCGCAAGCGCTTGGCTGACGAATGCCCGGAGTTTGCCCGCGACGACGATCCGGCAGGATGGTTCGAGCCGGCCCGGGGCGAGGGACACATGTCCGCTGCGTCCTGCTAGGCGAGACTCAGGAACCGGGACAGGCTGCCGATCGCCGACGCAGTACGGTGTCCTCTGCGTACGCTCCGCGAGACAACGCCCAGCCGGCCCTTTGAATGGTCCGCCCTGACGTCGACGTAGCCGACAAGCTCGTGGCCGGACAGGACGGGAAGGGCGTAGTAGCCCCTCTTCCGCTTTGGAGCCGGAACGTAGGCTTCCCACGTGTAGTCGAAGTCCCAAAGATGCCGCGTCAGCCGCCGATCGTAGATCAGCGGGTCTAACGGCGCCAGAAGCAGCGCCTCCGCGGCCGCCGAAGCGACGCCTGCAGGCGCCGTCGGCTCGAACCAGTGGAGGTCCTCATTGAGGCAGTAGAGCGAGGGACACCCGTCGACGGCAATCGGCTGCACCCGGTCCTCGACAAGGGGAACCTCGGCCCGCCTGAGCGCCACCAGGCGGTGCTGGCGCAACCGCGTGAGCGCGAGCCAACGCGCCGTTTCCTCGGCCGTGGGTTCACTCAGCGCGAGGACGCGCGAGGGAAGCACCCGCTCGGGCAGGTCGTAGAGCCGGCGGTTGGACTGGCGGCCCGAAATGAGGAGTTCGCCGTGAAAAAAGAGCTTCTGAAGGGTCGATTTCGCGAGGGTGGCGGACCCCCACACGCTCCGCCCCCTGCGGTGGTCCGCGAACGCCTCGGGGCCGACCCCGCCGCCGCCCGCAAAGACCTCCATGATCGTCTTCGCAAATTCCCGCTCGCGCGCGGTGAGGCGCCCCGACCAGGCGCTGGTCCGTTTCGTACGGGCCCTCATCGCCGCACGGAGGTGGGGCCACGCCGACAGGGGAAACGCAACGAGGATATCCGCGGAGGGAAGGTGGTGCTCGAACGCCGTGCGCTGCTCCGCGGCCAGCGGACTCCCATTCTCCCCTTCATGGAGGTGCCGCATGAGGCCGCCCTCGCGGTAATCCTTCACCCGGTTCCGCAGGATATGGTCATGCATCCGCCCGCAGATATTGATCGGGTCGATTTGGACGTAGCCGTGGTGGTCGAGCACCGCCCCAACTCCGGCCGCGGGCGCGTCGAGCAGATGGGCCCGTCTCAGGAATTGACGGACGGCCAGCGCCGAGACCTTGCGGGAAGGCGTCACGGTCCGCCCGCGGGACGCTCGGGCAGGGTTCTTCCGGGGACTGCGACGACCGGGGCCTTCACTTCAGGGGGCTGCAGCGACCGGATTTCCTCAGCATAATCCTGGACGCCCGCAAAGAGTGCCTGGGCGATCCTATCGCGGAATGCGGCGGTCCCGAGCTCCGCTCCCTCCACGTTGCTCGAAATGAACGCCGGTTCAACCAGCACGCCGGGGCATTTGAGCAGGTGGAGGACCGCGAGGTGCTCAAATTTCTCCCCCCGGTCGCCGGCGCGGAGCGCCTCGACGAGCCGGCGGTGCAGCATCCCGCCCAGAAGGGTGTTCCAGGTGTCGAACCGGTTGATCGGCGCGTCCTCGTCGAGGGAATCGGTTCTCCGACCGGAGCTCCACGAGTCGGTGGACCTCTGCGTCTCGGGAGGAAACGACAATACTTCGGCCCCCGTTGTCTTCGTGTTCGGATAGAGCGAATTGAAATGGACGCTGATGAAGAGGTCCGCATTCGCGCGGTTCGCGATCTCCGAGCGGAGCGGCTTTGGAAGATCGTAGTCCGAGTCCCGGGTCAGCACGACATGATAGCCTGCGGCCTCCAGGAGCTTCTTCAGCGTGAGCGAGACGTCGAGCGTGTAGGTCTTTTCCATCGAGCCGAGGGCCTTGTTTTCCGCCCCATGATCCACCCCCCCATGGCCGGGATCGATGGCGATCACGTGCGGGGGCCTGGGGGGAGGCCCGCAGAGGTCGGGCCGCAGGCGCGGAAGGAGGCGGTGCTCGAAGTCCGTCCGGCTGACGTAGAAGGCGCCCCCGTGGATGGCAACGGGATCCCCGAGGAACACCCGCAACCCCTTCAGGTCGATCTCCCGGCTGTGGTCAGAGAGACGGGCGACGGGCTGGGCTCCGGACTTGAGCATGACCGTCGTCTCGGGAACCAGGCGCTCAAGCCTCAGGCCGAGGCGGGACGCCCCGTCCTCGAGGCTGACGTAGTCGACGCCTCCTATCCGGAGGCTGGGAAGATCCGCCCCGTCCGCGATGCATACCAAAGCCGACGCCAGGGCAACGAGTAAGGCCGCCGGACGCATCGCCGCCGGGGGACTCAGACTTCCGCGGCCTGGGACGCGGAAGGTTCGGTCTCGTCCTCCGAATCGCCGTTCTTCACATGAAACTTCGCCTTGCGCTTGTTCGCGGGGAGCGGCGTGAGCATGACGTGGATATTTCGCCCGATCAGCTTCGGGTCGGCGTCGGGATGGCCCATGCCGGCAAGGTCGACGACCGCGCGCTTCATCACCTCGAATCCCAGTTCGGTATGCGCCATCTCGCGGCCGCGGAATTTCAAGCGGAGTTTGACCTTGTTCCCATGATCCAGGAATTCCTCGGCATGCCGGAGCTTCGTGTTGAAATCGTTCTGAGCGATGCGCGCGGTGAACTCGATCTCCTTGATCTTGCTGGCCGTCGACTTCGAGTGGGAATGCTTCTTCTGCTCCTCGTAGACGTACTTGCCAAAGTCCATGATCCGGCAGACCGGGGGCGTCGCATTCGGCGCCACCTCGACCAGGTCGAGCCCCACTTCAAGCGCCAGATTGACGGCCTTGGGCGTATCCAGAATCCCGAGCTGCTTTCCCTCGGGTGAAATCACGCGCACCTGCGGAACCTTAATGCGGTGGTTGCGGCGTATGCTCGCGAACGGATCGGTGTTGCGACGCTGGAACTGCCCGTTGGAACGGTTGCCGCCTGGAACGGCAGAAGGAGTCGGAATGGCCATCAATAATTACGCTGCTGGGTGTGTAGAGTCAGGGAACGCTCGTGCGAAACAGCTTCGAACACAACACTTAAACGCTGAAGCTTTCGCCACAGGAGCAACTCGCCTTGGCGTTGGGATTGGTGAACTTGAAGCCCCCCGCGATCAGCTGCGAGGAGTAGTCCACCACGGTTCCCTTCAGGTAAAGCGCGGTCCTCGCGTCCACCAGGACCGCCACCCCGCTCGATCGGACCAGGAAGTCGCCCCGCTTGGGCTCGGGAGCGAACTTAAGCTTGTAACTCAAGCCGTTGCATCCGCCCCCGGTGATCGCGACCCTGAGGAAATCGCCCTGCTTTTCACGGGCGATCAGCGCACGAACCTTGTTTCCAGCGGGTTCCGTAATCCGGACAAGGCCCTCGCCGCCCTCCCAGACAATCGGGGGCGCAGGCGGCGGAGCCAAGGCGGGCATGTCAAGCATCGGCGGACACTATCGCCCATTGCGGGCGCGAATCAAGCGTCGCGCTACGGCCACGGCATTGGAGAAGCTGCGGGGGTTGGCGATCCGCTTGCCGGCGATCGCAAAGGCCGTGCCGTGGTCGGGGCTCGTGCGCACGTGGCCGAGTCCAAGGGTCACATTCACCGACTCCTCAAAATCGACCACCTTGAGCGGCGCGAGGCCCTGGTCGTGGTACAGCGCCACGGAGACGTCAAACTCGCCGCGGAGCTGCCGGCCAAACAGCGTGTCCGCGGGCTGGCAACGCGAAAGTCCCGGGAAAACGGCTCGCAAGCCGTCCAGCAGGGGATCGATTGTGTCGCGCTCCTCGGTCCCGATCAGGCCCCCCTCGCCCGCATGGGGATTGAGGCCGCACACGCCAATCCTCGGCTCGGCCACGCCTTCGGAGCGCGCAAGCTCGTCCGCGGCAGACACCGTTCGGACGAGATTGGAAGCGGTCAGCTGGGCCGGGACATCGCGCAGCGGGATGTGCCAGGAGAGGAGCGCGATCCGAAGGCGTCCTCCGCAGAAGGCCATCGTCGGCTCGCCGCCCCACCGCGCGGCGAAAAATTCCGTGTGCCCCGGAAACGCCCACCCGATCGCCGCCATTCTCTCCTTGCTGACGGGCGCGGTCACCACCCCGGCGCATTCCCCGGAGATGCAGAGCTCGGCGGCTCGCTCCAGCGCCCCCCAGGCGACCAGGGCTCCCTCCCCGTCCGGACGCCCCGGCATGGCCTCGAATTCGTCCATCCCGACCGCGATCTTGCGCGGCCCGTCCGCCAGCGTGGCGAGCCAGCGCGCAGGGCCGATCACCGCGACCGACCGCGCGTCGGCCGGATTCGCGCCGAGCCAGGACGCCACGATTTCAGGGCCTATCCCCGCCGGATCCCCGCAAGTGATGGCAATGGCTTCGGTCAATGGGTTCGATTCGCCGGGTCATTCCGCATCGGCCGTCGCGGAGGCCACAGGGCGGCTCGCACGGGCGATGCCGCGGGTACCGGCGGTGATGAACTCCAGGAAATGCCGCGCCTCCGCGGACTTGAGGGCCCCCTTGGCAAGCGCTTTTCGCGCGATGTCGCGGATATTGCCCGACTTGAAATAAACCCCCCGAAAGGCCTCCTTCAGCTCCTTGATCGCCTCGCGAGAGGTCCCCCGGCGCTTGAGCCCGATCAGGTTGAGGCCTGCCACCTCGTCCCGCTCTGCCGCCATCACGAACGGAGGAATATCCTGGGTGATCCGTGAAAGGCCGCCGATGATGGAGCCGCTGCCGATCCGGGTAAACTGATGGTAGGCGGAGCCCCCGCCGAGGACGGCGTGGTCCCCGACGCTCACGTGGCCGGCGATGAGGACGGCGTTCGCGATGACCACGTGGTCCCCCACCACGGCGTCATGGGCGACGTGCGAGCAGGCCATCAGCAGGCAGTGGGATCCGACGACCGTGGAGCCTCCCTTTTCGGTCGACCGGTTGATCGTGACGTATTCCCGGACGATGGTGCCCGAACCGACCCTCGTTCCCGTCGGCGTCGCCGGGTCGAACCGCAGGACCTGCGGGTCGCCGCCCACCACGGCGTATGGATGGACGGCGACGCCCTCTCCCAGGACGGCGCCGGCCTTGATGATGGCACCGGCGTGGATGACGCATCCGGCCCCGAGCTTCGCTCCGGGTTCCACGATCGCGGTGGGATGGATGACTGTCTTCATTGCTGTTAATTTCAAAATAGGCCGCCTCGAGAGCGAGAACGATCGGTCGGAAGACGGACCGTGCTAATCGGGGTTGGGCGGGGCCTGGGGGACACGGGCCCTCCGGGCGGATTGCATGCGCTCGGAGAGAAGGTCGAGCTGGGCGTCCTTCAGGAGATCGTAGTTTTTGAGCACGCGGATCACCTGGAGGGTGTCACTCTTGCCGTAGTTGCGGTTGGCGTCGATCTTCTCGATCAGGTCGAGGAGCATCGCGCGAAACGAAATGATCCCGTCAACGCCCCGCTCCTTGAGCAGGTCGACGCTCTGCGTCCGGAAGGGCTCGGCGGTGGGGATCGCCGGCAGGACGAGGATCTTCGCGACGTCGCCCCCGATGCCGTCGCCCTCCGTCGGAAAAAGCCGGGCGGCTTGCTTGAGCACGTTTTCTTCCAGGAATCCGAATATTTCCGGCGAACCCTTGAGCATGGCCGGCGTGAACACGTCGGTATGCCACGGCTTGACTGACACGACGGCTTGGTGGACGAACGGGAGCTCCGTGGAGAAAAGGAAAAAGTCGGGCCTGCGAGTGCCTTTTTTCCAGGCCGGATTGTGGACCAAGAGGTCGATCTCCTCGTCCCCCGTCTTGCGCCGCGCCTGCACCTGGTACTTGCGGACCTGGCGGACGAAAAAGCCATTCTGCTCGAAGAACTCCCGCACGATGCCCTCGTCGATGGCAGACATGGGCTATCCCTTAACCGGATGATCGGAGGAACACACGAGTTTTCTCCCGCGGGCTAGGTGCATCCCACCTCGCTCCACGCCGCCTCGACGGCCTCGGCGGGAACATCGGCCCGGACGACGGCCTCGCCCAGCGACTTGAGGACCACGAACCGGGGCAGGCCGGCGCGGGTTTTCTTGTCCCGCGCCATCGCCGCCATGAGGTCCTGAACCCCGAGCGGGGAGCGCAGACGGGTCGGGAGCCCATGGGCCGAGAGGGTCCCCTCGACCCGCGCCACGGCGGGGTCATCGATCAGGCCCAGCCGACTCGACAGGCGCGCCGCGGCGGACAGCCCTACCGCCACGGCCTCGCCGTGAAGGTACGCCCCGTAACCGGCGACCCGCTCGAGGGCATGCCCGAAGGTGTGCCCCAGATTGAGGAGCGCGCGTCCTCCCGCCTCGGCGCGTTCCTGCTCGTCGGCCTCGACGATCCGGGCCTTGATCTCGCAACACCGGCGAACGGTCGAGGGCAGGCGGCGGTCACCCGACACGAGCGCCGACCGCTCGAGGTCCTCGAAGAGCGACCGGTCGCCAAGGAGCGCCGTCTTGATCACCTCGGCCATGCCCGCCGCGAATTCGCGCGCGGGAAGGGTCTTCAGGAAACCGGTGGAGATGAAGACGCCTCGCGGCTGGTGGAAGGCTCCGGCGAGGTTCTTGCCCGCCTCCAGGTTGATTCCTGTCTTCCCCCCGACGGAGCTGTCGACCATGGCAAGGAGGGTCGTCGGCACGTGGTAATAATCGATGCCGCGCAGGTAGGAGGCGGCGGCAAATCCCGCAAGGTCGCCCACCACCCCTCCGCCGACCGCGAAAACGGCCCCGGAGCGATCGAGCTCGCTGGATGCGAGAAAATCAAGGGCCGCCCCCAGCTGGGGCACCGACTTGGATTCCTCGCCCGGAGGTATGACAAGAATGGGCGATGCGCCAAAGAGGCTCTTCATCGCCGAGGCCTGGACCTGGGCGACGTTTCGGTCGGTGATAACCGCGGTCCGCCGCTCGGAGCCGACCTCGGAGCGCACCTCCGCCGCCAGGTCCTCTCCAAACAGGATTGGATAGGACCGCTCGCCGAGATGGACTTGAAGGAGTTCGGGCATCGCTGCCCGACACCTTGGCCGCCGACGCCCGTTCTGTCGACACTTGGGAACACCCGGCCGGCGCAGGTTACGGGTCGGGAACGGCGGGTCGGGCGAGGGCTCCCTGGGTGGGAGTGATCGACGCCGTTGCCTTCGCCCTCCGGCGCAGCCCAGCGGCGATCGGAGCCCGGATCGCCAGGTGGTAGGTCGCCAGAACGAGCATCATCCCCAGTGCGGCATAGGTGACGCCTTCAACGGTCGTTGGCACCGCCGGTCGGTAGATCGCCCACGTCGCCCTGGCGATGCCCCCGTCCAAGTGGGTCGCGAACACGAAGGGCCGGGTCCATGCAGAAGCGTGGCGGAGCGCCGCGTCGGCTGTGCCGAGTTCGTCAGCCCGCGCCAATGCGCCCTGGATCACCCCCCCCAATTTTCCCATCGCCGGGTCCGGATTCTGGCCGGCGCCGCTGACCAGCTGATCGAGCGTCATGCCCGATTGCGCGGCAGCCTGCTTGAAGCGGTCGACGACCAACCGGGACTCGTCCAGGTGGCCCTCGAGGCGCTGGAGGTACTGCTGCATGAACTCCGGCAGCTGCGAAAAAAGGACCGCGCCGCCCACGCAAAGGAACCGGTCGAGGAGGCGTTCGGCCCCCCCGGAAACAGAGCGGAGGATTCGGGTGAAAGGCACGCTCCGTTCTCACATACCGCGAGCGAGCTTGCCATCCGAATCATGCAAGCGTTTCGCAGCGCCTGCCATGCTCGCGGACGCGCCCGCACCCGAGCGGTTCCAATCGGAACCGGCGTCGCCGACAAAGGGAGCCGCATGCGCCGCGCGGGCGCCAGCCAGGCGCTCGCCGGCGGCCGCCCCCTGAGAAAAAAAACCGGCGACTCCTCCCGTTCCGATGGTTTGCGCCACGGTGATCGCCAGCCGACCGGCCCCAACCGCCTGCCGGCCCACCGTGCCGGCCGCCTGGGTCATCAGGAGCGCACCAGTAGCAAGGAGCTTGTGCAGGAACACCGGACCCAGGATTGACACGATTGCGACCCAGAGGACGAAGCCGATGCCGCCGACCAAGATCGAGAGGAGGGCCGACACGTTGCCCATGAACCAGTTTCCGAGGGCCACCTCGGTGGCCCTCACCTGAGCCTCGGAAGGACCGCCGGCCGTGATTGAGCTCCATTGCAGAAGGCCGACCATGTCCGGCACCCGGCTTGTCCCCGCGATGAGCGAGATGAGGGCGTTGTAGAGGGCAATCGTCCCGGTGTGGCCAATAGCCCAGGCGACGGGCCAAAGGGCCAGCGAGACCATGTGCATCACGTAGCCCTGCGCGGCCTGCCGGTTGGGGTGGCCCTCGGGCAGCGAGAACATCCCCGTGAACAGAGGAAGCATCATCGTGCCAGACACGGCGAAAAAAAACCGCAGCTGCTCCATAAACCAGACGATGGCGGCCGCTGCCAGAAGGAGCAGGTAGAGCGGGAGGATGGTCACGGATATGAGGAGGCATTTGAGCATTGCCGAGCCAAAGCCGGTCGCCATGGAGGCGATCCGGACCATGCCGTTCCAGGACTGCCCCGCCTCCGACGCGTAGTTGGACGCGGTGTCCCAGACCGCGATTCCGTACGCCTCGAGGTAACCGAGGACGCTACCGTCGTTCGCGTGGTCGATCAGGGCCTGGCGCTGTTGCGCGGCGGTATTCGGTTGGGACGAACCCGGAGCGAGCGCGGCCTTTCTCAGGGCGTCGAAAAGGCCGGTCAATTCAGGCATCGC
>Ga0182018_10003377_pt1 | contig 14439 bp, 11 predicted proteins | sample 812P2MmetaG_FD_120490 | JGI IMG/M metagenome (GOLD analysis project Ga0182018, IMG submission 120490) | Permafrost microbial communities from Stordalen Mire, Sweden - 812P2M metaG | ecosystem: Environmental > Terrestrial > Soil > Wetlands > Permafrost | place: Sweden: Stordalen | collected...
GAGCATTACGGTGCATCACGAGCCTCCTTGGCTGTGTGGGTGTGTGAACAGCTCCACACTGCCTCGGGGGCTCACTTCATCGAAAGAGACCTGTCAACAAGGTCCATGGGCAGAACACCTAAGACAGAGCTCATCCACCGCCGGGGTCCCTGGAAGAACGTCGACGACGTCGAATGGGCCACCCTCACCTACCTCGACTGGTTCAACAACCGTCGGATCCACAACGAGATCGGCAAGGTCCCGCCGGCAGAGCTTGAGGACAGCTACTGCCGTCAGGATGCAGCATGAGAAGCAGTGCCGTCACAGACAACTGAGCCTCAGGAAACCCGGGCCGACTCACTCCCCTTCTTGGGGTGAATGCTTAGCTATGAAGTCGCTGATCTGATTGAGGACCGTTCTTCATCGGTCAACTCAACCGGCTCGAGAAACGGACTTGGCATTGCGCCTCCCATCGTCGCTTATGACGACAAGAACGCGCGATGAGGTAAGGAAATTCCTGACTACCGAATTATTTATGACTCAGGTCACTAGTGCGCCGTCGCGGATTTGACTTGGGCCAGTTCGCCACGTCCCTGACACACTTTCTCGATGATCTCCTGGGCGGGCTTGTGCCGGACAAAGGGCTTGGGGTCGTCGTTCCCGTGCTCGGTCCACGGCTCGATCGCTTCGGTGAGCTGCGCCACGGAGTTGAACACGCCACGACGGTTCCGACGTTCGGTGAGCTCTTTGAACCACCGCTCGACGAGGTTGCACCAAGACGACGACGTCGGGGTGAAGTGCAGATGCCAGCGGGCACGCTTCGGATCGGCGAGCCGGTTGGTGATTGGTGGGGCCTTGTGGGCCGAGAGGCTGTCGAGCACGACGTGGAACTCAAGGTCTTTTGGCACGTGGAGGTCGATGAGCTTGAAGAACCGCAGCACGTCGGTGGCCTTGTGACCCTTCTGGCAGTCGCAGAGGACCTCGCCGGTGCCGATGTTCATGGCCGCGAACAGATCGGTCGTCCCGTTGCGCTTCTAGTCGTGGGTCATGGTGCCGGCCCGTCCTCGCTTGAGCGGCAGGCTCGGCTGGGTCCGGTCGAGCGCCTGGACCTGGGTCTTCTCGTCGAAGCTGAAGACGACGGCCCGCTCGGGAGGGCTCATGTAGAGCCCGACGACGTCGACGAGCCTCTCCTCGGGCCAGAGATCCGCGCGCAATATGTAGCCAGGGTGTCGAGGATCTCGTCGGCGCTCTTGTGCCAAACGAAGGGACGGGGTTCCTCGTTCCATGTATCGATCCAATCGTTGATCGACGCCTCGAGTTCCTTGGTCGACCGATGCGTCCCGCGTCGCAACCACTTGTTGGTGAGTTCGGCGAACCTCCGCTCGACGAGGTTCATCCATGAGCTGTAGGTGGGCGTGAAGTGGAGGTGGAACCGTGGGTGTCGCAGTAGCCACCGATGGATCTCAGGGGTCTTGTGGGTCGAGGAGTTGTCGACGACGACATGAACGTCGGGGCCCTCGGGCACCGATCGGTTGATGAGGTTCAAGAACGGTCGGAACTCTGTGGCCCGGTGACGCTCGGTCACGTCGGCAATGACATGGCCCGAGGCGATGTCGAGGGCCGCGCAGAGATTGGTGGTGCCGTTGCGCTTGTAGTCGTGGGTGCGTCGGTCGGGTAATCCGGGGCGCAGCGAGAGGATGGGGGCGGTCCGATCCAGGGCTTGGACTTGGGTCTTCTCGTCCACACAGCGCACGAGGGCGCCCTCGTGCGGGTTCAGATAGAGACCCACCACGTCACGGACTTTTTCGACGAACTGGGGGTCGGGGGAGCTTGAAGGAGTCGACCAGGTGGGGCTTCAATCCGAACGCCCGCCAGATCCGCCCGACCGACGATGCGCTCATGCCGGTGGCCTTGGGCCATGGACCTAGTCGACCAATGGGTGGCATCGGTGGGCGTCTCTTCCAAGGTGGCCACGATCAACGCATCGACATGGTCGTCAGTGATCGAGCGCGGCACTCCTGGACGCGGCTCGTCGTGCAACCCCTCCAAGCGCCCGGCGATGAAGCGCCGACGCCACTTGCACACCGTCGGTTCACTGACGCCAAGGCGCCGGGCCACCTCCCGATTGGTGTGACCCTTGGCGCACTCAAGCACGATGCGGCAACGGGGCGCCAGCGACTGGGCGCTCTTGGGTCTCCGAGCCCAACGCTCGAGTGTGTCGCGCTCGGTCGTCGGCGAGTACCAGTTCTGCTTTCGGCCTGCCCCGTTGTCCGATGGCTTCCTCCCATCGTTGTTGATGATGAGAGGAACGCGCGAAGCGGGACGAAAATTCCTAAATCAGAAAGAATCTCTGGCTCAGGACACTAGGACAACAGGCGTTCGCACGTGCGTTTGTTCAAGCGGGAGACCGTCCCCAATTGGCGATCGGGGTCGGAGAGACCGGCTCCCGGGTTGGATCAACACCGACATCTCGCGGCACGCCGAGGCGTATCTCGACCTGACCAAGCCATGGCCACTCAATGGCGGGAAGGTATGGCGCATACACGGGGACAACGTGATCGACCGCTTCGACCTCGCCACTGCTCGGATTGTCCTCGCTTGCCTGTGCGCGGTCAGGGAGCGGTTAGTCGCTGGCTAGATCTCGTGGGTCGCAAGCCGTTGCCGTCTTGAATCGCTTCGGGCGTTCTGGGGGTGTAGCGGTACTTGTATCCGTAACCGTACTCAGACCCATTGGTCGACCGTCGCGTCGCTTTGTTGAGCACGATCCCCGCCAGCCGAGCATTCACTTGTGCCAGGAGCTCGGAGGCCCGCTCCACCTCGGCTCGGGTGGTCAGGCCGACCATCACCACCATGAGGACGGCGTCGGCGTATTGGGAGAGCACGAGCGGGTCGGCGACCGGCAAGAGCGGGGGACTGTCGATGAGCACAACGTCGAAGTTGGCGGCGAGCAGCCGGAAGATCTTGGCGGCCTTGTCCGAGCCGAGCAGCTCCGCTGGGTTCAGTGGGATCGGCCCGGTGCCAAGCAGGGCAAGCCCGGGCATGTTGGCCGACACCTGGATCACCTCGTTCAGCTCTTCCTGATCGAGGAGCACCGAAGTGAACCCCGTCGTGTCGTCCTTTCCGAGGAATGCCGCGAGGCGCGGCCGACGGAGGTCACAGCTGACGACCACCACCCTTTCTCCGGCCTTGGCCATGATCACGCCAAGATTGGCTACCGTCGAGGTCTTCCCCTCCATTCCCGTGGCGCTGGTGACCAGGATCGTCTTGAGCTGCGCGTCGCGGTCGGCGAACTCCAGGGAGGTCCGTAGCGACCGATAGGCCTCGGTGACCGGCGAGAAGGGATCCACCTCGGTGATGAGCATCGGGCGCTTGGGTCTCTTCCAGCTCTTCACGCGGGGGACGATGGCCAGCACCGGGATCCCGCCGCTCAGCCGCTCAGCTTCGTCCTTTGTGTAGACCTTGTCGTCGAGATGCTCGGCCACGAATGCTGCCCCCAACCCGAGGAGGAGGCCGACGACGAGGGCGATCCCCCCGTCGCGCAGCGGCTTGGGGGAGCTCGGCGACGTTGGCGGGCTGGCCGGGGAGACCACCTGGACCCCGCCGGGCGTCTCGGCCCCGGTGACTTGGAGCTGGGCCAGCTGCTCCTTCAAGACGGCCTCCTGGCTGGCCAGCGCCGAGATCGTGGCCGTGGTGCCGGCCGACGGCGAAGTCTCGCTCTCGAGTGGCTTGAGCTGGGCATCGAGCGCCGTAATTTGCCCCTGAAGCTGCTGCTCGGCGCCGATGATGGCGTTGACGGCATTGGTCCGCTCGTAGGCGACAAACGTCGTTACGTAGGTGTTGGCGACCTGAGCTGCCAGAACGGGGGTACGGGCGGTTGCCGTCAGGCTGATCTCGTCGGTCTGTCCGACCTCGGCGGCCGAGATGTTCGGGGTGAACCCGAGCTTCTTGGTCACTTGTCCTTTGACCGGCGCGTTCGTGACGAGCTGCAGCTCGGTCAGCACGTCCGTCGGAGAGATCGTCTGCTGGGTCCCCGAGATGGGGACCGAGCCACTGGCCGGTTGCACCAGGAGTTCGGCGGTCGCCGAATACTGCTTCTTCTGCATGGCAACGAAGGCCACCGCAACCGCCACGCTGAGCACCGTTACGGCCAAGAGCCAGGCGAACCGGCGTCCGATCATCTGCAGGTAGGCCCGCAGGTTGCTTGCGACCGGTTCGAGTTCGTCCATGGGTGTGAGTTCTGCTGGCTCGGGCGCTGGTGTCCGTGCCGAACGCGAACGATCCCGCCACGGCAGCAGGCGTGCCTATCGTATGTCCAGCTGGGGATTGGTGGCGACCACCCACCCTTGGCCTCGACTTTGATAAGGGGTCAGAGCTCGCACTCAGGGCGGTGCCTCGGAGGCGTGTCTCCATTAGGTGTCGGGCGTTTACCCAGGTCAGACGCTGTTGACCATGTCGCAGTCTGGCATATCTCCGAAGGTCTCGAGCACATGGGCCCGGAGGCTATTACGTCGGGTCACCACGCTGACTGACGCGGTGCTCGCCAGGGCCGCCGTCGGACCCTCGCGGAGGGTTTGCCTTTTTCGTCGGTACCAACAAGGGAGCGCCAAAAACACTAAATGTAGCGGTGGCACTTCTCTGAGTCAGCGATGGTCGCATCGCCTCCGCTGATGGTCTAAACTCCTGGCCAGTCGATGTATCTGGGGAGGGTCCAGCACCCCTTCCTGACACGAATCGCTGTTCAGGGACAGGGCGGAGTTCGGCACAGAGATGCGAATCGGAGATCGAGGCGTCGAAGGTCCTCGATGACGGCGTACCCCATTTGGTTCGGCCCAACTGACCGCCCCCTTTCGGGGTGGTTCCACCAACCGACCGACCGACGCGCCCGGGCCGGTGTCGTGCTCTGCGCCCCGTTCGGGCTGGAGTACATGCGAGCCCACCACGCGCTTCGCCTATTGGGGGAGCGGCTCGAGTCGCTCGGCATCTGTGCCCTCCGTTTCGACTACGACGGGATGGGTGACGCTGCCGGTTCGAACGCTGACGGCCACCGGGTCCAGAGCTGGCTGCGAAGCACGGCGCAGGCCATCGAAGTGCTCCGGGAAGCCGGGGTGTCCGCGGTCTCACTAGTTGGCATGCGCATGGGGGCGGTCATTGCGGCCAACGTAGCCGCCGAAGACTCGGCTTTGGACCAGATCGTCCTCTGGGACCCGTGCGCATCCGGGCGGTCGTTTCTCAAGGAACAGCAGGCCTTGAGCGCGCTCACGCTCGGGATCCGCGCGAGGCGCCCGGATGGATCGGTGGAGGCACCGGGTCTCGTGTACGGCGCCGACACCGTGGCGGACATGGGCCGCCTCGACCTGAGTGCGCTGAGCACCGCCCGGGTCCGCCGAGTTCTCGTGCTCACGCGCGACGACCGGGACGGAGACTCGCGGCTCCAGGGTCTCACCTGCACCGGCACAGTCGAATGGCAGGAGGCAGACGGTCAGGCAGAACTTATGGATGGCGGGTCGCCTGACCGGAAGCTCACGTTCACGACGATCGAGCGGATCGCGGCCTGGTTGTGTGACGGGACCGCAGAGGCTCGCACGCCGATCGACGGGCCACCTGTTGCGGGCCGCGCGATCGTTGGCTTCGACGAGAACGGCGGGGCAATCGTAGAACGACCCATCTTGCTCCCGCCGGCTGGATTGTTCGGAATGGTGACCGAACCCGCGGGAGCCAGTCGCGGGCCGGCCGTACTGATGCTGAACGTGGCCGACAAGCACCACATCGGTCCTTGTCGACTCTGGGTCGATCTCGCCCGTCGCTGGGCGGGGGCAGGTGTCCGGTCGCTCCGGTTCGACATGAGTGGTCTGGGCGAGAGCCCGCTACGACACCCCGAACAGCGCCAGCTCGTATCGTGTGCTCCCGAAGCATTCGAAGACGTCGAGGACGCGGCACGGGCGATGTCCCCGGAGGACCCATCGAATGTCGTGCTCGTTGGGCTCTGCTCGTCCGGCTACCAAGCCATTGAGAGCGCCCTGCAGCTTGTGCCGCGAGGTGTCATCGCGATCAATCCGTGGCTGTCGGGCGTCCCTCCCGAGTTCGAGCTAGCCCAGCCGCTCGACAGCCGCCGCAGGGTCATCCTCTCAAGCGGATCGGTGATGCGAGCGTTCCACAACCAGGCCCCGCTGTCTGAGCTCGGCCGTCGGTTCCCCAACCTCGGGTGGCGGCTGCGTATGCTTGCGGCCGGCAGCCGCCGGTCAGCGGTATGGGCCAAGTCGTTGGTCGACGGCGGCGTCGACGTGCTGATCGTTTGCGGTGAGCAGGAGGCGCGACCGATCCGGTTCGGAGCGAGCAGTCGGGTGTTCTCGCGCCTGACGGCGACCGGCCGATTCGAGTTCGACTATTTCTCCGACCTTCAGCACGTGCTACTGATCGCCTCCCAACGACAGATGGTCGTCGATCTCGTCACACACCACCTGACGTCGAAGTTCGTCCACCTGAACTTCGAATCCGAGGATCGGGGCACGCACACCGACGCTCCACCCCAGAGGCAAACCGCCCAGAGTCGCGCGCACTAGAGCGCGCGGTACGAGCTCGGTGACGTGACCAGCTTCCCGGCCTCGACTGGAATCGACGAGTCGGACGACGGTGCCCCACTCTCCCTGTGGTGGGCCCCCCTCGACATCCCGGCCTCATCTTTGCGAAGTTTGGCGAACTGCCTCTCATCGGAGGAACAACAGCGTGCGGATCGATATTACCGTCCGCTCGACCGGGAGCGCTTTATGGCCGCCCGGGGATGGCTGCGCCGCCTTCTCGCAAGCCAGCTGCTCTGCTCCCCGGACGAGGTTCGGATGGTAACGGGCCACGGCGGGAAGCCCAGACTCGCGCGCTCTCACCTACGGTTCAACGCCGCCCGCAGCGGAGGGGTTGCGCTCTATGCCACCAGTTGGAGGATGGAGGTCGGTGTAGACGTCGAGGCGATCCGTGCGACCGCCGACGTCGAGGGCATCGCGGCCAGGTTCTTCTCGCCGACCGAGCAACGAGCGCTGGCGTCGCTTCCTGCCGCGCAACGCCTGACGGCTTCCTTTCACTGCTGGACTCGCAAGGAGGCGTACGTGAAGGGCATTGGCGCCGGACTTAGCATTCCCCTTCACGCGATTGACGTCTGGGCGGACAGCGGCCAAGATGTGAGGGTCTGCGGCTGGACAATTCGCCAGGTCGAGGTGGCTTTCGAGTTCGCGGCGGCCGTCGCTGGAGAGGAGTTGGACGGATGGGTCCCGAAGATTCCCCAAGAACTTGGGTCCCCGAATTCGAACGGCTTGCTCGGGAGCCTTGAGCCTTAAGCCGGCTCTCTGGGGGCAGTGTCGGGAGGACTAGAGCAGATGGCTGCTGACGTTGGCACACGGGCACCTACCGTTGTCGCGCAGATCGACCAGATGGCCGCATCGTCGCCACAGAATGTCGCCGTGCACAGTTTGGACGGCACCCTGACCTACGCTGAGTTGACCGTTTGTGCCGACCGCTTGGCGCAACACCTTCGACAGGTTGGTGTGAAGCCGGGCGAGCTGATCGGGCTCTGCGTTGAGCGTTCGGCCCGCTTGGTGGTCGCCGGTCTCGCGATCTTCATGGCCAACGCCGCCTATGTCGCAATCGACCCCAGGTACCCGGACGAGCGGATTCGATGGATGCTCGATGACTCGGGCGCAAGCGCCGTCGTGTGTGACGCCGGCACCGTCGACAGGCTCGGCACATTTGGCGATCGACCCAGTGTCGTAGTGACAGGCGGCGGCGCGCTACGAGACGGCGCGCTACGAGACGGCGCGCTACGAGACGGCTCGGTCACAAACAGCGGGGAGTCCCTGCGCCGACGGCCACAGCCGACGGACCTCGCCTACGTCGTGTACACGTCGGGGTCGACCGGGCGGCCCAAAGGCGTGATGGTGGAACATGCCAGCCTGGCCAACCTCGTCGAATGGCACCGAGCAGCGTTCGCGCTAGACACCAACGACCGATGCACCCAGATCGCCAGCCCCGGCTTCGATGCCTCGGCCTGGGAGATCTGGCCCTGCCTGGCATCAGGTGCTTCCCTCCATGTCGTCCCCGACGACCTGCGTGGTGATCCGGTCGGACTGCGGGATTGGCTCGTGGCCAAAGGCATCACCGTCACCTTCCTGCCGACGCCCGTGGCCGAAGGGATCATGCGCCTGGCGTGGCCAGAAGGCGGTGCCCTGCGGTACTTGCTGACCGGCGGCGACGCTCTGACCCGGAGACCGCCGCCGGGCCTCGGTTTCACCGTGGTCAACAACTACGGGCTCAGCGAGACCGCGGTGGTCGCCACCTCCGGCACCGTGGATCCTGACGGGGAGGGACCGCCTTCGATCGGCCGTCCCATCAAAGGAGTCGTGGCCGAGGTCGTCGACGAGCACCTGCGCCCGGTCGAGCCCGGCGCCGTCGGTGAGCTGGTGATCGGAGGCGTGGCCGTAGCGCGCGGCTACCTCAACCGTCCCGAGCTCACGACCGAACGCTTCTTGGACGACCAGCAGGGGCGACGGTATCTAACCGGCGACCGCGTGCGTTTGCGATCGGACGGTGAGTTCGACTTCCTTGGGCGCTTTGACGACCAACTGAAGATCCGAGGCTTTCGAGTCGAGCCGGGCGAGGTCATAGCCGCCTTGAACTCCCACCCGGCGATTCGCGCGAGCGCGATCGTCGGCGTCGGAAACTGCAGTGCCGACCGTCAACTCGTGGCTTACGTGGTCGCCTCCGACGGCGAGCACCCCGGTAGCTACGAACTAAGCGGGTTCCTTTGCGGCTTCCTTCCCGAGTACCTGCTGCCCACCAGGTATGTCTGGCTCGATGAGCTACCGCTCACGCTGCATGGCAAGCTCGACCGAGACACGCTTCCAGCCCCGGTCGAAGCGGTCGGCGACGAGCCTGGGGAAGATCGATCCCGAACCCCAACCGAGGCCAAGATCGCGTTCGTGTTGGCCGAGCTGCTCGACGTCGCCGACATCGGGTTGGACGAGAACTTCTTCCTCCTGGGTGGCCACTCGATGCTCGGCGCCCAACTGATCGTCCGGCTGGAGAACCTCTTCGCCGTGGAGATCACCCTGCGATACCTGTTCGACCACCCGACCCTGGCGGAGATCGCCGCGGGAGTGGAACGTCAGATGGCCGCCGCTACGGCGGGCGCCTCGCGAACCGGGTGACGAGTCCCCCGGTTCGCGAGGAGCGGACTCCACCTCTCAGCCTCTACCACCTCCTAGACCCGGAGGTGTTGGCCGATCCCTACCCGCTGTACCGTCAGCTGCGCGACGAAGACCCCGTGCACTGGGATCCCTACCTGCATGCGTGGGTGGTCACCCGCTACGCAGACGTGGTGGACGTGCTCCATCGCTTCCTGGCAGACCGGACCCCAACGCCCGACCGGTTGACCGAGCTCGGCATGGGGGAGATCACCCCGATCGCAGCCGTGATGGTGCAACAGATGTTGTTCCTCGATCCGCCCAAGCACGGACGGGTGCGCCGCCTGGCGTCGGTGGCTTTCACCCCTCGCCGCGTGGCGGTGCTCCGGGAGCACATCCGCCAAATCGCCAAGGCGCTGGTTGACGACCTGGTCGGCAGGGGTCGCTTCGACGTGATGGAGGGGTTCGCCAACCCGCTGCCCGCTATCGTGACCGCCGAGATGCTCGGGGTGCCGACCTCGGACCACGAGCTGCTCAAGTCCTGGTCCCAGGATTTCGCCGAGATGCTCGGCAACTTCCAGCACAATCCCGGCCGAGCGAAGAAGATTCTTCGGAGCGTCGAAGCGATGGTCGCTTACTTTCACGCCGCAGTGACCCGGGAGGCTTCGCATCCAACCGAGGGCCTCATCAACGCTCTGGCCACGGCCGAGGTCGACGGGGACCGACTGAGCGAGGAGGAGGTCGTCGCCAATGTCATCATCACGATGGTCGGCGGCCAGGAGACCACCACCAACCTGATCGGCAACGGGCTGCTCACCCTGCTTCGCCAGCCCGACCAACTCAAACGTCTCAGGTTTGACCCGACCCTGCTGGCGAGCGCCGTTGAAGAGTTGCTGCGTTACGAGAGCCCCAGCCAGCACACCGCCCGCCTTGCCCCCGCGGGGGCCGTCCTTGGTGGAACAGCCATCCAAGAAGGCGACGCCGTGATCGCAGTGATGGGCGCGGCCAACCGGGACCCCGAGCGCTTCAGCGATCCCGACCGACTCGACCTCGGCCGCCAGGACAACCGGCACCTTGCGTTTGGCTGGGCCGCCCACTTCTGCTTCGGCGCCCCGCTGGCCCGCATGGAAGGGCAGATCGCCTTTGAGACCCTGCTCGCCAGGTTCCCCGAGCTCGCTCTCGCACCCGGCGAAGCCGTCTCGTGGCGGCCGAACCTGGGCTTGCGGGGCCTGGCCGAGCTGCACGTCCTCGCCTCGTGACCGGGGCCGCGGGTGCGAGCCCGGGAGCGCCGCCGTTATCCGTAGCCCAGGAGGCCCTGTGGTACCTGAGCCGTCTCGCCCCGAATCAGATCAGTTACAACGAAGCGATCTCCATCCGCAAGGACGGCCCGTTCGATGTGGCAAGCTTCCGACGTTCCTTTAACGAGATCGTTCGCCGCCACGAGGCCTGGCGCACCACTTTCGACGTCATCGGTGGTGTGCCGGTCCAGGTCCTGCAGCCGCCTCCGAACTTCGATCTCCCCGTGTTCGAGCTCAGCCAGCTGAGCTTTGACGAGGCCGAACGTCACGCTGTCGGCCTCGCCGCCGAGGTGTCACGGGTCCCCTATGACCTGCGTCGCGGGCCATTGTTGCGGCCCCGGCTGGTCAAGTTCCCCGGGGACCATCACCGCCTCTACCTGGCCATGCACCACATCATCTTCGATGGCGTCAGCGTCTACCGAGTGGTGCTGCCCGAACTGGTGGCGCTCTACGACGCCTTTTGCGCCGGCGAGCCATCACCACTTTCCGAGCCCGGGACCCATTACGCCGACTACGCCCGCTGGGAACAGAACTGGATCACCGAACCTCGGGTCGCACGGAGACTGGAGCATTGGCGCCATCACCTCACCCCACTCCCGGTCCTCTCCCTTCCCCTCGACCACCGAAGGCCACCAACGCAGCGTTTTCGCGGTGGCGTGGTCCCACTTTCCATGCCCGAAGAGACCGTTCTGCGCCTCCGTGAGGTCGGCCAGAGCGTTGGAGCCACGCTCTTCCAGGTGCTTGCGACCGTCTGGTCCCTGCTGCTCGGCCGGTACTCGGGACAGCACGATGTGGTCTTCGCCACGGCTGCGGACCTTCGCCAGCGACCAGAGCTGGAATCGGTCGTCGGCTACTCCCTGACGCCCCTGGTCCTGCGAGTCGACTTGAGCGGCGACCCCGCCTTCACCGACCTCGTCGTGCGAGTCCGCAACGAGCTGCTCGACGGCCTCGACAACCTCGTGCCATTCGAGCGGCTGGTCCGGGAGCTCAACCCCGACAGCGTCTCGAACGCCAACCCGGTCTATCAGACGATAATCATCCTGGAGCCGCCGACCGTGGCGCCGGACCCATCGTGGTCCATGCATCTGATGGAGAGCGAGATCGGCGATGCCGTGGGCAGCGCAAGACTCGATCTCGAGCTGCAGCTCGATGAGCGCCCAGAGGGCCACATCTCCGGCCGGCTGATCTACGACCGCGACCTGTTCGAGCCCACGAGCGCGACAAGGATGGTTGAGCAGTGGCTGCGCGTGGTCGCGGCCGTGGCAGCCGATCCCGCCGTGACCGCATCGAGGGTCCCCATCCTCACGGACGAAGAACGCCTCCAACTCGTCGAGTGGAATTCCACCACCACCACCACCACCGTCCGACCGTCCGACGTTGTCCACGACCTTATCCAGGCGCAATCTGCCCGGCAGCCCGCTGCACCCGCGGTGTCGGCCGGCGGGCTGGTCATCAGCTATGGCGAGTTGGACCGCCGAGGCGGAGGGATTGCCCATCGATTGGTCTCGGCGGGGGTGGGACAGGGCAACATTGTGGCGCTGTGCTCGGAGCCGACCGTGGACCTGGTCGTCGGCATCATCGGCGTGCTGAAAACCGGCGCCGCATGCCTAGTCCTCAACCCCGAGCTGCCCCCGGAGCGACTGGACTTCATGCTGGCCGATTCCGGCGCAACGGCCATTCTCGCGGCCTCGGACCTCGCCGATCGGCTGACCGCCCCCGGGGCCGCGGTGCTCGTCCTCGGTCACCCCGACGGTGGCGAGCCGGCCGCACCTACGGTTCAAGACGATGCAGGCCCCAACACAGTCTGCTGCTTGCACTACACGTCGGGAGCGACGGGGAGACCGAACGGCGTTCCGATCCGTCATGATTCGGTGGTCAACCTCTCCACCGCAATGGCCGCCGATCTCGGCATAGGGTCCGCCGACACGGTTCTGGTCCTCCCATCAACCTTCTTCTGCGTTCCCGTCATGGAGCTGTGGTTGCCGCTCATTGCCGGGGCCAAAATCGTCGTGGCGCCCGCTGACATGGCCCACGACGGAGCGCGGCTTAGCCGGCTGATCGCCGCGGAACGGGTTTCTTTCCTCCACGCCTCTCCGACCACGTGGCAGGCGCTCATCGACACCGGCTTGAAAGCCGCTCGTGGACTCGCTGCGTTGAGTGGTGGCGAGGAACTCTCCCAAGAGCTGGCGGACCAGATCCTCGATCGTTGTCGTGTGCTCTGGAACGCCTACGGCGCTGTGGAGACCACCTTCTATTCCACAATGGCGCGCGTTGAGAGATCGAAGCCGGTCACCATCGGCCGCCCGATTGCCAACACCCGGGTGTACGTACTCGACACCCACCGCCAGCCTGTGCCCGTGGGTATCACCGGCGAATTGCTGGTTGCCGGCGACGGAGTGGCTTCGGGGTACCTCAACCAAGCCGACCTAACCGCTGAAGCGTTCCACGACGACCCGTTCGGGCCGGGTAGCGCGTACCCCACGGGCGATCTGGCCCGGTGGCGAACCGGTGGCGAATTAGAACTGGCCCCCCGACAGGATCCCATCACGGGCAGGTAGGTCTGGTCGGGGAGCTGGGGTGAACCACAGTCGTGTCAAAGGTCTGTGGGCAGAACACCTAGAGGCGCCCGCGTCGAGGCCAGTGGGTTCCGACGTTCACGGTTCGGTCCATCGCTAGGCTCTGCCTCGGGTGGCTGTTGATGTATCTCTATGAAAAGGGGCCGGACGTCAATGGGTGTTATTCCGTCGGGCTGACCGCGTTCGAAGGGGCGTGGGGGGAGAAGCTCTCATCTCTCTATCGCTTCCTCTTGGGAAGATTTGGTCTCTTTGGAGAGCTCCGGCTGGTCCAATTCAGCCAGGGTCGTCAGGCGCGACCAGATACACAGTGGGACCTTGTCGGAGAGAAGTACGAGCCCGTCTGGAGCATGTGCCAGATGGCCTCAGCGAGCTTGCGAGCCACTTCCACGCGGGCGACGTTGGCGCCCCGCTGGCGGCCCAGACGAGTCTTGGTGCGCTGGTAGTGCTCCGCGTAGACCGGGTGGCGAGCGGCGTGGACCGCGGCTTCGATGAGCGCCCAGCGAAGGTACTTGGGCCCGTTCTTGGCCAGTGGTCCTCGCCAGTCTTTCTCGCCGGACTGAATGACTCGAGGGCACAGTCCGGTGTAGCCGACCAGCTGCTTGGGCGAAGCGAAGCGAGAGATGTCCCCGATCTCCGAAGCGATGGTGTAGCCGAGGATCCAGGCGACACCGGGCACCGACTGGAGCAACGAGACGTACGGGTGGTCTGCGCCGAGGGTGCGCAGCTCGCGCTCGATGCTTTTGATCTCCTCGTCGACGTCGTCGATCAACCCGAGGACAGTGGTGATGTTCTTGGTCCACGGTTCGGGCAGATCGAGCGTGGCGAGCATCTCACGACCGGCAAGCCCAAACAGACGCGACACCGGACAGGGCTGGCCGAAGCTCATCAGGCTGGCATGGATGCGGTTCTTGAGCATGACCCGGTGGCGCACCAGGTGAAGGCGAAACCGGGCTCGCTCTCTTTCGCCCCGGACGTCGGGATCGGGGAGCCAGATCGCCGGCACCAGGTCCCGCCGGGAGAGCTCAGCCAGCACCCAAGCATCGATTTTGTCGGTCTTACAGGCCAGAGGAGCCAGGCCCTTCACCTTCTGGGCGTCAGCGATGTCGACATCCCAACCGTGCAACTCCAAGGTGTCGTGGACGAAGCGGGCCCCGGTCATCGACTCGATGACCGCATGAACCGGGCCGCCATAGGTGGCCGTTCTCCTCACCAGTTCACGAAGGCCGTCTGTGTCCGGCGGAGCCGCCGTGACGGCGAGCTTCTCACCGCGCTCGTCGAGAACACAGACGTCCAGTCTTTTTCTGCTTAGGTCGAGTCCGAGGTGCAACATGGTGTGTGGGGGCCTCCTTGGTGGTTGGTTCCGATGAGAACCCAAGTGTTGTTCTCACCGGGGAGGCCCCTCTTCATGACCATTCAGCC
>Ga0182018_10003378_pt1 | contig 14438 bp, 11 predicted proteins | sample 812P2MmetaG_FD_120490 | JGI IMG/M metagenome (GOLD analysis project Ga0182018, IMG submission 120490) | Permafrost microbial communities from Stordalen Mire, Sweden - 812P2M metaG | ecosystem: Environmental > Terrestrial > Soil > Wetlands > Permafrost | place: Sweden: Stordalen | collected...
CGCGATGGCGCCGCCTTCTACGACGACGGCTGCGCGCGCGCCCTGGAGAAAGTCGGAAAGCAGTTGGCTGAGCGAATCTGGGGTCATGAACTGGAATTGTTCGGTTTTCGCGCGATGGCTTGACTTCCGTAATCTCGCTTGTAACCGCGCTGTCTCGGCGCTCGTGGGATAATCGAGATGCTGCGGGGACGGACTCGTTGACCCGAGTCGTTTGCGAAGCCGAAGGCATCAAAATATGGTGACAGCCCATCAGGAACGTTTCTTCTTCGAGCACTACGGCCTTACGAATCAAGACCTTGAACGCTATCTGGCCGCCGCGCTTTCGGCCGGCGGCGACTATGCCGACCTCTATTTTGAATACCTCACGTCGACCTCGCTGATGGTCGACGAGTCGCTGGTGAAGTCCGCCTCGCAGGGAATTTCCGCGGGATGCGGCGTGCGCGTCGTCTCCGGCGAACGCACCGGATATGCTTATACCGACGATCTCTCTCCGCAGCGTATTCTTCACGCGGCACGAACGGCGGCGCTGATCGCGAGCGCTCCGGCAAAGTCGACGGTCGCGGGTTTTCAGCAGAAGCCGGCCCGCAGTTTGTATCCAGTGACGTTGCCCTCGGTGGATGCCGACATTACTGCCAAGGTTGAGTTGCTGATGCGCGCCGACAAGACGGCGCGCGGTTACGATCCGCGAATCAAGGAAGTGCGGGCGAGCTATGGCGACGAACTGAGAAATATTCTCGTGGTCGGCTCCGACGGCACATTTGCCGAAGACTCGCAGCCGCTGGCGCGCATGAATGTATCTTGCATCGCGAAGACAGATTTGAGTTCGGGACGTGGAACCTCGGGCGGGGGCGGCCGTGTGGCGCTCGATTTCTTTTTCGGAGGTCGAGAAAACGACAAGACGCCCGAGTTCTTCGCGAAAGAAGCTGCGCGGCAGGCGATTCTGCAACTCGATGCGCGCGAAGCTCCCGCTGGAGATATGGAAGTGGTGCTGGGTCCGGGATGGCCGGGAGTTTTGTTGCACGAAGCGGTGGGTCATGGATTGGAAGCCGACTTCAACCGCAAAAAGACGTCGGCATTCGCCGGTCTGATCGGCAAGCGCGTGGCCAGCGAAAAGTGCACGGTGGTCGACAACGGCACAATGCCGTGGCGGCGCGGCTCCTTGAATTTTGACGACGAAGGGCAACCGACGCAGGAAACGGTGCTGATAGAGAATGGAATTCTGAAGGGATACCTCAGCGATAAGCTTTCGTCGAAGCTGATGGGCCTCGCCGATACCGGCAACGGACGCCGCGAAAGCTACGAGCACATCCCCATGCCGCGCATGACGAACACTTATATGCTGGCTGGCCAGGACGATCCCGGCGACATCATCCGTTCAGTGAAGAATGGTGTTTATGCTGTGAACTTCGGCGGCGGACAAGTCGACATCACCAACGGCAAATTCGTTTTCTCGGCGTCGGAAGCATATCTCATCGAAGGCGGCCAAATCACCGCTCCAATCAAAGGCGCAACCCTGATCGGCAACGGACCCGATGTGCTGACGCGGGTTTCGATGGTCGGCAACGATTTGAAACTCGACGAAGGCGTAGGAACTTGCGGCAAGGACGGGCAAGCAGTGCCGGTGGGCGTGGGTATTCCGACGATCAAGATCGATCGGATGACGGTTGGTGGAACCGCCCGGAAAGAGTCAGGCGGATTCATGCAGTAAGAGCATTGCAGAGGTTAGAGGTCAGATTGCAGAGGTAACGACCTTAGATTTTCGCTTCTGCAATCTGACCTCTAACCTCTCATATTTTTCAAAATGACGACAACCCTGGAAACCGCCGAAACAAAACTCGCGCTCGATCTCAAGGAACTCGCCACTGACGTCGTCGCCCGAGCCATGAAGGGCGGCGCGACGGCGGCGGAATGCGTCGTCCGTGAAGGCGACGAATTCTCAACCACCGTGCGGCTCGGTCAGGTCGAAACCCTGAAAGAGTCGGGCTCGCGCGCCATTGGCGTCCGCGTCTTCTTCGGACAGCGTGCGGCCAGCACTTATTCGAGCGACTTTTCCGCCGCCGGCATCGAGCGCATGTTGAAGTCCGCGCTCGAACTGGCAAAGATCTGCTCGGAAGACCCGTTCGCTGGAATTCCCGAGGCGGCAAAACTGGGATCGCTTGCCGGCGACCTTGATCTTTATCACGAGGATGTTTACTCGCTGCCGGGCGCCGAGCGTATCGACTATGCACGCCGGGCGGAGAAAGCGGCGCTTGACGCTGACCCTCGCATCAAGAATTCGGACGGAGGATCGTTCGATGCGGCGACCGGCAGGAAGGTCCTCGCCAACTCCCACGGGTTCGTCGGCGAATATCGCCGATCGTACTGCTCGGTTTCCGCTGTGCCTATCGCGCAAAACGAAGGTGAGCAGGGCGGAATGCAGCGCGATTTCTGGTATTCGGTTGCGCGCAGCCTGGCGAGGCTCGATTCGGCTGAAGCGGTGGGTAAAGAAGCCGCCCGGCGCACATTGCGGCGACTCGGCGCGCGCAGAGTGAAGACCGCGCATGTTCCGGTGGTGCTCGATCCCATGGTTGCGACGTCCATGCTCGAACACATTTTCGAGGGCGTGAATGGAGACTCGGTCTATCGTGGCGCGTCGTTTCTGGCCGGCAAGCTCGGAGAAACCATTGCCGGCGCGAACGTGACCGTGGTCGACGACGGCACGATGATTGGCGGCTTTGGCACAACTCCCTTCGATGGCGAAGGCATTCCGACGCGTCGTACCGTGGTAATTGAGAACGGAGTTTTGCAATCGTACCTGCTCAACAGCTACACGGCGAAAAAATTGGGACTTGAGACTACGGCCAATGCCTCACGCGGACTTGCCGGCACGCCCGGAATCGGGCCGGGAAATTATTTTCTGCAGCCGGGGAAGAAAACGCCGCAGCAGATTATCGGCGACATCAAAGATGGACTTTATGTGACCGAGTTTCTTGGCCACGGCGCCAACCTGGTTACCGGCGACTATTCGCGCGGTGCCTCCGGCATGTGGATTGTGAACGGTGAACTGGCTTATCCCGTCGAAGAGATCACGGTCGCCGGCAATCTCAAAGAGATGTTCCGCAATATCTCCGAGATCGCGAGTGACCTGGAATTTCGCGGCAGCGTAGCCTCGCCCACCATTCGGATTGACGGGCTCACCGTCGGCGGAGAGTAAGCCAGAGGTCAGAGGTCAGATTGCAGAGGTGAACAACTCCGGCGCAAACAGCACTGTGAGCCCGAAAGCTCTTACCTCCGCAATCTCACCTCTCACCTCTGCAATGATTCTCTGACCCCGCAATTTGCACGAATTAACCTGCTTTTAACATTGCCATCCTGTCATTCGCCGTTAACATCTCCCTCATGCCTGACCAGCCGTTGAATGTGGAGGATATCCCCGGGTCGCGAGACGGAATCCGGATCTGGCGCCTTTCGGGGCCGCTGACGCTTGCCAATCTGTTTAGCTTCCAATCCCAATTGCGTGCCGATGAGTCGAGAGCGCTGATTCTTGATTTCACAAACGTTCCGCTGGCGGATTCGGCAGGAATTGGTGCGCTGGTTGGGGCCTACGTCACGCGGCAGAGGGATGGACGGAGCCTGGGGCTAGTGGGCGTGAATCAGAGAATCCATAACGCTCTCGAAGTCACCCGGGTGCAAGGCTTCTTTCGCTTCTATGAAACGATCGCCGAGGCGGAACAGGCGGTCTAATCCGCTCTGGTGCAGATTTACCGGTAGAGGGGTGAAAATTCCCGACCAGGCGCCTCCATTCTTATGTATCAAATTGAAAATAAGGGCTGGAAACCTTTGGCCGGATTCTTGCACCTGAACTAAGCAGGAAGGTGGTCACCGAATCTACGGGAGGCTTCCATGTTCGCCATACACGTCGAAAGTTTGGGTGACTTGTCGATCATTGAATGCAAAGGCAGAATCATCCGCAGCGACTCGGTTTTCAGGCTGCGCGACGTGGTTCGGGAGCAAACGGCGAACACGATTGCGCTCGACCTCTCCGAAGTAGAAGCGATCGGCGGCGGTGGCTTGGGAATTCTCGCCTTCCTTGAGCGCTGGGCGCGCGAAAACAATATTCACCTGAAGCTGTACAGTCCCTCGAAGCCTGTTCTGGAGGGGTTAGTGCAAAACCGCTCGATCCACAACTTCGAGATTGTTAGTTTCCACGAAATGATGGGCATTCTCGCCCAGTCCGACGGGCATTACGACCTTGCCGCCTGAGCCTTCAATTCTTGATGGCCCACACTCGGTGCTTCAAGTTTCGCCTCCGCTATTTGCAACTTCCAAGTACGTCCTTCATCATTAAAGAATGCGTATTCGGCAAAAGCGGCTGCTAGTTTTCGCCGCGGTTCTTCTTTTGTTTCCGCTGCGCCTTAAGCTGGCCGCGCAGGGGGACATCGTGAGTGATGTCCGCGCGGAATTGGCGCAGAACTCCTTCTCCGGAGCTGCTTCTAAGCTTGCAAACTACAAGGCCCAGCGCGGCGTGACGCCCGAGTATCTGGAAGCGCTGTCTTGGATGGCCCGCGAGTCGGCCTCGGCCAGGCAGTGGGACCACGCCGCGGCGTATGCTGCCGAAGTGCGCACGCTCTCAGAGCAGCAATTGGCCAAACGCAAACTCGACGCCGAGCCTCATCTTCCTATCGCCCTCGGTGCGGCTTACGAGGTGCTGGCGCAGTCGATGGTGGAAAAAGGAGAGCAAGCAAAAGCGGTCAGTCTTCTGCGCTCGGCGCTGGCGCGCTACGGAAATAATTCGATTCGAGCACGACTGCAGAAGAACCTCAACCTGATCGCTCTGGTCGGAAAGCCGGCGCCGCAGCTGCAGGAAGCCCAGTTTCTCGGACCGAAGCCTCCCACTCTTGCGTCACTGAAAGGTTCGCCGGTGCTTCTGTTTTTCTGGGCACACTGGTGTGGCGACTGCAAAGCGGAAGTTCCGATCATTGCCCGGTTGCGGCAGGAGTTGGCTCCCGAAGGGTTAGTCGTCATCGGGCCGACTCAACTCTACGGTTATGCGGCGCGAGGCGCGGATGCTGCGCCGGTCGCGGAACGTGCGTATATCGAAGCTGTCCGCGCGCGCTATTATGCCAGCCTGCAGGATATGCCGGTGCCTCTGAGCAAACAAAACTTCGACGCCTACGGGGCGAGCACAACGCCAACCCTGGTCGTTCTGAATCGCGCAGGCCAGGTAGCGATGTATCATCCCGGAGCGCTTTCCTACGACGACCTGCGCTCAGCCCTGCAAAAGGTGGTCAACCGCTAAAAAAGCTATTCTCCGGGTTCGTTATTGCCTTCGTACTTGTTGGCGAAGCGGGTGGAGTTGTGCAGGAACGCGAGATTGAACTTGCCCACGGGGCCGTTGCGCTGCTTGGCGATGAGGATCTCGGCGACGCCTTTGAGCTCAAGATCGTCCGGCTTATAGATCTCTTCACGGAAGATGAACATGACGACATCGGCATCCTGCTCAATGGAACCCGATTCGCGCAGGTCGGAGAGCTGCGGCCGGTGGTCACCTCCCCGGCTCTCAGGAGCGCGGCTGAGCTGCGACAAAGCCACCACAGGCACCTGGAGTTCCTTGGCAATAGCCTTCAGGCCGCGCGAAATCGATGAAACTTCCTGGGTACGGTTTTCGAAGCGCTTGCTGCCGCCCGACATGAGTTGAAGGTAATCGACAACCAGCAGGTCAAGGCGCCCCTGTGACTGCTTCAGACGGCGTGCCTTGGCGCGCATTTCGCTGATGGTAAGCCCCGGCGTGTCGTCGATAAAAAGCGCCGATGCCGTTAATTCTTCCGCAGCTCTCTGAATTTTTGGCATGTCGGACGAAAAAAACGTTCCTGTCCTGAACCTCTGCGCGTCGACGATGGCACGCGAACAAAGCAATCGTTGCACGAGGGCCTCGCAGGACATTTCGAGAGAGAAAACTCCCACCACCTTGCCATCGTCGATGGCGGCGTTCTCCGCGATATTCATGGCGAAGGAGGTTTTTCCGACGGAGGGCCGCGCGGCTACGATGATGAGGTCGGATTTTTGAAATCCAGTGGTCATTTCGTCGAGGATGGTGAAGTGCGTCTCCAGCCCGGTGATGCGCTGGCCGCGCTTCAGCAGTTCATCCATTGAGCCAAAGGAGTTGCGGACAATCTCCTTGATGCCCTGGAACCCTTTGCCAATACGTTTCTGGGAAAGCTGAAAGACGGCGGCTTCGGCTTCGTTGAGGATTTCGTCGGCAGGATCGGCCTGTTCGCTGGCTTTGGCGATGGCAGTATTGGAGACGCTGATCAACCCGCGCAGAATCGCTTTGTCGCGGACGATTCGCACGTAATGCTCGATCGAGGGCCGGTCGGGGACGCCATCGAGCAGGCCGGAAATGTAGCCTACGTCGCCGACGGCTTGCAGGTCTTTCTTCTGCTCCAGTTCTTCAACCAGGGTGATGATGTCGATCGGCCGCGAGGACTCGGCCAGATCCATCATGCGCGAATAGATGCGGCGGTGCGAATCGATGGAAAAGTCTTCGGGCTTCAGGTGCTCCGCGGCATCATTGAAGGCGTGATTGTCGAGGAGGATAGCGCCCAGGATGGAGCGCTCGGCTTCAATGTTCGCCGGTAAACGGCCGATGCTGGTTTCCAGAGTTGCCACGATGTTTAAACGAGTGCGTTGCATCGTAACTTTTTTCCGCCTGTGGACGTACGAGGAGCGTCACAGGAAAACAAGATATAAATTGAAATTTGTTGGGCCCGCCGGGCAAAGTCAGCGAACGCCCGAAACCGCAGAATGGCATAGAGGCGAACAAAAAGCAAATTATGATGACGGTTCGCACCGACGGAGAGCCGATGAGGCGGATTACGTATCCGCTTAGACCCGCAACTCCACCACGGTAGCGCCACCACCTCCCTCATTCGAGGGAGGTTCTGTGACCGACTCGACGTGCGGGTGCTTTTGCAGATACTGACGCAGCGCTTTGCGTAGAATGCCCATGCCGCTGCCGTGCACGATGCGCACGCGCGGCATGCCGGCCAGGAAGGCCCGATCCACGAATTTTTCGACTTCGCTGGTCGCTTCGTCAACCGTGCGTCCGATCACGTTGATTTCGGAGGGCGTGTTCAGGCCGCTCGCCTCGTTCTGGAGTTTGACGGTGATTCCTCTGGAGCGCGCAGCCTCAACCGGTGTGACGCTCGCGCGAACTGAATCATGCGCCGGAACCAGCACTTCCGCGATGTCTTCCCGACCTATGCGCATCTTCATCGAGCCGATTTCGACATCGAAATGATGGTCGCCGATTTTCTTCTTGACGATGGCGGCGCGGCCCATCGATTTCAGCTTGACGGTGTCGCCTTCGCTGACGTGCTTTACCAAGCTGGGCTGTGCGTTCGGATCTCCGCGATCGGCCCCGGTTGCGTGCGCCACAACTGTGGCGTCGAACTGCTCGCGGAATTCGCGGCGCATCTTGGCGATGCGGCGCTCGGCTTCTTTCGATAGCTTCTGCGCGGCGGCGCGGTCCTGCACGGCATTGATGGCTTCTCGCGCGTGGTATTCGAAGTCGCGAAAGACCGATTCGAGCTTGCTCTCCATCTCGCGAATCTTGGCCTGCTGTTCTTTACGGCCCTCGGTTGCCAGATGTGACTTCTCGCGCTCCAGATCCTGCTCGCGGGTTTTCATGCCGGCGCGTTCGTTTTCAATCTCGCGCAGATCGGAGTGCAGGCGATCGAGGAAGCGCCCGACGTCCTGGGTCTGCGAGCCGAGACGCGAGCGGGCTGATGCAATGATCTCGGGATTCAGTCCGAGCCGTTGCGCGATGTTGATTCCAGCCGAAGCTCCAGGAACGCCGATCTTGAGCTCGTAAGTCGGCTGCAAGGTATTTTCGTCGAAACCGACCGAGGCGTTAATGACCCCACCAGTGTTCGCGCCATAAACTTTCAGCGAGGTGTGGTGCGTGGAAATTACGATCATGCATCCGGTCTTGCGAAAGTGCTCGGCAATCGCGACCGCCAGCGCCGCGCCCTCTTCAGGATCGGTCGCGGAGCCGAGTTCGTCGAGCAGCACCAGCGAGTCTCTGGTCGCCGTGCGCGAGATGAAATCGATGTTCGTAACATGCGCGGAAAACGTCGACAGGTTCTGTTCGATCGACTGATAATCGCCGATGTCGGCCAGAATCGCATCGAACACCGGCATTTCGGCCCGGTCCGCTGGGACAGGAATACCGGACTGCGCCATCAGGGCGAACAGGCCCAGCGTTTTCAAGGAGACGGTCTTGCCTCCGGTGTTGGGGCCGGTGATCACGAGCTCGCGGCGGTCGCCTTCGAGTTCGACGGTGATGGGGACGATCTTCGCGTTTTTGAGTTTCAGGTTGCGTTCGAGCAGTGGATGTCTCGCGCGGTGCAGAATCAGCCGCTCCTCAGATAAAGTCACCCCAACGCAGTTGTAGTCTTCGGCGAGGCGAGCTTTGGCGAATTGGAGTTCCAGTTCGGCGAGAGTGTCGGCGGCGGATTGGATGGCTCCAGCGTTCTCGCCGATCTGGCGTGTCATTTCGAGCAGCACACGATGGATTTCGGCGAGCTCTTCATCGAGCAGGCGAACCAGTTCGTTGTTCTGTTCGATGGTCTCGAGCGGCTCGACAAACACTGTCTGTCCACTGGAGCTGGCGCCGTGCACAACGCCCTGCACGCGTCGTTTCTGTTCGACCTTGACCGGAATCACGAAACGCTCACCGCGGATGGTGATGAGCTCATCCTGCACAGTGCCGCCTTCGGCGAGTTTGCGCAGATAGCCGCGCAACGATTCCTGGATTTGCCGCTTTTGCTTTTCGATCTCGCGGCGGACGCGGCTGAGCTCGGGGGAGGCGCGATCGTCGAGCGTGCCATCGGGCAGAATCTTGTTGCGGAAGGCACGCAGGAATCCAGTGAAATCCTGAATGCCGGCGGAAAGAGTATCGACCGCGGCCCAATCGGAGCGCATCGCAGCCGGGGGCTGACGAACGATTTCGCGCCATTCCGAGGCACGATCGGCGACTAGAACGATGTCGCGAATTTCGGTGGTTTCAAGCGCGGCCCCGGAGATGCGCGACTCTTCGAGCAGCTTTTCCACTTCCGGCAGGCCAGCAAATTCAAAACGGCCGCCGACGCGGCGATACTCGCGGATTTCCGCCGTCAGCTGCTGTTGGGTTTCGATCCAGGCGCGGTCGAGCGAAGGCACGAGTTCCGCGATGCGGCGCTGGCCCAAAGACGAAGATGCATAGCCGGCGAGCAGATCGCGCAGCGTCTCGAATTCGAGCAGCCGCGAACTGGTATGGACGACCGGGTTGGGGACGAAGGACATGCGCTTTGCCGAGGGTTCCAATGACAAATTCTAACGACAAATTTCATGGTACAACGCAGGGCAGGTTTTCAGTGGCAGCGGTTCCCGTCAGGCGGACGATTCATTGGGTCTTGCAGTGTAGAATCGATGTCGTTGGATTGCCCCGCGGCGGATTGTCCCGCGACGCGGAGATCCGGCCGACGGCCCCGTAGCTCAATTGGATAGAGCATCAGTCTTCGGAACTGAGGGTTGGGGGTTCGAGCCCCTCCGGGGTCGCCATGACTGCGCTGAATTTTAAGCCCTTCGCGCGCTCCCGCCATCCCCTTCCTCGGCCCAGTATGACCTGGCGCACCTGCACTCTGGTTACTTGCTGTCGCTCTCGTTTCACGCTGCAATAGGACCTGATGCCCGCGATAACGACGCGAGGATTCAAAGGCATCGGAGTGGAGGGCGATCAATGAAAGGCGCATTCGGAATCCTGGCCATGGTCATTACCATGGCGATCGGTGTCTACATTTATTCTCAGCAAGTGAAGACTTTGACTCCGGTTGCTGGAGGCGACAATGCCGCGGAGGTTCCTACCATCACGGGCGTGAAGAATGATCTGATCGGCATCGCTAACGCCGAACGCGGATACCTGGCCTCAGAGGGGAAATATACGTCGCTCGACGAGCTGACTGCGGGCAAGTACCTCACCGTCAGCGAGCGCCCTCCATACGTTTATGCCGTGGAATACACCGGGACCAGTTTCCGGGCGACCGCAACTCGCACCACAAAAGGCGCTCCGGCGCAGCTCTGGATTACCGAAACCATGCAGGTGCAGTCGTCAGACTAAGCGAGCCGCCCGGTATCGCTCTTCTTCCAACCATTCGAAAGTCAGATTATGGTTTCTTCCAGTCGGTTAGCGACATCAGTTCGTCCATGATTTCCTGCAATCTTTGCAGTCGCCGTTCCTGATCGGATGCTCCGATCGCCTTTTTGCCGCCTTGCAGGTATTGGCGGTTCGCCTCGCTGATCTCCGCGATTTCTTCGCGCAACTTTCCCACACGTTCTTTGACAGACTGCGGCATACGAATAGGCTAGCAGAGCACTACGCACCGTGCCCAAATTGTTTTCCACCGTGCGGCCCAGTCGTTTGCGCCTCGGCCTGCCGGACGATATATTGTGGAGAGTAGACATTTTTCCCCAGTCTGTGTTTTGAGTTCTCCCGTTGGTGTTTTAAATTCTTATGTTCACTGATTTCACCGCGACCGACCGCTGGACTGGCAAGCAAATCCACTGCCTGTATCAGGCGTTAGTCGTGGCCATCGCCACGCGCCACGCAGATGCCGTGGACATCAAGTTTCTGGCCGACGGCCGCCCGGTTTCGGTTGCCCTGCCGCATCCCGCGTGGGTCGAATACCACAAGCGTACAGGGAAGCTGATCACCGACTCCCTCGCGAAAGAAATCGCTGGACATTACCTGAAAACGGCGCTGGAATCGGGCGAAGGACTGGGCCGGGAAATGTATTCGCTCACCGTCGAAGAGACCCTGAAACACCTCGACGGGGTGGTGGCAGGAGTCGAAACACCCATGGCCTCGGCTCGCTGATCGACAGGCATTTCTAACCGGCCGCCGCTCATCCCCTCACTGCAAAATCTGTGCTTAAATCAAGGCATGTTCGCCCGGAAACTGCGCGTGGAATACCTGCACAATGGGGAGCTTTTACCTTGTCCGCTGAAATGGCTGGACAACTTCGCCATGCGCAACTTCACCAACGCTCAGGTTTTTGACGATACGCTGCCAGTCTCCGATGGCTGCCTGGAAATTGGCAACCATGTGCCGCTGGTCCAGCTTCGCGAGGCGATGGAAGATTGGTTTCGGCGGAAGAGTTACTTGCCAAAAGATGCACGTCTAATGATCAAACCCTGGAGCTGATGAGCTAGCTCATACCTCCCAGCGTAGAGGCTTTGCCCATTTTCAACAATCGCGCAAACAAACGGACGATCATGCCGTCAAAGCGCATTCCACTCATCTTCGCCAACTCTGCCATCGCTTGCTCGTCGGTTTTGGGAAGAGCGAAGGAGTGATCGCTCGTCATGTTGACATAGGCGTCGGCGACGGCAATGATGCGACCGCACAGCGGTATGTTCTCGCCCTTCAAACCGCGGGGATAGCCACTGCCGTCGAAGGCTTCGTGATGCGATTCGACAGCCTGGGCCACGCGCTCACATCGAGGAAGGCTGCTCAGCACCTCAGCCCCGACCTGGGCGTGGGTCTTGATCTCTGAGTATTCGGCTTCGGTGAGTGCGCCGGGTTTATTCAGGATGCGTTCGGAAATAAACAGCTTACCCACGTCATGCACCCGGGCAGCGAAGCAGACCTCTTCGACTTCTTCGGCCGGCAGGTTGAGTCCGCGCGCGATCATCCCCGCATAGTAGGAGGCTTGTTCGCCATGTCCGGCGGCATTGTGCTCCCGGAGTTCGGCGGCGCGCGACAAGGCCTCGACCGCCTCTTTCATCGCTTTCTGATCCGCATCCTCCGCGCCTCCGCACAATTTACGCAGAGTCTTGACCAACTCTTCGAGGTGTTCCGGCCCGTTGTGTTCGCGCTGAAGGAATCCTTCGATATATCCCGATATCTGTTGCCGCTGCGCAGCGGAATCTTCTCCGAAAACGTCCACGGTGGAGACCTGATTACCGCCCGCGTGCTTGGCCGCATACATGCCCGCATCGGCCACGCGGATCAGATCTTCCATGGAAAATCCATGCGCCGGGAAGCTGGCCACGCCGAAACTGCCGGTAATGTGGTGCTCCTCAAGCATGGCATCGGTGGCTAGCCACAAACGTAAGCGTTCCGCCAGCACCTGCGCCTGCTCAATACCGGTCTCGGGCATCAGGATAATGAACTCATCTCCGCCATAGCGGGCAACCACGTTCGACTGGCGGCATTTTTGTTCGAGCAGCCGGCCCACCCGCGCCAGCACCAGGTCGCCTTCGAGGTGGCCGAGGGAGTCGTTGACTTCCTTGAATTTATCCAGGTCGATCAGCACCACAGAAAAGGGCCGGCCCGAGCGGGATGCGCGCTTCCACTCAGAACTCAGCGCCTCCCAGAAAAAGCGCCTCGTCTTGATGCCGGTCAAACCGTCGGTGATCGATTGCTGCTGCAGTTTCTGAAAGACGAAGGAATTGTGCAACGCCGTCGCCAGGAGATCGGCCAGCGTATTCATGATCAGAACATCCTGGGGCGCGAAGGCATTTTCGTCGCGGCTCTCCACGTTCAGCACGCCCAGAAGCGTCTCGCCATAGCTGATGGGAAGGCAGAGCACCGCGCGCGATTCCTGCAAGATCCCGGCAAGCTGCCCTGAACCGGCATTTTGCACCAGTGCGCTCACGCCTGTGCGCGCTACCTTGCCGAGAACTCCGCTCCCTACCGGAATGCGCCGGCCCAGGCTTTGCGAAGTCGTTCCGGCTTCAGCTTTGATCTCGATCTCCTTGGTGGCGTAGTCCATGATGCCAATTCCGATGTGATCGTACCGGAAGTTCTTCTGGATCTCGCGCACCATGTTGGCCATCATCTGTTCGGCGTCTTCGCTCGAGATTGCCATCTTCGAAATGTTGTTCAAGAACGCCAGATGCCGGGCGCGGCGCTGTTCCTCGGTAAACAGGCGCGCGTTCTCGACCGCCACGCCGAGCTGACCTGCCGCGGTTTGCATCACCTTAAGATCTCTCGCCTGGAACTGCGATTCCTGCTCGGTACTCAGCGCGGCCATCACGCCGGCGGCCTTGCCGCCAAGAAAAATAGGCACCGCGCAAAACGAGCGCGCAGGACTTGGCGGCACAAAATCGACCCCCAATTTTGCCCGAACCTGTTCGAGGTCCGACTCGATCAACAGCGGCTCTCCCATCCTGATGATGTACTCGGTCAATCCATTACCGGCCTTACGCGAGCGCTTGGGAAGAGTGATGCCGCCCTCGATCTCCAGTTCGAAGTGGATCTCATCTTCCTCCTGAAAAGCTATGTAAAAAGTGCTGGTGTCGAAAATCTGGCCGAGTTCGACCTGTACCGTGCGCAGAACCTCGTCCTGGTTGAGATGCGAGCTCATGGCCTGCCCAATTTCGGTGAGTAGTTCGTACTCCTTCGTCCGACGGTGTGCTTCGTGCATCACGATGTAGTTTTCGAGCGTCAGAGCGATTTGGAGAGCCAGGCCGATCAGGAGCCGCAAGTTCGAAGAACCGAACATTCGCCGTTCGGCATGAGGGAACAGCAGGACGCCGAAGTTGTGCTCCCGCGTCTGCAGACTCACCGCCATCAGATCGACGATTCCCTCCGCCAATAGCGTCCGCTTGCAGGCCTCAAACCTTCCCTCCGAAAGCGCTGGCAGGGGTTCTTCCAGTTCCGCGAGATTCCTGAAAGTGACCACGCCTCCGCGGCGGTAGGCGAGCTCGGCAATGTAGTCTCCAGCCTGCGTCTTTTGCAGTTTTTCGAGGAACTCGGCGGAAAACCCTTTTTGCACCGAGGGCACGGTGCCGCGCCACTGCTCGGAAACAAAGAAAACAGCACGGCGCGATGGCAGCGGCGCCACTAACCGGTCGACAAAAGCCTGCAGGCTCGGCACCAGATCTGAGGCCGAGAGCAACCGCCGCGGATCGACGCCCAGGGTGGAAAAGGCCAACGCATTCTCCTGCACGGCGTTGCGTTCGTTTTCAAACAGCACCATCACCATGGAAATGGCCAGCAGCATCTGCGGAATCGGCCCCAGGAAGCCTCCGAGCTTCCCCACCACCTCAAGGAAAGGCTGCCGCATCTGTCCTGCGCCCATCAGCGCAGCCCACAGCGCCAGGGAGAATGCCAACGCGCGGAACGCCACCGAGTTTCTGCGAAACGCGTAGCGGTAGAAATGAAACGAGCAATAAAACAAGACTGCCGCCAGGCCGATGTCCAGCTGCAAATAGGTTGGCGGCGGGGGCGCGCTCTCGCTGAACACTCCGCCCACAAAGTGCGCCCGCAGATTGAAATACGCCAGCAGGACCCCGCACGTCATCAGGGCTACGTCATACCACCTCAGCTGGAACGCCTCCTTCATCAGCCGAGTCGAGACGAAAATGCAAATCGCCATCGCCACCAGCAACAGCGAACTCAAGAAAAACAACAC
>Ga0182018_10003379_pt1 | contig 14436 bp, 16 predicted proteins | sample 812P2MmetaG_FD_120490 | JGI IMG/M metagenome (GOLD analysis project Ga0182018, IMG submission 120490) | Permafrost microbial communities from Stordalen Mire, Sweden - 812P2M metaG | ecosystem: Environmental > Terrestrial > Soil > Wetlands > Permafrost | place: Sweden: Stordalen | collected...
CGCCCGTCGGCTCGCACAACAGCATGACCAAAGTCATCTTGTCGCGTGCCGAAGAAGTCGTGAAACAATTTCCATTTCCGCGCGCGCCAAAACCCAAAGACATCACACTTTTCATTGCCGGGCACGGCACGGAGAAAAATGAAAATTCCCGCGAAGCCATCGAGCGGCAGGTGGAATTGGTTCGCGCGCAAAAAATTTATGCGGATGTCCACGCGATTTTTCTCGAAGAATCGCCGCGCATTTCCGAATGTTTTCAGATTGCGCAGACGAAAAATCTCGTTGTCGTGCCTTTTTTCATCAGCGACGGGTTGCACACGCAGGAAGACATTCCCGTTTTGCTGGGCGAGGCGGAACGCATCGTCAAACAGCGGCTTGACGCCGGCCAGCCGGCATGGCGAAATCCGTCGGAGAAAAACGGCAAACTAGTCTGGTATTCGCCCGCCGTCGGCACCGAGCCGCTCATGGCTGATGTGATTTTGGAGCGCGTTCGCGAGGCGGCAAAATAAATTTATGAAAAAATTACATTTTGGCTTTTTGAGCACGGCTGGCATCGGCCGTAAAAACTGGAAGGCGATTTTCAATTCCGGCAATTGCGTCGTCACCGCCGTCGCCAGCCGTGATGTGAACAAAAGCCTCAAGTTCATTGACGATTGTTCGCGCGAGGCGGCGTTTGAAATCCAGCCGGCCGCGCTTGGCAGTTACGAGGAATTGCTCGCGTCAAAAAACGTGGACGCGGTTTACATTCCGCTGCCGACCGGCCTGCGGAAAGAATGGGTTCTGCGTGCGGCGGCGGCGGGCAAGCATGTCGTCTGCGAAAAACCGTGCGCCGTCAGCGCGGGCGACCTTGACGAAATGATTTCCGCCTGCAAGAAAAACAACGTGCAATTCATGGACGGCGTGATGTTCATGCACAGCCAAAGGCTCGCCCGGATCCGCGAGGCGCTCGACGACGGCACGAGCGCCGGCCAGATCAAACGCATCGTCGCGCAATTCAGTTTTCCCGGGCACGAGGAGTTTTTTCGCAAAAACATCCGCGTGAATGCCGCGCTCGAACCCGCCGGCTGCTTCGGCGATCTCGGCTGGTATGACATCCGCTTCGCATTATGGGCGCTGAACTGGCAATTGCCGCGCGAAGTTTCCGCTCGCTCGCTCGCGCAAACCGATTCCTCCGTGCCGACCGATTTTTCCGCCGAGCTGTTTTTTGATGGCGGCGTTTCCGCGAGTTTGTATTGTTCGTTCATCAATTTCCGCCAGCAATGGGTCAACGTGAGCGGCACGAAAGGTTATCTTCAGATTTCCGATTTTGTGAACCCGTTTTACGGCGGTGAACTCGGTTTTGAAGTCGTCAACATCGGGCAGGACGGCTACAAAGTCCTGCCGGGAGTGCGTCGCGTGGTTGTCGCGGAACACAGCAACGGCCATCCGACGGCGCAGGAATCGAATATGTTCCGCAATTTCGCGGATCAGATTTTTTCCGGCAAGCTCAATGATAAATGGCCGATGTGGTCGCTGAAAACGCAGCGGGTTCAGGATGCCTGCCTCGAATCCGCACGGCGCGGTTGCGTTGTGAAATTGTGAATCGTTAAATGGTTGCATCGTGTCCATTGAGAGCCGGTTCAACGATTCACGATTTAACGATTCACGAACCACTTTCCATCCGTTATCTTTTTACGCGTGCAGTTTCGGAAAATCACCATCATCGGCGTCGGCTTGCTCGGCGGTTCAATCGGGCTGGCTGCGAAGAAACGCCGGCTCGCGGGTGAAATCGCGGGCTTCGTCCGGCGCGCGGCCAGCTTGAAGGACTGTGAACACGCGGGCTCGCTGGACTACGCCACGACCGATCTGCTCGCGGCCGTTTCCAATGCCGACCTCGTCATCCTCTGCACGCCGCTGGCCCAGATGCGTTCGCTGGCGGAACTATTTCTGCCCGCGCTCAAACGCGGCGCGATTGTTACTGACGTTGGCAGCGTCAAGGCCGGGGTCGTGCGGGAACTCGAATCGCTCCTCAGAAAATCCGGCGCGCATTTCATCGGCAGTCATCCGATGGCCGGCGCGGAAAAAACCGGCGTCGCCGCCGCGCTCGGACATTTGTTTGAAAACGCCGTCTGCGTTTTGACGCCGACGAAAAAGTCAAATGCCGCTGCGGTTCGCAAGCTGGAACAATTCTGGAAATCACTCGGTGCCCGGACATTGCGGCTGGACGCGGCCCAACATGATTTGCTCGTCAGCCGCTCCAGCCATCTGCCGCACGTCGTCGCGGCGGCGCTGGTGAATCTGGTTTTAAATCCGGCGCATCCAGAAACGCAGGCCGCGTTGTGTGCGACCGGTTTCCGCGACACCACGCGCATCGCGTCCGGCTCGCCCGAAATGTGGCGCGACATCGCCTTGGCCAACCGCAAAAACCTTTCAAGGTCGGTTGATGCGTTTGTGGCCGAACTTAAAAAATTCCAAAGCGCGCTCAAGAGCGGCGACGCCAAAGCCATTGAGAAGTATTTTGCAACCGCCAAGCAACGGCGTGACAACTGGTGCGCGAAAGCCACCGCAATTTCATCGGAATGAATTACAGCCACGGATTGAACACGGATGAAACACAGATTAAAAATTTCTGCCTTTGGATTCTCTTTTTGCCATCTGTGTTCAATCCGTGTTTCATCCGTGGCTAAATAAAGATGGCTTTGTCCGAACTCATCGAAATTGTGCCGCTCGACAAACCGGTGCGCGCGGAAATCACCGTGCCCGGCTCCAAGAGCATCACGAACCGCGCGCTGATTCTCGCCGCGCTCGCGGATGGCGAAGTCACGCTCACCGGCGCGCTGTGGAGCGAGGACACGCAGATCATGGTCGAGTGTTTGCAGAAACTTGGATTTGACATTCGGGTTGAAAATGATCCGGCAGAATTTTGCAATCGCACCATCACGGTCAAAGGGCTTGGCGGAAAAATTCCGAACGCGGGGACGGCGGAAAAGCCGCTGGAACTTTTTGTGGGCAACGCGGGAACGGCGGCGCGGTTTTTGTCGGCGTTCGTTTGTCTGGGCAATGGCGTTTATCGTTTGAGCGGCGTGGCGCGGATGCACGAACGTCCGCAGGCGGCGCTGTTTCAAGCCTTGCGCGAACTCGACTATCGCGTCGAATCAGAAAATAATAAATTGCCGGTAAAAATTTTCGGTGAAGGTCCGAAAAAAGGAAAATGCCGCGTCAGCATTGAAGAAAGTTCGCAATTTGCATCGGCTCTTTTGCTATGCGCAAAAATTGGTGGTTGGGAAACTGAATTTTGCGGAGTTTCCAACTGGGACGAAATGCCTTATGTGGAAATGACAAAAAGAATGATTGAAAATTTTCCTAATTCAAATTTTCAATTTTCAATTGAGCCAGATAGTTCTAGTGGAAGCTATTTTTGGGCTGCTGGATGGCTGCAAAATCCAAATCAAATAACTATCCAAGTAAAAAGTTGGCCCACATCTCTTTTGCAAATTGATACCGAATTCCCGACCTTTCTAAAGCCAGAATTACCAGAGAAATTGTCTCGAAGATTAGAACTTGGTGACAGCATTATGACCGCCGTCATTTTAGCACCGTTTTCAAAACACCAGGTTCAATTTACAGACCTTGGCAGGCTTCGCTTGCAAGAATCCGAACGCGTGAAAGCTCTTCAAAAAGAACTAACAAAGTGTGGTGTCGAAGTTATTGACCATGGAGCAAAAATACGTTTAGAGAAAGGGGATGGATTTTTAGTTATGGAAGATGGCACTCCGATAGAAATGGAAGGACTTGATACGCTAGAAGTTTTCCCAGTAAAGCCGAATCAACTCTGCCGCGCGGAGATTGAAACCTACAACGATCATCGCATGGCGATGTGTTTTGCGATTCTGGGATTGAAAGTTCCCGGCATAAAAATTAAAAATCCCGCCTGCGTGAAGAAGACGTTCCCGAACTTTTTTCAGAAACTGGCCGCGCAACCGCCGCACGGTCTGGGCGCGGAGATTTGGGAGATCAAAAACGGCCAGCGCACGCGGAAATTGAGCGGCGAGGATTTGTTCGCGGAGTGAATTTGGAGCGCGGCGTTCACGCCGCTTCAACATTGTTGGAAAAAGGACGTTGAAGCGGGCTGAAGCCCGCGCTCCGTTGAGATAAAATTTTGCTGCGCTCTGCCGAGACGCAGCTACAAAAATGAATTTGAAACATCCGATTGTCATTGCGATTGACGGCACGAGCGCGAGCGGCAAGAGCACGAACGCCAAGCTCGTGGCGCGGGCGCTCGGCTACGTTTATGTGGACACGGGCGCGATGTATCGCACGCTGGCGTGGCATTGCCTGCAAAAACGCGTGGAGGTCCACGACGCGAAGGCCGTCACCGCGCTTTGCCGCAGATGGAAGACGTCGCTGGAATGTGTCGAGACGAAAAGCCATCTGCGCGCGGTGCATCTGCTGGTGGAAAATTATTTTCCGGAAAAAGAAATCCGCACCTCGGAAGTCAGCGCCGCCACGTCCGTGATCGCCGCAATTCCGAAAGTGCGCGATTGGATGAAGAAAAAACAGCGCGAATGCATCCAGTTCGGCAATCTTGTGATGGAAGGCCGCGACATCGGCACGAATGTTTTTCCCGAAACGGATTACAAGTTTTACCTTGATGCGAAGTTGGAGGAGCGCACGAAACGCCGCGCCGCCGACGGCGTCCACGAAAATCTCGCCGCGCGCGACCAACGCGACAGCCAGCGCGCGTCCGCGCCGTTGATGATCGCGCTTGGTGCGAAGGTCATCAACAATTCGCACATGACTTCCGAGCAGACGAGCGGGTTGATTCTGAAGGAACTCCGCGCGCGGCTCCCTGAAAAATGAATTTCACCTACCGTCTCGGCTGGCTTTTTTTCCGGGCGTCGTTTCGGATTTACCTGCGGTGGCGCATTTTCAACGTGGAGCGCGCGCCGAAGACCGGCGCGGTGATTCTGGCGGCAAACCACGCGAGCATCCTCGACCCGCCGGTGGTCGGCGCGGCGCTGGACCGCCAGATCACTTACCTCGCGCGCGAAAGCCTGTTCCGGATTCCGGGGGTGGGCTGGCTGTTCGGCCGGTGGAACGCGATTCCGCTCGACCGCGACGGCGGCAGCGCGGCGGGTCTGCGCATCATCATCGAACGGGTGCAGGCGGGCAACGGCATCATCCTGTTTCCCGAAGGCACGCGGACGCGCGACGGCAGGCTGCAGCCCGCGCGTTCGGGCATCGGGTTGGTTGTGGTCAAAACGAATGCGCCCGTCGTGCCGGTGCGGACGTTCGGAACCTTCGAGGCGATGGGACGCGAGCACAAATTTCCGCGACCGCGAAAAGTAGCCGTGACATTCGGACACCCGATGACATTTGAAAAACTGCGCGCCGAGGCGAAAACCTGCGCCAAGCCGAGGCTCAAGGAAATCTATCAGCAGATTGCGGACGAAATCATGGCGGAGATTGCGAAGCTCGAACCGCGTGAAGGCTGAATTAATCTGCGAATTACGCGGATTAAAAACCCCTGATTTGATTCGCGAAAATTCGTGCAATTCGCGGATAAAAAATCAAATCCCCAGGTTCGCCAGCGTGTTGCTGATGCTGTTGACGATCTGGACGAGCTTGGGATGCGATTTTTCAAAGCCCTCGACGGATGAGCGCAGGCCGTTGACGGAAATTTCGCGCAACTGCGGATTCTGTTCCTCGCGCGTGGCTTCGTGCGTGGAAAGTTTTGCGAACTCCGCGATGCTTTGCGCCTGTTCGTCGTGGGTTTTGGACAACGCCGACGCCTCCGTCTTCAGTTTGCCGAGCAGATCAAGCAACTCGCGTTTGCGGTCTTCGCTGATGGAATTCGCGCCGCGAATCTTCGCCTCAATTTCGTTCAGGGTCGTTTCAATCATGTTGTAAAAGTAGTTTGCCGCGGAAAATTCAGCAAGCAAAGTTGGAGTTCAAGCCTCACCACCTTCCGCTGCGCGGCAGAATCGGCTGAACGTGTTCCCAGATTTTTGCGAAGGTCATTTCCGCCGGGCCGGAACTGTCCACGACGCGCACGCGGTCCGGTTCGGCGGCGGCAATCGCCTTGAAACCTTTCGCCACGCGGTCGAAGAAGTTGCGATCCGCTTCCTCCATCCGGTCGCGCAACGGTTCGCTGAAAGGCAGTTTGGCGTGGGCGGCCGGTTTCTGTTCGCGACCCGGCACGTCGAACAGCACGGCTTCCTTGCGGGCAAAGCGGCGCGTTTCGCTGACTTCCAAAGGCACGGTCAGCAGGAGGGTCAAATGAGGCCGCGTGTCGCCGACGGCGAAATCAATCACGCTTTTGACCCACGACAAATCCAGTTCGCGGCCATGGCCCTGATACGCCGTGGTCGAATCGTAAAAACGGTCGCAGAGGACGATTTTTCCGGCGGCGAGGGCGGGGCGGATGATTTCGCGGACAAGCTGCGCGCGGCTGGCGTTCATCAACAGCAATTCCGCCTCGGCAGTCATCGCGTGATTGTCCTTGCTGTGCTTGAGCGTGTGGCGGATTTCCTCGCCGATGGGCGTGCCGCCCGGTTCGCGCAGCACGAGCACGTTCTGATAATTGAGTTTCTGCAGCCGGTCGGCGAGCAGCGCGATCTGCGTGGATTTGCCGCAGCCTTCCGTGCCTTCAAATGTGATGAATAAACCTTTTGACATATTCACATTTTACCGCCGTTCTTTTGTTTCTCGAATTAACGACTCATACGCAAAGTTGATTGTTTTAGATGTTTCTTCAGCCCATTGTCGCACTTCCGTTGGCTGGTCAAAAAACTTATCCGGATGATACATTTTAATACGATTTCTATATGCCGTTTTAATTTCTTTCAAAGAAGATGATGGAGAAACGCCGAGCACTTTGTGAAAACTAGATTCTTCCGCAACTGTCTCGCTATTATTATCGTAAAATTCATCCGCCTGTTTATCGTCGAAACGTTGATATTTAAATTGCGCTTGAAAAATAGAGATGAATCCATTTAGTAATTTCCACGCTCCGTATAAGCCTATGCACGCCAATATAATTACAAGTCTTGCTAAAGGTAAGATGTCTACGGGCATAATCCAAAGTAAAACGCTGCCCGATGCAATCAAGAGAACTACGCCGCTGAAAATTTCTTTAATAGCATCTTTTTTTAGCTCGGCATTTTTCTCAAAAATAAATTCTTTAATTTTTGCATCAGCTATCGTTTCTAAAACCCCGTGGGAAATTAAAAAATGGCGGACAGATGAAGGTGGTTCACCCCAAATGATTCTGGCTCTTGCTTCCCAAATTAATTTATCTATCGCCATAGCTTTTTTCGCGATTAAATCTTTTTTAATTTGGGGCCTTTCGCCGTATCTTCAATTATCCAGCCTTTGGATTTTAATTCGTCACGGATCGCGTCGCTGCGCTTAAAATCTTTTGCCTGCTTCGCGGCGGTTCGCGCTTCGGCCAGCGCCAGGATTTCAACGGGAATTTCCATCTCGGATTTTGCGCCGATGCCGAGGACGGAATCAATTTTGTCCCACGCCGTCAAAGCTGTGGCGGCGTCGGCGGGTGAAAGGGAATTGTTCGCCAGGCGCTTGTTGGTTTCAGTCACCCATTTGAACACTTCGCCCCAAGCGGCGGAAATGTTCAAGTCGTCGTCAAGCGCGGCAGAAAATTGTTGAAGCAGTTTTGAATCTGCGGTTTCAGTTTTGTTGTCAGTGATTTCGCGCAGTTTGCCGACGCACTCGTCAATGCGGGCCAGCGCCGATTTCGCGCCGTGCAAGCCGTCGAGCGTGAAATTAAAAGTCTCGCGATAGTGCGCGGTGAGCAGCAAATAACGGATTTCGCGTCCGCTAAATCCTTTCGCCAGCAAATCGCGCAGTGTGAAATAATTTCCGAGCGATTTGCTCATCTTCCTGCCTTCGACAAGCAGAAACGCCCCGTGCAGCCAGTATTTGACAAAGCGTTGTCCGGGCAATTGCACGCCGGCGCCTTCGCTCTGGGCGATTTCATCCTCGTGATGCGGGAACGGCAGGTCTTCGCCGCCCAGATGCACATCAAAGCTTCCACCCAGAAGTTTCCAACTCATGGCCGAACACTCGATGTGCCAGCCGGGACGGCCTTCGCCCCACGGACTCGGCCAGAAAATGTCGCCGTCGTCCGGCACGCGGGCTTTCCAAAGCGCGAAGTCGGCCACCGATTCCTTGGCGTATTCGTCGCTGCGCACCCGTTCGCCCGCGCGCATTTCTTCAAAATTCAATTTCACCAACTGGCCATAAGTGCAGCCGCAGCCGCGATATTTTTCGATGCTGAAATACACCGAGCCGTCCGCCGCCTTGTAGGCGATGCTGCGGGCGACCAGCTTTTCGATCAACTCGATCATCGCCGGGATGTAATCGGTCGCGCGCGGTTTGTGATGCGGCTCAAGGCAGTTCAGCGTTTTCATGTCCGCGAAGAACGCCGTCTCGTATGGGCCGGTGAATTCCCGCAGCGTGGTCTTCGCCTCGCGGACGCCCTTGATGATTTTGTCCTCCACGTCGGTGATATTCATGACGTGCGTGACGGCGTAGCCCTTGAATTCGAGATAACGGCGGACGAGGTCGCTGAAGACGAACGTGCGCCAGTTGCCGATGTGCGCGAAGTCATAAACGGTCGGCCCGCAGCAATACATGCCGGCTTTTTTTCCGGCGGGGTCAAGCGGCGCGAAATCCTGAATGGAGCGCGAGAGCGTGTTGAACAGTTTTAATCCCATTTGCGTCCGCGCAAGTTAAGCGGCGGCGGGCGAAAGAAAAGCGCAAATTGAGATTGTCAAACGGCAATTATACTTGGCTTGAACCGCCTGAAAAGGTAGTTTTGCGTCATGCGACCATTCCGGGCGCTGGGCTTTTATCTTGTCGCGGTTTTTATTGGCGGCGCGCTGCTGGCACCGTGGCTTTACCGGCTCGCGCAGGTTTTCGCGCACGCGTTTCCCCAAATCGCCGCCGCGCCGTTCCACCGCTTTGTTGACCGCTCGTTTTTGCTGGTCGCGCTGGCCGGACTGTGGCCGCTGCTGCGCGCGCTCGGCATGACGTCGTGGCGCGAAATCGGCCTCGTCCTGCCTTACGGCCAGTCCGGAAAACTTTTTGGCGGCGTGCTGCTTGGATTTTTCTCGCTCGCGGCCGTTGCCGCCATCGCCATCGGTTCTGGCGGGCGCGTCGTGGTTCAAAGCCTGCCGGCGCACAAAGTTGTCGGAATTATTTTCAGCGCCGTCGGCACGGCGGCTTGCGTCGCCACGCTGGAGGAAGTTTTGTTTAGAGGCGGTATTTTCGGCGGCCTGCGGCGCGTGCTTCATTGGCCGTTTGCGCTCGCGTTCACCAGCGCGATTTACGCGCTCGTCCATTTTCTCCAGCCTGCGGAGCTCACCGGCGCGGTCGCGTGGGACTCCGGCCTCGTCCTGCTGCCGCACATTCTGGGCGGCTTCGCGGATTTTCACGCGCTCGTGCCGGGATTTTTCAACCTCACGCTGGCGGGAGTTTTGCTCGGCCTTGCGTATCAGCGCAGCGGCAATCTATATTTTTCCATCGGCCTGCACGCGGGCTGGATTTTCTGGCTGAAAACCTACGGCGCGTTCACCATCGCCGCGCCGAACTCCATGGTCTGGTTTTGGGGCGGCGCCAAATTGATTGACGGCTGGCTCGCGTTTTTCGTTCTTGCGGCGATGCTGGCCGTTTTCAAATTTCTGCCGCTCGGCGAAAAGCGCACGCCGTTTGTGATCCCATGACCGCTCTCGTCCCACCAATTCAAAGCTGGCTCAACACCGGCCTCGGATTTTTTTATCCCGAAATCTGCCGGCTCTGTGAAGCGGAGCGCGCCACCGCCAAGGGCGGTTTCGTCTGCTCGAAATGCTGGACGCAGGTGCGCTTCATCCGTCCGCCGTTTTGCGAACGCTGCGGCCTGCCGTTTCCCGGCGACATCACGACGGCGTTTGAATGCACGAACTGCCGCGAAATGGAATTACACTTCAGTTCCGCGCGCTCGGCGGTCGCCGCCAAAACCATCGTGCTGGAAATCATCCGCCGTTTCAAATACCGGCGCGAACTGTGGTTCGAGCCGTTCCTTGCCGACTTGCTGCTGCGCGAGGCCGCGCCTGGGTTGCGCGGGCAAAAATGGGATTTCATCGTGCCGGTTCCGCTTTTTTCGGTGAGGGAACGCGAACGCGAATTCAACCAGGCCGAACGCCTCGCCAGGCACTTGAGCGCGGCCACAGACATTCCGCTGAACAAAAAACTGCTCCGGCGCGTCTCCCCCACGGCGACCCAGACTTTGCTGACGCGCGAACAGCGCGCCGCGAACATGCGCGGGGCGTTCGCCGTCCGCGGCGGAATGAAATTGAACGGCGAAAAAATCGTTTTGATTGACGACGTTTTCACCACCGGCGCAACGACCAGCGAGTGCGCGAAGGCGTTGCGCAAGGCCGGCGCGGGCGACGTTTGTGTCTGGACAGTGGCGCGGGGGCTTTAGTATTATTGGTCAATCAAATGGATACGACTTCGTTCACGAAGAAAACCTTGGGCTTGGAAACGGGCGAACCGGGTCTGACGCCGCCGCCCATGACCACCGCGCAGACGACCTTTGCCAAAAGGCCGAGGATTGGCGCGGGCAAATCCAAATCCAAAAAGCGCGACATCCCCGAAGGGCTTTGGACCAAATGTCCGACGTGCGCGGCGATGCTTTTCGACAAGGAGTTGGACGAAAATCTGAAGGTCTGCATGAAGTGCGGCCACCATTTCCCCATCGGCTCGCGCGAACGCATCCATTCGCTCGTCGAAACCTGCACGTTCGGGGAGATGGACGCCGACATGACCAGCGTGGACGTGCTCGGCTTCAAGGGCGCGTCCACTTACAAATCCAAACTGGAAGCCTACAAGAAAAACACCACGCTCAAGGACGCCGTCATCACCGGCCTCGGCAAAATCGGCGAACACCAGGTTGCGCTCGGCGTGATGGATTTTAATTTTCTCGGCGGCTCAATGGGTTCGGTCGTCGGCGAAAAACTGACGCGGCTGATCGAACGCGGCACGGAAAGAGATTTGCCCGTCATCATCATTTCCAGCAGCGGCGGCGCCCGGATGTATGAAGGCATGTTCAGCCTCATGCAAATGGCCAAGACCAGCGCCGCGCTCGCCTACCACGCGCGCCGCCGCCTGCCTTACATCAGCATGTTGACGCATCCGACGACGGCGGGCGTGATGGCCAGCTTCGCGAGCCTCGGCGATTTGATTCTGGCCGAGCCGGGCGCGATGATCGGCTTCGCCGGCCCGCGTGTCATCAAGGATACGACACAGGCCGAACTGCCGCCGGATTTTCAAACCGCCGAATTTCTCCTCGACCGCGGTTTGATTGACGCCATCGTGCCGCGCAGGGAAATGAAGGAACAATTGATCGCGTATCTGGATTTTCTGACTGCTGGGAGGAAAACCGCCGCCTGAAGAAATTTGATTAGGCGGCACTTCATGCGCATACCACCGGCGAAAAAGATTAAACTGTTCGCTGCACTTGCTTGCGCTTTCCTTACCTTCGCCCGTCATACCACAAGTGAGCCTCCTCGCGTTTGCCCAGCGCGCGGCCGTTGCTGAAAAATACCCTGGCCAGAAAGCGAAGATGCTCCCGCATGGTGTAAAGCCGCATCTTGCGCGCGGATGTCACGAGCGGATGCCGGTGCAGAATCACAATTTCCCTGTCCGTCTCTCTCGCCAGTTTTCGCAACCGCTGGCTCAATTCCAATTCTTCCCCCGCGAACAATTCGTGGCTGAAACCGCCGATTTTTCGGAACGACGCCGTTTCGCAAAAAATAAATGAACCGGCCAGCAGCCGCCAAATCCGGCTGGCGCAGTTCCAGCCCCGCGTGATGATTCCGGCGGCAAAATGTTTCTCGTCCAGCCGCAACGTCACGCCGCCGGCCAGACAGCGGCCGGATTTGATCTGTTCCGCCACGTCCGCGAACAGGTCCGCGTTCGGGTGCGAGTCGGCGTCCACAAAAACCAGCCATTCGCCGGTCGCCGCCGCCGCGCCGGAATTTCGAGCGCGGGCGATTTGATTGACCGGCTCGAACACGACGGTTGCGCCCGCCGCCCGCGCGATTTCCGCCGTGCGGTCGGTGGAATTGTTGTCGCACACGATCAATTCGGTTTCCCAGCCGATGCGCGTGAACGCGCCCGCCGCCGCCCTGATTTGCGCCAGCGATTCGCCCAGCAACCGTTCTTCGTTGAACGCGGGAACGACGATTGAGATTTTCACCGCCCGCAATCTGCTTCATTGCCAGCCGGGTTTCAACGCATGAAATTTTGCGTGCTTTTTTTGGCGGATGGTTTTTACTTGCGGTGTGACCATTTGGATTCTGGCAATTCTGTTGGTGGCATCGGCGGTCGGCATGGGCTGGCGGCAAGGCGCGATTCGCGCGGCTGTTTCATTTGCCGGCATCGTGTTCGCCGCATTGCTGGCCGCGCCCATCGGGAAAATTTTCAAACCGTTGCTGCCGCATCTGGGCGTCCACAGCGCCGCCATGGTGTGGGCGATTGCGCCGGTGATCGGCTTCGTGCTGGTTTTGGCTTTGTTCAAATCGGCGGGGTATTATGTGCATCACAAGGTCGAGATGTTTTACAAATACAAGGCGGGCGATTTGCGGCTGTCGTTGTGGGAGCGTCTCAACCACCGGCTCGGCGCGTGCGTCGGCGTGCTGAACGGCACGGCTTACTTCGTTTTGGTTTGTTTTTTTCTGTTCAATTTGAGCTATTGGACGGCGCAAGTCGCCCCGTCCGACGCCGAGTCGTGGTCAACGCGGCTCGTCAACCGGTTGGGGCGCGATCTGCAGAGCACGGGCGTGTCCAAGCCCGCCGAGGCCGTCGCCGCGCTGCCGGACATGTATTACAGAACGGCCGATCTTGCGGGATTGATTTGCCAGAATCCGCAGTTGACAGACCGGCTGGCGGATTACCCGCCGTTCATTTCAATTGCCGAGCGCGACGACATCCAGCAACTCGCGCAGGACGGCACTTTCACCAATGCGTGGTTCACTCACGGGCCGATGGGGGCGATGCTCAATGAATCACAGGTTCAAGCGTTGCTCCAAAATCAGGACTTGATCAGCACCGTCTGGGGAATTTTGCAAACGAACATGGATGACCTGACGAATTATCTGATGACCGGCAAATCGCCGAAGTATGATTCGGAAACCATCCTCGGCCGGTGGGACTTCAACCCCGGCACGACTGTCGCCATGATCACACAGGCGCGTCCCAACATCACGCCGGCGGAAATGCGGGCGGCCCGCGCCTGGATGACGCAGGCGTATGCGCAAACTGTTTTTATCGTCGGCAGCGACAACCAGGCGTTTCTGAAAAACCTGCCGCACATCAAAACGCAGGCCGGCCAGCCGTCCACCACGGAAACGGCCACATGGAAAGGTCAGTGGTCCAGCGACGGAACCAATTACGACCTGACGCTTTCCAGCAATGGCGAAAATAAATTCATGTCGGCAACAACCGACGGCACGCGCCTGACCATCAAGGACGGCAGGGAAACTTACATTTTCGACCGCGAAGAATGATTTTTGGACAGTCCTTTCAATTTTTGAGACAGAGTTGATCCCCCATTTTCCATTTTTCAACGATTTTTCCCGTTTCGGCAGTTACCGGCGCGACATTTGCTCAAATCCGCGCTCATGGGCATCGCGCACATCACTGCAATTTTAGCAATCTCTTTGACCGGATTACTCCCGTCAAGTTGCTCGAAAACGCACCCGGCTGACGCCAAGGCCGATGTTGCCGCCGTGCCTGTCAATGTAAGAAATCTCGGCGAACTTTCCCTGACCAATCATTGCGAAACGCGCGTCCAGCTCGGCGCGGGAAAAAGCTGCACCATCACGCCGAAAGTTGTTGATCGCAGCAATGTCCGCCTCACCTTGACGATGGAATCCAAAAAGGCCGACGGGCATACGGACGGTTTGATTGTTACGGAAGTCATTGTCAGTCAGGGAAAACCGTTTGAAGTCACCATTGACGGCCTGGACATTTCTCTCACACCGGACGTTCTTGCGAAGTAAATCTTCCGGCGGTAAAAAACTTGCGATTGGAAAAATCGTCGCAGGCGAAGTCTTGAGTGAACGGGAATTATTTTCCCAAAAACAAGCGCATCAAATTCAACACTCCCACCAGCAGGAACATGACGATGACCGCGCCCCATGAGTCTTTTTTGGCAATGCGCGAATGATTGATCGGGCTGATCGTGGTGATCAAACGGTAAAGCCTGCTCCGGCGGACTGCTTTATGCACAACTGTCGTCATCATGGCTTGGCCAAAGCAAAAGTCAGGCCAACTTTTTTGGATGGAATTCCCTGAAAAACAAGGGAAAGTAAATGGTCGGGGCGGGGAGATTTGAACTCCCGACCTCTTGCACCCCAAGCAAGCGCGCTAGCCGGACTACGCTACGCCCCGAAC
>Ga0182018_10003380_pt1 | contig 14435 bp, 7 predicted proteins | sample 812P2MmetaG_FD_120490 | JGI IMG/M metagenome (GOLD analysis project Ga0182018, IMG submission 120490) | Permafrost microbial communities from Stordalen Mire, Sweden - 812P2M metaG | ecosystem: Environmental > Terrestrial > Soil > Wetlands > Permafrost | place: Sweden: Stordalen | collected...
CCCATACACGCTCGTTCTGGCCGGTCTTCTTGTCCACGCGCTCGCGGCTCCTCAGCTCGCCTTCGACGGACAGATGCGCGCCCTTCTTCAGGGTCTTCGCGTACTCGGCCAGCTTGCCCCAGACGATGCAGCGGTGCCATTCGGTGTGGTCGATGTACTTGCCGGTCGCCTTGTCCTTGTACGAGCTCTTGGTGGCGAGCGAGAGGGCGGTGAAATTCGCGTTGGTGGTGGTGACGGCGGTGGCGTCCTTGCCGAGGAATCTGATGAGCGTGATGCGGTTCTGATACATGGTGAGTTCTCCGTTGTTGAATTCCCGGATTGGCCGGGTCACCCCCTGGCGAAGCCCGAGCGAGAGGCCCGGCTCCCAAGTGCCGAGACGCGCTTTCTGGAGCAGGGGCCCAAACTCGTTTTGGGAGAGGAGTCCGGAAAGCAGAGCGGCGACGTGCCGCCAGGCGCCGGAAAAGGCCCGAAGCGTGTGACCGGACAAACATGGGAGAGACACGGAAGACCACCGCTTCATGGATCGCATAGCGAGAGGTTTCCTGGCTGCGCCAACGCCCCACTGCACAATGCTGAACCGCCTGTGCGCCACCCGTACGAGAGACGGCCGAAGAAATCGTCCACGTGCCGTGCACCGTTCCGTCTGAAGATGGGGTATGCGACGGAGAGTCGAAGTGCGTATTGGCGGTGCATGAGAGTCGCGCTGGGACATGAAGACTGCCTCGCAATGGGATGTGGCTTCGTCTACTCGAACGCCTGGTCGGCCCGGAAGCGGACGATGGTTAAACCGAGGGGTTCACCGCCAGCTCCTTGTTCTTGACCGTCTCGCGGAAGACGTAGGTGACGCTGGCGGTCCATCGCTCCCGCCTGAGCTCGGTGTGATCCGAGGGATTGGTGAAGATGTTCTCGAACTCGATACGCGCCGAATAGGGCGACTGGCGCAGGTCGTCGAGAATGACATTTTTGACCTCCACATCGACGAATGGGAGCGAGCTGTCTTTGGCGTAATTGGCGATGATGTTGTCTTTGCGCTCCTGGTCGATCACCGCGCGCTGGACGTCGCCGTTGAGAAAGCAGAGGGAGCTGGTCTGATTGCGTTCGCCTTGTGACATGGAATGGGATCATTTGCACCTCCGCGGACGACGAACGTTGTCAGCCATGGCGCAAACGTAACGCTGGTAGAAAACGGAGTCCAATCACTTCTCGGATCGGCGTTATTCCCAGCGCTTATAACGCCCGGGACCGCCAACAAAAACAGCTAAATGACGGCGATGGGCGGATCCTCCTGTTGTGGACCGGCGCGGCCCACCTGAGGGTTGGCTTGTCGTGACGCACGATCAGTAACGACACGCCATTTGGGAGGTCATCGGGAGCACCCGCGCGACCGGCAAAAGGAGCCCGCTCGTCAGGTGGCCGGACGAAGCCAGAGCGGTCAAACGAGTGCAAATCGCCAAAGCTTGTGTTTAGGTCGAAAGAGAGTCGGGTCCGCGCCCATTACTGAGCCAGCGCTGCCAGTCGAACACCGGTGCCCGGCCTGCTCCGGCATCATGTTGCTCGTCGAATGCATCTCCGCCGCACAGATGTATTTTCGAACCGATGTGCGCCAGCCAACAACCCACCTCGGAATAAGTCTCCTCTCCGAGCTTTCGATCTGATCGTCGTATTCCCGGGTTCTGCTCCGTAATTGTCTCCAGCGCATCGAACAACTGTGGAAATGCGACTTGCAACGGCGGCGTCAACGTTTTTCCCATCGCTGGTCTGAATGCCTTCGGCTTTCCGGCCGCGGATTCGTTCCCCAAGAGATTTCGTTTGCGGCCGAGCCGCGCAGATCGGCGCCGTCCTTGCTCTAACCAGTTCATGGCTCGCCTGGATCATCGAGAGATCTGCCTGCGTATCAGAACTGCGATGCTGAATGGGCGGCACAACTGCGGATGGATTCGGACCAGCCAAGCGAGAGCCTCAAGGAAGGTAGGTTGCGAGCGGAGGAGAACGGGGATATATTGATTCGCAGCCGAATGACAAAACTAAATCCCGGTTACTTCGTTCGGATCTAGGATTTACAACGATCGCGGTTCTAGCGAGCGATCAGATCGTCGTACAACTGGTCGCAACGGTGGAATCTAGCGAATTGAAATTGGAGAAGGGGGACTCCAGCTTGAGCAGCTGGACGCCGAGCATCATATTGGCATTCGCGGGAATAGCGTTCTGTGTCGCTCGTGCACAGGGACCGCAGGCAAATGGCACGAGCCTAACGACTGCGGAGAGGCTGGAAGAGCCCGGCTGGTGGCCGACGAAAGGAGATCCGCCGCGCAGCCAGTATTCGGGAAGCGCTGCCTGCGCCGAGTGCCACCAGAAGATGGCACTGCTCCAGCAGTCGACACCGATGTATCACGCCAGTGTGCCCGCCTCGCGGTCGGATCTATTGACAAATCATCGACTGCTCCAATTTAAAGAAGGCGGCTTCAGCACCTCTGTCACGACCTCGCTTGAACGGGTCATTTTCGGCGCGACTGACGGAATTAATACTATGTCCTTGTCGGCGAGTTGGGCTTTTGGATTCAAGAATGGACAGACTTATATCCTTGAGAAAGACGGCGCTTACTTTGAGAGCCGTTTGAGTTTTTTCACAAACATTGGTTCCCTGGACATTACTCCAGGACAAGCTCCCGACGTGCCGGATGGCCTGGAAAGTGCGCTGGGCCGAAAGATGGGCATTGACCGAGCAATCGGCTGCTTTAAATGTCATACAACCGCGGCTGTTACTTCCACGTTGTTGGAATCGGAGAAAGCTAAGCCGGGGGTTACCTGTGAAGCGTGCCATGGACCGGGAGCCGGCCACATTGCGTCCATGACTGCGAATGACCCGGAGCAGGGGACGGCGATCATGGATCCTGCGGATCTTTCCCCCTCTGATTCTGTCGACTTTTGCGGGGCATGCCATAGCACATGGGCGGATGTGATGGAGGCGGCGGGCACGCCTGGCCCCGGGCTGATACGCTTTCAGCCGTATCGGCTTGAGGAAAGCCGCTGCTGGGGACGAAGTGGCGACGCTCGGATTACCTGCGTGGCCTGTCACGACCCGCATCAGCCACTTGTTCACGAACCGAGAGCCTATGACTCTAAATGCCTGGCGTGCCACGGGGTCAACAGGGAGTCCAAGGGGGCACATGCGGCGAGGACAGTATGCAAGGTGGCGGCCAGCAATTGCGTCACCTGCCATATGCCTAAATATGAGGTGCCTCAAACACATGCGGTGTTCACCGACCATGAGATTCGCGTGGTCCGTACGAGTGCTGTCGATACTGGCAAGTTGACCCGCTAGAATCTCCGTCGGAAGGGCCCCAAAACCGCTCAGCAAAATCATCACGCCGGACGAGCACTGAATAGCTTCTGACTGGATTCTTTCTTCGGACAGTCTGAGGTACGATACTGCAGCCGATTTTCTGAGTACCTGCTGCAACGAAATGGACGCTCCTCAGGATATTCGGCTCTTCAGCAAGAGCCGCCGAAACTCGGAAACTCGCACCATCTCTGCCACCTCGCGCCTAGGACAGCTGTATGGCGCGGTGCCGCGCGGTTCAAGAGGAATCAATAACGCCCAACCGCAGGAATCGCGATTCGAGTAAGCACCACCGGAACGGGTCATCTGCTTGCGTCCCGGAGAAGCCTGTGATGTGTTTAGTCTCAAGCAGCGCAGCGAACAGAAAAGAACGGGACGATTCTTTTCAAGCCTGAACCACCTCCCGCAACCGACACGTGGCTCACCAGCAGTAGGTTGCAACCACTTCAGGTGTGCCGGGAAGCTGATTAGTCACGATGGTGTGCAAGACAATTTGCAAGTTTTTCCTCTCCCATCCGTTGGGAAGGGACTTCACTAGCCTGAAAACCGACTGTGGTGTCGTAAGGAATTCAGCCGCGGCCTGAGTTCCTGCATAGCCCACTCCGGCTACTGCAATCACTGTTGTGTCGGTTTTCGAGTTCACGATCCTGGACACGATCGCGTAATCCTCCGTAAAGGAATCATTGGCAGACCACCTTTTTTGAGGGTTCGAACGGTCCACAATGGCATTACGCCCGCTGAAGACGTAGCGCAGATTTCCGGTCATGGCAAGCGTCCATGAGTTGTTATGCGCTCCTATGAGAATAGTGGGGCTTTGGCGAAGGTCGCCGTAGGTGACGTCTTGCCCGTAACGGATGTCAAATTGTCTGTTGCGACGTACCAAAAGAGATTCGACCTTCGTAATCGCGGCAACATCGCCGATCGTGACAAACGTATCCTTTGCCGGAAAGAGGTCCTTGGCATCGATCTTTGTACCCGAAGGCCATTCAATATAAGATTCGAATCCCATCTCTTCAGTTTGGTTTGGAGGGTGCTCCCGGTAATACTGGTCCATGTAAGAGATCGACAGTTGATAGACGGCATTCCCCCCCACGTAGATCAGGGCTGTATGCGGGTTGTCCAGAACTGGCGACCAAAAATGATTGAAGGCGCGCGACTCGGAAGAAAACAGGTTGTGCTGTATTGCAAGAATCAAGATCACCAATGATGCAGCAGCGGCGATCCACCAGAGGCGACCTCGAAATCCTGCAGAGCGCGGTCTGGCGCCAACTTTATTTTCCTGCCGGACCTCTGTGACCACCGGTTCGGCCGGGCTCTGCATCAGAGGTGGGTCTTCTGATGCTGCCAGGGGAAGCGGAACTGGATTCCTGTCGATACGCTCGAAAAAAGCCTTGAAGGACCCGTGGGGAACGCTGATCTGCACGGCGTGCCCCGGCACAGTCTGATAGTAGAGTGCGAGACGTTTCCTGAGCTCCCCGACACGTGCACGAACGATCGGGTCGGCATTGGTGTCGTAATCCGGGCGCCGCCCAAAGACTTCGATCCCGATCACTCTCTCTTTTAAGAGTTCGGCATGTCCTGACAGAGATTTGTCCACGATGTATTGGAGGAGCTCCTGAGTCTGCTTACTGGATCGGAACGGAGTGCTCGTCATCATTTCCGCGAGCGCCTCTTGAATCTCCGATGCGGGGATCTCGAGAGCAGGCGAAGCATGCTGCGATGGTTCTTCGCATTCGACCGTACGTCCCATGGGAACCTCCGCCCGTAGTCTGGCCTGCGCCGTACTCTACTCCACGAGGAATGACGATGACAAGCGCCGCATTTTCTTCGCGATGGGCACGTACAGTACCATACAGCACCTTGCAAATTGCGTTAGAGTTATCGTTTACTGGCGCCCGTTGCAAAAAATGATGTTCTCTTCAGCGTTCGTTTTTGGCAAGATGCTTTCCCTTCAATAAGTTGCAAAAAAATGGGATGCCAGGAAATCGGAGCGGCCAAGGCGACCGGTAGACGAAAAATTTGACGAATTCCCCAGGAGGCAAAATGACGAGGTTACGTTTCGTAATCGCAGCAGTCCTGATGGCCGTGATCGGACTGGCCTTCCCTCTACTTCATGCGCAGTCGAGGAGTACGACAGCTTCGCTGTCAGGCACCGTAACCGACCCCTCCGGAGCCAGAATCGCGAAAGCGACCGTGAGGCTTACCGACCCTGAAAATGGGATTGTCCGCACTGACACGGCGAGTTCGACGGGGGAATTCACCTTCGCCCTGCTCGTGCCAGGGAACTATACCCTCGAGGCCGGCGCTCCGGGTTTCACGACAACCAGGCAAACCGGCATCGTCCTCGCTGCGGGAGATTCGGTGACCCTGGGGATCAGTCTGACGATCGGGGCAACGGAGAAAATCACAGTCAATGCGACTGGGCCGCTGCTTCAAACCCAGGACGCCACCATCAGCACCGACGTCTCCGCCAAACAAATTGAGGAGCTGCCACTCAATCTCAGAAATGTGCTTTCCTTCGCAACGCTGGATTCCGCTGTGAACGTGCAAGGCGACCGGCAGCTGCTGGCGGCGGGTGGGAGCGAAGACACGGCAGACCAGGATTACTCCTTCCTGAATTTTGGAGGCGGCTACTTCGGAACCAATCTGTTCCTGCTGGAGGGTGGCTACGATGTGGCCCAGGGCTGGGGAGGAGTCCTGTATTTGCCTGCCCCGGAGGACACCGACCAGGTCAAGGTAACGAGCTACTCGTTTTCGGCCCAATACGGATTCAGCACCGGCAATGTGATCAGCCTTACAACCAAGGCCGGTACCCACGACTACCATTTCGTTGCCGACGAGTACATACGCAACCCGGATCTGGACGCCAACCTCTACTTTAACAATTTGGCGGGCACCCCCAAGCCGAATGACCATCGCAATCAGTTCGGAATCGCCGGCGGCGGGCCGTTGTACATCCCGGGCATCTATAAGCAGCGGGACAAGACCTTCTTTTTCGCCAACTATGAGGGGTTGCGGCTCGACGGGGGACTCAGCTACAGCGCTGAGGTGCCCACTACCGCTCAGTTAGGAGGCGACTTTTCATCGGAGCTCACGAGCACTTCTCTGGGTACGGATTGCCTGGGCCGGACTATTTATCAGGGGGCGATCTACAACCCCTACTCGTTAAGCACGTGCCCAAATGGGTCGGCAGTGCGCAATCCCTATCCGGGAAACATCATACCCACAACTGGGCCAGGGGCAATTGACGCTCTGGCGAATAAGTTTGCCACCGGCAACTACTGGCCGGCTCCAAAAAATCCTGGGGGCGGTTACAACTTCAACACCACGGTGAACGCACCGACGACTTCCAACGAGTGGGGCATTCGCATCGACCACAACTTCAACGCGAATAACCGGATCTATGGCCAGTTCTCGAATAAGCACGAAGGAAAGGTTCAAACAGGCGCCTTTTACGGAGCGAGCGATGTCGCCGGGCCCTATGTTTTCGACCCGAACAACCGCATGTTTGGGGTGCTGGGCTATTCTCACGTTTTCTCGCCGACTTTCGCACTAACCAGCGAGTTATTCTTCATTCGCAATCCCGGGGGAAACGTTGTCCAGGGCTATCCTTTCCAACCTTCCTCGCTCGGGTTGCCGGGCATCCTCGATTCGTGGACGCCGCAGTTTCCGCAGGTTCAGTTTGGTAACACTTTCAGCGGAAGCGGTTTCTATGCTCCGCTGGGAGCGAGCCAAGGCTCCGGCGAAGCCAGCTTCCCGCAGAATAACGGCAGCCTGACCGTAGACGTGAACAAAACTTTGCAAACGCAATCCATCTCCGTCGGGTATATGGGTATTTGGCAAACGGACGATGGCGGCAGGCTCACCGCGACAGAATTTAACTTCAGCAATCAAATGACTGCAGGTCCTAACCCGACGAATCTGAGCGGCGAAAGCCCCGGAGACGCGCTTGCATCTTTTATGGTGGGCGCCGGCAATCCCGGAGCCGGTTCGGGCGGCTCCACGGGATTTAACGCATTTCCCGCGCCAACCTACTACTCGCATGGGATGTACATTCAGGACGATTGGAAGGCGAGGCGCAATCTTACCATCAACCTCGGCTTCCGCTATGACATCCAGATGCCTCCGACCGCGCGGCATAACGAGCAGGCGTACTTCGATTTCAATGCCGTGAACCCGATCAGCGTAACGGCCGGGATTCCGGCTTATGGCGAGATCGTCTACAACAACCCTGGGAACCGCTTCCTGTATAACCCTAACCTGAATGACTTCGCGCCCCGCATCGGCTTTGCGTATGCCGTAATGCCCAAGCTGGTTTGGCGAGGCGGCTATGGCATCTATTACGCAAGAAACTTCTACGGCGGCAATGGACCGGACCCGGGATACTCGACATCGTCGGTGTGGACGTCATCGACCGACGGGGTCCACGTGACAACGCCCCTCGCGGGGGCGTTCCAGTCGGGACTGGTGCCGGTGACCGGGAACGCGCTGGCAGGCCTGACCAGCGTGGGCCAGGCGCCCGGCGTGGTGAATCCGCACCGTCCCGATCCTATGACGCAGCAGTTCAGTTTTGGATTCCAATACGCCTTTACCCCCAAGGACGTTCTGGATGTCAATTACGTGGGCAGCCGCGGAAGGCGCATTACGGTTGCTGGCTTCAACTACGGCCAACTCAACCCAAGCTATCTCTCTCAAGGTGCGGCGCTGGAAACCCTGGTGCCCGATCCGTTTGCCAATGCATTGCAAACCCTGGGGCTGCCGGCGAACGCCTGTGACTCGAAGCCCGGCATGATCGAACAAGGGTATTTATTGGAGCCGTACCCGGAGTATTGCGGCGGCGTCTCAGCCACGGACGAACCGGTTGCAACCAACAACTACAACGCACTGCAGGCCAGCTTCAAGCACCGTTTCAGCCAGGGTCTGCTGTTTACAGCCTCCTACACTTTCTCGAAGTTCCTCTCCGATACAGGCGGCCCGGAAGAATGGGGTTCGATCAATGGCGACCAGGGGGGATCGAGTATCCGCAACTTCTATAACCTGAAAGGGGATTGGTCGGTGGACGGCGACGATATCCCTCACTCTCTGGTTTTGAACTATGTGTATGATCTGCCGTTTGGCCAGGGCAAGAAGTTCGGCGGCGGCATGAACCGAGTTGAGGATGCAGTCGCGGGCGGCTGGGAGGTCTCGGGAATTACCACTGCGCAGAGCGGCTTCCCGATGTCTATCGGCGCCGGCGGAGATGCTGGGACAGTTTTTGGTGGGGGTCAGCACGCCGACTTGACCGGCGCCCCCTTCAAAAGCGGCACCTGCGGCGGCACCCAGGGCGTTCCGGCCATTCCTGTGGGAACGAAATACTGCTTCTTCAACCCGGCGGCCTTCGCGGCGCCGGCGGACTTCACCTTCGGCAACGCTCCACGCTACTTTTCCAATCTGAGAGCACCCGGATACGTAAACCAGGATCTGACGGCGGCAAAGTGGTTCAATTTCACTGAAAAATTGCGTTTCCAAGTCGGTATCCAGATGTTTAACGCTTTCAACCACCCCAATTTCGGCATACCCGCCGCCAGCGTCGGAAGCCCCAACTTGGGCTTGAGCTCAGGCACCCAGGGAGCGAGAGAAATGCAAGGTGTGCTGAAGTTGACCTATTAGAGGCCGTATGCGTTGGAAAGCACTCCTTGCGCTGGGCAAGGCGATTCCGCTCACGATCACAATCGTGAGCGGAGTCGCTGCGGCGCAAGATCGCGACCAGATGGTTCAATCCCTGCTGACTGATGCCCGCATGGCTCAGTCGAGGGGGGATTTTTCCCAGGCTGCCGAAGCGTATCGAAAAGCGGTTGCTCTGGACCCTGCCATTCCCGAGCTGTGGGCGAATCTGGGCCTCATGGATCACGAGTCAGGAAACCATCTGGAAGCTGTGAAAAGCTTTGAGCATGCCGCCCGCTTGAATCCCTTGTTGTTTGTTCCTCAGCTGTTCCTGGGTCTCGAGTACCTGGAATCGGATAATGCCGGGGCTGCTCTCCCCTTGATCGAAAATGCTGTCAGGTTGAATCCCGGTGATTTGCAGGCCGCGCTTTCGCTGGGAAGGGCGTACGAAATGCTCGACCAGCCGGGTCGGGCTGCCGGTTCTTACTTTCGAGCGACCCAGATCGCTCCGACTAATGGAGACGCGTGGTTGCAACTCGGAACTGCTTATCTCGAGCAAGTGGAGAACGATGCTCGCATTATGACTTCGGCCTGGAACAACTCCGGGTACGTGAAACTACGAGCAGCCGAGACTTTCGCCGACGAAGACAAACTCGGTTCGGCCGAGGAAGCGTTTAAAGCGGCGTTGAACACTCCGTCCCCCGCCCCGTGCGTGCACGCCGAACTTGGAATCGTTCTCCTGCGTGAAAGCAAGGAAGCCGAAGCGCGAAAGCAGTTTGAAACAGAAAACCAAGCCGCCTCTCATTGCGGACTGTCACCGCTGGGAATTGCAGTTACCGACATCGCTCAGAGACATCCGGACATGGCGCTCAAAGAACTGACTGTCGTCGTAAATGCCGATCCTGACTTCGTTCGGTCAAGCCTGCCACTCTTTCGTGGGGCCGTATCGCCCGATCAGGCGCAACCATTCATTGCATTGGCTCAAAGCTCGAAAAGCGGCAGAGACTTATCCTTCGACATCGGTTCGGTCGTTCACCGTGTGCTCGTTTCCGGCGATCTGTCGATAAACGCAAATTCTGATTACGAACATTTAACTCAGAAGGCAACGGGAACGCACGAATCCGCAGAGCAGCTGTATGCATCCGCTCGCTTCGCTCAGTGCGACGAAGCGTTGAAACCGGCACTCGACAGACTGCCCCCCTCTCAACTGCGGCTCCTGGCTTCATGCTCCTTCTCTACTGGAGATTTCAAGACAGCTTCCATCGCCGGCGAACGGTTGAAGTCCTCCTTGGCCACTGCGGTGCAGGGACTTTACTGGGAGAGCAAAGCCGACCAAAAGTTGGCCGTCGCGGCCCTGACCCACGCCGGCGAAATCGACCCTGACTCGCCGGGCCTGCATCTTCTTATTGGCAATGCCTTTCGCCAACAACGCCGCTGGAGCGATGCGGAGGCAGAATACGAAAAAGCAGTAACGCTTGACCCGACCAGCCGTGCGGCCCGTCTCGGCCTCGGAATTGCGCTCTTTACAGAGTTAAAGACAGACGAGGCGTTCGCGATCGACAAGTCGCTTCTCGACGAAATGCCCGAGGATCCTGAAGCCAACCTTCTTGCAGCGGAGATCCTCGTTCAGGAACATAAGTTCCAGGCCGCGGAACCCTTTCTGCTGAAATGCCACAACGTTAAACCGGAACTCTTACCACGAGTTCACGTTCTTCTAGGTCGAGTCTACGGAGAAACGAACCGGCCTTCAGATGCTATAGCGGAATATAAGCTGGGAATAACTATGGACGAGGACGGAAGCCTGCACTACCAACTCGCGCGCCTCTACCAGAAAACGGGCAATGAGAATGCGGCGGCAGAAGAAATGCAGCTGTCGAAACAGCTTCGCGAACAATGGGATGACCGGGCGCATCTTGACCTGGGACAACCTTTGACGGAAACAAACCGCCAATAACTTTCATCCGAACATTGAAGCACTCAGCACCATAAGCCGGTAACAGCGGATCCGACTGGCTTGATTCCACGGATTGCGACGTCCGAAATTCCAGTGAATTACTGCACAGCATTTCATGATCGAGGAGTCACTCTTGAAATCTTCAACCTTTCTGCGGGTCCTGGGTTTCGTTCTCATCGCTGCCCCATTTGCGGCTCAGGCTGCGTCGGACAATTCGGGAGAAATCACAAACACTTCGGATGGCGTCACCCTTCATTCCTCAGCCGGCACCCTGCGTGTCGCGGTGTGTTCCGAGCGAGTGATTCATGTAGTGGCAAGCCCGACTGACGACATACCGGATCCGATCGTGCCCGCCGCGATCCTGCACTGCGGCGACACTCGGTTTACCGCGTCCTCCACCGGGGCTGCGGTTTCCATCAGGACCAGGGCTCTTCGCGCCGAGATCGACCGCGCCACGAACTCCATCCACTTCTACGCCGCTGCGGGCGACACGATACTCAACGAGCAGCCTTCCGCTGGACGATCCTTAGTTCCTGAAAACACGGATGGAACGCAAACCTACACCGTGCGGCAGGATTTTCTTCTGTCGCCCGGCGAGTCTTTGTATGGATTAGGTCAGCACCAGGAAGGATTCTTCGACATACGAGACATACCCATCCGGCTGCTTCAGGCTAACACCAACATCGCGATACCTTTCCTGATCTCAACAAGAGGATACGGCCTGTTGTGGAACGATCCAGCACTGACGGATTTCAATCCTGCAATTCAGACGATTCAGCTCGACCAGAGCGGCCGCGCTGAATTTAAATCGGGCCCGGAGGGGGAGTACGGCTTTCTGCTCAGCGGCAATTTTCGCAATAAGCTGCAGCTTACAGTCGGCGATGACAAAGTCATTGATCTGAAAAATATGTGGCTGCCTGTTTCCGCCGGCGGGAAGATTCATTTGGCGTCAAACACGACTTACAACATTGCCGCTGAAACAGGAGGCAACACTAATCTCGCGGTTCGTTTTCCTTCGGATACAATGGCCTTTCAGTCCGAAGCAAGCAGAGCAATCGACTATTACTTTATTTATGGCCCGGAACCTCAACGCGTAGTTTCGGAATACCGTGAACTGACTGGCGAAGCCCCGCTTCTGCCCCGGTGGGCATACGGCTTCTGGCAATGCCGGGAACGCTACTCAAGTCAGCAGCAGATTCTTGACGACGCGACGGAATTTCGCAAACGTAACATTCCGGTTGACGCGTTTGTGCAGGATTGGCAGTACTGGGGAAAGTATGGCTGGAACGCCCTGCGGTTCGACGAGACGTCGTATCCGAATCCCGCTGAGATGATGTCTTCTCTGCACCAGCAGGACCTTCACATGGTTATCTCCGTCTGGGCCAAGTTTGGCGCCGAGACAGAAGTCGATCGCCAGATGATTGCCGCTCATCTTGTACTCACCAGCGCGGCAAGCACCGGAGAGCCCGGGGAAGCAAAGGAAAGCGAAAATTGGGTCGACCTTTTCGATCCGAAAGCGCAAAAGCTCTTCTGGTCCGATATCGACCATAATTTGTTCCGCGATGGCTTGGACGGATGGTGGCTCGACGCCTCAGAACCCGAAGGCGACCCGCTCAAAAACGACATGACATTCCTGGGACCGGGAAAGATGGTACGCAATGCCTTTCCGCTGTATGAAACCTCGGCCGTCTACAATGGCCAGAGAGCAACGGATGAGGCGAAGCGCGTTGTTATTCTTTCCCGTTCCGCCTGGCTCGGGCAGCAACGTAATGGCTCCGTCTCCTGGTCCGGCGATATCACAGCCAATTGGGATACGCTCCGCCGCCAGATTCCTGCTGGTCTCAGCTTTTCCATGTCGGGACTTCCCTACTGGACCACCGACATCGGCGGCTTCTTCCGTCCGATGGACCAATACACATCGGAGAGTTATCACGAGCTCCTTGTCAGATGGTTTGAATTCGGCGCCTTTTGTCCTGTCTTTCGCATCCATGGCTTTCGTTCCAGAACAGAGATGTGGAACTACGGTCCCGAAGTAGCGCGGATCCTCACGCAGTACGACGAACTGCGCTATCGCCTGCTGCCTTACATCTACTCGGACGCATGGGAGGTTACCAGCCGCGGAGAAACGATAATGCAGGCTCTCCCATTCGTTTATCCCGGCGATATCACGGTACGTAATGTGGACGATGAATACCTCTTCGGCAATTCGCTGCTGGTGAGTCCCATAACACAAGAAGCCGCAACGGCACGCAACGTGGTGCTGCCGGCGGGGGACGACTGGGTAGACTTCTGGACCGGTCAACAGTATCGGGGAGGTCGATCGATTTCCAGCGATGCTCCCCTTGACCGCCTGCCCATCCTGGTCAGGGCCGGAAGCATTGTTCCTCTGGGGCCGGTAGTACAGCGAACGGCCGAAGTTCAGGATCCCCTCCTGATTCGTGTCTACAGCGGCAAAGATGCGGACTTCCAGCTTTACGAAGACAGTGGAGACGGCTATGCCTACGAGCACGGCGCCCGAGCGATCATTCCGATGCACTGGGATGATCTTCACGAAACGTTTGTTCTTGGAACCGCAAAGGGGGACTTCGACGGCATGTTGAGGAATCACACAATTCGAATCGTGCGCGTACGACCTGGCCATGGCGTAGGCATTCCACTGGATATGGATTTCGATAAGGTAGTGAAATACGACGGCCATCGAATCGCGGTGAGACTCGCCGTTTCCCGTAAGCCTTTGTAAATAAACTTGTCGCCAACTCCTATCGACACTGACCAGCCTCAAAACGGAGTGCGAGTGCCGAAGACTTGTATCTCAGCCAACTTCAGAAAGGCAACAATCTAACGATGAATCGCAGGTCATTCCTAACCGGCGGACTCTCCGCATTTGCACTCGCTCGCATGACGCATGCGCTGGCAAACCCCCAGTTTTTTCAGGGAGAAGCTCCGCAAGGCCCGTTTCTGCCGTTTTGGGAGTCGCTCAAGTCCTATCGTTGCCCGGAGTGGTTTCAGGATGCCAAGTTCGGGATATGGGCGCACTGGGACCCGCAGTCTGTCCCCGAACAGGGTGATTGGTACGCCCGCAACATGTACATACAGGGTATGCCTCAGTACGACTATCACGTCAGTCATTACGGGCACCCGTCGAAGGTCGGTTATAAGGATATCTGCCACTTATGGAAAGCAGAGCGATGGGAGCCTGAGACGCTGATCAAGCTGTACAAACGGGCCGGCGCCGAATATCTCATCGCTCTGGCTACGCATCACGATAACTACGATTGCTGGAATTCAAAGCACCAGTTCTGGAACGCGGTGAACGTCGGACCCAGGCGGGACATTGTCGGGACCTGGGAAAGAGTGGCGCGCGCCAACGGAATACGCTTTGGAGTTAGCTATCACGGAACTCCACATCGGGTATGGGACGAGTTTCTCCCGGTTAGATACAAGACCGATACAACTGGAGCTCTTGCTGGCGTGCCATACGACGGCGTGCAGACGATC
>Ga0182018_10003381_pt1 | contig 14427 bp, 17 predicted proteins | sample 812P2MmetaG_FD_120490 | JGI IMG/M metagenome (GOLD analysis project Ga0182018, IMG submission 120490) | Permafrost microbial communities from Stordalen Mire, Sweden - 812P2M metaG | ecosystem: Environmental > Terrestrial > Soil > Wetlands > Permafrost | place: Sweden: Stordalen | collected...
ACCTGGCGGACGCTCCGTGCCGTCCCATCGGCATGGAGAGTCCTTGCGGAGCAACCCTCGCACTGTTCGGACAAGCTGGACCGGATCCAACTCGACCTGCGTTGCGCCTGGTGAAGGGCTGAGCCACGACCGCTCACGGTGCGTAGAAGTAGGTCGTCGCTCTCTTCTGACCCTGCTTGGTGACCCTCTTCTCGTTCAACGCCATCGTGATGGCCTTGGTCGTCGTCTTCTTGTCCCACCGCAAGTGCGCCCGAATCTGTTCAGCCCGCAGACCGGGTCGGGTGGAGAGCAGCCCCGTCAGCGCCAGGACGTCCCTGTCAATGTATCGGGTGCCGCCCCCTCGCACCTTGATCGGGATGGTAGTCGAGCCATCGCCGGAGACCGACCTCGGGCGCCCCGGTCTTCGTCCCGTTTCTTCACCGGCTCCGACCACAAGGTCTTCGAGTGACGCTCCTCGAATGGCATCGAGGATGGCGGATGCAAACGAGGAGGCGATAGTCTCCAGTTGCGCTTTCAGAGTCGGCATGGCGCGGATGCTAGCGCAGAAAAGCGCCGGCACCAGGGAGATCATTCCGTCCAATCGGCCCTCTCCACCATCGTCTGACTGGCCACCATGTAACGAGCCCCTCGCTTCCTCTTCCCATTGGGCACCAGGTGCCCCTCCTCAACGAGGAGCGTAAGCGTGGGCGTCACGTTGGCGTCCTTGCCAATCTTCGCCTTCACATCGCCGGCAGCGAACCAGCCGATCATCGACAAGGCGACGGTCTCGATAGCGCGCAGCTCGGCGGCCCTGACCTCCAACTCCTTCCACATGCCAGGGGAGGAGTTCCCCGTGAAGTACAGCCGGCGCTCGAAGTACCCGCGCAAGCGCGGCCCCTGCTCCATCAGCTCGGGATCGAGATCCACGAGGCTGACCATCTCACGGAAACGACCCTGCTCTTTCGGCCCGTGGTAGTAGCGCGTCAGCTCGATGCCCGAGGGCAGGGGCTTCTTCCAGGGTGCAGGAGGCAAGCCCGCCTTGAGCATAGCTTTCACATCGTCGGTGGTGAAAAGGAAGTAGCCCAGCTTCCGGGTGGGCAGGTCGAGGCCGCCCACCTTGAAGAACTGCTGGGGCGTGGATCGTCCGTACATGGCGCTCCGGAAGTGGAGAGTGTCGGTCACGATCCACACGCGATCGCTGCTTCGGATGCGTTTTTCCTCTTGCCACCCGTAGGGGAGGCCAGGGAGTTGAGGTGAAGATGAAGTCATGGAAGCTCCTTTCGGTTTGAACGGCTTCCATGATTCCAGTTTATTAGTAGGCCGAAGCCTTCAACGTCCGTCTCGCCCTACACGAAGGCCTTCTCCTCCAGATGAACGTGTTGGAAGCCAGAGAGCGCGGCTGCCCTCGCCGTGGCTTCCTCGGGGACAACGCCGAGGGTGACCAGCCCGTCGTGCTGGTTGGAGATGGGAACGAAGCCGTGCTTCCCCGACAGCAGCGTCAGATGGTGGATGAACGCCGCCTCCTGCCCCTGAAGCATGTGAGCCGCCCCCTCGCCCTTCAGGTCCTTCTCTGCTCGGGTGCGGTCGATGAGGTACTTCTGGCCGGCCGCGTTCTCCAGGTAGTCCCTGCGCTGCGTCTTCCGGCGATGCGGACACGCCGGGTCGTTGATCAGCCACTCGCTCCACTGGCGCACGACCTGTTGCAGCGGGTGGAGCTGCGCAACTACCTCTCCGAACTTGGGGCGAGCGACCTTCCGGGTCTCGAAGTGGCCAAGCAGCCCCTCCTGGATGGCCCCCACGCGCTCTCCTTCGAGCCAGATGTGGGTCGCCCCCATGATGGTCGAGAAGAAGCACTTCTTGTAGAGCTTCTTCGGCAGATCGAGCTGGTCGGCTCGCTGCTCAAACGCCCCGGGGCCGAGGTGGGCGGCCAGCCAGGTGTCGTCGATCCCGGCCAAGCGTAACTCCTGAAGCAAGACGTAGCCCTGCGAGGAGCGCAGGTCGTAGTTGTGGACGTTCTCGATGCCCGAGAAGGCGGCCTGCTTCATGGAGCGGCTGCAACTCTGTACTCCTCCGCCCAGCTCGCCGATTCTGCCGCTGCTCTGGGGCGCGTAGGACGGAGTGTAGAGGCCGAGGTCTCCCTGGCGGCCCATCCCCGCGAACAACGTCTGGGCGCAGAGCCTGTCGTTCTGAAGGGCGAGAGGCTTCCCCTCCTGCTCCAGTCGAGAGAGATGCTTCTGGATAGCCGCCACGTTGATCGGGCAGTCCGCCACGTGGAGGGTGCGCATGGCGTCTCGCATCAGTTTGGAGGAGGGGCGAGCGCTCTCGGCCGTGATGGCGTGACTGACGCTGTAGGCCGTGCCGTCGAACAGGTTGACCGCGGGGGAGCCATCGGGCTTGGCGATCTGGTCTTGCACCTGCGCCAGGATCTCCTGGAAGAGAACGGGCTCGACCTGAAAGTAGCGGCACTGACCGTCGCAGTAGTCCGAGGCTTCGATGAGCCGCTTGCTCTCAAGTGGATGCCACGAGAAGCCGCGTTCGAACTCGGCCTTGATGGTGACGGATGGGATCTTCACCCCGAGCGTGTCCCAACCAGAGAGAATCTCGTAGCGTTCGCGCCCGAGATCGAGCAGGTGGCTGCAAAGAACGTGCAGGAAGAACCTACGATGCTCCGCGCTGAGCCCCTGAAGCTTGCCGTGAACGAACTGGTAGGTGGTCTTCGACACCTTGTAATTTCTGATAATATACGACTTACGAACCATGCGTGTGTACCTCAACGGTCCATATAACGAGGGCTCCCACAACACGACAGATCGAGGCCCACCAGACCACCGGTCTCACCAGCACCCGCGTCACTACTCCCATAACGTGTCGCACGAGATAATCGACTGAATTGCAAGTGCCTATATCTGTTGCTCTTTGGACCTGGTGCGAAGGTGATGGCCAAGCGCATTGGATACCGCTGGCCGCTGGGCCCGGGCCGCTGAGCCACCTCTAAGCGACCCGCACTGGCTCCAGGTCAATTTATACGATTGGAGCAGGGGGCAACGGGTGCCGAGAGAGCCTAAGACATGGATCGCCTGCTGCTGGGCCGCCAGAGAGCTTGACGGTGGTGGTCTTCTTGACAGTGCCTCATAGCAATACTTCGCCATTGGGGATGGGGCCCCATTGTCGCCTCACCTCTCGCAGTTACCCGCCAGCTCAGGCTGGCCGAGAGCAGTGATCGACCGTGGGCCCCCATGAGGGGGTAAACCATGACGACGATTCCAGAACAATTCACGATCCAGCTCGGAGAGCGTCAACGCTCTGCCCTCAAGTCGCTGATGCAGAACGCTCCGCCCAACTGCGAGCTGAGCGACCTCTTCGATCTCATATTGGCCAAGGGCCTTCAGGCGAGTTCGGTGGGGCGAGAGCTACCCGAGGTCACCAGGAAGCGTGCACGGAGAGCCGAACTCGGTCTGCCAGCAGATGAAGGCACGTCCAAGCCTCCACGAACCTCGTCAGGCTGGGTGGGCTTCCCCACGGATGAAGGGCAGGATCGTCAGCTCGACGAGCTGATGAAGGAACACCCACACCTCTCTGAAGCGGAACTTTGCAGGATGATCCTGGATCTCGGCCTTCGTGCCCTTCGAACTGATCCCTTCGCTCAGAACCTTCTGGCGAGCACGCAGCCGTCCCCTCGGCAGGTGGGTCGGAATACGAACGCCACTAAAGGTCGCATCCGCGAGCTGCTGGGTGGGCCGTCGGAGCTGACCACCCACGCAGGGGGGCTGCGCCCTTGGCCTGCGCCATCAGTCCGGTATCAGAGAAAAAGGCGAAGGCTTGAGGCTCTCCAGGAGCACGAGAACGACATGGCTCCTGCCGACGGGCCGCAAGACGATGAGGAGTTCGATGCGGCTCCCGAGCGCAGAGTCGAGCGCTACGTGGCCGGACCCATCTCTGAGGACGTCAGGCGCCGCTTGGAAGAGTTCCTTGCGGACCATCCGGAATTTGACGAATCGCGCTGTATTGGCGCACTCATTGGCCTCGGTCTTGATCGGGCCGAACTGCCGCCGCCACCTGACGGGCAGAACACCAAGAAGGCCAGCGACATGCTGGCACTCGCCGAGAAGCTGTTGGCCAGAGCGAAGCGCACGTGCGGGCGGTGAGGCCAGTCCCCTCCGAGGAACGGGGGGCCTTCGACCGCTCGAAGCCGTCCCTCATCCGCTCCGGACGCGTTCCCTAGGCTGCGGCATCCGGGTCGCCCGTCCTGGTGGCGTGCAGCCCAGCAATGAGGCGAGCCACCCCGTCTCGGTTGGCCGGTGCAGCACGAGAGCGCAAGCGGCACCAAGCCGTAGGTGAGTGCAACTCTCAACCGCTCCACCACCAGACAGCTACCCTTTTTTGGGTTCCGCCAGCTTTCTATAGTGCTCGGTTTTCCGGTGCCAACTCATCGCCTCCTCCTTGTTGCCCAAGGCGTAGCAGGCTTCGGTAAGGCGTGCGGACGATTCCGCCAGCTCGGAGTAGTTGGGCGAGACATCCACCGCTCTCCTGGCCAGCGCGTGCTCCGCTCTGAAAGCATTTCCGGTCAGTATGCGAACAATCTCTTTCAACTCGTTGCGCTTTCTATCCAGCACCTCGGCATCCGGACAGGAACCTAGCAGCACACTGGTGTTGCATTCGCGCTCTAAGGCAGATGCAGCTATGGGATCGCCAGCTTCTTTCAACGCTTTGATTGCCAGGTCAAAGCCTACCCGAGCCTCTCTCTGGTGTGTGTTTGCATTGAATGCGAACCGCCCGTCTTCCTCCCAAGCGATAAGAGCGGCTCGTGCCCTGCTGGCTTCCGTTTCGGCATGAGAGCGAAGGGCATTCACCTTGGGGTCCGGTACCTGGGCAGCAGCCTGTGGAATGAATACCATTTCCCAAGTGCTCGCCTCCTTGGCAGCCCTCAAGGCTTCAACGTCGTCCCCTGCTTGGGTATAGGCTTTGGCGGCAGCTTCAAAAGCCAACAGGATGCCTTTGGCTCTCGTCTGCCCGCCAGGAGTTAGCAGGGAGCCAGGTTCAGGGTCGGACGCCTGCAAGTCTTTGGCGGTCTTCAATTGCTCGTCTCCGTACTTCCGAAGCGTCTCCCTACGCAGCCGCTCCCTGTCTTCCGCACGCTTCGCCTTCACGTGCTGGACCACCTGGGTCACAATCGACCCAGCCAAGCCCCCGCCGAGGAAGCTAGCCGCCAGTTTCCAAGCATCATCATCAGTCATGCGGACCCACCCAGTTCTTTCCACCAAAGGTCGTCTGCGTCGTTCACCGCGATCTGCGCCTTCAAGATCGATTGGAAGGCGTCGTGTGCATCCTTCGCAATCCCTGCTCGTTGCTCCGGGGTAAAGTTAGGCTCCCCCCAAGCTGGGTCTGAAGCGTCATTATTCGCTCAAACTAGTTGCCCCACAATCTGAGTAAGCACTTGGATCTTTTGGTGGCCGGTCAGGTTTCGTTCCGTCATGCGCTCCAAGCTAGCTCTGTCCGTCGAAAGGGGAACAGGTTTTCATCTTCCCTCCATGAAGCAAAAAGCCCAACCCCCGCGATTTAGTTTAGGGGCCAGGCTTTCGCCGTCACAAGAAGGTCTTGCGGTGGCGCCAGAAAGTGAAAGCCGCTCGCATCGACTCCTCCCAAGGTTTGGCCCAGAGGTCAATCCCGGCCAATTGGGCATCCAAGTGCCACACCTTGGGAGGAACCTTTTTCTTGAAGGGGCTTGCGAGGCGGAGGGATGGTTCCAAAGGTTACCTGTGCCAAGCTTCCCTCATCGTGGTAGAGCCTCAAAGTTAGCTCCTCATCCGATAATACAATCAGGCGAGCAGCCGGAAACTCGGGAAGGCTGGCCTCTATGTCATCACTCCAAACCTCAACCTAATTACCCATAATCAAGCCCTTCAGTCTTTGATCAGGTTGGCATCGTAGTAGGCGAACATCCTTTGACGGTAGCCAAAGGATAGCCTGCCTTGCTTCATCAACTCGTTTGCATGAGCAACCTGGGTGAACTTCATCAGGGCTAACAGGTCAGGCATTCGGCAACGGCGCAACATGGAGAGAGGCAGTGGAGGCAGCTTCAATGCACGCATCATCCCTTGAATGCTTCGGATCCAATCTGCCTTGATTTTCTTCTTCATTGTTTTCATTGTCTTTTACTTTCAAGCCCTGAACTTATCCGCTCCAGCCGCATGCCATAGCGTTGGGATCGTTCGCATCTTCCAATCGTGTCCCACTGCCTTCTCACTCATCACGTACAAGTCGCCATGAGCCAGTGAGAACGAATGGCGCTGGCCAATTCGTTCGCGATTTTGATACCACTGAAAGTCCAGCGGCATCGAGGCGCCCAGACGCATACCGATCACCTTGCGCCTCTCGGCGTCTCCGTGGAAGCCAATTCCGCAGGTCTCATCATAGTAGCGGTTTCCTTCCACCACCAAACCTTGGCTCTTCGTGCCGAGGGGTAATGACCCGTGAATGCTGGCCAACAAGGGGACCTGGGAGAAGGGGATGACGCGACCTTTGCCACGTCCGTAATCCGGCTCTTGGGCCATGGTGTCGAAACACAGGTTATGCCGTGCTCGCTTTTCCACCACGCGCCCATACATGAGGGCCTTATGATCCCATTCGAGGGATCGAGCTTCCTCCAACAGGCTGTCAGCCTTGCACCAAGCGCCCACCCCACCATGGGCAATTAGGACATATGCAGGGCTGGCCTCCCTTGGGCAGGTCAGCGAATGGATCGTGGTCTCGATCTTGTGGGATGTGAACCACTCGGCAGCTAAGACTAGATCGGCATGATCAAAACCAGACGGGGCGATTGCTCCCAAGGTCTGCATACCCTTATGGTTTTCGGCAACATCGCCAAATGTGATCGTGATGGTTTCGATATTCATGTGGATTCTCTCCTGTTGAGCCCTGCGAAAGTGCCGGGACACAAAAAGAGAAAAGGCGGCCCCCGACCGCTGGTCAGAGAACCGCCTTAGTGCTGCCTTGTCGTCAGGCCGCTTCGGCCACCACGTCCGCCCGTCCTGCGACGGGCGGCTCCTTCTCGGGTTTCAAGAACTGGTCGATGGCCTTCCTCTCGCCCTCGTAGGCCACGGCCGTCAGATGGACGCGACCGCCCGCCTGGCCGAAGACCTCGACTCGAATGAGGTAGCCATCGAGGGCAGCTCCAGGTACTCGCCCTGCGCCAGGTCGCCCGACTTTCGGGCGACCTCTCTTGCCTCCACGCTCTGCCCTGGCTCCGAGTGCGAAGCGGGACGCGTCTTGTGGGCTCAGCTAAGTCGTGTCAGCCAGAGCCCTGCGCACTGCGCTTCCGATCTTCCTCGTTGGAAGGAACGCTCCACGTGTTCGTAGAATTGGTCGTCTACATCGTCGGTCACGGCCTGGGCGCCTATGTTGCCCAGGCGCCGATCGACTTCACCCCGGTACATGTCGAGCAGCTCCTCTTCGGGCCAATCCTTCTCGGGCAGAAGGGCATCCAGGAGAGGCGTGGCACCCGTACGAAAGGTGTCCTCCAGGCTCCCATCGAGCTGCTCCTTCTCCTCCTCCGTCAGCTCCCATTCTTCATCGGCGAGGCCGGCTTCCTCGGCTTGGCGGGCGGTCTCGATCTTCGCGTTGATGGTCTTCTTGGTCGTTGTCACAATGTGCTCCAAGGTGCGCCATTGCGCGGGGCGCTCGATTGGCTCGGCGTTCTTGCCTTGCCTTCGAGCCTGCGCACGAAGCAGCATGTGAATGGGTCGCGAATCTGTTCAGGAGCGACAGTGCTCGACATGAACGGAACCGTCGACCTTGACGCGGTGCGCACCTGTGCCGGACTGGGAGAAGCTAACCGAGGCGGATTGGTTGGCGTTGTTCCAACGCTCAGCGACCTATGACGGGCCGCGAAAGCCATCTGGGGATGAAGGAGACGCAGTCGATCACCAGCCGATCGTCGGCAGGCTGGTGGACTTGCTTCGGGAGTCGCCCCACGGACTCACTTACGACGAGCTATGGCACGAGCTATCCGTTTGGCTCAAGGCGACCAACTACCGTTGGTACTTCTACGCGCGAGGGCTTGGTCCCAAGAAGCGGGCCACGGGCTCTCTCAGCTCCACGGATTTCACTAAAAAGCGACTGCGTCACCTCCTCGACAGCGGGAGGGCCGCTGGGATCATCAAGGTGGTGGTGGAAAGGGACCGAGCCGCCTACCGCCTGCTGACGAAAGGCTGACCGCCGCTATCTTCCGAGACCTTTTACGTGAAGACGTATTACTGCCCCTACTGCAACCGCCACCTGAACAACGTCCGAGGCACCGCCTCGAAGCAGACCCGCGAGCACGTGATCCCGCAGGCTGTGGGTGGTGGCGATTCGTGGGTCATCAAGGTCTGCTCGGAATGTAACGCCTCTGCAAGCAAGCGCTGCGACGCTGACTTCGCAAAGGCGGCCGATCTCTATGCCCTGCTCTCCTACGAGCCGTTCGTGAGGCACGGACTCATCACCACGCTGTCCGGCGAGAACATCGCGGGCCGCTTCAAGCTACGCGTCAATCCGGACCAAACGGTGCCCGTGCCATCAAGGATCATTTGGTTCTGGGCCGAGCCGGATGGTGGCGGTCCCCGCCTTCAGCGAGCGGACGTGAGCCACGTGACGTTCCGAGCCGTGGAAGAGGAAAGTCCGGAAGTAACCTTCCGATCGATGGCGTGCAAAGTGGCCTTGGGCGGCCTGTACCTCGGCCTCGCCCGGTACGCTCCGACGTTGGTCAGAACGATTTTCGAGGGCGCACACCTGACTCACTTGCGAAGAGAAGTGGCTCGCAGAGTGTACGTAGGAAAGGGGGGAGTGGCGGCGGGGCTCCGAGTCCGGACGTTCGCTTCGGCCGAGGCACGCGACTGGCTTGGCTACCCCGAAGGCGCCTCCGTACAACGCGAGCACCGCGTCACACTGTCGAGCGAAAGGGACTCGGCTGTCGTTCGCCTGGGCCTCTTCAGCGAGTTCTTCGCTGAGGTAACGATCACCGGTACCTCTGGTCTATCGATCAAAGAGCCCGTGACCCTTCGTCAACCGCTGCCTCGAATGCTGCCCGCCGACATGGATCGTCTGGGGAATGCACTCCTGAGTCGGCCCAGCACTCGCGTGACCTTTGTGATCACCGATCGAGGCCAGGCTATCGAACCGCCCCACGAGCTTCCGGCGTCTCCGCAGCGGTCGGTCAAAGCGTGTCCTCCGGATGGTTGGAGCCCCACTTCGTAACGCCCATGTCCCACCTGACGCCCCACTTGGGCGTAACGGATACGATTGAGCAGGTTCCGTGCCGAAACCTAAAGATTGGAAATGGTTCGTGAAAGAATCCTTGGTAACGGGCCTCTGCTCCTTGACACGGTAGGGGTCGGAGGTTCGAAACCTCTCGCGCCTACAAGGAAAGCAGGGAAAAATAAGGCCGCCGGCGATCAGGGCCGAGCGGCTTCTTTGTTCTGCGGGTCGTGCATACCACTTCGGGCCGAGGGCCCTCCGGCGAGGGTCTCACGGACCCCGGCCAGCTCGATGACCTTGGCGATCGCGAGCTTCTTCTCCTCCGCCGCGACCGTCGAGTAGTGGTGCTGCATCGTTTCCGTCGCGTGCCCCGAGATGGCCCGGGTCACGATGTCCTTGACCTCGGCCGCGCGGGCGAGGTCTTGGAACGTCCGTCGCATGGCCTTCGGCGAGACGTGCTTCTTCAGGCCGATGGCTGCTGCGACGGCGACGAAGGGCTTCTTGAGGGCGGACCGGCTTCGGAAGCCGCCGTCCTCGGCGGGGAAGAGCAGCTCGGACTGGCGCATGGCGTCGGTCGTGAGCTGCGTGTCGATGTGCCAGCGAAGGATGTCGACCAAGATGGGCGGCAACGTGATGCGTTGCCGGATCTTGGTCTTCGTCGCCGCCATCACCTCGTCGCCTTCCGTAGACGTCGCGAAAGAAGTCAGCTCGTTCGCGATTCAGCGCGTCCATCGACGCGATCTCGCCCGACAGATGGTGCGCGAGCTCGCCAACGGCGTAGCTCACGTCGCGCGCGCGCTCGAGGAGAACGATGTTCGCGGACTCGTCGGTCTCACGCGCTCGCGCGGCGGCAGTCGGTCCGCTTAGGGCGCCTCCGACGATGACGATCCTTCTCTTCCCCATGGCTGTACCTCGCGGTGGTCGAAGGTCTCACGGCACGTGGAGACTGTCGACGCAACCGACGGAGACCTTTGGTTGATCGCGGTCATTCTGTCGGGCACGCTCGTTCCGTGCGCCATGTCCGTCAGGCCGATGTCAACGAGGTCCTCAGCGCCGGTTTGCATTTCGATGAGGCCACGCGCAAGGAGATCATTGTCCGACAACCGTTCTCGGTATGGTTGCTCGAGAGCTGCGACGACCTTGGCGGGATCGGAAGCCAACTCCAGCGGGAGAGTGAGGGGGCCGACTCCGAGCGTACCGGGAGGATCTGCGATCTATACGCTGGGTGGGTGAAGTGGATGCATTCCGGGCACGCGAAGGCAGTGGCGGATCTCTGCAGCCACGCGCACCTGAAGGGAATGCTCCATCAGGGGCAGATGTTCGCGACGCGCGCGATCGTGTTCGACGCCCGTTTGCAGATCCACGACGGCAGGCATCGGCTCTTCGCTCTCTACGAGTTCGTGTTAGGGGGCGGTCAGCCTCCGCACGTCGAGGTCTTCTGGAACAAGGCGGCGTAGGTGCCCCCAAGGCCACATCGCGCGCCTAGCCCTGCGAGGGAGACCCGAGCTGGTCGATCGCTGCCGCGAACTGCCTCATCAGCATGCGCCGCAAGAAACCGGCCATCGGGCTAAAGTCCGGTTGAACGACGCGCTCCTCGGTGCTCTGGGCGTCGGCGATCCGCTGCGACTCGTCGACGGCTCGCAGTGCCTGAATGTACTCGTCGCGGTGCTCGTAGATCAGAGACGGCATCGAGGGCACGCCGGGAAGCATCCTCCCCTCCTGCATGGATACGATGAGGTACGCGAGGGCTCGAGAGGTCCGCCCGTTGCCGCCGGCGAACGGGTGGATCCAGTTGAAACGCCACAGGGCGTAGGAGGCCCTTTCGAGCGCCGAGCGGCCCGTCTCTCGGTTGATCCAATCGACCGCGTCGCGCACGAGCGACGGCACGAACGCGACGTCGGGCAGCTTGTGCTTGCTGTTCTGGATGAAGACGCCCTTGGTCGCGTCGCGATACCGCCCGCCGCACGGGTAGATCTCGCGAATCGCGATCTCTTGCAGCGTCAGGACATGCGACTCACGAAGCTCTCGCGCGCCGCGGTCTACCAGGTCCGTGATGTAGTCGAGCTGATCGTCTCCGTTGCGCGCTTCCAGCTCGGCCTTCCGGCTCGGATCGCAAAGGAGCGGTCCTGCCAGAGGGTCCATGGGTCACTTCCCCGCGGCGAGCTTCTCGTCGACGGCGCGCTCGGCCATCTCCCGCGTGACGTCGCTGTTCTCGATCTTGGTGTTGCCGTAGGCCCAGTCGATCCTCTGCTCACGGGTAGGACGCACCGGTAGCTTCCCAGCGTCCTGGAGGAGCCGAACTTCGGCGAGCAACTCTTCGTAACTCTTGCTCATTGTTGGACCTCCACTCCGTTTGCTCTCAGCGAACACGATACGGTACCAATGTGCAGTCCTCTGGGCAACTCGCAAGGGGTCCAGCGCCGAATCGCCGGGTGCGACGCCGCCGAGGGGAGGCAGCCATCCCCTTCAAGCTCACCGCGGTCCGATCCCAGTCTGGGCACCGACGACGGTACGGCGAGGCGGCGCACGCTGCGACGCGGTGGGCCGTACCACTCGGCGCGTTCGAGGCGTCGTGTACGCTACCCACGCTCGCACCCGCGGGCGCGCTCGCAGGGGGAGTCGACGAAGGAATGGAACCGGACGGAGTCGCGTCGGCGGGTGCACCCCAGGTTGAAAAGACGCCGAAGGCGTGGGCGCTCCAGGATGAGTTTCTGGAGACCGCTCGCAAGCTAGTGGAGCGCGTATGTTCCCGGCTCGGCGTCGAACCACCGCCCTCGCTAGGTCTCATCGCCTTCCCGTCATGGAAGGAAGAAGAGCACCCTCCGATTCTCGTGAGGGCTCATGGGATGACATGGGCGCCCACCCTGGCGGACTGGAAGGACGAAATCGTCGCAGCCGAGAAGGAGTTCGACGAATCGACAAGCCTCGCGCGGTGGGTGACGCGAGCGTCAAGCAGAACACTCGCCTTCCACAAAGTGGCGGCTGCGAGAGTTGCGCAGCACGACGAGCACGGAGGTGAGACCCGTACGTTCGTGACGCAAGCTGCCTCGATCTGGAGCTACGACGTTGCAGCGGTCCTCGAGTTCGACGAGAAGGTCTTTCGGCGCTTTCCGATGCTGCGCCTGCCTGTTCGCGGTGGCTCAACTCCACGCGACGTCGATGTTGGGCTGCTGAACGCCGTCGTGGAAGCTGTCCTCGCGAACCTCTTCGAGGAGCTATGCAAGGGAAGCTCTGGCCAGCGCAGCTGGGTAGATCAGCGCGACGTTGACGACATCCTCCGCGATGCGGGCGAGCGGCTGATGCGGTCCGTTCAGTGGACGGTGCGGGACTCGCTCTTCGGAGGCAACCTCTTTGAGCGCCTCAACGCGGTGTCGTCTCTGCGCTACGAGACGTCGGAGTTGCGCGGCGGGATGGTTTTTGGGCCGAAGGATGCTGCCGGTGACTGCGTCCTCACCTTCAAAGAGCCCATTCAAATTCGCGAAGCCGTGTGGACGCGCAAGACGCTCGAGATGGCTGAGAGCTCGTTCTGGGCCTACTCGGACGCCGAGAGCCTTCTAGGGCTCGTCGAGACGGAAGGCGAGCCGCAACGATTTGCGGTTCGGTTCAAGGGCCAGAGTCGGTGGGAGGTGAGGCACACCGGAGTGGTCCTAGCCGAGGTCAGACTCGGGATCCCCTCGTTTCCCGTTCCGCGCTTGCGCCGAGGCGACTTCGAGTCCGTTTTCGGGCGGGTCTTCCCAGACGGGAAGCAGGATGGTGTTAGTCGGATCTGGTCTCTCATCGATGCGGCGCTTGAACAGCGCCACGGAACCATGATCGTCGTCGCCAAGGAGGCGGCGGGCGAAGCGCAGCGGCTTTCCCGCCAAGCCATCTTGGTCGAGCCAGCCTCGATTTCGCCGCCGGCACTCTTCCGTGCCACGGCAATCGACGGCGCGATCCTTCTCGATCCCGATGCCGTATGTCACGCGGTTGGGGTAATCCTCGACGGCCCGGCGAGCTACCAGGGGAATCCCGCGCGCGGTGCCCGCTTCAACTCCGCGGTGCGGTACGTCAACGATGCAGAAGAACGGCTCGCCGTGGTGGTCTCCGAGGACGGCCATGTCGACCTCCTTCCTCGCCTTCGCCGAAGCATCCGTCGTTCGGAGCTCGATGCGATGCTGGAAACCGTTCGGGCCCTTCCCGACGGTCCGGTCCCTGACGAAGTCAGGCCCATATGCAAACGGTTAGCGCGCGACTACTCCGAGTACGTCGACGACGCCGACTGGACGAAGATCGCGAGGGGTGCGTGGGCGGGCTTAGACCTTGACGGTGAGGGCGACGCTCTCATGGGGACGTTCGAAATGCACTCATCGGACATCATCGCCGAATAGGGAGCGGCGCAATGGACGACGACGCGGCGCGACGCACTGCACGTACGGAACCCTGTTGGCCATGCATACCACCTAGGCGTATCGGGCTGGACGCTCCAATACGCCGCCGTGACGAAAACCTCGGGAAAAGTAACGGTCCGTCCCCCCTGGTCACGCTCGGAGTCTCTTTGACAGGGTAGGGGTCGGCGGGAGCTGCCGTTCGCCCAGAACCAACGGGCTCGTCGATTCATCGAGCAACGGCTGCAAGGCGGCGGCCCGGTGTAAACACATCGAGGTGCTCGTGCTCAAGGTCGCGTTGACTGGAGGAAAGGCAATGTCGGACATCCGAGAAGGACAAAAGGTGCTCGTGACGCGGATTCTGGAGGGAGGCGGCGAGGCGTCGCGCTCTCAACGGCGCGCGGCGTTCGACAACGCCGAGACTTCGGAGCCGGTGCGCACGCTGATCCAGAAAGTCGCGCTGCGCGCCCACGAGGTGACCGATGACGACGTCGCCGCAGCTCGGAAATCCGGCCTCAACGAGGACCAAATCTTCGAGCTGGTGGTGTGCGCGGCGATCGGCCAGGCCACTCGGCAGCACGGCAGCGCACTCGCAGCCCTCGCGGCCGCGACCGGAAGGGACGCGCGTGCGCCTCGCGATTCTCGATAGCGGGCACGGCTTCGGTACGAGGGCGCTCTTCGCGCTCATTCGGATGGCCTCTCGCCAGCCGGTCCTCGACGTCATCAAGCTGGTCAAGTACCGCGCCGACTTCTACGGCACGCCGATGGGTGCGGTCACCCACGAGGCGATGCGCGGGCCGTCGGCCTGGTCCGTCGGGGACCGCGAGCTGATGGCCGCGGTCGTCGCGAAGAC
>Ga0182018_10003382_pt1 | contig 14424 bp, 12 predicted proteins | sample 812P2MmetaG_FD_120490 | JGI IMG/M metagenome (GOLD analysis project Ga0182018, IMG submission 120490) | Permafrost microbial communities from Stordalen Mire, Sweden - 812P2M metaG | ecosystem: Environmental > Terrestrial > Soil > Wetlands > Permafrost | place: Sweden: Stordalen | collected...
CCTCGACCTTGCCCAGGTCCAACAGGGTGTAGCGGTTGTCGGTCTGCTGCACGATCCCCGTCACGATGTCGCCCTCGCGCCCGGCGTACTCCTCGTACTTCATGTCGCGCTCTACTTCGCGGATCCGCTGGAGAATGACCTGCTTCGCCGTCTGCGCCGCAATGCGCCCGAAGTCGTCGGGGGTGTCGTCCCATTCCCGGATGACCTCGCCGTCCTCGTCGAGCTCCTGGCCGTAGACGCGGATCTCGCCCGAGTCGGGGTCGATGGTCACGACCGCTTCCTCGGCCGCGTCAGGGCGCCGCTTGTAGGCGGCCACCAGGGCATTGGCCAGGGCGTCGAGCAGCGTCTCGACGGAGATCCCCTTGTCGCGGGCGATCTGCCCCAGCGCATCCAAGAACTCGAAATTGGTCTTGCTCATGACCTGTTCACCCTCTCACTCTCTTCGGCTGGGGACCCCACTCAAAAACAGTGCGGGCACGCTCCACTTCGTCGTACGCGATGTGAAGGGTGCCCTCGGGCAGGTCGGGTCCGACCAGGGTGAATCCACCGTCGTCCGCGCTCTCGAGCTTCCCGGTGACACGACGGACGTCGGCCGTCCCGCCATGCACCCGCACCGTGACCGCCTCACCGACGGCACGCAGGAAGTGCGCCGGCGTCCGTAGGCGCCGCTCCAGTCCCGGGCTCGAGACGGCCAGGGTGTAGCGCCCCGGCAAGGGGTCGATCTCGTCGAGCGCAGTCGAGACCACGCGTGTGGCCTCGCCGAGGGTGTAGAGGTCCACCCCGCCGTCGCGATCGACGAACACCGTCAGCTCCGATCCGTGGAGCTCCACGTCGACCAGGTCCAGACCGCGGGCGCGCAGGAGGGGTGAAAGCGCGTCGACCAGGTCGTTCGTACTCCTCGCCATCCCTGTCACCTCCTCTCGACCGGCACCACCACCTTCTTTTGCCTCCAGCAAGGGCCCCCGGAAAGCGAAAGCGTGGGCCGCAGCCCACGCTCCAACGAGGTACTGATACTCAAACTGGACAGCGCGAGGGATTATAGCAATCCTCGCCGTCAAGGCGGTCGCCGTTGTCCTCCCGGGGCCGGGGGCCCGCGGGTCAGTAGGAGCGGCCCACCACGGCGATCAGATCGGCGTCGTCATCGCCCGGCTCGGCCAGGCCCCCGTCGGGTCGCTGCAGGCAGCGAACGGACAGGGCCTTGTCGGCCAGCCGGTCCTCGCCGTCCGCCCCCAGTGCACCCAGGCGGATCCGCGCCAAGCCGGTTCCCCCCGCCTCGACGGCCTCCTCCAGCGTCCGCACGTCGACCGTGTGCGCGGCGCGGAACGCGGCGGCCTCCGCCAACAGCTCGGGCCCGACCCGGGCCATGATGCCGTCCACCTCTTGGCGCACCGCTGTCCGTGCGAACGTCTGCTTGTGGCGCAGGTGCCGGGTCACCAGCGTGACGTTGCCCTCGGCCAGGTCGCGAGGGCCCACTTCCACCCGGACCGGCACACCTTTGAGTTCCCAGTCCACGCTTCGGCGCCCGAAGCTCGTCTCGGTGCGGTCATCGAGGCGCACCCGGTGGCCGGCGGCGCGCAACTCGGCGACCAGACCCTCCGCCGCGGCGCGCACCTCTGGCTCCTCCTTGATCATCAGCACCACCACCTGCGTCGGCGCCAGTGCCGGGGGCAGGCGGAGCCCGAAGTCGTCCCCATGGCCCATGACCAGCGCGCCGATCAGGCGCGTCGACACGCCCCATGAGGTCTGCCAGACGTGCTCGAGCCCGCCCTCGGCGTTGGAGAACGTGATCCCGAACGCGCGGGAGAAATTCTGGCCCAGCTCGTGGCTGGTCCCCATCTGCAGCGCCTTGCCGTCCCCCATCAACCCCTCGCAGGTCCACGTGCGGATGGCGCCGGCAAAGCGCTCGCGCGGCGTCTTGTGCCCGGTGAGCACGGGCAGAGCGGCCACGTCGACCATGGTGGAGAGGTAGACGTCGCGCAGGATCAACAATGCGTAGGCCCGCGCCTCGGCCTCGGTGGCATGGGCGGTGTGCCCCTCCTGCCAAAGGAATTCGCTCGTGCGCAGGAAGAGGCGGGGCCGCAGCTCCCAGCGCACCACGTTGGCCCACTGGTTGATGAGCAGCGGCAGGTCGCGGTGGCTCTGGATCCACTTGGCGAAGAAACTGTTGATCACCGTCTCGCTGGTGGGGCGCACCACCACCGGCTCCTCGAGCTTCTTGCCGCCACCGTGGGTCACCACCGCCAGCTCGGGGCTGAAGCCCTCCACGTGCTCGGCCTCCAGGCTCAGGTACGACTCGGGGATGAACAGGGGGAAGTAGGCGTTCTCGGCCCCCGCCTCCTTGATGCGCCGGTCGAGCTCGGCCTGGAGCAGCTCCCAGATCCCGTAACCCCACGGCCGGATGACCATCGTCCCGCGCACCGGCCCGTTGTCCGCCATCTCGGCCCGGGCAACCACCTCTTGATACCAGCGGGGGAAGTCCTCGGCCCGGGACACGATCGCTCCCTTGGCCATGGCTGCGCAGGATACCGGGATCCAACGGAACGACTTGACCGGCCGCCGCCGGGAAACAGGAACGGGTGCGGGTGCGGCGCGGTCAGGCTTCGGTGGTGCGGCGGTGAATGGTCTCGATCTTCGCCGATGTGTGGTTGGGGTCGACGCCGGTCGATTCCAAGAGCTCCTGGCGATCCGCCTCCGCCTCCGCCTCCGCCCCGGCGTCGGCAGCCGCGATACGGGCCTCGACCCCCTCGGCCACCAACCGTTCGGCTTCTTCGACCAGCGCCTGGACCATCCCGTCCTCGGGCACGACGCGGATGATCTTGCCGCGGATGAACAGGTGGCCCTTCTTCTTGCCGGCGGCGATGCCGATGTCGGCCTCCCGCGCCTCACCCGGCCCGTTGACCACGCAGCCCATGACGGCCACCTGTATCGGGAGGTTCAGCTTCTCGAGCGCCTCCTGGGCCTCTTTGGCCACGGCGATCACGTCCACCTGCGCCCGCCCGCAGGACGGGCATGCGATGAGATCGAGCCCCTTGCGCTCGCGCAGCCCCAGGGACTCGAGCAGTTGACGGCCGGCCCGGGCCTCTTCGACCGGATCGGCGGTCAGCGAGAACCGGATGGTGTCCCCGATCCCCTCGGCCAGCAGCGTGGCGATGCCGGCCGTCCCCTTCACCAGTCCGGCCGGGGGAGGTCCGGCCTCGGTGACACCCAGGTGCAACGGGTGGTCGAAGGTCTCCGAGGCCAGCCGGTACGCGGCGATCATCAACGCCACCGACGAAGCCTTGACCGAGATCTTGACGTCGGAGAAGCCGACCTCTTCGAAGTAGGCCAGCTCGTTGCGGGCCGATTCGACGAGCGCCTCGGGTGTGGCCCCCCCGTACTTCTCGTAGAGAGCCGGGTGCAGCGAACCAGCGTTGACCCCGATGCGGATGGGCACGCCGCGGTCACGGGCCTCGGCGGCCACTTGCTTGATTTCGGTCTCCTTGCGCAAGTTGCCCGGGTTGAGGCGGAGCCCCTGCACGCCGGCTTCGAGGGCGGCCAACGCCATCTCGTGGTGGAAGTGGATGTCGGCCACGATCGGGACCGGAGAGCGCGGCACAATTTGGGCCAGCCCCACGGCGGCCGCCTCCTCGTTGCAGGTGCAGCGGACGATGTCAGCCCCGGCGGCGGCCAGCGCGTAGATCTGCGCCAGCGTCCCGTCGACGTCCGCCGTCTTGGTCGTCGTCATGGACTGGACCGAGATGGGCGCACCGTCGCCGATCGGGACACCCCCGAGCGTGATGCGACGGGTCGGCCGGCGGGGCGAGAGCAGGGAAGGGGAAAGATCCATGGTTCCGATCAGGGGAAGACGTTGTGGAGGGGATGGGCGATGTCGAGGAAGATGACCGAGATGGCGAACACCGCGAGGAACGCCAGGAAGGGGGCGAGGTAGGGGAACAGCTTGGTGATGTCCGCCTGGTAGTAGGGCTGCCCCTTCTTGGTCCGTATCCACTCGTAGACCGCCACCACGACATGACCGCCGTCGAAGGGCATGAGCGGCAACATGTTCAGCAGGGCGAACGCGATGTTGATGACGATGAGGAGCGCCAGCAACGACTGGACCCCCTGGCGCAATGCCTGCACGCCGATGTTCCCGGCACCTATCAGCGAGACCGGTCGCTCCGAGGTGCCCGGGTGTTGCGCAGCCACGGAGGCATCGTGGGAATTGGTGACCTGGTGGTAGAGCGAACTGATGCCGCTCGGGGAGAACACGTGGACCAGGGCCGAGAATTCCTCTGAGGTGGCCTGCCCCAGCGCGGTGCCCGCGTCGCCGATGGCGCGCAGCGGGTTCACCGACACCGTGGCGTTGCCCTCGTTGATCCCGATGAATCCCTGCGGCTTCTTGTCGCTCTGCGGCGCCAGCTCGAGGCCGCCGCTCGTCCTGACCCCCCGCCCGTCCCGGGGCGTCACCACCACACTGCGCAGGTGGCCGCCCCGCTCCACGCCGAGGGTGACCGGATGGCCGACCGAGCGCGTGATGATGTCGTGCACCGTGTTCACGTTGGACAGGGGATGCCCGTTCACCGAGACGATGGTGTCGCCAGCCCGGAGCCCGGCCAGCTGGGCCGGGGTCTGGGCCACGCCGCTCCAATGCTCCAAAGCGTCGATGTGCACGTTGTCGGTGGCCACCCCGAAGGCGAACACGCTGATCAGAGCCAGGACGAAGGCAATGATGAAATGCATGGTCGAACCGGCCGAGCCCACGATGATCCGCTTCCAGAACGGCTGCTGGCGGTAGGCCCGGGGCTCGTCTTCGGTGGCCACGTCCTCTAAGACGGTGAAGCCGGTGATGCGCACGTAGCCCCCGGCCGGGATGGCCTTGACGCCGTACTCGGTCTCACCGCGGCGCACCGACCACAGGCGGGGGCCGAAGCCGACGAAATACTCGGTGACCTTCATCCCGGACCATTTGGCCGTGGCGAAGTGCCCCAACTCGTGCAGCATCACGATCACGATCACGATGGCGATGAAGAGCAGGACGTCGCCGAGGCCGGCCACCACGAAGATGGCGGTGATCAGGGCCAGGGCGATGAGAAGGCGCGCCACCTGGCCCGCGTTGGCATCCTGGTCTGGTCGCGACGCTCCGCGCTCGTCCGGAGCTGCGGCGGCACGCGGCGCCGCGCCGGAATCCTTCGCGATCAGCGTCATACCAGCGGTAACGCTACCTCCGCGCTCCCCGGAGCAGTACGGCGGGCCACCACGGCGCGGGCACGGGCGCGGGCTTCCTCGTCGGCGGCCAGCACCGATTCCACCTGTTCAATGGGCTCATCGCGCCACTGGTCCATGGTCTCGGCCACCACGTCGGCGATGGCGTTCCAGGCCATGCGCCCGTCGAGGAACGCCTCCACCGCCACCTCGTTGGCGGCGCTCAGCCACGCCGGGGCCGAGCCACCGTGCCGCCCGGCCGCATAGGCCAGGCCGATGCAGCGGAACACGGCACGGTCCGGCGGCTCGAACGTCAGCGCGGTGGGGCTGGACCAGTCGAGCGCGCCGAAGGGTACGGGCGAACGGTCGGGCCACCCCAGCGCGTACCCGATGGGAAGGCGCATGTCAGGTGCCGACAGCTGGGCCAGCGTCGAGCCGTCACGGAGCTCCACCATGGAGTGCACGATCGACTGCGGGTGCACGACGATGTCGATCCGGTCATAGGAGATGCCGAAGAGCTCGTGCGCCTCGATCACCTCGAGCCCCTTGTTCATCAGGGTGGACGAGTCGACGGTGATCTTGGGGCCCATGCTCCAGGTCGGATGGGCCAGAGCGTCGGCGACGGTGACGGAGCCGAGCTCCTCGATGCTCCAGCCCCGGAAGGGGCCCCCCGACGCCGTGAGCAAGAGGCGCGCCACCTGCGTGGGCTCGCCGACGGCGGCCAGGCATTGGTGGACGGCGCAGTGCTCGGAATCCACCGGCACGATCTCGGCACCGGGTGTGCGCCGGGCCTTTTGCACCACCGGCGCACCGGCGATGAGTGACTCCTTGTTGGCCAGGGCCAGGCGCTTGCCGGCCTCGAGGGCGGCCATCGTCACCGGGAGCCCGGCGAAGCCGACGACGGCGTTGAGCACCACATCGGCGGCGGTCGCCGCGGCCACCATGCCGGGGATGCCCACCAGCACCTCGGTCCCCGGCGGGACACCGTCGCGGACGGTGGGATAAAGGCGCTCGTCACCTATGACGACCATCTCGGGATGCAGCGCCGCCGCCTGCTCCAAGAGCACGCCCGTCGAGCGGTGCGCTGCCAGCGCGACAACCCGGAAGCGCTCCGGGGCGCCCAGGAGGACGTCGACGGCCTGGGTGCCGATTGAGCCCGTGGATCCCAACAGGCTGACGGAGCGCATCAGCTCAGCCGAGATGGAAGGCCTTGACCACGAAGTACGTGGCGGGCAAGACGAAGAGGAGCCCGTCGACCCGGTCCAAGATGCCCCCGTGCCCCGGCATGAGCCGACCCATGTCCTTCACGCCGAGGTGGCGCTTGATCATCGACTGGCTCAGGTCACCGAGCGGTGCCACCACGGCGATCACGATCCCCAGGACCAGCGCCTTGCCAATCGTCCACGGATGGATGAAATGCACGACGATGACGGCCACCAACACCGCAGCGACCGCACCGCCCAAGAACCCCTCCCAGGTCTTGTTGGGGCTGACCGAGCGGGCCAGTGGATGGCGCCCGAAGGCGGAGCCCACCAGGAGCGAGGCGATGTCGGCAGCGGCCGTGACGATCACCGCGGCGAGGAGGAACGCCACGCCGTGCCGTTGCGGGAACAGCGTGGGGTTGAGCAGCAGCGCGGCGAACGACCCGAACCCGCCGACCCATCCCACGACGAAGATGGTCGAGGCCATGCCGGGAACCGGGTCCGCCCCCGGCTCCACCCCGGCCAAGAACCACAAGAAGGTGGCCGCCACCAACATGACCAACACCAGCGGCAGCGCGGCGACGCCCTTGTTGTAGGTCTCGATCATCAAGGACAGGACAGCCACCAGCCCGAGCAGCGTCGCCGGGTGGTACTGCGCGTGCCGGAAGGCGGCAAACCCCTCGGCGGCGGCGAAGAGCACCACCGCCGAGATGATCACCATGGAGGAGACGCTGCCGAAGTGCGCGCAGACGAGCGAGGCGACGCCCAATGCCAACCCCGAACCCCAGGCCACCCGCATGTTGCGCCCGGCCGTGCCGCTGTCGTTGCCGTGGAGCCCGTCGTCGGCCAGGCGGGTCGTGCGGGGGGCGCGCACGCGGGGTCGCGGCGGCACCGGCGGTGTGCTGCTCTCGTCGGTCGAAGGCGCCACGGAGGGCACGCGCACGCTGGGCAGCGACGTGGTGGTCGACGACGTGGCGAACGAGGTCGAGTGGACGCGGATCGGCTCGGGTTGGGGCGCGGGATCGCGCTCGATGACCAACGTGTCGTCGTCACTCGGCAGATCCGCCGGGTCGAAATGCCAGGGCTGGCGCTCGACGTCGATCAGGTTGTTGTTGTCGTTCATCATGGACCCCACCGCGGGGAGCTCGTCTGAGAGCATGGAGGGCTCGAAGAGCTCCTCATGGGCGGCCCAGTCCGTTTCCTCTTCGCGCCAGCTCGGCGGTGCCACCGGCTGCTCCTCGCCGTTCCCCCGGTCGAGAACGGCGGGGACCTGGCCGGTCGGGGCATCGTTCCAGTGCGGCATGCCGGGGTTGTCCTCCACCACCGGACCGGTCACTTCGTGGATCGCATTGCCGGCGGGCTCGGCGCCGATGATGCGGACGCGCCCCGAGCGGTAGCTCGGCGGATCCTCGTCGATGCCGTTGTCGGCGTTGCCGGACCCGTCGATGCCGTTGTCGCCGACGGTGCTCTCGGGGGCGTCTGCGTCTGTTCCGTCTCTGTAATCGGCCATGGTCTACGCCATCCTCAAACCTGGAGGAGCTCTCGCTCTTTTTGCGCCAGCAAATTATCGATGACGCCGACCTGCTCGTGGGTGATCTTTTCCAGTTCCCTCTCCACCCGTTCTAGTTCGTCGGTCGACAGAGAGCCGTCCTTTTGCAATGCGTCGAGATCGTGGCGACCGGCCCGGCGCAGGTTGCGCACGGCCACCCTGGCCTCTTCGGCCTTGTGGCGGACCACCTTGACCAGATCCTTGCGCCGCTCCTCGGTGAGGGGCGGGAAGGCCAGCCGGATCACGTTGCCGTCGTTGGTGGGGTTGATGCCGAGGTCCGATCCCAAAATCGCCTTCTCGATGGCGCCCAGAGACCCCTTGTCGTAGGGCGTGACGACGAGCAGCATGGCGTCGGGCACGCTGAAGCCGGCGAGCTGGCGCAGGACAGTCGGTGTCCCGTAATAGTCGACCAGGAGTGGTTCGAGCAGGGCCGAAGAAGCCCGGCCGGTACGCACGTTGCCCATCTCGGCGCGCACGTGGTCGACGGCCTTGTGCATCTTGTCCCTGGTGTCGTCAAGAACCAGGCCGGCCAGGTCGTCGTCCACTAGCGGACCAGCGTACCGATCTGCTCGCCGCTGAGCGCACGAGGGATGTTCCCGGGGATCATCAGGTTGAAAACCCTGATGGGGAGGTTGTTGTCCTTGCAAAAGGTGATGGCCGTGAGGTCCATCACCCTCAGGTCACGGTTGATCACCTCCATGAAGGAGATCTCGTCGTAGCGGGTGGCCTCGGGATTCAGCTTGGGATCGGCCGAGTAGACCCCGTCGACCCCCGAGTGGGTGCCCTTGCACAACAGCTCCGCCCCGATTTCCGCCGCCCGCAGGGCCGCGGGGGTATCGGTGGTGAAGAAAGGATTGCCCATTCCCGCGGCAAAGACCACGATGCGCCCCTTCTCGAGGTGCCGGATGGCGCGCCGCCGGATGTAGGGCTCGGCCACCTCGGCCATCGAGAGCGCGCTCAGGACCCGCGTCGGCTGCCCCTGCTGCTCCAGGGCGTCCTGGAGCGCCAGGGCGTTGATCACCGTGCCGAGCATCCCCATGGTGTCCGACGTGGCGCGGTCCATGCCACCGCTCTCGCCGGTCGTGCCGCGCCAGATGTTGCCCCCGCCGACGACGACGGCCAACTCGAGCACACCGCCGTCCATGGCGATGGCCATCTCCCCGGCCATGCGCTCGACGGTGGCGGCGTCGATCGTCTCGTCCGACGCCGCCGAAGCCAACGCTTCACCCGACATCTTGAGGACGATCCGCCGCGGTTCTCCCACTTTCGCCGTGAGCCTCAGGCGCCGATGACGACCTGCGCAAAGGCCACGATCCGCGCCGATCCGAGCATGCCGCTGATCGTCTGCTTCTCATCCCTCACGTAGGACTGGTCCAACAGAACGCGCTCTTTGAACCAACCGTTCAGGCGGCCCTCGACGATCTTTTCCAGCGCCGCCTCGGGCTTCCCCTCGTTGCGGCTGATCTCGGCGACGGTCGCCCGCTCCGCCGCCACGTCCGCGGCGGGGACATCCTCCCGACGCAGGTAGGCCGGCCTCGTGAAGGCGATGTGCACGGCCAAGTTGTGGGCCAGCTCCTCGTCCCCGCCATCGACGATCACCGCCACGGCGTTGACCCCCCGGCCGGCCTGCTGGTGCAGGTAGGTGTCCACCACCTGCCCGTCCTCGGCCACGAGCCGCTGCACCCGCCCGATGGAGATGTTCTCTTTGAGCGTGACGCGAAGCCGGTCGATCTCCTCGGCCAGCTCTCTGGCCGCCTCCTCGCCCTTGGCCGCCACCAGCGCGCCCAGCTCATCGGTCAGCGCGACGAATTCGTCGGCCTTGGCCACAAAGTCGGTCTCACAGCGCAACTCGACGACGGCGGCGGCGTTGCCGCTGCGCACTGCTGTCACCGCGCCCTGGGACGCCTCGCGCTCCTCGCGCTTGGCTGCGCCGGCCAAACCGTTCACCCGCAGGTACTGGGCCGCCGCGTCCATGTCCCCCTCGCTCTCCTCGAGCGCCTTCTTCGCGTCGAGCATGCCGGCACCGGTGGCCTGACGCAGTGCCTGTACGTCCTTGGCAGTGAACGTGGCCACCCTCAGACCTCCGCCGCGCCGGTGGCCACCTCGGCCAACTCGGCGCCTGCCGGTGTGTCGCCCTCCTGGCTGTCGGTCGCCGGGCTGTCGGTCGCCTGGCTGTCGCTCGCCGGGCTGTCGGTCGGCGGGCTGTCGCTCGCCGGGCTGTCGGTCGGCGGGGCATCGACGCTCGGCGCCGCCGGTGGCGCCGGCACCCGCCGTCCGCGCTGCGTTGGGCCGGAGGCAACCTCCTCGGCGGGCGGGGCGTTCTTGCGCCGGTGCTCGGCGATGAAGCGGCCCTCGACCACGGCGTCGGCCAGCACCCGGCACATGAGCGAGCCCGAGCGGATGGCGTCGTCGTTGCCGGGGATGACGTAGTCGATGACGTCGGGGTCGCAGTTGGTGTCGACGACCGCCACCACGGGGAGGCCGAGCTTGCGGGCCTCCGTGACGGCGATGTGCTCCTTCTTGGTGTCGATCACGAAGATGGCGCTGGGCAAGCGGTCCAAGTTGGCGATCCCACCGAGGTTCCGGCTCAACTTCTCCAGCTCGCGTGTGTGCTGGAGGGCCTCGCGCTTGGGCATGCCGTCGAAGTCACCGGCCGCCTGCATGGCGCGCAGCTCCTGCATGCGCTTCACCCGGCCCGACACCGTGGAGAAGTTGGTCAGCATGCCGCCGAGCCAGCGCTGGTTGACGAAGGGCATCCCGCAGGCCTCGGCATACTCGGCCACTGGTCCCTGGGTCTGCTTCTTGGTCCCCACGAACAAGATGGTGCCGCCGCCGGCGACCAGGTCGCGCACAAAGGCGTAGGCCGACTCGACCCCGGTCAGGGTCTTGCGCAGGTCGATGAGATAGATCCCGTTGCGCTCACCCAGGATGAAGCGCTTCATCTTCGGGTTCCACCGGCGTGTCTGGTGGCCGAAGTGGACCCCGGCCTCCAGCAGCTGTCGCATGGAAACGACGGCCATAAAATACTCCTCCGTTCGGTTGCTCCCCAGGGCGCAGCACCTCTCAGATGGAGAGGCGACCGTGGATCGCGCCAAGGTGCGTGATGGTCGATGGTGCCGCCCACCGCTCGGTGGGCCTTGCCATGATAGCCGGTCAGGGCCCTCGGTGGTCAGGCCCTCGGGTGCGTGCCCTCGTACACGGCACGCAGACGCTCCTTGCTCACGTGGGTGTAGATCTGCGTGGTGGCCAGGCTGGCGTGTCCCAACAACTCCTGCACGACCCGCAGGTCGGCGCCGCCGTCGAGCAGATGGGTGGCGAAGGTGTGCCGCATGGCGTGGGGGTGGGTGGGCGAGACAGCCCGGCGGTCCAGGATCCGCCGGACGTCGCGTGGCCCCAGGCGACCGCCCCGCTGGTTCACGAAGACCGCCTCTTGGGGTCCGGCCATCGCTGCCCGACCTCCCTCGAGCCATACGCGGAGCGCGTCGGCGGCCCGGTCGTGGATCGGCACCCGCCGCTCCTTCCCCCCCTTGCCGAGCACCGTCACCGTGCGGGCGCGCCCGTCGAATCCGGCGCGGTCGAGTCCGCAGAGCTCGGACACCCGGAGGCCGGCGGCGTAGAGCAGCTCGAGCACAGCCAGGTCGCGTTGTTCGAGGGGGGTGCCGTCCCGATGGTCCAACAACGCGGCGATCTCCGCGCCCGAGAGCACGCGGGGAAGGCGTCCCTTGCCGGTCGGTGCCCGCAGGCTGCGCGCCGGGTCCGCCGGGATCCGGCCCCTGCGCAAGGACCAGGCGAAGTAGCAGCGCAGCGCGGCCGCCTTGCGCGCCATCGTGGCCCGGGCGAGGCGCCTGGTGCCCAGCGAGGCCAGGTAGCGCCGGAGGTGGAGGCGATCGACCTCGGCGGGGCCGGTCACGCCCGAACGGCTCATCCACTGTGCGAACGCCACCAGGTCGCCGACGTACGCCCGGCGGGTCTCGTCGGCGCGCCCGCGCAGCCAGTCCTCATAGGGCGCCACATCCCAAGCGGCAACAAGATCCCCGGTGGCGTCCACGTTTCAAGGGTAACGGGCAGCGATAGGCGGACCAGGGCACTAACCTCGCCACCAACCCAGAGGGGGTCCACTGGGGGTAATCCATTTTGTGATGCAAGATGGATATGAAGGAGGGTCAATGGGAACGCCATTCGATCGCCGGACACTTCTCATCGGGGGTGCGGCAACCGCGGCAGGGATCGCGGGCGCCTCCGCACTGGGACTGCCCTTCGGTGGCCCGGCGGGTGCCACGACCAACGGTCCGGGCCGCAACGGGATATCCAAGGCCAAACCCAAGCGCGGCGGCTCGCTGGTCTTCGGCGTCGATGCCGAGGAGCAGGGCTTCAACCCCACCACCGCCCGCTTCGACGAGGTCGGGGTCATGTACGCCCGCACGGTCTTCGACCCCTTGACCATCATCAACGCAGCGGGGACGTGGGAGCCCTACCTGGCCCAGTCCGTGACCGCCAACGCCACCTACACGGCCTGGACGATCACGCTCCGGCCCAATGTCGTCTTCCACGACGGCACCCCGTGCAACGGGGCCGCCATGCTCACCAACTTCGAGGCCCAGAAGAAGTCCCTCCTCCTCGGCATCGTGCTCGGCCCGATCGTGGACTCCTTCACCCAAACCGGGCCGCTGACGGTCGCCGTGAACTTGAAGTCGCCCTGGGTCTCCTACCCGCTCTACCTGGCGGGCGGCATCGGCGGGCAGTCGGCCTATCTGTGCGCCCCCTCCATGCTGGCGGCAGCGGGCGGGGGGACCAACCAACCGGTGGGCACCGGGCCCTTCGTCTTCAAGCAGTGGGTGCCAAACAGCCACTTCACCGCGACCGCCAACCCCCACTACTGGCGGCCCGGCCTGCCCTACCTCGACGAGATCACCTTCAAGCCGATCATCGACGAGAACGCGCGGGCCGAAGCGCTCAAGACCGGGACCATCGACATCATGATCACCGACGTCCCCCAGATCATCACCCAGTTCCGGGGCAACAAGAGCTACGCCTACATCGACGACGGCTCACACGTGGTGGGAGAGCCGGACATGAACTGCGTGCTGTTGAACTGCGCCGCGCCGCCGTTCAACAACCCGACGGTGCGCCGGGCCGCGGCCATGGCCATCAACCGCCCCCAGTACGCCAAGGAGATCGACGAGAACGTCCTCCCGGTGAGCAACGGGCTCTTCACCCCGGGATCGCCGTACTACTCCAGCACCGCGTACCCCTCCTACAACCCGACCGAGGCCAAGAAGCTGATCAAGCAGGTGCAGCAGAGCACCGGCAAACCGGTCACGTTCACCTTCGGCTCCACCAACGCGCCCTCGGCGGAGCGGTCCCAGCAGTACTTGCAGCAGGCCCTCCAAAATGTCGGCTTCGTGGTCAAGGACACCATCGTCGAGCAGAACGACCTCATCAACGACGCCCTGGCCGGCTCGTTCGAGGCGCTGGGCTGGCGCCAGTTCGGTGCGGTGGACCCTGATCTCAACTATGAGTTCTGGAGCAGCAGCACGATCCTGACGACCTCTCTGGCCATCAACATGGCGCGCAACGTCGACCCCGCGCTCCAGGCCGCCCTCGAGCTCGGGCGCTCCACCTCCGATGTGTCAACGCGGGCCAAGGCGTACCAGACGGTCAACCAGCGCCTGGCCATCGACCTCCCGTACCTGTGGCTCGACCGCGCCGTGTGGTCCGTGGAGAGCACGCTCAAGGTGCAGAACTGGAACAACCCCACCACAGCGAGCGGTGCGCCGGCCTACGGCATGATCGGCGGGTCCATCTGGCCGACACAGATCTGGCTGAGCTGAGTCTGCATGAGCGGGCGCATCCTGGTCGTCGAAGACGACGAACGCATCCGTTCGTCGATGCGCCTGGCCCTCGAGGGTGAGGGCTATGACGTCAGGGACGTGGCCAGCGGCGAGGAGGCGCTCGATCTCTTCGCCGAGTCACCGACCGACGTCGCCCTGATCGACATCATGCTGCCCGGCATGGACGGCTTCGAGTGCTGCCGGGCCCTGCGGCGCCAGAGCGCGGTGCCCATCATCATCGTGACGGCCCGGGCCGATACGCACGACGTGGTGGCCGGGCTCGAGGCCGGTGCGGACGACTACGTGACCAAGCCGTTCGTGGCCAAAGAGCTGGCGGCCCGCATCCGCGCCCTGTTGCGCCGGGCCCGCCCCACCGAGGAGGACCCGGGCGCCCTGTCGTTCGGCGCCCTGCAGCTGCTGCCCGAGCAGGGCGTGCTGCGCCAGGCCGACGGGAGCGAGGTGCACTGCACCCGGACGGAGTTCCGCCTGCTCTGCGAGCTGGCCGCCAGTCCCAACAAGGTGCTGAGCCGCGAGCAGCTGCTCGACCGGGTCTGGGGGTACGACTACTTCGGCGATGGGCGGTTGGTCGACGTGCACATCCGGCGCCTGCGCACGAAGGTCGAGGCCGATCCGGCGCAGCCTCAGCACATTCTCACCGTGA
>Ga0182018_10003383_pt1 | contig 14415 bp, 12 predicted proteins | sample 812P2MmetaG_FD_120490 | JGI IMG/M metagenome (GOLD analysis project Ga0182018, IMG submission 120490) | Permafrost microbial communities from Stordalen Mire, Sweden - 812P2M metaG | ecosystem: Environmental > Terrestrial > Soil > Wetlands > Permafrost | place: Sweden: Stordalen | collected...
CGCGTTGTGCTTCTGCATTCTTCATGAAGGTATCCCACACGAATCCAGTTCTCGCATTCTCGGCCATCACCATCGTAATGCCCGTATCAATGCCGATGACGTCGCTGTCGTACCAATTCGTCAGAGGATTGAATGCGTCCACAAATCCGTAGCGGCTCCGCGTTCCCACGGAATAGAGGCGATTAATCGTGCGAAGGACGCGCATCACGGCCTTCGGTTGGAAGGGCAGCGAGCCGGCGGTTGCGCAGGGCACGATGGTCCCATCGATCGGACCGGTTTTCGGCGGACCACCCCACACCTCATAGCCGCGTTCTGAGTCCGACGCCGTGATTCCCCAAAGATCGTCGCTATAGTCCGGAAACTGTTTGTTGAGGCTGATGCAGAATCGCCGATGGGCGTCCGTTGCGATCACCGAGTTCTGGAAGTAGTCGCCGTAGCGATCGCGCTTGCCGCGGAAATCAAACCAGGCCTGGGAATACTGATGTACGAAGATCGGCGCGAATGAGCCGATAAACCGGATGCCGTCGTATTCGAACATCGTTCGCTTCCACGCGTCCCATGTTTCAGTTGGCAGCGGGTGCGTGGGAGACCCGAGACCCAGCAAGTAAATCATCATCATTTCGCTGTAGCTGTCCCAGCGATACTGTAGAAATCCTGTTTCCGGCGTCCATCCGTGCGGCAGAACGCGAGTATCTTCCGAGAGCCAATTCCAATCCACGCGAGCAAAAATGTCGTGCGCGAGCTCTTTGATTTCCGGATTCTGAAAGTGCCCGCCACACGTCAAGACGCCGCAGAGCAGGATCGCCGTATCAACCGACGACACCTCGGATTGCAGCAATCGCTCCCCCGTGTTCACGTTGGCCCAGTGATAAAAGAATCCTCGTTCTTGCGGCATTTTCTTGTGGAGGAAGTTCAGTGTCGTCAGAACGCGTTCGCGCGCTTCGCGCAAGGATACGTAGCCGCGTTTTTCACCGATGCAGAGCGCCGTGAGACCGAATCCCGTCGCTGCAATGCTGCCCAACACACGCGCGTCAGGCGCGCGCACGTTACAGCGGTCCTTTACGATGCCAGTCAGCGGATTTGTCTGTTCCCAGAAATATAGAAAATTGTCTCGTTCCAAGTCTTCGAGAAACGCATCTTCACTCCCGCTAAGGTCCGTGCGAGTTCGCGGAGCGACTGGGCTGTCTGCGGCAGCGTTCAGGGCCGGAACTAACGAAAATGGACTGCTGGCGGCGAATGGCAGGCACACTCCCACGCGAGCCATGTCTTTGAGCAGACTCCGGCGCGAGAACATCCTACGGCTCATAAGTGGCAATCCCCACCATTCCAGTGTAGTCCAGCCTCATACCTATTAGATGCGTTAGATGCGGTGGAGAGTAATCGGTAAACATGCTTGCCAGTGGCGGGGCGTCGGACTGACAGCGACACCGCTAACAAGCGTACACTTCGACGCTTCGGCCGCTGGGGGAGCGAGGACGAATTCGAGCTGGGAAGTTATCCGAAAATACTCGATAAACAATTCTCGAGGCGCATTTGTGCGGGCAAAGACGTGCGATTAACTTCCGCCGTAGCTCGACTGGTGCATCGGGTTCCATCTTGGCGGGAACGACTTGAACATTTTGTGCAAATCCTTGTCGGCGTGGTCCCCTCCGCCCTTCGCCGAGTAAACTCCGGTTGCGATGCCCCGCCAGACCACTCGACGCTTTTTGGCGTCGAAGAGGTCCACAACGACCGTTCCGGGTGCAAAACGTTGGATGTCGCTCGAACTTGTATCGGATTGATCCCAACGGCGCCAATTCCATCCTTGAAGCGTGCTGTAGAAGGTCTCGAGGGAGCGGTCTTTCTGATTTGCGACATTGGCGGCGACGCCGATGTCTGCGCCTTCAGAGACTTGCCTCCACCCCTTCGCCGTCAGTTCCGAAGCCACAGCACGCTGAATTTCTGCGCGGCTCTCGTCCTGCGGACGCTGAATCCACATGAATGTCTTATAGGAATCGAAATCGCCGGTGGGATCGTAGTCCGAAGTGATCTTTTGCGCCTGCGCGACCCCGGCCGTGAGTACAAGTAGAAGGAGACCCATCCCGAACTTTGCTATCTGCATGCGTTGATGCTCCCAATATAATTTGAGCGATTCGACTGGAGAATCGTTGCCTGGATTTTTGTTGCTCAGCGGGGGTAAAACCAGTGTACGCTCGGCCGCGATTTTTGCCAAGCTTGAAGGTCAGACTCCGCTGATGCGAATCATTTCTGCTCAGAACTCTGCTCAGCTCGAAGCCCTGGGCTCCGGCCTCGGGGAACGGTATAAGATATTGAGTCCCACGCCGACGGCGGGAGAAATGGATGAGTGAGGATTCACGCGACCACGAATTGGGGATGGACCGCAAGATCACCCGCCGTGATTTTCTGAACGGTGTCGCCATCACCCTTGGTGCATCGCTCGTGCCGGGGGCGGGCCTGCTCGCCCAGAACAAGGGTCCGGATCGTTCGGCGCAAGATCCGCTTCTCGAGCAGGGAATTACGCCGCGCGACCCGCGCTACGAGCCGCCTAACCTTACCGGTTTGCGCGGAAATCATCCCGGCTCGTTTGAAATTGCGCATCAGCTTCGCGATGGCGCGTTCTGGGGTGCTTCCGCCAAGCCGGAGAGCACGGGGGAATCCTACGATCTCGTGGTCGTCGGCGGCGGAATCAGCGGGCTTGCCGCGGCATACTTCTACCGCCGTCACGCCGGTCCACACGCGCGCATCCTTATCCTCGAGAACCACGACGATTTCGGCGGGCACGCTCGTCGCAACGAATTTCAAGTCGGCGAACGGCTCTTAATCAGCAATGGCGGAACCCAATCCATCGAAAGCCCGGGCGAATACAGCGATGTCGCTAAGCAATTGCTGCGCGAGTTGGGAATAGACACGCAGCGTTTTTATAAGGATTACGACCGCGAACTCTATTCGAATCTCGGCACGGCATGCTTTTTCGACCGCGAAACTTTTGGCGACGACCGTCTTGTCACCGGCATGGGAAGTACGCCGTGGCCGGAGTTCCTGGCCAAGTCTCCGCTGTCCGAGCAGGCGCAGCGCGATATCGCGCGCGTGTACACAGAAAAAGTGGACTATCTGCCGGGATTGACTCGAGAACAAAAGCGTCAGCGCCTCGCGAAAATCAGCTACGCGAACTTTCTCACTAAACTCTGCAAAGTTCACGCCGATGCGCTGCCTTTCTTCCAGACCTATCCCGCCGATCTTTTCGGCGTAGGAATTGACGCCGTGTCGGCGCTCACCTGTTTCAACTCATGGGATGACTATTTCTCATTCACTTATCCCGGCTTCGACGGCATGGATTTGGGCGAGATGCCGAAGGCGGAGCCGTACATCTTTCATTTTCCCGACGGCAACGCTTCGATCTCCCGCCTCCTCGTGCGCTCGCTTGTTCCCGGCTCTGTTCCCGGTCACACGATGGAAGATGTCGTCACCGCGCGCGCCGACTATTCGCGATTGGACTCGCCCGGTTCCACGGTTCGCATCCGGTTGAATAGCACTGCCGTTCGCGCCAATCACATTGGCGCACCCGATTCAGCGAAGGAAGTCGAAGTGGCGTACGTCCGCGCGGGAAAGCTCCAGACAGTCCGCGCGAAATCGTGCGTGCTCGCCTGCTACAACATGATGATTCCGTATCTGTGTCCCGACCTTCCCGGTGCGCAGAAGGAAGCTCTGCATCTCGGCGTCAAAGTTCCGTACCTCTACACGCACGTTGCGATTCAGAATTGGCAGGCGTTCGAGAAACTCGGTGTGCATCACATCGTAGCGCCGGCGAGTTATCACACTTATGTCGCGCTCGATTTTCCCGTAAGCATCGGCGAATACAAATTCCCGAGCCATCCGGATGAGCCCATGGTGCTCTTCATGCTGCGCTCGCCCTGCGCCCCCGGCCAGCCCCGGCGCGATCAGTATCGCTACGGCCGCGCCGAACTTTACTCAACTCACTTCTCGGTAATCGAGCGAAAGATTCGCGATCAATTGCAGCGCATGCTTGGTTCGGCGGATTTCGATCCGGCGCGGGACATTGCCGCGATCACTGTGAATCGCTGGGCGCACGGCTATGCCTACGAATACGAATCGCTCTCCGATCAGCGCGTCCCGGGGAAGCAGCGTCCGTGCGTCATCGGCCGGCAGCCGTTCGGCCGCATTTCCATCGCTAATTCCGATGCGGCGGGACACGCTTACACCGACGCCGCGATTGATGAGGCGCATCGCGCGGTTCAGGAAGTTCTCAAGTTTGCCTAGGCCTTAATTCGGTTGTTTCAGCGGTGGGGCGCCGGCCGCTCGATGGATCGTGACGTCGAGCGCGATCGGCTGGTTCTTGCTCACGCGAATGTGCGGGTACAGCATGAATTCGAATCCGTCCTTACTAAACGTCACGTCGTAGATTCCGGAAGCAAGCTTTGATAGAGCGAATTCGCCGTCCGCATTTGTATCGGTCGCGATCGTCGCCTTGGATTTCGAGTTCATCGCCTTCACATGGACGCCCTCAATCGCGGTCTTGTCGCTGTCCCTCACATGTCCATGAATGCCGGTAGCCGTGGGGTCCTTGGTCTTGGCTGCGGCCACGAACGCCAGCGCCATTCCGGAGCAAACGAATAGGGCCGAAATTATTCGTGAATTCGGGGCGTGTCGGCGTCCGTTGATCGCGCGCATCAGGCGTCTCACGCCCGATAGTATACGCGCGGCACAACAAGGCGAGCGTGCGAGGATCGCTATTCGTAACGCAGCGCGACCATCGGATCAACTCGCGTCGCGCGCCGTGCCGGTATCCAGCACGCCAGTAGCACCACCACGGAAAGTAGAATCGCGACTGTGCAGTAGGTGACGGGATCGCTCGTACTGATGCCCGCCACGAGATGTCTCATCGCTCGCGCCAATGCCCACGCTGCCGCCATCCCGATTGCGATGCCCCAAAGCACAAGCCGCACGCCTTGCAGCCAGACCAAATTCAGGATGTCGCGCGCATCTGCACCTAGCGCTATCCGGATTCCGATTTCCCGTGTCCGCTGGCTTGCGGCAAACGACACGACGCCGTAAACGCCGACGACCGCGAGAATCAGCCCGATAGTGCCAAGCACGGCGGCAAGAATTGCCGCGAGCCGAAATGCAAAAAAGCCAAACGCGCCCTGCAGCAATTGCTTCATAGTTTCGATATTCAGGACGGGCAGGCCAGGAGCCACGCGCGCGATTTCGTCTTTGACGGATGCTGCGATCAATTCAGGCGGAACGAGCGTGCGAATGTGCAGAATGCGTTTCGATGCGAAGTTTTGCGCGGAGGCACGTAAAAGAAGGGCTGCGCGTCTTCTCCGATCGTTTGATATTTGCCGTTGTTAGTCATGCCAACCACTTCCGCGAATGGGCCTGTGGGGCCATCCATGCTAAATCGCTTTCCGATGGCATCTTCGTGCGGCCAGAAATGATGGGACATCGTCTGATTGATGATGGCGACAAGCGGCGCAGACTCACTGTCCGAGTCCGTGAAGTCGCGTCCGCGGAGCAGGGAAACGCGCATCGTTTCGACGTAGGCGCTGTCCACGCAATTGAAAAGCACGCGCAGAGGTTGCTCGCCGGATGCGACCGGATGGCCTTCGATATAGACGGCAGCTTTACTCGGAAAGCCACCCATCGGCACGTACGACGCGACGCTCGCAGATTGCACTCCAGGCAGCGCCCGCACTCTGGTTTCGATATCGCGATAAAACCCGTTCGTTCGCGCCTCGTCATATCCGATTTCATGCGGGTCCAACGTTACGTTCAAGACGTGATTGGGATCGAAGCCGAGATCGAATCTTTGAACCATTTGCAGACTGCGAACGAAAAGTCCGGCGGCGACCAACAACACGAGCGAGCCAGCCACTTGCGCGACGATCAGAAAATTGCGAAGCCCGGGGCGATGAATGCCATCCGAGCTTCGCGGCGTGCCTGCGTGCAGCACGATATTCACGTCAGCGGACGAAGCGCGAATCGCCGGCAGCAAGCCCACGACGATTCCAGCAAACAGCACTGTTGCCAACGCAAAAGTGAACGCGCGCCAATCGAGAGCCGAATCGAGCTGCAGCGGAATATCCTGCACGTGAATTGCATTCGTCCAGCGGTTTGCCGATACGCCGATAGCGATTCCCGCGGCTCCGCCGAGAATCGCCAGAAGAACGCTCTCGGTGAGCACTTGGCGGATCAATCGCGCACGTCCGGCGCCCAAAGCCGCGCGAATTCCCATCTCGCGCTGCCGGGCGCTGCCGCGTGCGAGCAAAATGTTCTCCACGTTCAGGCACGCGAGCAGCAAAACGAACGCGGCCAGCACAAGGAACAATCCGGATATCGCCACGAACGAATTGTTCGCGTAGGCAATCGGTCGCGCGGATTTTTCCGGCACTGCACGAACCGTGAACCATTTGTCCGTAGCCGGATATTGCCTTGCGAGCCGCCCCGTCACGACGTCGAGCGAACTTTGCGCTTCTCGCAGGCTCACTCCGGGCTTCAAACGTCCGAACCCCAGAATTCTTCTGCGGTCGCGGTTGTTCCAGAACGCGATCGCCGGCTCTTCGAGCGATATCGAGCTCATCGGCAGATAGACGTCCATCTCGAAGATCGGAAACATGCCGTGGAATCGCCGTGGTGCAACTCCGATAATCGTGGCGGACTTGTCATCAACAAGAATCCTTCGGCCGATGACGCCTAGATCGCCGTCAAAGCGCCGCTGCCAATACGAGTAGTCGAGGACCACGACCGTTGGCTCGCCCAGAGTTTCGCCTTCGCTCGGCAAAATCAGCCGCCCCAACGCAGGCTTTACTCCGAGCGCCGAGAAAAAGTTTCCGGAAACATAGTTGACGAAACATTGATCCGAGCGGTCGTTCGCCGTGAGCTGCACCGAGCTAATAACAATCCCGAATACGTCCGAGAACGTTTCCGCTTGCCTGCGGTAATCCAAAAACTCGGGATAAGAAAATCCCGACGAACCGATGGGTGCATCCTTTTGCTGAATCGCGAGGACGGTGATTTGCTCGGGCGATGGGACCGGCAGCGGCCGCAACAGGAATCCATCCACTATGCTGAAGATCGCAGTGTTCGCGCCAACGCCAAGCGCCAGCGCAATCACAACGACCGCTGTCACGCCTGGCGATTTGCGCAGCATCCGCAAGCCGAAGCGAACATCTTGGACGAAATTCTGAAGCCAATCCACTTTTCGAGCGTCCCGGCAATTCTCTTTCGCTCGCTCGACGCCGCCGAATTCGCGCAGCGCAGCCTCGCGCGCCTCTCGGGGAGTCAGCCCTTTGGCGATGTAGTCGTTCGTCAGATGATCAAGATGCTCCCGAATTTCTTCGTCAAGTTCCTGGTCCACTTGCCGGCGCCGGAAAAGAGACCGCAGCCGCAGCGCAATCATTTGAATCGAGCGCCCGTTCCCATATCCGCTCCCTACGCCCCTTCCTGCTTCACGCCCGGTCCCGCGTTACACCTCATTCAGCTTCACGACTCGCGAAATCGCTGTCGAAAGCCGCGCCCAGTTGCCGGCTTCCTGCTCGAGGTGCTTCCGGCCCATCCGCGTCAGTGAATAGAATTTCGCGCGGCGATTGTTCTCCGTGGCTTTCCACTCGGCGGTGATCCATCCCTCTTGCTCGAGTTTGTGCAGGGCGGGGTAAAGTGAACCGTCGCTCACTTGCAGTACTTCCCGCGAGACCTGCTTCAATCTCTGACTGATCGCGTAGCCGTTCATCGGCTCAAGCGCCAGAATTTTCATCAGCAGCAAATCCAAAGTGCCTTGCACCAAATCCGGCGGCTTGCTCATGCTCTCTCCTCGGTTACCGAGAGGATGTTACGCCCTTTCATTTTGCCGCGCAAGCTCCGGTTGCCGGTCGTTTTCTGAGCGATCCCCGGCGCTTCGCTTGACACGACATTCTGCACGGGATACTCTCGGTCCGCTTTTGGACACTTAATTTCGGCCCACGGTTTTCAAATTCAGGAGGATATTTTGAAATTGTTGAAGCTGACCACAGGTCTAGGTGTGTTGCTACTGGTTGCATTTTCCGCCGCGGCGCAATCGCAGCCCGGCGCCATCGTAGGACTGGAATTCCAGACGCCAAAAAACGGCATGGTGAAACAGTACGAAGACGGCAGGAAACAAAAAATCGAATGGCACAAACAGCAGAAAGATAGCCAGCCGTTGCTCGTTTTCGAAACGCTCACTGGCGAGCATACCGGAACCTACATCGTCGGCCGCTTCGGCCAGAGCTGGTCGGATATGGACAAACCCTCGGTGCCGGATGCTGCCGATCTTGAACAATACAGAAAGTCGATTGCCGGATCGGTCGAGAAGCTAGAAGCGGCCTACTACGAGTTCTTGCCGAAGTGGAGCAATCCATCCACGGACATGAATAACAAGTTTACGGAGGTCATCACCTTTCACATCCGTTATGGAAAAGGCGACGACTTCCGCAGCGGTGTCGCGAAAGTGCACGAGGCGCGGCAGAAAATGAATTCGCCGTCTCACTATTCGTGGTATCGCTTGGTGAGCGGCGGACCCGGTGGCACATACGTTCTCACGTATGACCATGCCAATTGGGCTGGGATGGCGGACGATCCGGCCGTAAAGCCGTTGCGCGACGATCTGCGCGCGGCCTTCGGCGAACAGGAAGCGATGTCCGTTATCGAAAGGCTCAACGGCGCTATCGAGAGCACGTACAGCGAGCTCATCCAGTTCCGTCCGGACTTGAGCTACATTCCAGCCAAGTAGCACCCGCGCTTTCGTTCGTGGTCGTAAAAAGAACGCGCATTCTGGTTGATTGAAAAGAAGCAAAGGCCGGCCCCTCAAGTGCCGGCCTTTTGTTTTCCGAAGCATAGATCAATTCATTACGCTTGACGTAACGCGTAACACTCTTGATATTTTAAGTCGATGGTTGTCAGCTTCCGCGACAAGCGGACGAGAGATTTCGCCGCCGGAAAGCGGGTCAAGGCGTTCTCCGGATTTGAGCGCCCCGCGCGGCTGAAGCTTGACCGTCTGGAAGCAGCCTCGCGCCTGAGGGACCTTGCCGCCTTGCCCGGCAATCGTTTTGAAGCGCTCAGTAGCGACCGCAAGCGTCAGTTCAGCATCTGCATTTAACGATCAATGGCGGATTTGCTTCGAGTGGCTCGACCGGGCACCGGGGCCATCGAACGTGGAGATTGTTGACTATCATTGAGGAGGACCACCGTGACACTCACCACCATCCATCCGGGTGAACATCTCGCGGAAGAACTTGAAGCACTCGATATGAGCGCGGCCGAATTGGCGCGAAAGCTCCGCGTGCCGACGAATCGCGTGACGCAAATTCTGAACGGGACGCGTTCCATCACAGGCGATACCGCGCTGCGCCTCGCTCATTTTTTCGGTACGAGTGCACAGTTTTGGCTCAATCTGCAGACACTTTACGATTTGCGCCTGGCTCAGGAAAAAGCTGGAAAATCCATTAAGGCTCTGCCCACCCTAAAACGCTCCGATCTCGTCCGGGTATGAACTTCAATGTAGGTTGCTGCGCGCACCACGAAAAAAAGAGGGAATTGCGGTCGGCGAATTATTCCTTTGCCGGATCCTGAAATGATTCGGGAGGGTCGAGCGAACATTCCTTCCAGAAATCTTCATCGCTGATGTAACCCGCGCTGAACTTTTTGAGGCTCATAAAAGTCGCAGAGATTTGCCCCCCATCGGCGGAATCGAAGACCACCACGACGCCCGCCACCGCCGCAGGGTCCGCCGAGATCTCGCGATACGCTTTCAGGAACAGCGGCTTCGCGTATTCGCGCTTTGCCTGCGCCGTGGTCGCCTGCGCAGCCGGATCAATCGGGGCGACCCAAATAATCTTCACCACTTTGTCTTTCAGCAATCCCCACGTTCCCGCGAACGGACTGATATCTTCACGGCTGACGCGGAAAAGCGGCGCGGCGTCGGACGGGCCGGCAGATTTTTCAGCGCCATTTGCGAATCCCGAAGGCATGTCCAACTGCACTTGGCGAATCCATCCGCGCGAAGGCCCCGAAATCTGAACGTGCACCCATCCACCCGGCGCATCGAGAATCGGGAATTCATCGCCTTCGTCGGCGGTCATTAACACTTCGGCGCTCGTCTGAGGCTTGGCGTAGATAGCCGTGCCCGATTTCTTTACGACTGAAATATCGTCCGGATGCGTTTGGTTCTGCCGGATTTGCTCGAGGTTCTGGACCAGCGGTGTCAGATCTTGCGACTGGTGCTCGGCCGCTTCGCGCTTCTGGCGGATAGATTCGAGGCTTTCGCCGGCAAGCGCAGTGGACGGTTTGCCGCCGGCAGCAGGTGGCGAAGGGGGAGTGGGCGCGGCCGCACGAGCCGGCGAAGGGGCCGGCGAGGGTGCTGACGAGGGTGCTGACGAGGGTGCTGACGCGGGTGCAGATCCGGCCTTCGCCGGCGCTGCCGTTCCGGATGCTCCAGTCGAGCCAACACCGCCGCCCGCTGCTGAACCCGCTGCTTTCATACCAAGCAAGTCACCAAGGCTGTCGAGAAAATCGGATTCGATGCGCCCGTTCGAAGGCAGTGTGCGATAGCCGGAATGAGCGCCGCTCGGATCGGCATACCACGCCGTAATCTTCGCGGTAACACGCACCGCCGTTCCGCCGCCGGAATTAGCCGACGATACAATCTCGCACTGGTAGAAACCGCGCTCGTAATGCTCGAGCGCATTGCTCGCGTCAACGAAACCGTCGAGCGTTGGCAACCGGCCCGACGTTGAGGCGTGCAAGCCCTGCAGCGCTTTGTCCACACGCGCCTTGGGCATGTTGAAGACTTTCTCCGCCGGGGCCGCCTGGCCGAATGCGCCGCAGGCGAAGAGTAAAAGCACAATCGATGCAAGCAAGGAACCGAGAACGCCGGCGCGGTCCGGCCTGTCGAGCCTCATGGCAAGGCCTCCACGACTTCGCGGCTAATCCAGCCATGCGCGCCATCGCTCGTTTCGATCCCGTACCAATGCGGTGTAACGATAAGGATCAGCAGTTCCGCATGTGCGGGAAGAGGCCGCAGCACGGTGGCGCTGTGAAACGGCGCGGACTTCATTTCGGCGCCGGAATCCTTCACGCGGACTTCGAGTGCGTGCTGCAAGTCGTGGTAGCGGGCCTGAAGATTTTGCAACGAAGTCTGAGCCGACTGAAGCCTCGAAATTTCCAGCTCACGTTGGTGCTCGGGCGAGGCATTCGCAGCGTCAAAAGCTTCTCGCGCCTTCAGGCCTTCAGCATCCTTTCTCTTCTCGTACTCGATGGCGCGGATTTTGTCCTGTATCTCCTTGAACTCACTGGTTTCAACATTGCCATCGGACGGGCTCGCGCGGCCCCCACTCTCGACGAATACGGCGTCGATTTGCAGTTTGGTGTTCATGGCGCTGAGGCCTTCGACGACGTATCGGACGGAAATCGTTCCCATATCGGCACTGGCCTTGAAGTGCCGCGGCGCGATCGCTTCGGTCCTAACCTTATAGAAGGCGTGGCCGCCACCTTGCCATTTTCCGAAGTAAGCGACTGACGTCGCGGGCGCCGCGCCATCGAGAATCGGCTCTCTCGCAAAAATCTGAGTTCCGTGAATGACGCCGTCTTCCGCGATTGTGCGCACCGCCTGAAGCACTTCGCCTTCGGGCGCGGGCAACTCGATGAGGAGTGTGGAGTCCGATTTTTTTTGATCGGGTGCGGCGGCACAAAGTGAAGAAATCACTAGAAATAACGATATTGCGAGAAACGTGGCCCGGCTAAACCTGCGACGCAGATGTGATGGCGTGCGTCCGAATCCGCGTACCTTCAACTGAGTCGCGCCTTCGAGAAGAACTGCGCCAGTGAGACACGATTTCATAACTGTTATGAGTGAAGCAGCAACTAGATGACGAAGACGCACCAACGAGGCGACGGGTTTCTGTAATCGCCACATCAAACGACGCAGAAAGAGTGGCACGCCAGTCGTGTTTTTCGCAAGAAATCTCGGTGCCCATGTGACCTACAGTCATCGTAAATGGTTCTGGTACCAACAATTCCTGATGGCTTCGATTTAAAAAACACTTGCATTCGAAAATCTGCGGCTGTACTGTCCTGCTCGATTGTGCAGTTTTGAGACACGGTTGCCTCACTGGGCGGAGGGGGTTCGTTCCGTGCTCCATTTCAGAATTTGTTTCGTATCACGCTACGCTCGCGGTTGCGGCCGGTCCTGCGGCGACACCTGTTGCTCAGTTTGCTCCACTTCATTTTCCTCGCCCTTTGCAGGCGCTCTTCGTTTGAGACAATCATTTGCAGATTCTTGGATCTCAGAGGAGGCAGCATGAAGTTGTCCCGAAGAGGCACAGTGAACATTCGGTGGTCGCTGATCAGCTCGTTCTTCGCGTTTTCGTTTCTTGTGATCGCCATGATCGTCGGCGATAGCCAGCCCGCTTACACGTTGCCCATTCACAAAGTGAATGCGGTCCCGGCTTTTGCACGCAAGTATGGTTTGCCTTGCTCGGCGTGTCACACGGCTTGGCCGAAGCTGAATGATTTCGGTACCGCGTTCCGCGATCGCGGCTATCAGATCGGAAACGATCGCGACTCTCCCATCTGGCAGAATCCTGCATATTTCCCTATGACGGCGCGAATCACGCCGAACTGGCACCTCGAGCACACCACGAACCAACCCCTAGATTCGATCCCCGGTGGTGGTTCGGGGAGTACGACTGTTTCGGGCAGCTTCACACAACACGGCTTCGATCTTTCGGGCATGGATTTTTGGTTGGTGGGAACCCTGTACAAGAACATTTCATTCTCGCTGCTCCCCTCTTCGGACCCGACGGCAGTTTGGCACTTCGAGAACGCCTTCGTCCGCTTCGACAATCTCAAGGGTAGTTCGTGGTTCAACCTGAAATTCGGACACTATGAGCTCAACGAGCTCATTTCAGAGAAGCGCTTTCTCTTTTTGTCCAACAATGGCGGCATCTATCAGAGTTACCACTTCAATCCGCCGGGAGACTCGAACGACTTCGGGCTTGGAGACAACCAGTCAGGCGTCGAGTTGATGGGGCATAACGCCAACAGCTATACACGCTACTCGATTTCGGTATTGAGCAGCAGCGAGGGCGGCGTGGGCTTTACGAATTCAGTAACGCCCGGCGGCGCTCCGGTCGGCCGTACCTACGACGTTTTCGCGACCTTTGACCAAGCCTTCCAGTTGGGCCACGACAGTATGGCTGCGTCGAGGATCCAGGGCTTCGTCTACGCCGGCCAGCGCCCGACGAATTACCAGACGTCGGGCGGTGCTCCTCTCGTGGGCATCGACAACGAGCCGTTCTATCGCGTCGGCGTCGCTGGCGATATCTACATCGGCAAGCTCGACATCATGCCGTTCTACATGCACGGCTACGACAACGTGTATCTGGGCACATCCGTTCCCTCCAGTGGACCGAATTCGGTCCTTCCGACGGGCGCACGGGGGCCGTCGTGGAATGCCGGTTTCGTCGAGTTCGGCTACTACGTCAATCCTCAGTTCGTCGCGATTGGCCGCTACGAAGCGGTCCGCATGCAGACGCAAGCACTTCCGACGAACGCCAGCAATTACGGAAACATCGACGCCTACTCGATCGGCTATCGCTGGTATCCAATCATGTTCAGCCGGGCTGGACTTGCATTCCACAACGAATACTCCATCACCAAGTCGATGGGTACCATCCCGCTTAGCGGCGACGGTGTTGGAGCGCTTCTTCCAACGTCTACTGCTTCCGACCCTCTTCCTGTTTGGAGCAGCAGCTTGATGATCGGATTTGATTTTGACTTCTGAGAGATGAGGACTCCAATGAGAATGAAATACGCAGCGGTGTCATTCTTCTCCGGCGTCGCATTCGTCGTTGTTCTCGCAGCCGGAAGTCCCTGCTCTGCACAGATCGATCACAACATCACGCCCGTGACAACTACGGCAGCGAGCAAGATAGGCAGCATGACGGGGCACGCGTATGGAGTCATAGATTCCGGCGCGCAAGTGTATCGGCGTTACTGCGTCGGATGCCACGGCCCGGCGGGTGACGGAAACGGCGAAAACGCGCAATGGATCGATCCAAAACCGCGCGATTTCACCGCCGCCACGTTCAAGTGCCGTTCCACTCCGACAGGGACTTTGCCGACCGACGAAGATTTATACGACTCAATTACCCGCGGTTTCGTGAATTCCAACATGCCTTCCTGGCGTCCGCTTACGCCTGAGCTGCGAGCAAACCTCGTGGCGATGGTGAAGTCGTTCTCGCCGAGATGGCAGGCAGAAAAACCCGGAACGCCCATTCAGATCACGGCCGAAACCCCCGTAACCATCGAAAGCGTGCTGCACGGCCGCGAGCTTTTCCAGAAGATGGAGTGCTGGAAGTGCCATGGTCCGGCAGGGAAGGGCGA
>Ga0182018_10003384_pt1 | contig 14413 bp, 16 predicted proteins | sample 812P2MmetaG_FD_120490 | JGI IMG/M metagenome (GOLD analysis project Ga0182018, IMG submission 120490) | Permafrost microbial communities from Stordalen Mire, Sweden - 812P2M metaG | ecosystem: Environmental > Terrestrial > Soil > Wetlands > Permafrost | place: Sweden: Stordalen | collected...
AGCTAATCGTCCAGCGTGGCGAACGCCTCTTCAATTGAGAGCCTGATCTTCGTGCCCTCCACGCGCAGCGTTCCGCGCTTGTGCTCGGTCATCGCAGAAGCAGTGCAGACGTGGGCGATGCGCGTCTCGGGATCGAAGATCCACACTACCTTCACCCCCATATCCAGAAAATCCTGCACCCGTTTGCGCATGGCTTTCAACGTATCGCGCGGCGAGAGGACCTCAACGCAGAGCAGCGGCGGATGGGTGATGATGCGCTCGCGCTCGAGCACCGCCGAGAGCACGCAGATGTCGGGGATGCGGTACCGCGTGGGCGAGACGCGGGTGCGTGTCTCGGCGACCACGCGCACGCCCCAGTCTTTTTGGTGGTTGCGCAGCAATGTGGCGATCTCTGTCTGGAGGTCGGCGTGGTCGAACTCGCCCAAGTTGCGCTCCTCGATCTCGCCGTCTACGTAATCGACGTCGGGGCGGTAGGTGGTGTTCAGGTACTCTTCGACCGGGACAAAATGGGTGAGGTTGGTGGGGTGGGTCGTCGCCATGGCACACCTCGCTTGCTTCCATTATGCGCCTGGGCGCAGCCTGCGCCGCCGAATTTCGCCGGGCTACTTCTGCCGCCCGAAGCGGTAGACCACGCCCATCTCGAAGCCCATGTTGTTCTGCCACGAGCCGCCGAAGCTGGTGCCGAGGTAGCTGGGCGCGATGCGGAAGGCCAGATTTGGGAAGAGGTTCAGGTCCAGGTTCCCGCCGAGCGAGATCGCCGGCCGCGCGTTGGTCGAAGGCCAGAAGCCGAGGGGGAAACCCTTGGAGTCGCCGTCGAACTTGCCGATCGCTGTGCCGCCCAGGGCAAAGGCGCTTACGGCGATCTTCTGGTGCCGAAAGAAGCGGTAGGTGGGGCCGGCCAGGAATGGGTATTCGGAGATCTGCGGGCTGCCTACTTCGGCGGCATATAGGTTCAGGTTGGGGACCTTGGCGTTGCCGTAGGCGCCGCGCAGCTCGCCGGTGATCCCGAGCTTCTGGCTGAGGAAGTAGCTGGTGTTGACCCAGAAGGTGATCTCACTGTTCCGCTGGGTGTTTTCGCCGCTGCGGAAGCGCAGAAACCCGCCGCCGCCGCCAACCTCCCATCGGTGGGTGTAGGTCTCCGCGATCTGCCGCGCGATGCGCGTCCTGCGATTTGCGTTGGTCTCGCGGCGTGGGTTGCGCGAGGACTGCGCCTGTCCGGTAAAACCAGCGATTGCGGCGATCATCACTATCGTTGCTGCCAAAGCTTTGCTGCCTACTCTTGAACCGGACGGCGATCGAAACATCAACGAAGACTCCTGCACTTGCTTCCATTTTTGGTACCGTTGGAGGCGAGGTCGGCGCGGCGGAGTGCTCCGCCAAGCGGCCATCTCCTATTAGAACATCCGGCGCGCTGATTCGGGCGGTGCGACCGCAGTCGAAGAAGAGGGCATCGATGGCGAAGGCAAAAGGATCAGGCGGCGGCTGGGGCAAGGTGTTCCTGGGATTTCTATTGGGCGTGGTTGCGATAGTGCTGGGCGTCGCCGGGTATCTGCGCTTCGGCGCGGTGCCCGTGGCGACCGCGGACAAGCCGTTTCCATATGAGAAGGCGATCGTCAGTGTTCCGCTGAATGCGCGCATCGCGCGGCAGATCCAGCAGCCGCCGTTCGGCACCGGCGAGGATGTGTATGAGGGCGGCGCACACGTCTATCGCGCGCAGTGCGCGGGCTGCCACGGCACTCCGGGCCACGACGTGCCCTACGCGAGGCACATGTATCCCGCCGCGCCGCAGCTGTGGAAGAAGCACGCCAGGGGCAACGTCGTCGGCGTCAGCGACGATGAGCCGGGCGAGACCTACTGGAAGGTGGCCAATGGCATTCGCCTCACTGGCATGCCCTCGTTCGACCACTTGCTGACCGACACCCAGATGTGGCAGGTGACGCTGCTGCTGAAGAACGCTGATCAGCAACTGCCCGATCCGGTGATGAAGATCCTCACCGCGCCAGCGCAGTAGCTACTTCAGCGAATACGCTGCCGCGGTCATAAACTGGACGCTGTTCTTCTGGTAGCCCGCCGAGGGATCGTTGAGGTAAGTGTCGGTCGCACCGATGCTGAGAGAGAGCCGTTTGAAGACCGGCATGGCCAACCCCGCCGATGCGTTGGCAGAGTAGGCGCTGCTGTTGTTGAAGGCGGGCAGGACGCTGAGCGCTTCGGTGAAGACCAGCTTCAGCGGAAGATTGCGATGGTAGGCCTCGGCGAGGGTTGAGCCGATCAGGTTCTTGTTGTTCGCCGCAGTCTGGAAGTCTTGCTTCTCAAATTGGATGGTCGCCTTCAGATCCAGCTCCTGCTTGCCCGACTTCAGGGTCGTCCATCCGATGCCGCCGCCATAGACCTGCTGCAGACTCAGGCCCTGGCCGTAGTTATGGTCGAAGGCGGTCTGGGCCAGGGCGAAGAATGCCGGCGAGAAGTACTCGTCGCGTTCGGCGTCGGCGTGAAAGATGCTGGTGACCGTGACCGCCGCCGGAGTAGGCGGTGCGGTCTGCGGAATCACCGGCGAAGTCAGCTTGCCGTAGGTCTCCTGTAGGTCGAAGCTGGTGCGGTTGCGCGCCGGCAGCCAGGGGACGCTGGGCACCGCGCGCACCAGGGCGATGCCGGCGGTGTAGGTCTCGCCGTAGTCGGTCGAGCGCACAATGGTCGCGCCTCCGTTGACCGCGCCGTGCCAGCCGTAGAGCAGGCCGGGCTGCTTCTCCAGCTCGCGCTCATAGGTGGCCTGGTCGATGATGTAGCCGATCTTGGCCGTGGGGATGGCTTCGTGCGCGCCGGACGCGGTCTCGACGGTCACTGTCTTGTCCGCCAGCGCCAGCGCGCCGGAGGTGACCGGCTTCTGGGTCACGGGCCGGTCGCTGCGCAGAACGGTAAAGGGCGCGGCGGATTTCAGCTCCTTGACCTTGTCGAGCGGGACGGTAATCTCGCCCACCACATCGCTCTTGAAGACCACTGAGCCGCCGACCGCACGCTCCAGCGCCCCAGTCAGCCGGTCGCCGTTGGTAAAGAGGATGACGTCAGGGGGCGGTTTGGGCGCTGGATTGGCTGCGGGCTGCTGGGCGAGGGATGCCGGGTGGGACCCCGTAATGGCGATAAAGACGACAGCTGTGGCGATTCGGGCAAGGGGCTGCATTTGTCTGCGAAACAATCTCATAACTTAATAAAATAGCGTAGCTTAGGTTTGGCGGCGTGGCTTGCGCCAGGGGGTACCCGGATGGAGATAACCCGATGAATCCCTTGGTTCGCGCGATTGGAAAGGTGCTCCGGCTGGTGGGGATATCGAGCCCGGAGGACCAGCTTCCCAAGGCCAAGAGCGCGGCGGACCCTCCCTCCTGGCGCGATGTGCCAACACGCAGCCAGCGCGATGCGCCAGGTGGCCAGGGCGAGGCGCCGGGCGGGACCGACAAAAAGGATCGACCAGCCGGGAGCTGAGGGGTCTGGCGGAGCCGAAACAACCGCAGAAACGGCCTTGGCCGATCCGGACAGGCCTGCCAAACTCGATGAGAACAAGGTTGTTTGGGCCGCCAAAACCAATTCGTAAATTGTTCCCAATTTGGTCTTGCCAATTGTCGTCTGGTGGGCATACTATCCGTTTCGGCTCGGTGCAGTATGCCAATCGCGCACGCGCCAGGGCCTAAAAGTAAGTCGTCTCCCCGGATTTTAGGTTCAAGTCAGCTCCGGCCAATCCCGGACACGTGTCTGTATATCAACAATCCTTCCACAATGGAGGGGTTTGAATCCTAGTGCGCTCTGGAGTGACAAAACGATGGCATGGTACGCGTATTGCATTGCTGAACGAAACGCATTTCCGGAACTTTGCCGGCACCGCCGCCCGATGCCCCTAGCCGGAGTCGCCGGTCTCTTCGGGAACCAGACCTTCCTCTTTCCGGCCAGCGATCTCGCGGTGATCGTCTCCGAACACACCCCGGAGGACGCGGCGCGCATGGACCAGAATGCCGCCAAGGACCACGCAAGGGTCATCGCGGACTGCTTCAAGCTCTCCACCGTGCTGCCCTTCCGCTTCGGCACCAGCTTCCCCGACGATGACGCCCTTCGCCGTTCCGTCCGTTCCAATCAGCGCCACTTTACCGCCAATGTGGAGCGGCTGCGCGGCAAGGCCGAGATGCACCTGAAGGTGCTGGTGGACGACACCTGTCCCGGCTATGCCACGCGTGACATGACGGTCGGCCAGCAGTACCTCACCAGCCTGCGCGAGAGCGCGTCCCGGCAGCGCGAGCGGCAGTCCAAGGCGCGCGCCCTCTCGGTGCAGATGCATCGCATGTTCCTGCCCATCGCGGAGGAGATCACCTGCAAGCGGATGGACTCGGGCAAGATGCTTCTCGACATCGCCCACCTGATCGACAACAAGACCATTGAGCGCTACCAGAACAAGTACTCCTCGGCCACGCAGGAGCTGAAGGAGTGCCGGATGCAGCTCTCCGGTCCTTGGCCTCCATACCACTTTGTGCAGCGTCACGCGCCGCAGCACAGCGCGTAGAGCAGTTTTCCTGTTACTGCGAGTCGGAGAGAGCTGCGAAGGGCCATTTTTCTTGGGAAAAAATGGCGTTGATACTCTTGCCGTGCTCTACACCAACACGAAACTGCTCCAGCCTGCGTTTGAATCCGGCCGCTCTTTTCGCCGCTCAGGCGCGAGAGCGGCCTTCAGTTTTTTAATCCCATCAGAGAACGTCGCTTCCATCGCGCCGCAGCTCCCGGTCTGGGATTCGTGCGCCGATCGCGACTTCCGGACTACCTTTGTGGTCCTTACGGCATCCCACCTAGTAGCCCATCCACGGGCTCAAGGCTTGAGGGCTTGAGGTAGCGTCCTTCGTACGTGCGCAGTACGACAGCCCCTCAATAGATAGATCGCGGACCAGCACGAGAGATCGCAGATCGACAGATTGGATCGACACCAGACTTAACCGATCGACCGATCGACAGATCGACAGATCGAAAGATCGCCAGGAGAAAAACATCATGACACGTTCCAGGTACTCAGCGCCCCTTGCGGCGCATGCGCAGTCGCGCGAGCAAATCACCGGCAAGTTCCTAGCTGTACTTCCCTTTCTGGCTGCGGGTGCCGCGCTTGGCCTTCTCGCCACTCTCGCCCCGGCGAAGGCGGCTGCGCAGGAGCCGAACCCCACGTCGCAGCCGGCCACTGCGCCAGACGAGGTCGCGAACCCAATCACCGAGCAGAATGGCATCTACATCTATAAGGTCAAGGTTGTCCAGCGGAACCTCGACTGTGTCAACTACCTGCATCGCAGCGGCTCGACCCACATTGGCTTCCGGGGCACCACGCTCCTGCCCGGCGCGCACGGCGATGCCAAGGTAACGAGCGAGCGCGGCGGCATCACCGTTGACGCCAAGTTCGACGGCCTCACTCCCGCCAATGGCTTTGGCCCGGAGTATCTGACCTATGTGCTTTGGGCTATCTCGCCCGACGGTCGCGCGCAGAACCTGGGTGAGGTGCTTCCCGCCGGCACCAAAAACAATATCCATGTCACCACAGCGCTCCAGTCGTTTGGGCTGATCGTGACCGCCGAGCCTTACTTCTCCGTCACCGAGCCAAGCGACATGGTGGTGGTGCAGAACGTGATTCGCCCCGACCAGACCACGGGCGTTCTGGAGAAGGTGGAAGCCAACTACTACCTGCTGCCGCGCGGAACGTATGCGGAGACCGCCGGCGCACACACCGTGGTCAATCCGATCACGCGCAACGAGCACTCGCCGCTGGAATTGTATGAGGCGGACAACGCACTGCGCATCGCGCAGGACACGGGCGCGGACAAGTACACGCCGGAAATTATGCAGCAGGCCAAGCTGGACCTGCAGAATGCCTCGGACATCGATGGCAGCAAGCACCGCGACGAGAAGATGGAGATCACCGACGCCCGCGAGGCGGTGGAACGTGCTGAGGACGCCCGCATCGCAACCCTACGCAAGCAGGCTGCGGAGCTGCAGGCGAACACCGTAATTGCCAAGAATGAGGCGCAGGCGCAGGCAGCGCAGGCGCAGGCCGATGCGGCGCTGTCGGCGCAACAGGCCGCTGCATCGCAGGCGCAGACGGCGCAGTTGGCGCAACAGGCTGCTGCATCGCAGGCAAGCGCGGCGCAATCGCAACAGCAGGCCGCGCAGGCGCAGCTCGATGCCCAACAAGCACAGGCAGCCAAGGCGCAGGCTGATGCGGCCCGCGCACAGGCCGAGGCGGAGGCAGCCGAGGCCCAGGCCAAGGCGGCCGAGGCCAGCAAGACCGCTGAAGATGCCAATGCGGTGCGCGAAAAGTTGCGCACCCAGCTGAACAGTGTGCTGCAGACCAGCGAGACGGCGCGCGGGTTGATCGTCAATATGTCGGATGTGCTCTTCGACACCGGCAAATACACCTTGAAGCCAAGCACCCAGATCAGCCTGGCCAAGGTCGCCGGAATTCTGCAGTCGTACCCCGGTCTCAAGGTGCAGGTGGAGGGATATACCGATTCGGTTGGCTCGGATGACTACAACCAGAAGCTCTCGGAGAATCGCGCAGCCGCGGTGAAGGACTTCCTGGCGTCGCAGGGCGTCTCGCAGAACAGCATGACCTCGGCTGGCTTTGGCAAGAACGATCCAGTGGCGGACAACAGCTCTTCCAGCGGGCGCGCGCAGAACCGGCGCGTGAACATGGTGGTGTCGGGCGATGCGATCGGCGTGGCCACGCAGAATGCCACGGTATCCAGCGTGTCTCCGCAGTAGTCGCGGTTACAGATGATTCGATCCATCAGAGGCCGCCAAACCAGCGGCCTCTCTTTTTGGCCTTGAGCGTCCACCGGCCCCCGTCATTTATAAGAGTTGTATGAAATCTCTTGCAGGCAAGGTGGTGTTTATTACCGGAGCAAGCTCGGGGATTGGCCGGGCCACCGCGATCGAGTTTGCGCGCTCGGGCGCGAAGCTTCTGCTGTGTGCACGGCGGCTGGATCTGCTGCTGGAGCTGGAGACGCCGCTGGTGGAGGCAGGCGCGCAGGCTGTCCTGCTCTTTCATCTGGATGTGCGCGACCGCGCAGCCGTGGAGGCCGCAATCGCCGGGCTGCCGCCGGAGTGGGCAGCGATCGATGTGCTGGTGAACAATGCCGGCCTGAGCCGCGGCATGACCAAGCTGCAGGAGGACGACCCGGAGAACTGGGAGGAGATGATCGACACCAACATCAAGGGGCTGCTGTATGTGACGCGCGAGGTCGTGCCGGGAATGGTCCTGCGCGGCAGCGGCCACGTCATCAATATGGGCTCGACCGCCGGATATATTACGTATGCCAATGGCGCGGTCTACTGTGCCACCAAGGCGGCGGAGAAGTCGATCTCCGAAGGCCTGAAGATTGACCTGATGGGGACCCCGGTGCGCGTGACCTCAGTCGACCCCGGCATGGTCGAAACCGACTTCAGCAAGGTGCGCTTTCGCGGCGACGAGCAGCGCGCGGCCAAGGTCTACGAAAACATCACGCCGCTGCAGCCTGAGGACATTGCCGACGCGATCGTTTGGGCGGCGACGCGGCCCGCGCACGTGAACATCCACAACATCTTGCTGACGAGCATCGACCAGGCCAACTCAACCGTCTTCCATCGCCACGAGTGATCTGGACGGGCTTCCCGAGCCCGCGTGGCAGAATCACCGGGCGGACATGTGCCCCAAGAGAAAGCCCATTTCCAAGGCAATGCCGATTCCGAATAGGCCTAAGATAGCCATGATGGTGGCTCGATCATTAAGAGAACTGGAGCTGGAGCCGTGGCCGGTTTTCAATTCTCCTATGTTCGCGGCGTCCAATGTCGCGGCCATGTCGTGATAGCTCTTCCATATCCCAAACAAGAATAGAAGGGGCGTTGTCATCGCAAGGTATGCAAGGACGGTATGTGGTGCCTTGACGAGCAATACGGACATCAAACAAGTTGCCAGCACAGCACAACATGTGACAAGCCTCTGCGATAGACCATGAACGCCGTTTGCCATTGGGATCGGCTCCTAAAGCGGAATTGAAATGCCTGACCTGTTACATGTGGATCGTCCACCCGAGCTCCGCAAGCTTCTCCTCGATGTCCGCCAGCGCATTGCTGAGCGCGGTGCGCCGGTGCGGGCTGGAGGTGCGCTCGGAGAGAATTCGCTCGCGCTGCAGTTCCAGCTCTTGCCGCTTGCGTTTGCGGTCGGCGTCCCGCGCATGGGCCATGGCGGGATCTGGTTTGGAAGCGGTCTGGATCTTCTGGTCTCCCACGGACTTGCTTTCCCCTCCATCTGGCATGACCTGATTTTACGCCGACCCATTCGTCATCGCGCGTGAAAAATCAGAGCTGCAGTTGAACCTCTGCCGCGGAGCCGCTAACGGCCCTCATCCGGCGTCATCTTCGCGCCCGTAAAACGCGTCTAACGAGTTGCCTATAATCAATGGGGAACGGAGCGTCGAGAGATTTGGCAGTCATTGTTCAGGTGCAGGGCCTTCGTAAGGTCTATGAGGGCAAACAGCGCGTCATCGCGGTGGATGGCATCGACCTCGGTGTTCGCGAGGGAGAGCTGTATGGTCTGCTCGGCCCCAATGGCGCGGGCAAGACGACCACCATCAGCATCTGCACCACACGCGCGCTGCCCACCGCCGGCAAGGTCAGGATCGCGGGCGTCGATGTGGTCGCGTCGCCGTCGGCCGCGCGGCGATGCATGGGCATCGTGCCGCAGTACAACACGCTCGACCGCGCCTGCACGATCTACGAGAACATCCACTTCCACTGCCTTTACTTCGGCTTCTCGCGCGCTGAGGCCCGGCAGAGAACGAGCCAGTTGCTGGAGCAGTTCCATCTGAGCGAGCGCGCGGACGCTTATCCCGCGCAGCTCTCCGGAGGATTGGCGCAGCGGGTGCAGATCGCGCGCGCCATCGCCCACCGGCCCAAGGTGCTGTTCCTCGACGAGCCCAGCGCGGGCCTCGACCCGCAGAGCCGTATCGCCATGTGGGAAGCCGTCAGCCGGCTGCGCGAAGAGGGCATTACCGTCGTCCTGACCACCCACTACATGGAAGAGGCCGATGAGCTGTGCGACCGCGTTGCCATCATCGACCACGGCAAGATCCTGGTGGAGGACACGCCGGCCGCGCTCAAGAGTTCCGTGGGCGCGCAGAAGGTCTATGCGCTCGACCTCAGCAATCGCGACGGCACAGCGGCGCTGACGGAGCAGTTGAAGCAAATGCAAGGAGTGCGTAGCGTAGAATCCATGCCGGGTGGCGTGCGCGTCTTCGCCGACAACGCAGACGGCCTGCTGCCCGAGATCGTCGAGGCCAGCAGCCCGTACGGTCTGCGCGACCTCACCATCACCGAGTCCAGCCTGGAGACTGTCTTCATCCGTCTCACCGGCCGCGATCTTCGCGAATAGTTTCTCTGAGGCACAGCTCCTATGCAGACCCTTGAATCCGAGATCGAGGTCACCCAACAGCCGGAGCTGCCGCGCGCCGCGCCCGGCAGAGCGCTGCAGTACAGTCGCGCCTTCGCCGGCCTGTTCCTGCGCGACCTGCATGTGCTGCGCCGCGAGATATGGCCGTTCCTGATTCGCGTCTGTATGAACCCGCTGCTGTTCCTTTTCGTCTTCACCTACATCATGCCGCACATGAGCGGCGGCGCGGCCATGAACCCCACCGCCGCAATGGCCGGCGTCAACTTTTCGACCGTCCTGCTGCCCGGCCTGATGGCCGTCGCGATCATGTTCTCCGGAATCGCCGCCGTGGCGCTGCCGCTGGCGCAGGAGTTCGGCATCACGCGCGAGATAGACGACCGCGTTATGTGCCCACTGCCTGTGGCCGCGGTCGCGATCGAGAAGGTCTGCTTCTCTGCCGTGCAGAGCATGGTCGCCGCGGCGGTGGTCTTTCCCCTCGCATACTATGTGCCGGCGACTCCGGTCTATGCCCACGTCCGCAGCTGGCCGTTCCTCATCCTGGTGCTTGCGCTGGCCAGCCTTACCTCGGGCGCGCTGGGGCTGGTCATCGGCACCAGCGTCAAGCCGCAGCAGATCGGCCTGATCTTCGGCGTGGTCGTGATGCCCATCACGTTTCTCGGCTGCGTGTACTATCCCTGGGCGAAGCTGAACACGATGCCCTGGCTGCAGCATCTGGTCCTCATCAACCCGATCGTTTACATGAGCGAGGGACTGCGCGCGGCCCTCACGCCGACCCTGCCGCACATGCATCTGGCGTTGATCCTGACGATGCTGATCTTCTTCCTGGTGCTGCTCACCACGGTCGGCATCCGGGGATTCCTGCGCCGCGTCATCGGCTGAGGGCGTGGCTCTCGTGCGTGTTCCCAGATCAGACGCGCTCGATACCCATAACGAGATAGTCCATCTGCCAGCCGGGCTTTACGCCATGCTGACGCACCAGCGTGGCCAGCTGCGCATAGTGGCGGATGCCATGCAGCAGCGCGTGGTAGAAGATCGTCTTGCGCGAAGCACGCATCGGTCCCATGGACCGCGTGAGAAACTCAATCTTCTCGTCCCAGTCGACGCTCGACGCAAGCAGCTCGTGAAACAGCGAAGCGGCCCGGTCGTGCGTCGCGTAAATTTCGTCGGCCGATCCATAGGGGATGGCGGCGTATTCGGTGGGAGGTAGCTCCGAAAGCTGTTCGGCGTAGCGCAGCTCCACGGCGACGATGTGCTGCAGCAGCGCGCCCACCGTCGAGACGCCCATCACGTCGCAGGGCAGCGCGAGGATCTCAGGATGCGCGGCGATCAGGTCTCTCCAGCCAGTCGAGGTGCGTTCTTGCCAGGCCATCATCTCTTCGGCGGTCAGTGCGGGTTGAGTCATCGTGTCGCCTCCATTGTTTGCGATATGGAGTGGATGCGCGAGCCCTACAATCCGTCGCGCAAAGCGCGCCAGCCGATGTCGCGCCGGTATTGCATTCCTTCGAACAAAATCCTGCTCAGCGCGGCGTAGGCCTCGCCCAGCGCTGCCTGCAGCGCGGAGCCAGATTCTGTTGACTGCCCCGCCGCCGCGGTCACGCCCAACACGCGTCCGCCCGCGGTGATGATGGCGCCATCCCGCAGAGCCGTGCCGGAGTGGAAGACCACGGTACCCGGTTGCTGCGCGTCATCCAGCCCTGAGATCGGCAACCCCGACGCGTACTTGCTGGGATATCCGCCGCTGGCCGCAATCACGCACACACTCGCGCCCGGGGCCATGCGGATGTCGAGCTTGTTCGCCGTCCCATCGATCGCGGCTTCGAAGAGGTCCACAATGTCCGTCTCCAGCCGCATCAGGATCGCCTGCGTCTCCGGGTCGCCGAAGCGGGTGTTGAATTCGAGCACCATCGGCTGGGTTGTGCCATCCGGGTGACCGTGCGGCGGCGGCACCATCATCATCCCGCAGAAGAGAATGCCGTGGAAGGGCGTGCCCTCGAGCGCCATCTCGTCCACCACGACTTGCGCGACGTTTTTCAGCAGCCACTGCAGCATCGCGTCGCTCAGCAGGCCATCGCCGGTATAGGCGCCCATGCCGCCGGTGTTGGGCCCGGTGTCGCCTTCGCCAATGCGTTTGTGGTCCTGCGCCGCGGCCAGCGCCACAGCGTGCTTGCCATCGCACAGTGCGAAGAACGAGACCTCCTCGCCATCGAGGAACTCCTCCAACACGACGTACGTCTCCGCCGTGCCCAGCAGCGCGCCGGAGAACATCTCCGCAGCCGCCTGCTCCGCCTGCAGGTGGGTCTGGCAGATGACTACCCCCTTGCCCGCTGCGAGGCCGTCGGCCTTCACCACAATGGGCACAGAAAAGCGCGGCAGCTCCTGACGCACCTCGCCCAGCGACGTGCAGACGGTGTGCGCGGCCGTCGGAATCTCGTGCCGCTGCATAAACTCCTTGGCGAACGACTTGCTCGTCTCCAGTTGCGCCGCGGACTTTGTTGGCCCGAAGACGCGAAAGCCCAGGCGATGCAGCTCATCCACGATGCCCAGCGAGAGCGGCAGCTCCGGGCCGATCACCGTCAGCCCTGGCCGCTCCGCCTCGACGACAGCGACCATGGCCGCCAGGTTGCCGACATCGACTGGAACGCAGCGCGCGAGTCCCGCTATCCCCGCGTTTCCCGGCGCGCAGACCACCTCGGTCACCCGCGCCGACTTCGCCAGCGCCCATACGATCGCGTGCTCGCGGCCGCCCCCACCGATCACCAGCACCTTCATCGTGCGCCGCTCTCCTTTTGCTGCATCCGCCCTCACCCGCCCGAGTCCTATCCTATGCGGGAGGGACAGAGTTTGCACTCCGGATTAGACTGTAGGCCATGGAGGCCGACGATGTTGCATGAGCTCGCCAAGCCGGTCGCGCTGCTGTTGTGCATGGTCTCCCTGTGCGCGGTCTTCTATACCGCGTTTCTGGTTCCGGCCAGCGACCTTGAACAACGCATCTGGGACTCTCTGGGGCTGCTCTCGCTGGCTGCGGGAATCTGCCTCTCCAGCGGTATGATCTTTCGCGAACCGGCCCGGAATGGCGCCAGGCTCCTGCTGCGCACGCTTCCGGTGCAGATCTTTTGCTGGGCCGTGTGCCTGATGCTCGCATTCTTCGCCGCATCCTGGTATCTGGAGACCCACTGCATCTTCTATAAGGATGTGCGCCGGCTCTGAGTCTCGCACGCGGCGCGAAGCATCGTATGCAATCGATGGGTGGACTCCGCAATGGTCGATAAGGTGGGCAGCGGTTGGACGGTGGCGCAGATTCCCAGCCAGAAGGGACGGCGCGTGCTGGTCACCGGCGCGAATAGCGGCATCGGCTACCATACCGCGTTGGAGCTCGCGCGCAAAGGCGCCCACGTCCTGCTGGCCTGCCGCGACCGGACGAAAGGCGAGTCGGCGCTGGCGCGGTTGCACGCGGAGACGGCCGATGCGAGCGCCGAGGTCGTTCTCCTCGACCTGGCCTCGCTCGATTCCATCCGGGAGGCGGCCACTGCGGAACTCGCCCTCAGCCTTCCGCTCGATCTGCTGATCAACAACGCCGGCGTGATGGCCCCGCAGAAGCGGCTGGAGACAAGGGACGGCTTTGAGCTGCAGTTCGGCACCAATGTGCTCGGTCATTTTGCGCTGACCGCGCTGCTCCTGCCGGCGCTGGAGCGGGCCGCCCCGATCCAGGCGCAGAGGTCGCGCGTCGTCACCGTCGCCTCGCTCGCGCACAAGCGCGGCCGGCTAAACTTCGACGACCTGCAATCGACCGGGAGCTACAGTCCGATGGGCGCGTATCAGCAATCGAAGCTCGCCGACCTGATGTTTGCGTTCGAGCTGGATCGGCGTCTGCGCGCCGCAGGGCCGCCCGCAAGCGGCGTGATGAGCGTCGCCGCCCACCCCGGCATCGCGAGCACGAACCTCTTCCAGGGCGACAGCTTCCCCGCGATCGAGCGTCCCATACGCCGCTGGATCGGCCACGCCATCGGGACGTTTCTGAACTCGGACGCCCAGGGCGCCATTCCCACCCTCTTCGCGGCGACCTCGCCTGACGCGGAAGGCGGCGGATACTACGGGCCGCAGGGTCTTGCGGAGGCGCGTGGGGGCGATGTGGGGCCCGCGAAGGTGGCTCCCCGGGCACGCGACCAGGCAGCAGCAACGCGGCTGTGGAGCGAATGTGAGAGGCTCACCGGGACCTCGCTTCTCGCGTTCTAAGCCGGCAGATTCTCTTCGTCGAAAGAGGTCTAAATAGAACATAAAGTAACCACTTAAGCGGAACATCAGTAACCTCAGAATGCTGCGCACGGGCGGCTGCTGGAACATACAATTCCCGATACGGGATTCAATTGATGTTTCAGGGGGCCCCGCGTGCGCCTCACTTTTCGTCGCAGTTTAGCGCTGCGTCTTTCACTCCGATTTTCAATTGCCTTGCTGGTTGCGGGAGCTGTGGTCGTTCCGCGCGTCTCGGTTGCTGAGGGGCCAGGACCATCGCTCGACGCGACTGCCGACGCGTCCGCAGCCGGCAGTGTGGCGTCCGCAGCTGGCGACGCCGCGGGCAAAGCGAAAGAGGTAGTGAGCGCCACGAACATATCGGGGCAGACGGTTGCGACGACCGTGCGGGTGACCACCGCAGCCGACGCCACCGACAGCAACGAAGGCTACGAGCGCAGAATCACCTCGCGCGAGGTGGAGCAGAGCGCCGGGACCTTTGGCGATCCGATGCGCTTCATGCAGATGCTTCCCGGCGTGGTCTCGGACAACGATGAGCGCAACGACTTCATCGTGCGCGGAGGCAATCCGTCGGAGACGCTGTTCGTGATTGACAACATCGAGATGCCGTCGATCAACCAGCTTGCGCTCTCCGACACCACGGGCGGCTTCGTCTCGATGATCGACGACGCGGCAGTGACCCACATGACGCTGCATACCGACGCGTACGACAGCAAGTTCGACCAGCGG
>Ga0182018_10003385_pt1 | contig 14411 bp, 12 predicted proteins | sample 812P2MmetaG_FD_120490 | JGI IMG/M metagenome (GOLD analysis project Ga0182018, IMG submission 120490) | Permafrost microbial communities from Stordalen Mire, Sweden - 812P2M metaG | ecosystem: Environmental > Terrestrial > Soil > Wetlands > Permafrost | place: Sweden: Stordalen | collected...
CGGATTGGTTACGGCATTCACCTACACTACATCTACTGGCCTTTCTACCCCCGAACCCGGTTCTTTGCTTTTGGTTCTGGCAGGCATTGGATTGATCGGGTACCAGGGACGCCGATTGGCCATTTCTGGGCGCAGTTAGCGCCGCCAGTGTCCACCAGCCGCGGTGCCCTCTGGGCGCCACGAGCCAGGGTGAACTTCGCTCGCCTGCGGCGGCCCTGGGTGCCACGTAGTACCCCAGCCTCGTTAAACTTCGTTACGACGCCTCGAATTGAGTTACCTTTGGAAAGGGAACTCGGCGGCGATCATGGATCAACAAGGACCCCTTCCGTTGCAAAGAGCCCGGTTTCGGGTCGCTGGCTACGCGCAGGCGTTTCCTTCTATCATATTGAATAATCGCGAGTTGGCGCTGCAATTGGGCGTCGATCCGGAATGGATACTGGCGCGCTGTGGGGTAAATTCCCGGTTTATCTCCGGTCCGGGGGATACCACCACGACCTTGGGGGTGCGCGCCGCCCGCCAAGCTCTCTCGAATGCGCCGTCGTTCCGGCCGGACTGCCTGGTCTGCGCGACGTTCACACCGGATTACCCGCTGTGCCCGTGCGGTCCGGCTATAGCGCATGCGCTGGAGTTGGGGCCCATACCTGCGTTTGATCTCAACGCGGCGTGCTCGGGCGGCGTTCTGGGCCTGATTACGGCGCTGAGCTTCATTGCCGCTGGCACAGCGGAGCGCGTGCTGCTCGTCGCCAGCGATACGGTCACGCATCATTTGGCCGATGACGATGCCCATACCCGCATCCTTTTTGGCGATGGAGCCGCCGCCTTCCTGATCGAGGCTTGTCCCAAGGGCATCGCGTTACGCTCCTGGGTGATGGGATCGGATGGCGCCGGCGCCAAGCTTTTTCACGTGCCGCATGGCGGTTCGGCGGCGCCCTGGCAAGCGCCCGGCAATGGAGATCCGAGGGGAGCCACGGTTTCCATGCAAGGACGGCCCCTGTTCCGCTTTGCGTCCCAGCGCGGGACCGATATGCTGCTTGAAACTTGTGCCAAAGCCGGAATCAAGCCGGACGATCTGGATTGGGTACTGGTCCACCAAGCCAACATTCGCATCGTCGAGCAACTGCAGGAGCGCACCGGGATCGCGCCGGAAAAATGGATCGTGAACATGGTGGGGATCGGCAACACCTGCTCGGCTTCGGTCCTGCTGGCGCTGGGGGACCTTTTGGACCGCAACGTGACTGCGGCCGGCGACGACGTGTTGTTGGCTGGTTTTGGCGCGGGGCTTACATGGGCCGCCGCCCTGTTCGAATGGGGAGAAACCGCGCAGCGCCTGCCGGAGACCCCGGCGTTGCGCCAACATCCGCCGCTCGGACGGGTTAACCGGTAAGCGCAGGGTCGGAAGCCGCAACCCTGTGCCAAAATGAAGGGGCGATGACCTCTCTGCCCGCTGTTCCACTGACCCTTGAAGGGGCCAGCGTCTTGCACCAGATGATGCGCTTCCGCTGGTCGGCCTGGAAAGCCCTAGCGCCGGCCCAGCAGGACGCGGCTCTAGAGGAAGCCGCCGCCACCTTGGGCGCCACACCGGAAGCCGCGCGGCAAACGGCCGTATACTCGCTCATCGGCCACAAGGGCGATCTGATGTTCCTCCATTTCCGCCAGAACTTCGAGGAATTGAACCAGGCCGAGATCGCGCTGGCCCGTCTGCGGCTGTCGGAATTCCTGGAGCCCGCCACGTCGTACCTTTCGATGGTCGAGTTGGGTTTGTACGAATCCACGCTCAAACTCTATGCCAGCCTCGCCGAACGCGGCATCGAGCCGCATTCCACGGAATGGAGCCAGGAGATCGAGACCCAACTGTCGCGTCAGCGGCAGGCCATGACGCAGCGCTTATGGCCGCCCATTCCGGATCGCAAATACATCTGCTTCTACCCCATGGACCGCCGCCGCGGCGAGTCTGTGAACTGGTACCAGGTGCCCATGGCCGAGCGCCAGCGCATGATGCACGAGCACGGCATGGTGGGTCGCCGCTATGCCGGCGGCGTGCAGCAGATCATCACCGGATCCATCGGCTTCGACGATTGGGAATGGGGCGTAGATCTGTTCGCCGACGATCCGCTGGTTTTTAAGAAGCTGATTTACGAAATGCGCTTCGACGAAGTCAGCGCCGTCTACGCGTTGTTCGGGGTTTTCTACGTGGGTCTACGGGTCGGCGTTGCGGACTTGGCCACGCTGCTGAAGAAGTGACGTGGCGAACGGTCACCCGCGTTGGTTCGCGGCCAAAGCATCCTCCACCGTCCCGCAAAACTGGAAGACTGTATCGAGGCGCGTGACCCGGAAACACTCGCGCACATATCCCTGCGCGCCCGCCATCCATAGCTTGCCGCCGCTCTCCTGCACCTTATTCAGGCAGTAGATGAAACGGCCGATGCCGGTGCTATCGATGCGCTTGATTCCGGTCATGTCGAAGACGATGCGCCGCACCCCTTGCGCCAGCGCGCCGTTCAGCACCGCTTCGATTCGCTCGCCCTCCGGCCCGCGCATTACGCTGCCTTCGAGCGAGATCACCACCGTCGCGGGCGCAACCTCTTTTTGATTGATTTCCAGTGCCATTGAGCGCAGTCCCCCACCAGTATAATGCCGATGGGTCTTTTTGCGGGGGCCATCCGTATACGGGTTAGTGGTATGATCCTCGCGGCGGCTATGAATCCGGAGGCTTTCAGCGGCGCGCAGGACGCCATTGCCCGTATGCGGCGCGGGGATCCCGACGCATTGACGGCCATGATCTCGCGCTACCAGCACAGGTTATACCGCTATTTGCTGCGGTTGGTGCGGGAACCGGCGGCCGCCGACGACCTGTTCCAGCAAACCTGGCTGCGCGTAATGGAAAAGATCGGCCGCTATGATGCGCGCCGCAATTTTGAGTCGTGGCTGTTTTCGGTGGCGCACAACTTGGCCGTCGACTCCTGGCGCGGCCAGCGCGGGGAGAGTCTGCATGATGCAAGTGATGGCGGCGAGTCTCCCGGCGCGCTGCTGCGCACCGGCGATCCGGATGCATTGGAGCGGTTGCTGGATTTCGAGCGCGGCGCAATGTTGGCGGCATGCCTGCACGAGTTGCCCGCCATCCACCGCGAGGTGCTGACGTTGCGCTTTGAAGAAGATATGAAGCTGGAAGAGATCGCGGCGGTGGCCGGCGTCCCGCTTTCGACCGTGAAAAGCCGTTTGCGGCGCGCGCTCGAAGGGTTGCGGGCGGCCATGGACGCGCGGTCTACAGGGGGAAAGGGAGCATGAGCGAGCACGAGGCATCCCATCAAGCCATCGCCGGGATGTTGGCGCTGGCGGCCGCTGGGGCGCTGGATCTCCACGAGCAACGGCGTCTCGAAGAACATGCCCGGGAATGCCCGGCATGCCGGCGCGAGTTGGAAATATGGAGCGGCTATTCGCAGGGCCTGCGGCGGCTCCCCCAGCCGCCTGTTCCAGCGCAGTTGATGGAGCGCACCCGAACGCGCCTGGTGCAGGAGCACGCCGCGGCGGCCGACCGGCGCTGGGACGAGTTGATGCTGGGAGCGCTGGCGCTGTTTGCCTGGACCGTGGGCCTTACCTTCTGGTTTGTGGCGCGCATCGTGACTGGCGGCGAACTGGTCGTTATGGGAGCCAATCTGGTCCGCTTCGGAACCTGGACCGCAGGATCGACTGTGCTGGTGTGGCTGACCGCGGCGGTGGCGGCCCTGGCTCTAGGAAGGCGCCGCCGCGAATTGAGGAGAGCTTTATGAGTCGCTTTCGAGACGAAGTGGAATTGGTGCCGCGCCCGGCTTTCGCCATTGCCGTGTGCGTGTGGCTGGCGTTCTTCCTGGTGATGATGTTGGGGCCGTTTCGGCTGAGTCCGGAGGCCAGCGAATGGCCGTTGGCGGGCAAGCTGGCGGTTTCCGTGCTGCCGGGGATACCGCTGTTCGTCCTGGTGTTGCTGATCGGCTATGTCTATGCCGACGCCAAGCGGCGCGGCATGCGGTATGTGATGTGGACACTGCTGGCGGCCCTGATTCCCAACGCCATCGGGATTATTCTGTACTTCGTGTTGCGCGACCCGCTGCTGGTAAACTGCACGCATTGCGGCGCGCAGGCGCGGCCGGGCTTTGCCTTTTGCCCGAAGTGCGGCGGATCTCTGTCGCACGCCTGCCCTCAGTGCCGGCGCGCCGTGGAGCCGGGCTGGACGCACTGTGTCCACTGTGGCGCATCGCTCACGGCGGCGTGACTGCCCTTCTGAGTCTTCAGCTTTTGTTGCACAAGCTATGTGCGGCGGAACTCCAGTCCTGCGGCCGGCGTCGACGCCGGCCACGATGAAGCTTACGATTTATTAGTGCGCCAGCCGCGCGGCGCGCCTATCGAATACTCACGTCGAGCAGGGTCAACCAATACTGTACGGATTGCAGCCCGAAACCGATCAGGATCAAGCCAACTCCGACCACGCCCATGCGCTGCGCCGGTACATGATCCGCTGTCCATTCGACAAAGGGGGTGCAAGCGCCCGAGATGGCCGTGACGACGCCAATCACCGATCCCGCTTCCAATCCGAATGCCAGCGCCCGCGCGCGCTGGTGTCCAATCCAGGCGCTGATGTATCCGGCGACCGCGTAACCCACCGCCCGATTCACCGCGGCGAGGAGTTGTAGCTTGGTCATACGCGGCCGCCTTGCTGGAGCATAATCGACTGTTGGCCGAATGCCCGCCCGATAGGCAACAATCTGTCCCACCGTGCTCAAAGCGCCGAATGCGATTCCAACTACCGGCCCGAACAAATAGGCGGCGCCGAGCCCAAATCCGGATCCGCGAATCGCGCTCATGGCCGCGTCAAGCCAAAGTCCCGGTTTGGGTCCGTGCCGCGCGGCGCGGGAAAACTCCCACGCCAGTGTGATGCCGTGCGCCGCGCCGCTGGCAAGACCAAACACGGGCCCCAGGCCAAGGCCGTATCCCGTTCCGAAAAGCAGGCCGTAGGTCACGCCTCTCGTCAGGGTCCGTAGGGGTCCGTGTTCCCCTCCCAGAAGATCGTACGCGAGGTACAGCGCTCCTAACACATCGAGCGAACTGCCGATGATGCTGACAACCGCGAGCATGTGCCTGTCGATCGTCATGCAATACACATAGACTGGCCGTTTTCCAAAATGAGAAACGAATCCGGCCGTACAGACGCCGGGATCTGTTCCTTGGCCGTATCTATGCCCTCATCGGCAAGTTGAAAACTCCCGTGGTGGATGGCGACGCTGGCGCCGGAACCTAAGATCTCGTGCGCTCTGACCGCCTCCCCGGGAGCCATATGTACCGGCGACATGAACCACCGCGGCTGGTATGCGCCGATAGGCAGCAGCGACAAGCAAGGCGATCCGAACCTCTCCCGTATCTGCGCGAAATGGCCGCCGAATGCGGTGTCGCCGGCGAAATACACCGTGCGGTCCTGCGACTGGACGACATATCCGCACCAAAGGGTTTTGTTCCGGTCGAAGATCCCCCGCGCCGCGGAATGCAAGGCCGGAACGCTGTGGACAGTCGTTGTACCGAACTGCCTCGCTCCACCCCAATCGAGTTCATATACAGGCGCTATCTTTTCGGACCGCAGCAGCCGCGCTACGCCAAGCGGGACGATGAATATGGCGCCTCCGCGCCCTGCCAGCCAGCGCAGAGTCGGTAGATCCAGGTGGTCGTAGTGATTGTGGCTGATGAGCACGATGTCGATACGCGGGAGATCCTCCCGCCGGACGCCGGGGCTTCTTCGCCGCCGCGGCCCTATCCAAGTCAGTGGGCTCGCCCGCTCCGACCAGATTGGATCGGTCAAAATGTGGGCGTCGCGTTGTTGCAGGAGCACCGTTGAGTGGTTTACAAGGGTGGTCCGCAATTCGCCGCCTTCGACCATGCGCGGGGGTATGGATTGCATGACATCGAAAACGAATCTGGGCGATGGTTCCATCCGGCTGGTCAACTTCCATCGCAAGACATCCAGCCATCCGCGCGCCTGCGATGCGTTCGGATTGTAGAAGCGCTTTCCGTCAAAGTGCTCCGGAAATGGTGGCCCGCTCTCGGTCTCCCGCATCAATGCACTATTTATACACAGCTTTGGCGTTCAAGTGGTGGAGCACGCAGTGACGTGGCGCACGCATGCGTGCCGGGGTACCCTCTGCGGTTCAAGCCACGAAAACGCCTGCGCCTTCACACCGCCCGCGGGCGCAGCCATAAATGATACACCGCCGCCCCCGTGCCAATCGTAGCCAGCGCGGTCACCGACGCCACCGGCTGCCACACGATGCCGTAAGCGATCATGCACGCGCCCACCAGGATGTAGGCCAGCGGAATCGCCGGAAAACAGAAGCTCACCGGACGCAGCTTCTGCCAGCCCGGCCGGCGGCGAAAAATGAACAGCGACGCCACCGACATCACCGTGAAAAAGGTCAGGCTGAAGCCGATGTAGTACACCAATTGCGGAAAAGGCGTCACGGTCATCAGCATGGCGCAAAGGCCTTGGCTCAGGATCGCGGTCACCGGCGTGTGCCACACCGGATGCACCTTGGCAGCCGCCTTGAAGAACGCCTTGTTCTTGGCCATGGCGTAGTAAACCCGCGGCCCGATGGTCACCTCGGCGTTCACCGTAGCCATCAGCGAAAGCGCCATCAACGCCGAAAAGGTTCCCGCCACCTGCGGGCCGAATAGGTTGGAAGCCGCCAGCGAGCCCACCGCCAGCACGCCCTTCATGGATTCGAGCGGCGTGGAGTAAATGAAGATCAGGTTCAGGCCGATGAAGAGCGCGGTCACCAGCGCCGTTCCGGCGGCCAGTGCGGCGGGCAGCGTGCGCGCCGGGTGTTTCAGTTCCTCCGCGACGTAGGTGGCCGCGTTCCAGCCGCTGTAGGCCACCATCACCCACAGCAGGCTGATCACAAACTGCTCCGGCAACGTGGTCGGCGCCGTGCGCACGGCCGGCTCGGAAAAGTGCCGCCAGCTTCCCGAGCCGCTCATGAATCCCAGCGCGATGAAACCGATGATCACCGCCAGCTTGGTGGCGGTCAGCGCGTTCTGCACCCTGGCCGTGCGCCGCACTCCCACGCAATTCAGAATGCTGAAGCCCGCAATCAGCACGCAGGCCACCACTTGTTCGCCGCCCATGCGAATAGTGAAAGGCCCGGAGCCGAACACGTAACGCGCGTGCTCCTGCTGCAACGATGGATAGAAGTATCCCAAATAGTTCGAGAAGGCCAAAGCCGCTGCCGCGATGGGCGCGGAGAAGCCCGCGAAAAATGAGATCCATCCGGTCATGAACCCCCACGCCGGACCGAAGGCGCGGGTCAGGTACACATATTCGCCGCCGGAGCTGGGGAAGTTAATGCCTAATTCGGAATAGCTGAGGGCACCGGCCAAGGCGAACAGAGCGCCCACCAGCCAGTCCGCCAGAATGAGTTTGGCGCTGCCCAAATCGCGCGCCATAAATCCCGTTGCACCGAAGATGCCCATCCCCACCATGTTGGAGACCACCAGGGCAGTGGCGCTGACGAATCCGAGTTGGCGGAGAAGTCCCGCTTTGCCCTGAAGCTGTGTGAGCATGCTTGCTTATGGTCATTGTATGTCAGTTCCGATGCTGGGGCAGGCGGTTTCGCCGGCATCCCCCGACTTCTATCAGGCTTGCAGTCAGAGCGTGAACGGGATTCTGAGAAGATCGGGCGGGAACATCATGCTGGCGGCGATGGGGCAGGCTAGAGGCAGCAATTAGGACACGCCGTTCACGCTCTAAATTATATAGTGATCCGTGTTCGCAAATCGTTTCACTTGATGGTCAGTATTAGGCTGATCGGTCTGGACCTGTCTGGGCTATGATAAAAGTACTGCCTACCAACCGGTTGATCGACGAAAAGAGCCCCTACCTCCTGCAGCACGCCCACAACCCCGTGGACTGGTATCCCTGGGGGACTGAGGCGTTCGAAAAGGCGCGCCAGGAGAACAAGCCGATCTTCCTTTCGATTGGCTACTCCACCTGCCATTGGTGCCACGTGATGGAGCGCGAATCGTTCGAAAACGAAGCCATCGCCGAGCTGATGAACCGGCATTTCGTGGCCATCAAGATCGACCGCGAAGAGCGCCCGGATGTGGATCGCATTTACATGGCGTTCGTGCAGGCCACCACCGGCGGCGGAGGTTGGCCCATGTCCGTATGGCTCACGCCCGAGTTGAAGCCTTTTTACGGCGGCACGTATTTCCCGCCCGAGCAGCGCTATGGACATCCCGGCTTCCCGACGGTGCTGGAGCGCGTCGCCGAAGCCTGGCAGCAGGACCGCAGCCGCATCGAGGAATCCAGCCGCGAGGCCATCGAGCAGTTGACCAAACAATCGGCCGTGTCTCCCGCGGGGCCGGGCTCCGCGTTGCGCCCCGATAAAGACACGCTGGATGCGGGCTTTTACGTCTTCCGGCGCAGCTTCGACTCGCGTCACGGCGGATTCGGAGAAGCGCCCAAATTTCCCCGCCCTGTCGCGCTGAATTTCCTATTGCGCTATTATGCACGCACCAAGAGCCAGGAAGCCCTCGACATGGCGGCGGCCACGTTGCGCGAAATGGCCAAGGGCGGCATGTACGATCACCTGGGCGGCGGCTTCCATCGCTATTCGGTGGACGCCCGCTGGTTCGTCCCGCACTTTGAAAAGATGCTCTACGATCAGGCACAACTGGCCATTTCGTATCTGGAAGCATTCCAGATCACTGGCGACGGCGCGGCCTATGCCACAACCGCGCACGGCATCCTGGATTACGTGCTGCGCGACATGCGGGATCCGGGCGGCGCTTTCTACTCCGCCGAAGATGCCGACAGCGTAATCGACCCGGCGCATCCCCAGGAGAAGGGGGAAGGCGCGTTCTACGTGTGGACGCAATCCGAAATAGAAGCCGTCGCCGGCCAGCCCGCGGCCGAGTGGTTCTGCGAACGTTTTGGAGTCGAGCGGGAGGGTAATGTCCAGAACGATCCGCACCAGGAATTTACCGGCAAGAATATCCTCTATCAGGCGCACGCCGCGGAGGACCCCGCGCGTCTTGCAGCCATTCTCGACACTTCGGACAAACTGCTCGAAGCCCGCGGCAGGCGGATCCGCCCGCATCTCGACGACAAAGTCCTAACCGCCTGGAACGGGCTCATGATTTCGGCATTCACCAAGGCCGGCGCGGTACTGGCGGAGCCGCGCTATGTGGATGCCGCCCGGCGTGCAGCGGATTTTATCGTCAGGCGCATGTACGACGCAGCCACCGGCATCTTGCTGCGCCGCTATCGCCAGGGGTCGGCGGCCATCCCCGGTTTCCTGGACGACTACGCCTTCTTCACCCAGGCGCTACTCGATCTGTATGAGACCGGTTTTGAGTTGCGCGACCTGGAACTGGCCATCCGGCTCACGGAAAAGATGATGGAGTTATTCGAAGATAGCGGTCACGGCGCATTCTACAGCACGGCTGCCGGAGATCCCACGCTGGTCATGCGCATCAAGGAAGACTACGATGGCGCGGAGCCTTCCGGCAACTCCATCGCGGTGCTAAACCTCTTACGGCTCGCGCAGGTCACCGGCCGCCAGGATTTTCGCGCGTCCGCCGCGCGCGCGCTGGAGGCTTTTGGATCGCGCATGGTGGCCGCGCCAGTGGGCGTCCCGCAGATGCTGGTGGCTTACGAATTCAGCATTTCAAAGCCTAAGCAGATTGTTCTGGTGGGCGAGCGCGATGCGCCGGATATGCGCCAGTTGCTTGCCGAGATCCACGCCCGCTTCGTTCCCAATCGCATCGTGCTGCTGGTGAATCGGGAATCGCGCCCGGCGTTGGCCCGCTACCTTCCTATCGTCGCGGAGATGACGGCCATCGGCGGACAGGCCACCGCCTATGTCTGCGAGGACTACGCCTGCAAACTGCCCACCGCGGACGCGGCGGCGTTCGGCCAGTTGATACAATAGCGGAATCACCCAAAACAGGAGGAGAAATGGAACGACCAGGAGCAACAACGCTGCGCGGAGATCCCAAGACGCTGATCGGGCCGGAGCTGAAGCCAGGGGACCCTGCGCCCGATTTCGAAGTCGTGGACCTTAGCCTCAAGCCGGTTACCCTCACCGGCACCGGAGACCACGTGCGCATCTTCAGCGTGGTGCCCTCGCTCGATACGCCGGTGTGCGATGCGCAGACGAAGCGGTTCAACGAAGAGGCAGCCAAAAACCCCAACGTAGACATCTTCACGGTGAGCATGGATCTTCCCTTTGCGCAGAAGCGCTGGTGCGGCGCTTTCGGAGTCGACAAAGTCAAGATGCTGTCGGACCACAAAGATGGCTCGTTCGGCAGCCACTATGGCACGCTGATCAAGGAATTGCGCATTGAAAGCCGCGCCATATTCGTGGTGGGCAAGGACAACACCATTAAACATGCTGAGTACGTGAAGGAAGTGGGGGACTTCCCGAATTACGAAACCGCGCTGGCCGCGGCGCGCGCGGCATCGTAGGCCGAGAGGAGGGCGGCGATCCTGCCCTGGGGTCCCCCCTGGGGACGGCTTTCAGCCGGCTCTGACCGCCCTCCAATTGAGGCAACTCTGAGTACGGATTCCCCAACCCCGGCCCTTGCTGAACGAGTTCTGGCTCGGGCGGTGGAGAGTCCGCTGGTGCGCGGCGGCCTGACCATCGGGGCCGGCATTATCACCGGCAACATTATCGGCTTCGTGCGTGTGGCTCTGACCGCCTACCTGCTGGGCACGCATTCGCAGGCGGATTCGCTGGCCGTGGCCATGGGCCCGCTGGATGCGCTGAATTCCGTGCTCATCAACACCATGGTTTTCGCCTTCGTGCCCATGCTCACCGGGCGGCAAGGCGCCGATCGCACGGCGCTATTCCTGAAGCTGAACCAGTGGTTCGCCTGGCTGTTTTCGCTGCTGACGCTGGCCATCGTGGTTGCCGCGCCGTGGCTGATCGACGTTCTGGCGCCGGGCCTCGACCCGCGCTACTATCACACCTCCGTCACCATCCTGCGCATCTCGGCGTTCTCCATCATGGCGGCCGGCGCGGCGGCCATCAACTGCGCCTTGCTATATACGGACCGCCGATTCGCGCCTTTTGCTTTCTATCAAGCCTGTCTCAATGTGTTTACCATCGCCGGCGCTCTGAGCTTGTGGCGCGTGCTGGGGGTCTATGGGTTCGCCATCGGTTACACGGTGGGCGCCTGGGCGCAGTTCGCCGTCGTATACTTCTGCGCGCGCGCGGGTCTGGAAACCCGCAACCTGCCGCCGTCGAAAGTGCATTGGCGTGAATTTCTCGGCCGGCCCGTAGCGGTTTCGCTCTATGCCGTCAGCCTGGCGCTGAACATAGTCTTCACCCGCGCTTGGGCGACCCACATCGGGCCGGGCATGGCTGCCGCGCTGGATTATTGCATGCGCGGCGTCAGCGTGCCGCTGGCGTTCCTGGTGAGTCCGATCTCCAATTCGCTGCTGCCGGAGATCGCGCGTCTGCGCAGCCAACTGCGCCTGCGCGAGGCATTCAGCCTGATCGACAAAACGCTCGGCGTGGCGGCGCTGGCCGCCGTAGCGGGCTGCGGCGTCGCGTTGGCTTTCCGCGAACCCGCGATCGCGATCCTGTTTCAGCGCGGCAACTTTACCGCGGAATCCACCCGCCTGGTCTCGACTGTTTTCCTGGGACTGGCGCCCAGTCTGATAGGCTGGAGCCTGCTGGAACTGACCGGACGCGCGCTATTCGCGCTCGACCGTCCCACGTTGGCGTTGGGCGCATCGTTCATCCCGGTGCTCGTCAACGTGGCGCTGACGTTGTGGTTGCACTCGTTGCAACCACAGCTCATCGGATTGGGGGCATCCGCGGGATTGATGGCGGGATTCCTGGCGCTATTCGTCGCGGCGCACGCCAGCCGTAAACGGTGGATGGCAGTGAATTCCGGATTGTGACTGTCTGTGGTATCAGGCCGGCGAACTTCGGCTGCAAGAATGAGGCGCCCCGCCAAGCTGCGCTATAAGGCCCGTGTGGTATCACCAAGGGCAAGATGTCATCAGTTGGGCAAGTCCGCGCTATCGCCGCGCTCCTCATGTGCTGCGCTGTCCCCGCGACGGCCGAGGTCCCGGAAGCGGCGAAACCCCACACTGTCGCGCCGATGACGCTACACAAGACCGAGTATCACCTTCGAGCGGGCGGATCCACTCAGAGCGCCTCTATCCAAATCGGCGGTACCTCGAGAGGGCTATGCGAATTGAACGCGTCGGGACTCGTGTCCCGAGGTCTTTTCGGTGATTGACAGGCATCCAGCTAGGCTAGGAACCTCTGCATAGAGGCGATAGCGCCTCGGTCGGTCACCTTATTTGGATGCGGGCGATGGAATACCGCCCGCGCGCCGTTGAGCGCGATGCGCACGCGCGAGCCGCGACCTTCCAAATGATATCGGCACCGCCTTGAGAATTTCTGGTGTAGCGAGCATCGTAACGCGCGGACGAATCCAAACCGTTTGCCACCTCGACGAGGGACGAACTGTGACGCGTGACGTCCCGACTCCTGAATCAGCCTCTCCTAACTAACTCTGGCCAAAATGGTTTTCGCGCGTGTGCGCGGGCCCTTGGTTACGCGCCTACCGCCCCGCTGCCGCCCAAGTCTCCAGCCACTTCAACTCCTCCCGCACCTTGATCTTCCCGTGCCACGGATTTTTGTCCAGCTCATGGCCTTCGCCCGGGAAAATCAATAGCTTTACCGGCACACCCTGCGCATGTAACGCCCGCTCCAGTAGATACTGCTCCCCCACATACACCCGTACATCATCCGCGCCCGCCACGATATGTGTCGGCGTCTTCACCTTGTTCATCCGCCAGATGGCCGCCTCGTCGTTGTAGTTCTTCATCATGTCCCACGGCAGACCGCCCAGGAAGTACGCATCGTCGTAAGCGGTGTCGTCGTTGCCCCAGTTGGCCACGTGTTCTACCGCGCCCCCGCCGGTGACCGCCGCCCGGAACCGCGTCGTCTGCGTGATCAGCCAGTTAGTCATGTAGCCGCCATAGCTATAGCCGCCAATAGTCAGGTTGTCCGGATCGGCGATGCCGTCCTTGATCAGCGCCTCCACGCCTTCCAGAATGTCCTTGCCCGGTTTCGACACAATGTTCGGAATAATTCCCAGCGCGAACTGGTCGCCGTAGCCGATCGAGCCTCGATAGTTGGGCTCGAAAACCAGCCATCCCTGGGCCGCCGCCAGCGATCCCCACTGATACCAATCGGCCTCGAAGTGGTTGCCGTCGGCATCCTCCGGTCCGCCGTGGATCAGCGTCAGCATCCGCAGATTCTTCTCGCCCAGCTTGCCGGGTGGATAAATCAGCATGCCTTCCACCGTCACGCCATCGTCCGCCGTCCAGCGGTAAGGCTGCCCCTCCGGCAGAGCGCGCTCGGTGAACAGCCGGTTGAACGACGTAATCGGCTGCGCATCCGCCACGCCCTCCCCGATATAAACCTCCGGCGGCTCGGTCAGCGTCGAGTGCACAAACGCCACCTTCGTAGCGCGCGCCGCGGCCGAGATCCGCTCGTAAGTGCCCGGCCGTCCCGGCTGCTGCACGAACACGTGCTGCTCCTCGCGATAGACCTGCACCTCGGTGCCCACGCGTCCGGTGACCAACAGGCCGCCCTCCTGCGTTACCGTATACCCGGTGACCGCTCCCGCAAACTTCGACCACCGCGTAAGCCGCGGGCTGGAGGCTACCGCATCCACCCAATACACGCGCGGCTGCGCATCCTGGTAACTCCCCTCCACCGACCCGTTCCAGAACGAGAAAAAGATATGCCGGCAGTCCGGCGTCCAATGCATGCTGTCCAGCACCGCCGGGCGCTGCACCAGATTGCGCGGCTGCCCACCCTCCGCATCCACCAGGTAAATGCCGTACGGCTCCATGGCCTCCTGCCGCTCGGAGATGGCGTCCGTGAGAAACGCGAGGGTCGTTCCATGCGACGAGGCTTCCATTTGCTTTACCCGCCAGGGCGTCGCGGCAATCGGCTTCACCGTACCGGTCGCGATCTCCACGCGCGCGATGGCGTCGCCGCGCTCCGATTCGCGGAATTCCACTACGTCTTTCCAATCTTTCTTATAAGCCTCCTGCTTTTCCTTGCTCCACGGCGTGCGCGTGGCGAAATAGATTTGCCGCGAATCGGCCGACCAGGCAAACGCGTGAACCTTCTCCTCACCGTGCGTCACCGCGAAAGGCTCGCCCCCGTTCAGCGCGATCGCCCAGACCTGGTCGCCGCTCTCCCGATCCGACAGAAACGCCATCCAGTTTCCATCCGGCGACCAGTCCGGATCGTGGTCATGTCCCGACCGCGTGAGTTGCACCAGCGACCCACGTCCATCGTCGCGATACAGCCACAAATCCGTACGGAAACGATCTGCTTCCCAATCCGCCCGCACCG
>Ga0182018_10003386_pt1 | contig 14410 bp, 11 predicted proteins | sample 812P2MmetaG_FD_120490 | JGI IMG/M metagenome (GOLD analysis project Ga0182018, IMG submission 120490) | Permafrost microbial communities from Stordalen Mire, Sweden - 812P2M metaG | ecosystem: Environmental > Terrestrial > Soil > Wetlands > Permafrost | place: Sweden: Stordalen | collected...
TGCCATCGTAAACGGCGTTGGCGACGTCCGAGACTTCTGCGCGCGTTGGCCGTGGATTCTCGATCATCGACTCCAGCATTTGCGTGGCGGTGATGACGGGTTTGCGGAATTCAGCAGCACGGCGGATGATGTGCTTCTGGATCGCGGGAACCTTCTCAGGCGGGACCTCCACACCTAGATCGCCGCGTGCGACCATGATGCCGTCAGAGACGGTGAGGATTGCATCGAGGTGCTCGATGGCCTGCGGCTTCTCGAGTTTTGCAATGATCCAGGTATCTCCGCCGTATGCAGAGACACGATTGCGAACCAGGCGAACATCCTCAGCGGTTCGGACGAAGGAGACTGCAATCGCGTCGACGCCGTTCTTGAGAGCAAACTCCAGATCCTGGGAGTCCTTGTCGGTCAACGAAGGAACTCGGACAGGAATACCGGGCAGGTTGATTCCCTTGTTTTCCCCCAGCATTCCGCCGTTGACTATCTCGCAGACCACATCGTCGCCGTCGACATCGTGAACGCGCAATTCGAGCAGGCCGTCGGAGAGCAGGATCCGCGATCCCTGCTCCACGTTTTCCGCGAGCGTCCTGAATGTAGTGCCAACCAGAGAGGCTGTGCCGGGAACATCGCGTGGCGTAATGGTCAAACGGCCGCCAGCCTTCAGTTGGACCGGCTGATGATCTTTCAGCTTGGAAGTGCGGATCTTTGGTCCCTGGAGGTCGCCAAGAATGCACAGGGGTTTGTGCTCTTCGCGGCTGACCTTGCGGATCATTTGAATCAAAGCAAGCTTCTCTTCGTGCGTCCCGTGAGAAAAGTTAAGGCGGACAACATCGATCCCGGCGCGGACGAGATCGCGGAAGACCGGTTCCGTGTTGGATGCCGGCCCCAGCGTGGAAACGATCTTTGCCCGTCGTTGGGAAGGGGAATCGGTCAAGCTGAGTTCAAATGCCATTCAGGGAGACTCCGATAATTAGGGCTGTTTTTTTAGAGAAAAGCAGAACAAAGAGGGGTCCGCTTCATTGTACATTGGGGTTCGAGCAGACTCCCATTGTGCTTTTGTGAATTGCTGCAGGATCGATGGGAACGCGAAATGTTACTGATCTAAGGCTTCCGAATCCGTTTGCCCGGCGGCAAAGAGCTTCGCTCTGCGTTCCCGAAAGAGTGCGCCGTTAAGCTCAGCACCAACCAGAACACTGAACGCTGTAATGTAAAGCCAGACCAACGTGGCAATTCCGGCGCCAAAGGAGCCGTAGAACATCGAATAATCCGCAATGCGGGTGACGTACCACCCGAATGCCAGCGTGGCGGGAAACCAAATGACCGTACTGCAAGCCGAGCCTGGAAGAACCCAAAACCAGTGCTCTTTGCGACGCGTCCCAAAGTGGTAGAGAACGGTAAGGACGGCAACGCTGGTGATCAGCGCCAGGGACCACCGCACCATGCGCCAGAGGAGGATGACAATATGGCGCAACTCGTGGTCGGCGTTGGCAATGGTCCATAACTCGATCTGATGCCCAAAGACCACCAGGAGGGTAGCCAGCGAAAGTGGGACCAGAGCGATGGGAACCAGCAGCAGTGCGCGCATTCTGCGTCCCCAGAAGCTCCAATCCTCGCGAGGCAGCCTGTATGCTCTGCGGAAGCCTTCCATGAACGAGAGCATCATGCCCAGACCGGCGAAGATGCTCAGGCTTGACGCGGAAGCAATGACCTGGCCGGAATGGATGCGCCGATTGAGCACATAGTCTTGAAGCAAATCCATTGAGTCGGCAGGAAGGATCTGCTCGAAGGCGATGCGAATCTCCCCAACGATGCTGTTGCCCTCTGGCGCCTGCGCCAGCACGGTTGTAATCACCAGAAGCGCCGGAAACAGCATTAACATCCCGGAGTAGGCAACCGCCTTGGCCGTATTGATCACATCGTGAGCCAGGGACTGAGCGACGGCGGTTCGAAGTTTGGAAAGAATCCGCTTCATGGGGATCACAGGCCAGAGTAGAGCATTTGCGCAGGGTTGGGCCAGCCTGCAACCTGGTGGAAAAGCGAGGTTTCAACTAACGCCGGCCGAAGGCTGGTATTAAATTCAGGCCACACGCGGCTCAGGCCGCCGATGCCAAGACCGATGAGGGGAGATCGGTTTATCATTTCCGAGCCATGACTACTCATTGCTTTCGCAGATTGTACGGATCGCTGCCCATCGGCCTATTCGCCGTTTCATTCGTACTGACGAGTTTCGCGCAGAAAACGCCGACTCCCAACCAGCAACTGGCTTCGCCGGAGTTGAACGCCCGGGTGGATGCGCTGATCAAGAAGATGACGCTTGAGGAAAAGGTCGGTCAGCTTGCCCAGTTTGCCGCGGGATATGCAACCGGACCCGGAGCCTCAAACCTTCGCTATGACGAATTGGTTGCCAAAGGGCAGCTGGGTTCGATGCTCAATGTAGTGGGGGCTGAAGCCACGAATCATTACCAGCACATTGCGATGGAAAAGACGCGGCTCAAGATCCCGATTCTGTTTGGCCAGGACGTGATCCACGGTCATCGGACGACGTTTCCGATTCCACTGGCCATTGCGGCAAGCTGGGATCCAGAGGCTGCCGAGCTGGTGGCTCGCTTTGGCGCTAGAGAGGCGCGAGCGGACGGGATTCCCTGGGTGTTTTCGCCCATGGTGGATATTGCACGCGATCCGCGATGGGGACGAATCATCGAGTCCAACGGAGAAGACCCGTACCTCGGGTCGGCCATGGCGCGCGCCTGGGTGAAGGGATATCAGCAGGACGATCTTTCGAAGCCTGACTCGGTGGCTGTGAGCGTGAAGCACTTTGCCGCTTATGGAGCAGCAATCGCTGGCCGAGACTACAACGCGGTGGAGATGGGTGAGCCCACGCTGCGGCAGGTGTATTTGAAGCCCTACCAGGCGGCCGTGGAAGCGGGCGCTGCAACCCTGATGAGCTCCTTTAACTCGATCAACGGAGTTCCGGCCACCGCCAACCCTTTGATCCTGACCCAGATTCTTCGCAAGGAGTGGGGATTCGACGGGTTTGTGGTCAGCGACTGGGGTGCGGTGAGCGAGTTGATGAACCACTCCATCGGCGACGGCCCAACGGTAGCCCGTAAGGCCTTGGAAGCGGGCGTGGACATGGACATGGAAGGCAACCTGTTCGGGACTGTGATTGCCGATCAGGTCCGGTCTGGGAAGATACCCGAAGGGGTGGTAGATGAGGCGGTTCGCCGCATCCTTCGCGTGAAATTTGCACTGGGTCTTTTTGAGCACCCGTATGTGGAACCGGGGCCGGTCTATGATGCGACGCCCGAACGCCGGGATGCCGCGCGAAAAGTGGCGGAAGAGACGTTTGTCCTGCTGAAGAACGATCCGGTGGAGGGCGTGGGGGCGCTTCTGCCATTTACTAAGAAGGCCGGCAAGGTGGCTCTGATCGGCCCTATGGCCGATAACCAGAAGGAGATGCTGGGGGCGTGGGCTGTCACGGGCAACCCAAAGTTTGTTGTCACGTTGAAGACTGCCCTGAGTGAACGGCTCGGTGACAAACTGCTCTACGCGCCTGGATGCGAATTGCTCGCGGGCGAAGACGAGAATGTGCTGAAGACTGTGAATTTCGGCGGCGCGGCTACCTCAGTTGGGAGTCTCCCTGTTCCCGACGATGCAAATACGATTGCGGAAGCGGTCCTGACGGCGAAGGCGGGCGACGTTGTGATTCTGGCGCTGGGCGAGCCGACCGACTGGTTTGAAGGAGAGGCGGGGAGTCGAGTGCATCTCGGCTTTACGGGGAATCAGCAGAAGCTTCTGGAAGCTGTCGTCGCGACTGGCAAGCCAGTGATCCTGGTGGTACTGGCGGGGCGTCCGCTTGAACTGAAGTGGGCTGCCGGCCATGTTCCTGCGATTCTGCAGGCATGGAGTCCGGGCGTCGAAGCGGGCCATGCAATCGCCAATGTGCTCTTTGGCGATGTGAACCCGTCGGGCAAGCTTCCGGCCAGTTTCCCACGCGCAGTGGGCCAGGAGCCGCTCTATTATGCGCAGTTGCCTACGGGAAGACCCGCGCATGGCGACCTGAGCCACATGCCGCGCAATGCAGGTGAAAAGTTCATGTCGCGCTATGTGGATGAGGAAAACTCCGCGCTGTTTCCGTTTGGCTGGGGACTGAGCTACACGCGATTCAGCTACTCGAAACCGATCGTCAACCGGCCCGAAGTTCCGGTTCGAGAGGTAATCGCCACGGGGTCGGGTGCAGTTGTCATGGTTGGCGTGGATGTGACGAACACAGGCAGCGTGGCCGGAACAGAGGTGGTCCAGCTCTACATCCGAAACACAGCGGCCAGCGTCGAGCAGCCGGTGAGAGAGCTGAAGGGCTTTGCGCGGATGAACCTCGCGCCGGGTGAGACAAAGCACGTGGAGTTTCCACTCGGATTCGATGAGTTGAGCTTCTACAACGTCGAGAGCAAGGAAACGGTCGAGCCAACAACGTACGACATTTGGGTTGGCGGCAGCTCCCTTGCGACCTCGGAAACGAGCCTGCGGGTTGTCGAGTAACCGTTAACGCTGCATATGAGTTCGAGGAAGGTCCGAGCACAGGAATCATTCCCATATTCAGCGTTGATGGTGCACAATGGGTGCTGATTTCCTGGAGACACTTCCCATGCGTCAATCGATTAGAAACCTCTCTGTTTCATTTGCATTTGCGGCCACCTCGGCATTCGCTCAACAGGACTACTTCAGCAACTGGCCAGCCGGCACCTCCCCGAAGGACGTGGGCAAGCGCGTGGGCGAACATTTTGTTACCAGTCCGCATCAGTATGGGGCGACAATCCACTATTCGGAGATCTGTACATGGTATGGGGCTCTGACATTTGCGCAGCTTACGCACGACGATGGGCTGCGCGCCAAGCTCGTTGACAAGTTTGCTCCGCTCATGCCGGGCGGCGCCGAGGAGTCTCGGATTCCTCAGCGGCATCATGTGGACGACTCGATCTTCGGAGTAGCGCCACTCGAGATCGCCATCCAGACAAAAGACCCGAAGTATCTGGCGTATGGGAAGTGGTGGGCAGACCGGCAATGGGAGAATCCGCAACCCGATGGTCTATCTGCAGAGACGCGTTACTGGGTGGACGACATGTACATGCTGACCATGCTTCAGCTTGAGGCGTACCGCGCAACAGGCGAGCGCAAGTATCTCGACCGCGACGCGGACGAGATGGTCTCGTATCTCGATAAATTGCAGGAGCCAAATGGGCTGTTCCATCATGCGGCGGACGTTCCTTTTTTCTGGGGGAGGGGGGATGGATGGTTTGCCGCGGGAATGGCAGAGATGCTGCGCGATCTCCCGGCGGATCATCCGCAAAGGGCACGGATTCTGGCCGGATACAAGAAGATGATGGCGGCGCTTCTGCAATACCAGGGCAAGGATGGCATGTGGCGGCAACTGATCGATCACGATGACATCTGGCCGGAGAGTTCGAGCTCGGCCATGTTTGCCTTTGCTCTGATCACCGGCGTAAAGAATGGTTGGCTCCCTGCGGAGACCTACGGTCCGGCGGCGCGAAAGGCCTGGATTGCCGTCGTTGGCTACATCGATCAGAACAACGACATCACCCAGGTGTGCGAAGGCACGGGCAAGAAGAACGATCTGGATTACTACTACCAGCGCAAACGCCGCACAGGGGATTTCCATGGGCAGGCGCCGGTACTGTGGGCCGCATCGGCGTTGCTGAGAGAAGCCGAGAAATAAGCATCGCGGCGAACCGGCTGGTCGACGAATTCGTATCCGTGTGAAGTTCGTTAGCCCGAGCGGCGGGTTATGCAGGTACACTGACGGGAAATAGGAGAATCGCCATGCAAACGAGAATTCAAGGCACCACGATGCCGGTGCTCGATGTGCTCTTGGAGCCGAACGAGAGCGTGTTTTCAGAGAGCGGCGAGCTCTCGTGGATGACCAGCTCAATTCAAATGACAACGCATACCCAGATGGGCGGGGGCGGGGGGTTGTTTGGCGTGCTGAAGCGCGTGGTTGGCGGAGGGAGTCTTTTCATGACTGAATACCGGGCCATGGGCTACGCGGGCGAGGTCTCGTTCGCGACCAAGGTGCCGGGACACATTGTGCCGATCCAGGTGGGGGCGGGGCAGGAGTTTCTGATCCACCGGCACGGTTTCCTGTGCGCTACGGATGGGGTCACGATCGGGGTGGGGTTCCAGCAGTCGCTGGGGGCGGGAGTTTTTGGGGGGAGCGGGTTTGTGCTGCAGAAGGTTGCCGGCCAGGGCACCGCGTGGCTGGAGCTCTCAGGCGAGTTGATCTTGAAGAACCTTCAGCCGGGCGAGGTGCTGCGCGTGCATCCGGGCCACGTGGGCGCGTTCCAGGCGTCGGTGGGGTTCCAGATCACGATGGTGCCGGGGCTGAAGAACATGATCTTCGGCGGGGATGGGATCTTTCTGGCAGTCTTGCAGGGGCCGGGAACGGTCTGGCTGCAGACGCTGCCGATTTCACGGCTGGCGCACCAGATCGGCGAGTATCTGCCGCGGGGTGAATCGCGTCAGGTTGGTCCGGCGGCAGGCGGCGCTCTGGTCGGCGGGATTCTAGGCTCGATTCTGGGCGGAGACCAATAAGACAGGGATCAGGGTTCAGGGTCCAGGGTTCAGAAGGACAGGGGAAAGGGAACAGGGAAAAGGGAACAGGCAATAGGCAATAGGCACTAGGGAACAGGGAGCACGTTCGAAGGAGAAAGATTGAATCTGAACCGTGGGGCAATCCCGCTGGGTAGCGTTGCAGGGATTCGACTGTTCCTGCACTGGTCGTGGTTTCTTGCGGCCGCGATCGAGATCCAGATGCGCTCGGGAAGCTATAGCACGGTCATCTGGAACGTGCTGGAGTACCTGGCGATCTTCGCAATCGTTCTGCTGCATGAGTTCGGTCACGCCTTCGCGTGCCGAAGTGTTGGCGGGACGGCAAACCAGATCATGCTGTGGCCGCTTGGCGGCATTGCCTACGTGGATCCGCCGCAAAGGCCGGGCGCAACCTTGTGGAGCATTGCGGCCGGACCGCTGGTGAATGTGGCGCTGCTGCCGGTTCTTTGGGGCGCGATTGCAATTGGGAATGTGGCCGGTTGGCAGGATTCGAGCCCCAACTTCTACAACTTCCTTTGGGCGGTGCTCTCGATCAACATCGTGCTGCTGGTGTTCAATATTCTGCCTATCTATCCGCTGGACGGCGGAAAGATATTGTGGACGCTGCTTTGGTTTTTCCTGGGGCGCTCGCGCAGCCTTTACGTCACAACGATCATTGGCTTCTTCGGAATCGCCGGCTACGTACTGCTGGCGATCCGGGCGGGCAGATTCTCATGGCTGATTGTGATGGCGATTTACATGGGCGCGAACTGCTGGACCAGCTTCAAGTACGCACAAGGGTTGATGAAGATCGACAAGCTGCCGCGGCGGGGCGGATTCGCGTGCCCCAGTTGCCGCAAGGCTCCGCCGATCGGAAATTACTGGCGGTGCGGGCAATGCCAGCAGGGCTTTGACACATTCGAGTCCGGCGCGAAGTGCCCGCACTGTGGCGCAGCGTATCCGGCGACGGTGTGCCTGGATTGCCGAATGACCTACCCGATGAGCGAATGGGCGAAGCAGGGCGGAACTGCCGGCGCGACGGGCACGTTCGGGCAGACGGACCTGACGGGAACGATGTAGAGGCAGTTCGCAGTTCACAGTTCGCAGTTGTCAGTTGACAGTGAACAGTGGACAGAGGACAGGCAACAGGGAGAACGGAAAAGGGAGCTGAGGGACAAGGGTGTGGGGTGTGGAGGCGGCTGGGGATCAATCGTAGGGGGGACACTGGAAGACTTCTGGGTAGTAACCAGTCCCCAGAGGTGCGTCCACGGTAATCTTGGGATCGAGAACAAGCTAACTATCAAGGACAAGCTACCTAAGGTTGGTAACCGTCGGCGATCCACCGAGCAAACAGCTCAATGCGATCCTGGGGCCAGGGGCCCTCTCCGCGTGGCGGGGCTGGTGGCATCACTGCGCCCCCGATGCCGCGAATGCGGTCGTAGATGGCCGCTGCATGCGCCTTGACGTCGTCGTAGCTTGCCAGGTTGAACGCCTTGCTCATGGCCTGGATGTCTCGCTCAGTGAAGAGTGGGCGAATGTCGGATTGATAGCTTGTAAGTGTTGCCATGGTCCTCACCTGTTGGAATGATCCTACAATGTTGTGGAGCAAAACCAGAGTAAACGCAGCCTCACAATGTGCATCGAAGGTGGCTTTTTCTCAAGGAAAAAGCCACTTGGCTGCGGTAGTTCCGGGGTACATCTACTCTGGTTCCGCTGTGGCCGCGCTCATTTTGGAGCCAAGGGCGCGGCATCGCGCAAAAATCACAAGGCCACGCTATTTAGCTGTGCGGCGAGTTTTTTCATTGCGGCATTTTCGAGGACAACTTGGCCGGCCTCTTGACTGTGCAAAGCTATCTCCGCGGCGATTGAGCGACCGAGAATTCGCTGATCGATATTGCCGAAGGGCCCAGGCACGAGGCTGCCAAGCAGACCGACCCAGGCCGGGGTATGAGCGTTGCCGACGATGATGCCGGGGCGAAAGATGGCGAGGCGGGTGAAGCCGATGTTGCGCACGGTGTCTTCTTTCATGCCCATTACGCGGGCATAACGGATGCGGCTGCGAGTTGAGCTTCCTGCCGCAGAAAGCAGGCAAAACTGGGCGATTCCGGCGGAGTGCCAGGCCCGCGCAAATGCACCGACGACGCCAACCTCGAGTTGTTTCAATTCTTCTTCGCTCCAGCGCGCCGAACCAGAACCGACACCCACACAACTGACGGCGCTGGCGGGGCCCTGGCTCAAGACTTCGCGGGCGAGGGCGGCCGTGCGCTCGGCAAAGTCAACGGCGCCGGTATCAAGGACGACGTTGCGCACCCGCGATTGCGCCGCAATGGGTTTTCGGGTGACCATCACCACTTCGCGGCATTGCGGAATTGCGAGCAGTTCCGCGACCGCTGCGCCACCGACTTGCCCGGTGCCACCGAGGATGATTGCGGCGAAATTCTGATTCATAGAGAGGACCTCTGCTTAGGGGAGGATGCGACAGGCGAGTTCATCCCAAGAGGGAAGGATACTTGATTTCGGAAGGGCAGGTTAGAGGCTGGAGGGAGGAGGTAGGAGGGAGGAGGGAATAGCGAGCTTCGAGGGTTGAGGGAGGGCCGTCATTTTTTTTGGCGTCGGTTTCAGGGGCCTGAAGGCCTCTGCTCCCTCCGTGCGAGGCTGTCTAGTATCAGGTTGGGACGCGTGGTGGATGAGCCGGGAGATATCCTGTTGAGGCGCGAGGCGGCTCAGGTGCATCTGATATTCAGGCTGAAGATGGTATTCAAGATGAAGATGCCGAGAGCTATAGGAGGCAGGCGATGAAGGCAGTGGTGCTGGATGAGTATGGCGGGCCGGAGAAGTTGAAGTTTGAAGACAAAGTTGTTGACCCGCAGGTTAGCGGAAGTACGGTACTGATTTCAGCGGTTGCGGCGAGCGTGAATCCGATCGACTGGAAGCTGCGCTCGGGGGCGATCCAGAAGATGTTTCCGTTGACGTTTCCGGTGATTCTGGGCAGGGATGTGAGTGGCGTGGTGCGCGCGGTGGGGGCCAATGTGAAGCACTTCAAGGCCGGCGATCGCGTGATTGCGCTGACGAACAGGACGTATGCAGAACTGGTTGCAGTGGACGATGCGGAGGTGACGCATCTTCCGGATGGCGTGGACCTGGCGGACGCGGCGGCGCTCCCGCTGATTTCGCTCACGGGTGACCAGCTTGTGCGGAATGCGACAGGCGTCGAGAGGGGGCAGGTTGTGCTGATCACGGGGGCACTGGGCAGCGTGGGGCGCGCGGCGGTGCATACGGCGAAGAAGATAGGCGCCGAGGTGATTGCCGGTGTTCGCGGGAGAGAACTCGACGAGGCGCGGAAGCTTGGGGTTGCCGACGTGCTGGCGATTGATGACGACCGGGCGATTGCGAACTTCCGCCTGGTGGACGCAGTTGCGGACACGGTTGGCGGGGCCGTTGCTGCGAAGCTGGTGGCGAAGGTAAAGCAGGGCGGATCCTTTGGCTACGCCGCGGGGTTGCCTGAGGGTGCGGCGGCAGCGCATCCGACAGTGAAGATTACGCGCGTGGGAGCCCGGCCCGATGCATCGAAGGTGCGCGAGTTTGCCGATGATGTGCGCGATGGCAAGTTCATTTTGCCGATTGGGCGCAGGATGCCGTTGAGCGATGCGGCGGAGGCACATGCGCTGGGGGAAAAAGGCGGCGTGGGGAAGATTGTGCTGCTGGTTAGTGGCTAAGGACTAGGGACCAGGGATTAGGGATTTGGGACGAGGGGGCAGGTTGGTGGGGCATTTTGGGGTGGTGGAATCCACCCCGAAATGCCTTCATTCATTCTTGGTAGGGATTGATTATGTACGGGTTGAAGAGGCTGCGGAAGAAGAGAAATTTTATGGGAAGTATTCAGAAAAACATTTCTCAGGGGCTGAAGCCCAATCCATTTTGTTGGCCTTATCGGCACGACTAAAGTCGTGCCCTGACTCATGGTTGGCTCAGGGGATTCTTTCTGGAGCCGCTGAAGGCCCCTGGTCCCCGTGTGCGGCGCGGGTGATCGCTGTGACCGCTGCCTTCATGACTCCGCAATCGGAAAGAAAGTGAACGAGGTTTCCGGTCAGAGACGGTCCAACGATGTCACCACCAGGGGGCGGTCCAACGATGTTTGCGGTGAGGGTGGGGGCCGGGGGGGAGCCAGGGTCCAGGGTGTCGGGTATCGGGTATCGGGTCTGGGCCTGGCGCAATTCACCGGTTCCCTGCGCGTCGAGGATGAGGGCGGTCAACTGGCGGGCCATTGGGAGGGGAAAACTCTCGGCGATGAAGACGAACTTGCCACGCGTGGTGATGACGACGGGGCCCTCGTTAGTGGTGAAGACCTGTTCCTCGATGCCGGGAGGGAGATCGGGGTTGGGGGTCTTCTGGGCTTCAAGATCGGGCTTGAGGCCGGAGTATTTTCGACCTAACTCAGTGGCGTAGAGCTTTGCAAAGGCATTGGCGGATGCGTTGTTCTTCCATACGGCGAGGTAGAAGAGCGCGAGGGACGCGGTGCTGGATTGCTCGGCTGCCGAGGTCGCGTCCTTGCGCTGACCGGCCCAATAGATGCCTCCGTTCCAGGCTGGGGTCAGGTCTCGTGCGGCGCCGTCTCCGCCGAAGATTTCAGCCAGGATTTTGAGATCGAGCTGGCCCACCTGGCCGATGTCGTAGGGTTTGTAGAGGGAGTCAACGAGGGGGTGAATGTCGGGCAGGAGTGGGATGGCGGGAATGGCGTGGTGTTCGAACTCGCGCGGGTTGATGATCTCCCATGAAGATGTGGGCGGATGGTCGAGAGCGCCGGCGAATGCCGCGGTCTGGCCCTGGTCCATCCAGACATCCTGCTCAAAGCTGAGTCCTTCCTTATAGGGAAACAGGAGCGACTCGGAGAGCAGGATAGGGGCGCGCGCGAGGACGGGCGAGTTTTCGGCGCTGTCCATCTGGCCTTTGACGGCATCCATGACCTCGGGATCTTTGACGAGACTCTTGCCCATCGGCTTGAGGATGTAGTCCATCATGACTGCTGTAGCCTGGCCTTCGACCACAGCGTCGCGAGCTGTGTCGAGCTCGTCTTTTGCCAGGTGATCTGTGTCCTCAGAGGAGGTCTTTGACACCTCGTCCGGGGTCTGGTCGTCGAACTTGTCCAGGTCGATGTGCTGGTCCTGAAGGGCGTGGGTGAGTTCATGAGCGAGGACGGGTTTTTGCTCGTCGATATCGACCCAGTCGAGCAGGTTCACGGTTTTGGTCTTGGCGTCGTAGTAGGCTTCGACCTGCTCCTTGAGAAGAGCGAGCAGGAACGGCTTGAGGGCGAAGTCGTGGTCGAGGAGGCCGAACTTCTTGAGGACGATCTCGTCTTTTTGGAGGCGCTTGGACCCCTCGTCCTCGTCGAATTTTTCGCGAATGTAGGACTCGACTGCGTTGCGGGTGGTGAGCTGGCGCTTGACCGTGCTCTTGACGGGGAGGCCCGACTCGACGGAGGAGAATTTGATGAGCTCGTCGACGAGCGCGAAGAGTTCTTTGGCCTGGTCTGGCGTGATGTGAGTCTTATCGGAGGACGCAGCCTGGCTTGAGGCCTGGGCCGCGGTGGAACCGGGGGCCTGGGCCTGGGGTTTGCTGGGTTGCTGGGCGAAGGCAGCGAACGGCAGCAGGAGGAGGGTGGCGGCAAAAATCGCGGCCAGGCGGGGGGTTCCCAAAAATGTGTTGCCATTCCCAATGTGTTGATTCTTGATCGACTCTTCTTGCATCAATTCTCCGAATGCACCGGACAATCCGACCGGAGCGGGTGTATCTTTTTCAAGGCTATAATCAAGGAGCGGTCCGGCGGGCAGAACAGGCAAGAAAAACCTCGCTGGGGATCGCGGAAAAAGTTCCCCCTATGACGCACATGGATGCAGTGCATGCCACCCCAGCCTCGGCGCTGGCGGTGTTTCTCGATTCTGCGGCTTCAACCCACAAGCTTTCAACGTACCGGGGAGTGTTGACTCCTGAAGGGTTTGACGCGCCCGAAAGTGAAATAGCTGCGCTGGCGACCGGCGCCGCAGTTCACGACCTGGGCTGGCAACGGCGGATAGCGGTGCGTGGCGACGACCGTCTTCGCTGGCTGAGCGGCATGGTGACCAACATGGTCAACGACCTGCCTTCCAATTGCGGGGCGTGGAATCTGGTGCTGAACGCGCAGGGGCGAATTCAGGGCGATCTGGTGGTGTGGCGCGAGGAAGACCGGCTTGAGCTGGAGATTGCAGCCGACCAGTACGAGCGCCTGATCGAGCACCTGCAGCGGTTCATCATCATGGACGATGTGGAACTTGCGCCGCTGAATGGCGAGGCGGCGGGCGAGGCTGGGCCCGAAGCGGTGCTGGGGCTGACCGGACCGCAGGCCGACGACGTGCTGAGACGGTTGAGCCTGCCGACCCTGAGCGAGCCGCTGACCAGCACGCGGGTGGAATCGAACGGTGTGGATGTGCGGCTGGTGCGCGGATACGGCGCGCTGGTGCCGCACTATGAGATTTGGATTCCGGGATCGATGCTGTGGAAGATGTGGAGTTTTCTGCCGACCGCGGGGGCAATGCCGGTGGGGTGGATGGCCGTCGAGGCGTTTCGCGTCGCTGAGGGCATTCCGCTGTACGGGGTCGACATGGTGGAGCGGGATCTGCCGCAGGAGACGAGTCAGACGCGGGCTCTGCACTTCAGCAAGGGCTGCTATCTTGGGCAGGAGATTGTGGAACGGATCCGCTCGCGGGGGAACGTGCACCGGCACCTGCGACAATTAGAGATTGAAGGGCCGATTCCGGCATTAGGAACTGAATTGGTGCTGGACGGTGCTCCGGCGGGACTGATCACGAGCGTGGCAGGGCTTCCGCTCGCAAAAGGCAAGCGAGTATTTGCATTGGGAATGATGCGGGGGGAAGCCGAGGTGCGGAATCTGCCCATGCAGTATGAGGCCGGATCGAGCGCGGGGACTGCGAGGCTTCTGGATGGTCCGCCGAAGCTGGGCTGATTGAACGTTTGGTTTATGGGCCGAGGTTGGGATGGACGGCCGAATAACGAGAGGAATTGAAGACGGAATGAGCGATACGCCCAAATTTGAAGTGATCGATCGCCGCAAGTTCAAGGCGGAACATGAAGGGGACGGCGAGCAGCAGGCGGCAACCGCGCCGGAGACGGCGGCCACGCCGGAGGTGGCAAGGCCGGAGGCTTCGAGCGGGGGACCGCGACTGGTGGTGAACGAGGCCGCGGCGGATCGGGCGGGCCAGGAGTTGGGCGCGGCTGAATCGGAACAGGAGATGGGTGAGCCTCCTCCAGCGCCAACGGAGGCGGAGAGCCAGGAGCAGAAGACAGCGTACGACGGCGCTTCGCAGCGGCTGGAGGATTTGATTCGCGCGCAGAACCCAGCGATGGGAGCGCAGCCGCCGGTTACGTTTGAAAGCCTGATCCAGCAGTTTTATCTTTCGGCGATGATCCAGATGGGCGCGGGAACCGAACAGGGACAACGACCGCGCGTGGATATTCTGGGGGCGCGTACGACCATCGATCTGCTGGGAGTGCTGGCGGAGAAGACCAAGGGAAACCTGAACGAGACAGAGGACAAGATGTTGCAGTCAGTGCTCTTCGAATGCCGCATGGCGTTTATGGAGCTGACCAGCATGATCACGCTGCAGGGGATGCAACCGCCGGCTCCGCCGCCGCCGGGGAAGCGGTAAGAGACCCGAATAAGCATCAATCTGAAAAATCAGACGCTTGGCTCAGTAGGCGCTGATCGCCGATATCCTGCCAAGCGAAGGATAGCCTGTGAATCACAGCCGCCCGCCAGGCA
>Ga0182018_10003387_pt1 | contig 14404 bp, 9 predicted proteins | sample 812P2MmetaG_FD_120490 | JGI IMG/M metagenome (GOLD analysis project Ga0182018, IMG submission 120490) | Permafrost microbial communities from Stordalen Mire, Sweden - 812P2M metaG | ecosystem: Environmental > Terrestrial > Soil > Wetlands > Permafrost | place: Sweden: Stordalen | collected...
AACACTTTATGGTCAACCCTCTTTGGTGCATTCATCGGCGCGGAAATTCCGAAGCCGAGCAACACGCGGATTGATTTGCGAGTTGGTGTGGCCATTGCAGCTTCAGGACCAAGCGAACCCAATCCCAATGCTCGAAGCTTAGGGGCAATCAGTAGAATCAGACGGTCATATCTTGAGGAAAGATGACAAGCGTGGGGAAGCGTTGCTGAGAAGAATGCAGAGACCGAAAGCCTTGTGAATGTCGCCTTTAGAAAAACTGGCGTGGAGATCGAGCACCCGGGCGCGCCTCCGTTTATTCGGGGAACAGTACTAATGTTCACTCCCTGATGCGATACTCCGCACGTCTCCAAGCTGGGGAAGGGGCGGCCGTACTGCTCGAGCAAGCCGGCCAATTGCACCATAGAACCGCCGCCCGCAGGACGGCTTCCAGCCGATGAAAAGGAGCATGGGGGGATGTGGTCACCGGCCAGGATTCCGCGGTTTTGTGCGCTTCAAAAGAAGAAAAGTACTTTCCATTCAGGTTACTGAAGACTTTATACTTAATTACCAAGAAAGCTTTGACACGCACCATCGAAGCCGATAAACTCTGGAGACCTTCCATGGCGATCACAGGGATGCAAACTGGGCTCATAGGCTCTCCCTGACGGGGTTGGTCGCTGTGCGATAGGCGTTGCCAGATGATTTGCGTAGTTCGCGGGGCGAGCTTGCGTTCAGCTGCAGAACGGTACTTTCGCACCAATAACCTAGCACTAAACGGGCATGGCTTCTCGGTTATTGAACCGAGATCATGATGTTCAGTCTCCAGCTTCTCGATTGAAACGGCCTGGCAGCAAGCCGGGAAAGAGTTCACTCACCCATGATCAAGATCGGACTGTATTCGGAAGACCGCACGCTTTACCCTCTTCTATCTTCTGCCCTTGGTAAAGAATTCCAACTCCTTTTGGAGTCGGAACAGGAAGGGATGAGCAGCCTGGTTTCGAGCCGTGCCTGCGACGTAATGATCCTTGATTTAGATTCGAAGCATGATTTGCTGCAGGAACGCGTTGGGTTTGCGCGGCAATTGATTGCATCTACTGTTCCCGCGGTGGTGATGGCTGACGATGGTCTTCGGTCGACGGCGTTTGAACTGGTCCGTTCAGGTGCATTCGGCTACTGTCGCAGACCGCCATCGATTCGCGATCTGAAGACGATGCTCAGCAGGGCGTACGAGAACTCGTCACTGAAGCGGCAACTTCAGACCGTGCAGGAAAGGCTAGAAGATCCCGGCAAGTGCGATCTGCTGATTGGATCGAGCCCTCAGATGCAGAATGTTTATCAACTGGTCCGGAGGGTGACCAATCTGAATGCCGCCGTGCTAATCACCGGCGAAAGCGGAACTGGCAAGGAACTTATCTCCCGGGCAATCCACAATCTAGGTTCCCGCGCCGACCGGCCGTTTGTGGCTGTTTCCTGCGGTGCTATTCCCGAAACGCTGATTGAAGCCGAGTTATTTGGCCACGAAAAGGGCGCCTTCACGGGGACCGTGGGAACGCGAGAAGGCTACTTTGAGCAGGCGGAAGACGGCACGCTGTTTCTTGATGAAATCGGGGATCTGAGCTTGTTCACGCAAGTAAAGCTTCTGCGTGTTTTGCAGCAGATGGAATTCAGCCGACTGGGCAGCAACAAGCTCATTCCTCTTCGGGCGCGGTTGATTTTCGCCACTCACAGAGACCTGGGCAAATTGGTGGCCGAAGGAAAGTTCCGTCAAGATCTCTTCTACCGCATTAATGTGATTCGGATCGACTCACCACCACTGCAGGAGCACCCCGAAGACATTCCCCGGATTGCGAAGCATTTCCTGCAGCATTATGCGCAGGTGTTTCAAAAGCCGATGGAGAGCATTGAACCGAGCGCATTGGAGCAACTTCAGGGTTATTCATGGCCTGGCAATGTGCGCGAGTTGGAAAACGTGATTCAGCGGGCCATCATCCTGGCTACTGGCAAGACGGTGCGCCTGGAAGATCTGTCACTGAACATGCACGATGACGATCGCTCAGAGATCGATGGCGTTGTCGACATAGGCGATTACCATCCCGCGGGTTCTTTTGAGCGCCAGCTTCGCGATTACAAAGTTAAACTGGCAATCTCGGCCGTTCGTGAGAATAATGGGAACAAGACACTGGCGGCCCGCAGCCTGTGTATTTCACGTGCATATTTGCATCGCTTGATCAGGCTTGCTGAACCCGACCCACTTTTCGAACAGGATCTTGGGGAGTCAGAAACTGCCTGAGGATCGCGTCCATGATTACCGGGAACTAGGCCAATCAGTGTTCATTCGAATTCTACGAAGGGTCTTCTCGTTCCCTGCAATGCTGGCTAGCCTTCTGGTGCTGCTCGCGATGTTGACGGTGCGTTCGCGATTCGACGATCCGGACCTCTGGTGGCATCTCAAGACGGGCCAAATCATCTGGACGACTCATGCGATCCCACTGACGGACCTGTTTTCCTACACGACCAACCATCAATCCTTGATCCCGCAGGAGTGGCTTGCGCAGGTAGCCATTTACGCCGCCTATTCATTTGGCGGCTATTCCGGCCTCATGCTCTGGCTTTGCGTGTTCTCCTCATTGCTTGTTGTTGCCGGCTATTGTCTGTGCTGGCTCTACTCAGGTAATGCGAAGGTCGCGTTTGCGGGCGCATTAGCGATCTGGCTCTTTGCCACCATCGGCTTTGCCATTCGGCCGCAGATGATTGCCTATGTCCTGCTGATTGCTGAACTCATTGTGATCCACCTGGGCCGCACCCGCAACGCCCGTTGGTTCTTCTGGTTGCCGGTTCTATTTGCAATCTGGATCAACTGCCATGGGTCGTTCATCCTGGGGATCATCGTGGCTGCAGTCCTGCTTGCGAGCTCAATCTTAAACTTTCAGATGGGATCTCTGCTCACGCGACGTTGGGACCCGAATTCCCGGAAGATGCTGGCGTGGGCGCTCGCTCTCTCCGTGGCTGCATTGTTTCTGAATCCGATCGGCATCAAGCAGATCTTTTACCCATTCGACACGATGCTGAATATGCATGTCCTGCTCGGCAACGTCGAGGAATGGGCGCCGCTCGAACTCACGGATGCGCGCGGAATAGGGCTGATGTGCATTGTACTCGTCAGTTTTCTCTTGGTCATCGTACGTCGTTCTGAACTTTTCTTTGACGAGCTACTGCTTATGGCGATCGGCACATGGCTGGCAGTGAGCCATGAGCGTATGCTGGTTGTTTTTGGCATTCTTGTTGCGCCTGTTCTGTCCCGTCAGCTCTCAACCTTGTGGGAAGGCTACGACAGCGAGAAGGATCGCATTTGGCCAAACGCATTGCTTATTGGGATGTCGCTCATGGTCGTCGTTCTCGCTTTCCCGAATGGCCAGAACCTTGAAGAACAAGTTGCAACTGAAAGTCCCGTAAGAGCAGTGGATTTCATCAAGGCCAATCATCTTTCAGGCCCCATGCTGAATGACTACCAATCTGGTGGCTACCTTATATGGGCCACGCCAGAATACCCGGTCATGATGGATGGCAGAACCGACGTCTATGAATGGTCGGGTTTCCTTAGCGAATTTGGTAACTGGGCCACACTGCAGAGCGACCCAACGGTACTTCTTCGGAAGTACAAGGTCAGTTTTTGCCTGTTGACCCCAAATTCGCCCATGGCGCACGTCTTGCCGCTCATGCCTGAATGGAAGACAGCCTATAAGGATGATAATGCTGTAATATTCGTGCGGACTCAGCCTGAAACTGCGCAAAGCAGGTAGGGATGAGGGGTCGCATCTGCCCTGACATCCGGGCTCCCGATATTCGGTCGATCATCCAACTTTCTAGGTGTGGTTGTTATAGGCGGGCGGGCCGGCAATGACCAAACCACTCTTTTGGCGACCGTGGATGTACCAGCAGCACCAGTTCGTTTCATGAATCTGGGTTTCTGGCGGCGCCACCAGGTCAATATAGACGACCTTGCCATAAATGAAGACCTTCTCTTCCCAGCGTTCAATTCGGCGAAATACTTCGTCGTTTTCGCAGACGCCCCTGAGTTCATCCCGGCGGAAGGGCATGATGGGCGTGGATTCACCTGGAAGCAAAATGATGGGAACGAGCGGCGATGCTTTCTTTAGATTCAGATACTGAGGATCGCTGGGCAACTGCGTTTCATCAACTGCAATCTTGAATTGCTCAGAAGTTGCAGTGATCTTGCCGGGAGTGCGGCCGCGGTTGGTGGCCATGATGTTAAAGCTGTTTTCAATATTGACGGATGGCTCGACTGTTATCAGGAGCCACGGCCTTTGTGAATCAATGATGGATTGTCCAATCAGCAGTGCAGCCGATGCCGAGGATTCTGCGGACTTGGTAAGGCGGCCGATCTTTCTGAGGGAAGATACAGCCATTGCTATTCCTACATAGCCCACAATGGCAAGAATCAGGTAGGCAGCCCACAAGACTTGATCGTGCCAGGGCCACACTGGAGGAGCCGGGGCGGGAAGGGTGACGATGACGCGCGGCTGCTGTTCGTCGCAAGGGCCGCCATCGCAATCGGGCTTTGCGGTCTGGCTGGCTGAGTTTTGAGTCGCGGCGTTGGAACGGGTAGTGCGCGGCGCGGGCCGACTCTCAGCGGAAGGACTGGTCGCTTGCCCGGACGCTGGCACGTACGCAAGGGTCATGATCAGCAGCAACGAGCAAACCGCCAAACGCCGAAACTCCATGGCGCAAATGTACCACAAGGGGTCCCGGGGCTGCGCATGAGAGGGAGTGCTTACACAAAGGACCGCGGGTGAGCGAATAGGGGGCAACTCACGTTGGCCCATCATAAGTGCAGCGCATTGGCAGGCTCCCGAGTGATGACCCCCGAGTCAGAAATTGTAGAGCCCCGATAACTGCCGCGCAAGCGGGCGAACTCTTCGGCTGTTGATAGTTTCTTAATTGACATAGGCCACAATTCGCTGAAAAAGACAAAGGTGAGGCGATCGACCGCCGATCCTTGGACGAGATTGCAATTCGAGACTGTTCGGTGATTGCACTTCTCGCGGAGAGTGCCATAGAACGGCGCACCATCACGACAAGACATCAGCAATGGCGTTGATGCAAGCGGCTAGTACTACAGTTGTAGATAGAAGATCGGCAGGGGCGACCCTCGTTTCCGATAGTGACAGCGGAGTGCGCGGAATTGATGTTGTCTTCGCCATTGGGACCAGTGCAGCAGGTGTTCAACGCCATGCCAGCCGCGGCAGAGAAGGTACATGAGCAGGTGGCGCAGTGCGGGTACGCTAAGCGGCGCCTGCCCGCCTGGAGTTTTTTTCTCCCCGTGCGCGCAGGATGGCGAGCACCGCGTGGGCCAGCATCGCAAGTGTGATGTGCCTGTACCAGCCTTGCCAGTGGCGGACTTCGTAGTGGTCAAGCCCGCACTCGCCCTTGGCGGCCTGGAAGGCTTGCTCGATCTGCCAGCGTTGTCCAGCCACGCGCACAAGAGCTTCCAATGTGGTCTTGCATGTGGGCGCATAGAACCAATAGTAGGCATGCTCAGGCTGCTCTTCGATGCTGCGCCGCACCAGCAGCCCGTGGCTCCAGCCACCCTCTTCCCAACCCCGGATCAGAGTCCAGTCGTAGAGCCGCTCGCCTTTGCTGCCCGAGCTCGCGGAAATGCGTTCCCATGCCAGATTCAGTAAGTTCTGCGCAATGGCATCCACGCGTCGTTGCTGGTGATCGGGCCAGCGCATGCGCTGATCGGAGGCGATGGCCAATACATAACCCAACTGCCGCTCTTCGAGCCACTGGCGCAGCTTACTGTTGTTCCCATAGACCTCATCGGCAGCCACCCAGTTACAGGGTGCGCCAGCTTCCAGCGCACGCTCGATCATGCGTCGCGCCAACTCTGGCTTGGTGGCAAACCCCGTCTCTTCCGGCACTGCTGCGGCGCGGCGACGCTCAGCATCGGCGGCCCATTCTTCTGGCAGATACAACTCACGATCCACCAACGCCGCGCCCTTGTTACTGGCGTAGCAGAGAAACACGCCAACCTGGCTGTTCTCGATGCGCCCCGCCGTGCCAGTGTACTGGCGCTTGACCCCAACCGAATGCAGACCCTTCTTCAAGAAGCCCGTCTCGTCGGCGATCAGCACAGCATCTGGACTGCTCAACTCTTCCAGCACGTAATCGCGAAGCTGATTCCGTGCTGCATCTGCATCCCAACGCGCTCGGTCCAAAAGATGCTGTACGCGATAAGGAGCCGCTTCGCCCATCCACTCGGCCAACTGCCAGCCGTTCTTCCGCTCACAATGGCTCAACAAACCCTGAAGATAGGCGAGACTGCGCTCACGTGCTTCCGAGCGCGCAAACAGCCCAGCTATGCGGTCGTGCGACCGCAACAACTCACGCTTCCAACCCGATATTCGCTTCTCCATAGCTCTCACCGGAGAGTCATATCACAGAGCAAGTTTAGATTATCATTAACTACAACTGTAGTACTAGATGATCGAGTGCGTTGCGTGATCATGTTGGTCCCATTCTGAACAATTCTCAATTCAAGTTGCCAGGGAACCTGCCGACAGATAGACAGGCGAGTAACCCATTTGTGTCACGGTGAATAGCACTTTTTAGTAATCACCGATGGCGGCAGACGTGGTTACTCTAGGGTCTCAGAATCGGATTTTTAGTAACCGATTGCAGCCAAGCTCTTAACCCTGCCCGGAGGGGCTCATGAAACGCCTGTTTTCTTTTGTCAATCCTTTTCGCCAACATCCTGTAATGGCGACGAAATGGTACGTGAACGCGAAAAGCAGCACACGCGACTCGATCGAACATACAAGCGATCCACGCAACGGGGAGTCCGTGACGGGTATTTGGAGTGCTTTGGAAATTCACAATTGCTCATCTGACACAAATGAAGCCCGCGTTCTCGATCACATTGGAGTTAACCCAGTGATCAATCTCGTGGGAGTGTCTGGGGGCAAAGTATGGCATTCGATGTAACCGAGTATTCAAGGGCGCTACGCCTTCGCTTCAATCGCAGATCTCTCTCAAGGGCGATTGTCCTTAACCTTTCCTGCCTCGTCTTTCTGTTCGAGACCTTTGCGTCAGCGCAGGTAGCCGTAACCGCGAATGTGCCCACATACAATTTCCAAGTATTGGCAGGCTCAACAAGGCAGATCAATGTCAACATCACGGGCGGCACGCTCAACACGATCAACTGGTCAGTCCTATCTTCTACTGGTGGTGCGTCGGCAACCTTCACTGATACAACCCATAACCAAGCCGCATCTATTTCTGGAGCATTGCCTACCATTCAAGTAAACATTGGTGCGGTACAAGGAAATTGCTCCATCTCTGGGTCTACAGGATCATATTCAGTCTCCTCAACTGCGACTGTAACAGTGCAAGCACAGTCAACTGATAGCTTGACTGCTACATCGACCTTTCTGTTTAACGTCTGTTCAAACTCTTCTGCTACTCTACCAAATGGACAGAACTCAGTAATTGTAGCTCCAGCATACCAACAAGCATTCCAAAGTCAACCTATGAGTCTACAATCTTGGGTTGTTGGCTGTGTAGATGAGACAGGTACTTGGTCAATTACCTCGCAGCCCGCAGGAGCATCAGTAACTCTTCCAGATATGACCAATCGAGATGCCTTATTCCCAGGTAGTACCGTTATTGGCCGCTACTCCTTCAAGTACACTTCTAATTGTAATGGTGGTTCAAATACTGCTATTATCTATGTCTCACCCAACGCTATGCCTAGTTGGGCAGCGTCTGGAAATACTGAAGGAACCGAGCCACGCGAATGCTACGCAGACCCTGCGTTAACTGGCCCTGTTATTCAAATTGGAGCAGGTAAGGCTTACACCACTATCTCCAGTGTTCCTCCTATAACAGCGGTGGTACCCGGAACGCTGTACCAATTGTTTAATACAGACACGACCGGATCAAACCCTTCTACCTTCTATGAATACTTCCAGATTCAGCAATCTGGAACACCAACACAACCAATTTGGTATTGTGGTGTAGCTGACAAGAATGGTAACCTTCCAATCATGGATGGCAACAATGCTACAGCCCAGTCTGATTTATCGACAGGAGCGGCTGCGGGGTACGGAATCTTTACCTTGTGGATGGCACAGCCTCACTACGGGTACTGGCAAGATGCGGTTACGCCAACTCAGAACGCTGGAAACTCCGTTATGGCTCCTGCCTACGTAGGCATCACGGGAATTCACGTTCGTAATGCTAGTCCTAGCTACAACTACGTTCCCCCTGGCGGCGGTGCTCCAGTAGCTTGGGTAGCAGGCGCATCAGGAATCAATCTACGTTCTGGAATCTATGTTGACTTTGACGGCAATGACATAGACAACAACTCGAATGGTACGTTCTTAGCAGAGAACTCTGACAACAGTGGGTGGGTAGTCAATACCTACGCAATTACAATTCGCGGTAATCACATCCATAATTCAGGTATTGCAGGAAGTGCAACCTATCACCAACTTTATGTCCAGTGCTTCTACTGTCTCCTTGAAGGGAACCGCATCGACAACTACAATCCTCAAGCATCTGGTTCGATGCTAAAGTGGAGAGGCGTCGAAGGACTTATTCGCTATAACTACATTGGCGATGGTGCGCAACGTGTTGTCGATCTGGTGGAAGTTCAGGATGCAGGGTGTTATGTCTCTTTTGAACTGTATCTCTCAACCGCGTGCGGTCTTTACTCATCTGGTGACTCTCTGGGGGCGAATCTAACGTGGTACCAAGAGTCGCTACAAAAAGATTTCGTATACGGCAACATGCTCTATGGTGCCTCAGCGCTCAATCAGATACATTACGCAATGGATAATCTCGGCAACATGACCGACCGCAACGGAATTCTTTATTTCTGGAATAACACTCTTGACTCGGCAGCAATCGTTTTCTCCATCGGGGAAAACAATGATGGACTGAACTCCTATCTTCGTCCCAGGGTGAATGCTCAGAACAATATACTCTGGGCTGCTAGAACTTCTGGCATGAATTCGACTATGCAGATGGCAGACTTTCAGACAGCTATTATCACGGCACAGACTAACCTATTAACCACTTTACCGTTGGGTTACTCATACACAGCCAACCCAATTCCAATTGTTGGAACAGTAAGTTATTCGAGCGGTACTGCATATGGTTGGCCTATCGGATGCGATCTTACGTGCTTATGGCCTAATTCTGCCCCAATGAACACGCATACCTATGGGTTGACAGACGCCAACTTCTTGAACACAGCCACGCAACCTTATAATTCAACAACAATGGTTCCTATCACAGCATCGGCAGCGATTGGTGCAAGCTCTGCGGTGACAGGTCTTCCAGCGCAGCTTCCCGTCCGGTATGAATTTAACGCAGTTAACAGCCAACTCTACGCAAGAACGAGAACTGGTGCTGGTGGGGATGTGGGGGCACAGGATGGTAGCGGTTCTCCACCCCCACCACCTATCGTCGCAGCTACACCTACCTTTAGCCCGCCTTCTGGTACATACAGTTCGGCCCAGTCGGTGACCATTAGCACGACGACACCTTCTGCCACGATCTACTACACCACCGATGGATCGACCCCAACGACCGGTTCGGCCGTGTATTCGGGGCCGATCACTGTTTCAGCTACAGAGACAGTAGAGGCCATCGCAGTCGCCAGCGGAGACTCAAACAGCTCGACGGGCTCGGCGGTTTACACCATCGGCCAGACCCAAGCGGCTACGCCAGCCTTCAGCCCCGGGACAGGATCTTACAGCTCGGCACAGACGGTGACGATCAGTTCGGCGACACCTTCAGCGACGATCTATTACACGACAAACGGGTCTACACCCACCACAAGCTCAGCTGTGTATTCGGGGCCGATCGCGGTCTCTGCAACAGAGACGGTCGAAGCAATCGCAACAGCTAGTGGCTTCTCGACCAGTTCGACGGGCTCCGCTGCTTACACCATTTACACCATCTCAGGCGGCGGTGTTGTATGTCCAACAGGCTCAACATCCTCATCTTCATGGTCGCAACTATCGCTGCCTGCAGCCATGACGACTGGCTCTGCAACCATTAGCAGCTTGTTTGCCTCGAAGAACTGCTATCTGTACGTTTCGATGTACAGCAATGGCACATGGGAAGCCAAGGTATCCGACCTTCGAGATCACCCAACGTCCACAAGCAACTGGACGGAGATTGATTCAGGCTTTCCTGCAGCCACACTTAATTCGGGGACTGCAAATGTTGACAGCTGGGTGGAAGATTCGGCGGGTAATATCTATGCTGGAATTGGCGAAGTCGGTTTAGGGCTATCGTGTCCAACCTGTGTCGTTGGAAAATGGAATGGGTCAACCTGGACATTCTCAACCAACCCATCCGGCATTAAAACAGAACCTCGTAGTCTTCAGGTGGACGCCAGTAACAACGTCTATCTGAGCGACCTCGATGCTGATTTCTGGGAGTCCACTAACGGCGGGTCTACCTTCACTTCGCTGGTCACTGACGCTTACACTGCCTTCGGCCAAACCAGCGGCCTTGACTACGCTATGACGCTTTACAACGGACAGATGTACTGGGGTGGTGAGGGAGCGTACATGCAGTCCCCCGCGAATATGTCCAGCGGCACCGTCATGTGGGCAAGCACCGCATCCGGGTATGGCGGAAACGCGCAGGTCATCGTCGGTGACGGAACCGCAAGTACATCCCCGACCTATCTACTCGCAGCGAGTCGAATCCTTTCAAGTGGCCCTTATTCCATGTCGCGGTATGTGGTGTCCACAAACACATGGACTGACCTCGGTTCGGCTAGTGGCATCCCTACGAACACCAAAATCAGCAACAAGGCGCTGTTCGGCGGCATCGCGCACGAGTATCTTGGAGGATGGACCACTAATATCTACCGATCTACTGATGACGGGCAGACTTGGTCTGTATTCTCCACCGGCTTGCCGTCAGGTGAACAGGCCAGCGACAAGCAGATAGCGATCAGCCCTTGGGATGACAGCTTCTACACGGCTACTGATCCCACCCCATCCGGGCAACATGAACTTTGGGTCTACCCAAAGTCATCAACAACCTCGCAAGCAGCCACGCCAATCTTTACCCCAGTCTCTGGAACCTACAACTCGGCACAGACTGTGACGATCAGCACCACGACACCTTCGGCGACGATCTACTACACCACCAACGGCTCAACACCGACAACTGGCTCAGCAGTGTATTCCGGGCCGATCACTGTTTCCGCCACGGAAACGGTTGAAGCAATCGCTGTGGCCAGCGGCTATTCGAACAGCTCGACCGGTTCGGCGGCGTACACCATTGGCCTGACGCCAGCGGCTACGCCGACCTTCAGCCCCGCGGCAGGATCATACAGCTCGGCACAGACGGTGACGATCAGTTCGGCGACACCTTCAGCGACGATCTATTACACGACAAACGGGTCTACGCCCACCACAAGCTCAGCTGTATATTCGGGGCCGATCAATGTCTCTGCGACGGAGACGGTCGAGGCAATCGCAACAGCTAGTGGCTTCTCGACCAGTTCGACAGGCTCCGCTGCTTACACCATCAACAGTCCCCAAGCGGCTACACCGACCTTCAGCCCTGTCGCCGGAACCTACAAGTTGGCGCAAACGGTCACGGTCAGTACGACGACACCCTCTGCGACGATCTACTACACCACCAACGGGTCGACGCCGACGACAAGCTCAGCCGTGTACTCAGGACCAATCACGGTTGCCGCCACGCAAACGATTCAGGTAATCGCTACAGCCAGCGGCTACTCGAACAGCTCGGTTGGCTCAGCTGCCTACACCATCAACCTGGCGCACGCGGCGACGCCAACCTTTAGCCCATCTGCTGGGACCTACAACTCGGCACAGACTGTGACGATCAGCACCACGACACCTTCGGCGACGATCTACTACACCACAAATGGGTCAACCCCGACGACAAGTTCGACTGTGTATTCCGGACCAATCACGGTCTCCGCATCAGAGACGGTGCAAGCGATCTCGTTGGCTGCTGGCTATACGACCAGTGATCCGGGCACCTCGACATACACAATTAGTACAGTCGCGGTTACGCCAACGTTCAGCCCAGCGGCCGGAACGTATACCGCGGCACAAACTGTGACGATCAGCACCACGACGCCTTCGGCGACGATCTACTACACAACCAACGGATCTACGCCCACGACCAGTTCTGCCGTGTATTCGGGACCAATCACGGTCTCTGCCACAGAGACTGTGGAAGCCATCGCCGCAGAGAGCGGATATACGACCAGCGCGGTGAGTTCGGCGGCCTACACCATCAACCTGACGCAAACTGCGACGCCGAACTTTAGCCCTGCGCCTGGCACATATAGCTCGACGCAGACAGTGGCAATCGCTTCAGTGACACCATCGGCGGCGATTTATTACACGACGGACGGTTCAACGCCTACAACAAGCTCCACAGTATATTCAGGCCCAATCACGGTCTCCGCCACGGAAACAGTGCAAGCCATCGCGACGGCTACAGGCTTGAAGACCAGCGCAACGGGAATTGCGGCTTACACCATAGCTCCATCAGCCGCGGTTCCGACATTCAGCCCCGCGGCTGGTACTTACAGCTCGGCGCAGACGGTGACGATCAGCACGACGACGCCTTCAGCGACGATCTACTACACCACCAATGGATCTACCCCAACGACGAGTTCTGCAGTGTATTCGGGTCCTTTCACAGTGTCTTCCACTGAGACGCTGAAGGCCATCGCCGTAGCTTCTGGCCATTTGAATAGCACTGCAGGTACGGCGGTCTACTCCATCAACTATCCGCCGGCTTCTGCGCCGACCTTTAGCCCAGGAGCAGGCACGTACAGCACGGTTCAGACGGTGGCCATCAGCTCAGCTACGCCAGCAGCAATAATCTACTACACGACGAATGGATCTACACCGACGACCAGTTCGCCAGCGTATTCGGTTCCGATCACAGTCTCAGCTACCGAGACGGTGAAGGCTATCTCTATCGCTACCGGGTACACGCTCAGTGCGGCGGTCTCTGCGGCGTACACCATAAACTTTCCGCCGGCGGCTACGCCAACGTTTAGCCCAGGGACAGGCACGTACAATGCGGCCCAGACGGTAACCATCAGTTCTGCGACGCCAGGAATGACGATTTATTACACGACGAACGGTTCTGCCCCCACGACCGGTTCGGCGGTGTATTCCGGCCCAATCACTGTTTCTGCTACAGAGACCGTGGAGGCCATCGCCGTGGCTCAAGGCCGCTCTAGTAGTGCGGCAGCTTCAGCGGCCTTCACAATCAACATTACGCCGGCGGCTCCGCCGACCTTCAATCCCGGGGCCGGCACCTATGACTCGGCGCAGGTAGTGACGATCAGCACGACGACGCCAGGAGCAGCAATCTACTACACGACCGATGGATCGACGCCCACGATGAATTCGGCGCTGTATTCAAGTCCGATCACCGTCTCTTCCACAGAGACCCTGGAAGCAATCTCTGTCGCCCCGACCACTCCTATTGGCCAGGTCAACTCCTCCGTCACTTCTTATACGCAAAGTGCGGTGGGAATGGCTGCCTATGTCCTGAATCTGCCGCTGCCGAATTTCTCAGTGGCGGTGTCTCCAGGGCTGCTCGACGTGGTTGCCGGGCAAAGCAGCACGACAACGGTCATGGTTACGCCGCTGAACTCATTCTCCTCACCGGTCACGTTCAGTTGCTCGGGACTGCCTGCAGGAGCGTCGTGCAGTTTCTCCCCGGGAACCGTGACGCCCTCACACTCGGGCGCTGCGGCTTCGACAACCCTAACGGTAACCACTTCGACAACAACGGCCTTGGTTCGCCACGGCTCGAGTCCATTGTTCCCGGGTTCGGCGCTTGCTCTTGCGGTCTGCTGTTTTGGCTTGAGAAAGCGGCGTGGGTTCCAATTGATGCTGTTTGCTCTGGTAGCGCTTGGAATGAGCCTCTGCACCGGTTGCAGTCTCGGAGTATGGTCAAACACTCAACCCACGCCGCAGGCACAATCGTCAACGGTCACGGTGGTTGCAACGAGCGGCGCTCTTCAGCCGAGCACAACCTTCACGCTCACGGTACAGTAGTTCTCCAGGATTTGGCCGCTTGTTTGGACAAGCGGCCAAGAGCCAAAATCCATCGAACGGACAGGAGCGTCCCCTCTATGATCACTCCGATGACAATCGGGTGAGCGCACCATGGATTCGCGCCGCCGACGAGGCTTCACCGGGGTGTTTTCGTCCGCACGGCCCGCCCAATATTCAGATATTGGCGGCAATTGAAATCATTTGGGCGTTCTGTGCGTTTCCCCTCGATGCATCGAAGGGCTCGCCATTCCACATGCTGAGTGCCTTGTGCGACAAGCGTTAAACAAGCATTCGCCTAGCGTGTAGGGTCG
>Ga0182018_10003388_pt1 | contig 14400 bp, 6 predicted proteins | sample 812P2MmetaG_FD_120490 | JGI IMG/M metagenome (GOLD analysis project Ga0182018, IMG submission 120490) | Permafrost microbial communities from Stordalen Mire, Sweden - 812P2M metaG | ecosystem: Environmental > Terrestrial > Soil > Wetlands > Permafrost | place: Sweden: Stordalen | collected...
CCTGATCTGGTGCGAGGTCCGGTAGTTGATCCGCAGCGTAAACGAACGTCCCCGAACATCCACGCCGAGCGCCTTCCAGGAAAACGGCTGCTGGAAAATCCGCTGGCCCAAGTCGCCTGCGAAGAAGAGGCTATTCGCCCGCCCCGCCCCCAGCGCCGCAAGAAATCGCAATTGCGGGACACCCACATCCTGGGCCTCATCCACCACCGCGAACTCGAATGGCGGATTGAGGCCCTTCCCGATTTTCGCAGCCACCCGGGTGAACATGTCCGGCCAGGTAACCAGACCCCGTGATTCGAGCGCGGACCGAGCGCGTTCAAAAATCGACCACAGCACCACCCTCTGCGCTTCCTTCAATCGCGTCTTGCGTCCCAACCTCACCACGTCGCGATAGGATTCCCAGGATTCCAACCGCCATGCATCCACCACCTGTTCCCATTCCGTCAGCAGGAATTGTGCGGAGAACTTGTGTCCTTCCACCGCCGCGGCAGCTTCGCTAAGCAACTCTCGAGCCCTCTCACGGGATGCGATCTGCGCACGGCCGAAGCTCAATTCATACAACCGCCGCCCGATGGCGTCCATCGAATGCACCTCAAGCCGCTCCCCCAGCCGAGGTTCGTTGCTGATGAGCGCCCGCAGTTTCGCTCTCAGCGCGTTCGCCAGCGTATCGGAAAAGGTGGCGAGCAGCACCCTGGCGTCCGGATTGGCCCGCGCCAGGAAAACGGCGCGATGCAGGGCAACGATGGTTTTGCCCGTACCGGCCGATCCCGCTACCCGCGCCGGTCCGCTGTAATCGCGCTCAACCAACGTGCGCTGCGCCGGATGGAGAAAGACCGTCCATTTGTCCCAAGGGTAATCGAGCGCACGCTCCAGTTCTTCCACGTTGGCCATGGCGCGGAAGCGGCGCTGAGCGTCGGGGTGCGCGAACGGATCGGATCCCGCCGCCACCGCCTTGGCGGCCTGCGGAATGACGCCGGTGGCGAGATCGAGCAACGCCTCGGCAGCCTCGCTGGGAAGGTGATCGGCCAGTTCCAGCAAGGTGTCCTCATTCGCGTTGCGCACGTCCGCCAGCCACTCGGCGGGAACGCCGTAACCCAGCAGCCGGTCCTCGGAGACGCCTGCGAACACGAGCGGCTTAGCGGGAGCCGCCTGCGCCACCTCGACGTATTTTGGAACCCTGATTTCCTGCACCGTCTCCCGGATTTCCACGAGCTGCGCCGCGCCCGTCTTGGGATGGGTTTCGAGTTTCCGCCGTTCGGCCCAATGATACGCGTCGTCATGGTGAGCAACGTAGCAAAGCAGCAGGCTGGCATCGGTTCTGTGTACGATCAGCCGCAGGTCGCTATTCACCCGAACCGACCAGAACCGGCGATCCTTGGCCTTATCGAGCTTGTGGAATTGCAGACTCGGCTGAGCCGGGTTCAACTGGAGGTCGAAGGCGGCTGTCTTTACGGCTTTCTGCTCATCGCCCTGAGTTTCGCCAGGCTGCCGGTGAAGGTGTCGGCGATGCGGAATTCCATTATGCCGAGCTTCCTGGACCAGTAACCAAAGACATAAGCTTCCCCATGAATTGATGGACATCTTCGTGAATTTCGTCGGTGACCATGCTGCCCGCTATCTGCTCCCGAATCAGTTGCACTGGGGGCGTGCCGGCTCGCAGTTGCTGAAAAAGCGAGTTGTCGTCCTCGAACAAAATGCGCTTGCCGTCCACCGCGCTAAACACGTTCGCCGTCACATTCCGCCACGTTCTTCCGGGCGGCAGAGTCAGATTCTGCCCCACAAAGAAGTCGTCGATCGCCTGCAAGACCGGCTGCACAAATAGCTCCCCCTCACCGAATTGCAGTGCCGCCCGCCTCCACGCATCCGGTACCAGCAAGTAGTTCTCGATATTCTTGCGCTTCCACTCGACCAACGCAGGGTTATCCGGCTCCGGATGATAGGTAGCCCTATCGTCGTAATCGAAGAGCATCAACCTGGAAACCTCCGGGATGATATGTCTCAGAGCCGCGAAGTGCTCGTCCGCCCTGGTCTTCATGCTCTGCTTTTCGCCGCCGCCCATCGATTTGAAACACACTTTGTCCATGGCGGCCTGAGCGCCGCAGGGCGCCGCCCAACCACGCAGGATGCGCTCATCGCTTTCCCCCTCGACGTATAGGATGTAGGGCGAGGCCATCAGGAGCGCGATCTCTTCGTTCGAAACTTCCGCCATGGCCCGCAGCACTTCGGGCGCCGACTGAACGCGCCTGGGCACCTGGTTCAGCAAAGAAACGATCTGGGCGGCATCCACGCCGCGCACAAATTCCTCAGCGTGTGTGGCGATCAGGAACTGAGTGCTCGTCTCCAAGCCCTTCCGCTTGAAGTAATCCAGAATCTCGCGCTGCAAGTTGACGTGCAGGTGCGCGTCCGGCTCATCCAGCAAGATTGTCGTTGGCCGATAGCCGTACAGAAAGGCCAGCAAGGTCAATGTTTGGTGGAAACCGCTGCCGCCGGCTATGATATCGAAATCCTTTGCGTTCTGGCGGTACTCCACGGTGATGTAGACATCCTTGGCCGAGTCGTATCCCGGCTCATGAATCTCGACCGAGAACCAGCGGCTAACGATGTCCGCGAGTTCTTTCCAATCCGGAGGAGTAGTGTGGTTCTTGGCGGCGCGCCCTGTTCCGCGGGAGTGGGGCGGGCAAACCCGCAACAGCAAATTGCGCAGCACACTGCCGGGCTGCCCCTTCCCCACCTGCTGGCGGATGGGCGCTTCATCCAGCCACTTCTCCGTGGGCTCCAGACCGGAAAATGGCGGCACATAGGCAATTTTCGGGAGGTCCCCGCTCTGCTCGCAGGCCCGGAACTTTTCCCAGCCGCCGCCCGGTATGGCATATATCGTTTGTGACGAGTGATAGCGTAATTCCACGCCAAACGAAGCCATCTCGCCGGTCGTCCGCCTCCATTCCACGTCGATGCCGATGAGAATGTATTCCTGCTTCTTGCTGCCGTTTACGAGGGGCCAATGGCGATCCGTGCGATCTTTCCACAGCAGGTTGAATTCCGGCACCGGCAGCGCCGTGAAGTTCGGCAGCACTACCTGAATGCCCTTGGACCCGCTGCGTTTCGATCGATGGAACTCGTCGACGCAGAACTGCCAGATGGCCAGCGCTTGCAGCACTGTGCTCTTGCCGCTGTTGTTGCGCCCAACCAGCAGGTCGAATTGGGTGAACTCGTAGACCTCTTCTCCAACACTTTTGAAATTGCGCAGTGTCAGCTTCGCGATCATGCCTGTCCACCATCTTCGCGCATCAGGTCACCCGGAAGACTTTCATGACTTCGTCGCCCAGATGATTGATCACCTTGACCGCGATCCGGCCAGACTCAGGCTTGTCAAAGGGCCGCGACGTGTCGCTGTGCAGCGTGGCCCAGGCTTCTTCGTTGATTTCGGCTTTGAGAGTGGTCTTCAGAGCCTTGTACGGTTCGTTCGCGCCCAGGAAATACGCATGCCGGACGAAAAAGCTCTCCTCGTTGTAGTCGGTGTCGATGAACCAGCAGGCGATACCATCCGCGCCGTCGCTGCGGACCTCGCCCGTGTTGGGGTGAAACACGTCCACACCGTTAACCTTGACCTGGATCTGCCCGTGCGGCGCAGTGAGGATGTCGATGTCCGGTTCGCCAAAGATGACAAACAGGTTGCCCTTGCCGGTGTTCTTCAGGTCGTCGGCCATGTGCAGGTCGGCGTTCATGCGCGCCTTCAGCACGGGGATGCGGCCCAGCTTGTCGAATTCCGCCGAGCGGGCACCATAGTTGAACGCGCAGGCGATCAGCACGTCGAAGCCGCCGTCACCCGCTTCGCGCGCCGCCTCCACCAGATCGGGACGGGACACGGTGCCGAATTCCGGGCCGATGAAAATGCCAGCGCGTTTCTCCACGCCGGATGCGCCCTCGACATAGCGTCCCTCGGCGCAGACCATGTATCCCGGCCACGCGGTGACGGAGGAGAACGCAATCTTGTCGTCCTTGTGCGCCTGCTGGACGCCTGCCGTTTTCAGGTTCTCCAGGATCATCCGGACGAAGCCCTGCTCGTCGTCGTTCTTTGATTTCGCAGCGCCGTCGATCAGATCGTCGTTTTCATCTACGGCCAGGACGCGGTGCGGGGACAGGCTCTCGACGGTGAACGGCCCGGCGACGCGGACTTTGTGTTTATCCTCGTAGGGCTTATCGTAGAGGTATTCGAAGTCGGCCTTGGCGGCGATGGAGGCGTCGATTTCTTTTTGACGCGCAATGCGCTGCTGCCAACACTCGGCATGCAGCTTCTTTGCTTTGTCCGGCCATTTGTCCCCGGCCTCGCGCGGGATTTCCCACTCTTCCCACTTCTGATTGAGCGCGGAGTTTAGTTGCGCGCGCAGCGGCTCGAGTGTCGTCTGGCATTTCTCCCAGATCACGTCTATCTCGGCGTTGTTGGCGATGGACTTGAGGGTAACGTGCGGTATACGCTCATAGACGAAGCCTTGACGGATGTCGCCGCGCGCCGGAGCCTCCCGGGGAACCGATTGAGTCACTGCGGCTTCTTTCATTCGCCCGTCCTTGCTGTCGGCTAGGATGTAATATGCGTAACGAGCACCCATAATGCGAGCACGGGCGAGTGCTAATGCGACGCGCGATGTGTCGATCGTAATCCAGCGACGTCCCCACTGCTCCGCAACATAGGCTGTAGTTCCCGAGCCACAAGTAGGGTCGATAACTAGATCACCGGGGTCCGTGGTCATGAGGACGCAGCGCTGGATCATTTTCACGGAGGTTTGGACGATGTACGTCTTATCTTCGGAGCGGCTTGAAAACTTCACGTCGACCCAGATGTTGTTGGCTGCCACGGCAGGAAAGTCGTCAACGAAGCGAATATAGCTCAAGCTTGATCCGCGTGCCTCAAGACGATCGGCAAATGCCAGCCTAGCCATGCCCTTCTCGTTAGTCTTCCAACGATTGGTGAGGCTCGGCCGAAACTCTCGCCCTTCGAGGGTTACGGGAAACCAGGATGCGGCACCCTCCCCCTTGTCGCGACCAAGGCTCTGACTAGTGAGGTTGTCCTGACGATAGACACGGGCGCCAGATGTGAGCGACTCAGCATTGAGCTTTTCTTCCCCGGTCATGATCCGCCGCTCAAGCGAAGGCAACTCGATGCGTGAATATTCGGCGAAGCCCGCTTGTCCTCGGCTCTTCGGTAGCCAAGCGTCGCGAAACTTCATCATCGATTTGTCCTTCGCGAACCAGAGAACATAATCGGTCACGGGGGAGAGGAAGTCCTGCGTTTGACTGCTGGTTTTTTCGATGGTGATGACGGCTGCGCAGTTGTCCTCCCCGAACACTTCATCCATCAGGGCGCGCACGCGGTGCACGTTCTCATCCCCGATCTGAACAAAGACTGATCCAGAATGAGCCAGCAAATCGCGCGCAACCGTGAGTCGGTCACGCAGGTAGGTGAGGTAGCTATGGACACCGTCGCGCCACGTGTCACGGAAGGCCTTGACTTGCTCCGGCTCGCGCGTGATGTCGTCAACATTTCCATCCTTCACGTCGCGGCTCGTCGTCGACCACTGGAAATTGGAATTAAACTTAATCCCATATGGCGGGTCAACGTAGATGCACTGAACCTGCCCCCGCAACCCCTCACGCTCCGCCAGCGACGCCATCACCTGCAAGCTATCGCCGAGAATCATGCGGTTGCTCCAGTTGGCGTCGTGCTGGTAGAACTCGGTCTTAGCGTTCCCCTCCGGCACGCCGTTGAAATCGGCGAAGAGGTCGTACTGGTCCTCCGCGGCCTTCTGTCCGGCAGCGCTGCGGCGCAGCAGGTCGTCAATCAGGACCTTGGGGTGAACCTTTTCCTGAATATAGATTGGCGGCGCATGCGTTACCAGGTCGGACCAGTCCTGCTCGTCCTTGCCGCGCCAGACCAGTTGCGGGTCCAGGTCGCGGTTGCGGCGCTCATACGCGACTCGGACGGGGCTCTGCTCCGCCTTGTGCATCACGGATTGGAATTCGGCGGTGGGAATATTCTTTCGCGAAGCCTCTTCGTGAGTCAGTGTTTCGACGGTCTTCTTTTTCTCCGGCTTTGGTGTCTGGTTGGCCATGCGATGCCTTACGCCGCGGTTGCCTGGGCGGAAACGGATTCGATCATCTTATCGAATTCGGACTGTACCTTGGCTTTGAAATCGGCCTGGATCTGGTAGACATCGGTGAACTCCGCGAATGCCCAGCGGCCATACTGCCCGCTGTTGTTCACTCCCGGCACCCAATAGGTCTCCATGGTGGCCTTCTTCTCCTTGGCGTCCTCGCGGCGGTAGCCTTTGATCTCGACGATCAGATGCAGCAAATCGTCATGGCCGTGCCCATCATCCACCAGCACAATGAAATCGGGCAGGTACCGGCGCGTTTCTGACGAGCGCCAGAGGTATGGAACTTCCATACCAAGGTTGTGGTTCTTCACGTAAGCCCGCACCCGTGGATGCGATTCGGCTACGCGGCAAAACTCGCCTTCCCAGCCGCTATCGAGGATCACCCAGTTGATGTGGCACCGGCGCGCGTCGGTCTGCCAGCGATCCGTGCGGGAGGTGTTGAACTTGACGTGGGCGGTGGAGCCGGTGGGGTTGTAAGGATCGAGCACGGCTTTGATCGGGCTGGCGCCTTCGAGAGCGAGTGTCACGGCGGTAGTGATCCGGTTACAGGCCATGTCCGCAAGCTCCTGATACATGAGCTGGGCCGGATAGGTGCCGCCCTTGCATTTCAAACAGGAGTCGAGCCATTGCTTGGTGATGCGCTTGAGCTGGCCGAACAGGTGCAGCTTGGGCTCTTCTCCGGCGTCGCGCCATTTCGTGTAGATCAGCCGCTTCGTCAGGTGGAAAAGCAGGGTGGACGCGCGCATGTCGCCGAGGTGTTCAAGGCTCAGTTCCACGCCTTCGCCGATGATCCCTTCGTTCTTGGTGATGGATGGGCCGACCAAGTCGGGAGTCAACTCCAGGATGGAATCGGGAGTGAATTTGGCTTCGAGGCGCTCCTCAGGCAGTTCCACCCGGTAGCCGGCCACGCGCGGGAAGCGTATTTCAAGTGCATCGCGATCCGGGCGCATGGCCTTCACCTGGATGGTTTCGCGTGGCGGCTGCACTGGGGCGATCACCGGTTTCGCGGTGAAATCGAACGGAATCCCCAGCACGTCCGCGTATTCCACGTCGAACTTGTTGTCGTCGTTCAGCTCGTAGGACTGGCGGCGAAGCGCCCGGCCAATCACTTGTTCGCACAGGAGCTGCGTGCCGAAAGCGCGCACGCCAAGCACGTGCGTGACAGTGTTCGCGTCCCAGCCTTCGGTGAGCATGGATACCGAGACCACGCAGCGGATCGATTCGCCGAGGCGGCCTGGTTTGCCCACCGTGTTCATGACTTCGCGCAGGAGTTCCTGATCGGTAATGTTTTCGCCCTGTTGGCGGTCGCCTGTGCGCTCGACGATCTCGCGGCGGAAGCGCTCGATCTCGTCGGCCGCCATGGAACGGAAATTATCGTCCAGCGCGTCGCCGGATTCGATTTCTTCGCTGTCGATTAATAGAGTGCGCGGCCGGGCGAGCGGGTTGCCGTACTGCTCGTCGAAGTTCCGGAACAGCGCTAAACGCCCATTCTCCAGCGTGGTGGACCCGTCCTCATTCGTTCGCTGGAAGCCAGAGATGTAATCGTAGACCAACTTGGATATGGACGTATTTTGGCAGACGATGATGAAGCAGGGAGGGACCCGAACACCATGCTTGGTCCACTCCGCATAGGTTTTTTCGTAGTGCCCGTAAAGCGCGTCCAGCGCGGTGATTAGGGTCGTGGGCAGGCTGAGGGGATCGAGGGTCGCGGCCTTACCGCGTCCTTTCTTGGGCATCTTCGAGCGGATATGCTCCCACAAGTTTCGGAACTTCGGCATCTCCCCGCCGGGTATGTTATCGGCGACCGGCACACGGGGCAGCTTCACGATGCCGCATTCGATGGCGTCCATGAGCGAGAAGTCGCTCATGGTCCACGGGAACAGGGTCCCTTCGGCGTAACCGGAGCCGCGCAGAAAGAATGGCGTCGCGGAAAGGTCCATCACCCGCGCAATGCCGAGCTTGCGTTTCACGATTTCAAGTCCGGAGATCCAGAGCCGGGCGGCCTCGTTGTTTTTCTTGGCTTCCTCCTTATCGTCGCCCTTCAGATCGCTGATCTCGTCTACATTATCCGCATTGGGCTTCGCGCGGTAACAGTGATGCGCTTCGTCATTGAGGACCATGATGTTCTTCAGGCCCATCAGGCTGGGCATGACGCGCTGGATCATCTGCCCTTCAGTCTCCAGCGTGTTCAATTCTTCGCCCCGGCCTTGCAGCAGAGACCGCCCGCCTTTGGAAAGCTCGACGCGCTCGCGCAGCTTGAAGGCATGGTAATTCGTAATGACGATCTTGGCGCGGTCCAGGTCGCCGAGCATGTCGCCGGGAACCAGCTCCCGATCTTTGCAGTAGCTGTACGGGTCGTTAGGCTGGAGGACGCGCAGACGGTCGCGGATGGTCAGACCGGGCGTTACCACCAGAAAGCCGCGCGTAAATCTATTGCTTCCGGGCTGGCGGTTAGCGTTGATGGTCTGCCAGGCGATGATCATGGCCATGACGGTGGTCTTGCCCGCTCCCGTGGCGAGCTTCAAAGCCAGGCGCATCAGCTCCGGGTTTGCCGCGGCGTTGGCATTGGCCAGATACTCCAGAAAACGCTTGCCGGTCTTGCCCAATTGCGGGGCAACCTCGGTCAGCCAGATGGCGGTCTCAACAGCTTCGATCTGGCAAAAGAACGGACGAATGTCGCTGAACTTGTGGTGCCGCCAGTGCTGGAGAAGGCGTTGGGTATCCGGGGTGACTTTCCAGTCGTTGGGGTTCGGCAGGCTGCGCCACTGGTCCATGAAATAGCGCAGCTCGTTGATTTCGGCGGAGGTAGCGTCGTATTGCTGCTTCTCTGTGGAGAGTCCCTTGCCTTCGTCAAAAACCAGTTCGGCTTGGGCCGCCTTTCCCTGGCGCTTTCGAGGCTTCGGGATGGGCGTGATGAACTCGGCCTTGCGCCGGGTTTCGATGATCTGCTGGGTTGGCTGGCCTTGATCGTCGAGCTCCCAATACCGGGTCGGGTAGTCGTACGGCGAGTTAAGTATTGGCCGCTCGAAAAACCGATTGTCCATTTTCGTACCGAAACCGGGAAGCTTCGATCAACATATCACTTCCTACACGCGGAGGAACGGGTCCTGGAGGACCCGCGCAGACTAAAGTCTGCCCCACTAAATCGGCTTGCCGTCGGCATCCAGGAACTTCAACTCGCCCAGATTCAACTCCCGCACGCCGGCCTCGATCTTGGCGCGGTCCCCGACCACCACCCACACCAGATTATCCGGACGCACCACGCGCTTGGCGGCGGTCTCCATGTCGGAAAGAGTCAGCGCCCGCACGCGGCCGGCATACTTGTCGTAGTAATCGTCGGGCAATCCGTACTCCACCAACTCCTCGATAGAGCTGCCTACCTCGTTCATGGTTTCGCGGGATCCCGGCAGGCTCAACGTCTCATTGGCTTGCACCTTGGCCAGTTCCTCGGCCGTGGGAGGTTTCGCACCCAAAATGCCGCGGAATTCCTTCTCGATCTCCGCCAGCGATTCCTTGGTCTTGTCGGTTTGGACCGGCGCAAACACGATGAACGGCCGCTGCCCGCGCGCATCGAAGAAAAGGCTCGACGCGCCGTAGGACCAGTGTTTATCCTCGCGCAGGTTCATGTTGATGCGCGCGCCGAAGTTGCCGCCCAGAATGTTGTTCATGGTTTCCAGGGCGATCTCGTCCGGATTGTTTTTCGGCGGCGCGATCTCGCCGGCCAGGATGACGGACTGCAGGGCGCCGGGCCTATCGAGAATGTAGACCACTGGCTTGGGCCGATACTCGACGGCGCCAATATTTTTCTTCGGCGTCTGGCCCGCCTTCCATCCGTCGAATAGCCTTTCGAGCTTTGGCGTCAGTTCGCTCAGAGTGGTGTCGCCCACCACGATGAGCGTCGCTTCATTCGGCTTGAACCAGGTGTCGTGGAATTTCACCAGATCCTCGCGCGTCAGCTTGGACACGCTGTCCACCGTGCCGGAGCCCGTCAGCGGATTGCCATAGGCGTGCTGCGGGCCATACAGCAGGCCCGGAAATACGCGCAAAGCCATGGGGATGGGCGTGACCTTCTCGCGCTGGATGGCGGCGATGCGCTGCTTTTGGAGACGCCGGAAGTCAGACTCCGGGAATGCCGGGTTCAAGATCACGTCTGCGTACAGATCGAGCGAGCGGTCCAGGTTGCTCTTCAGCGCCGAAAGGAAGACGGTGGAAGTATCCAGGCTTGAGGAGGCGCGCAATTGCATTCCCAGCAATGCTTCCTCGCCGCTGATTTCGAGCGCCGTGCGCTTTTGCGTGCCCCCGTCGAGCAGCCCTGTAGTCATGCTGGCCGTCCCCGGCGAAGCGAACTGATCGGCGGCGTAGCCCGCATCCAACTGGAGCCAGAAGTCCGCGATGGGGATCTCGTGGCGCTCAGCCAGAACCACTTTCAACCCGTTGGAAAGGGTAGCCCGTTGCAGCTTGGGCAGTTTCAGCTCGGGCGGCGTGCCGGGTTCCGGCATCTTCGACCGGTCCGCGCTTACGGTGGCGGCCTTGTAGTCCGGGTACGGATGCACTTCCAGGGCATACACGCCGTCGGAGAGCCAACGCCGCGCGGCTGCCTTAAGATCTTCCGGCGTGGCGGCTTGCACCCGTTTGAGCTGCGTCTTATAAAAATCCGGGTCGCCCATAAATGCCTGCCCAGTCGCCAGCACGTCGGACTTGCCGCCGAAGCCGCCGATGCGGTCCACGCCGCGAATGAAGCGGGCGGCATACTGGGTCTTCACCCGCGCCAGTTCCTCGGGCGTCGGGCCGGTTTCCAGGAATCGCGCTACTTCTTCGTCGATTTCCTTCTCGACTTTGGCTAAGTCCTGGCCCGGCCGCGCGGTGCCCGTGATATCGAACTGGCTGCCGATTTCGCGGTCGTCGACCTCGGCCCGCACGTCGGTAGCGATCTGATCGTCATACACCAACCGCTTATACAGCCGCGAAACTTTGCCTTGCGTCAGGCAATCGGACACCAGGTTCAGATAATCGTTGTCGGCCGAGCCGTATTGCGGAACGTTCCAGACCTTGTAGATGCGGGCTTGTGGCACGCGGTCTTGCACCGTGCCGCGATGCGCGCCGGCCATTTTGGCGACCCACACTTCCTGCTTCCCGATGGGCGGCCCGGCGGGGATGTCGCCGAAATACTTCTCGACCTTCGCCTTCGCCGTGTTGAAATCGATGTCGCCCGCCAGCACCAGCACCGCGTTCGACGGACCGTAGTAGGTCTTGAACCATTCCTTCACGTCGGCCATGGAGGCGGCGTTAAGGTCGTCCATGGAGCCGATCACCGTCCAGGAGTAAGGATGGCCGGCAGGATAAGTGTTCTCGGTAATAAGTTGCTCGGTAACGCCGTAGGGCTGGTTCTCGCCCTGGCGCTTTTCGTTCTGGACCACGCCGCGCTGCAGGTCCAGCGTCTTCTGCTCGAAGGATCCGAGCAGATGGCCCATGCGGTCGGACTCCAGAAAGAGTGCGTAATCGAGCGCCGAGGTGGGGACGTCTTCGAAAAAGTTGGTACGGTCGTTGTTGGTGGTGCCGTTCAGGTCGGTGGCGCCCACGCGCTCCATGGCATCGATGTAGCGGCCGTGAAAGTTTTCGCTGCCGCCGAACATCAGGTGCTCGAACAGGTGCGCGAAGCCGGTCTTGCCGGTCTTCTCGTTCTTGGACCCGACGTGGTACCAAATGTTGACGGCCACGATGGGGGCCTTATGATCTTCGTGAACGAGCACGGTCAGGCCGTTGTCGAGCACGAATTTCTGGTACGGGATGTCGATGCCGGCGGTTTGGGCAAAGGCGGCGGCGCACAGCAGCAGTGCAGGGAGAAGTTTTTTTAGCATAGCGGGTTTACTTACTAATGATACGACGATCCTGGTGGCTGGTGGTTTGCCTCGACGGTTGAACCGGCGCGCGAAAGCGCGGCCTTCACATACAATGGCACTGAGGTGCAATCGCCATGAATTATTACCAGGAGAACCAGGCCGCCTTTCTCGAAGGACTGCAGACGTTCTTGCGCATTCCCAGCATCAGCACGCTTTCCGAGCACAAGCCCGATATCCGGCGCGCTGCGGAATTCGCCCTGAACGAACTGCGCGCCGCGGGGCTCAGCGCCGAACTGATCGAAGGCGAAGGCAATCCGCTGGTGTTCGCGGAGTGGACCGGCGCGCCGGGCAAGCCGACGCTGCTGATGTACGGCCACTACGATGTCCAGCCGCCCGATCCGCTGGACGAGTGGAAATCGCCGCCGTTCGAGCCGGAAGTGCGCGGGCAGGATATCTTCGCGCGCGGCTCCTCCGACGACAAGGGCCAGACTTACATCCTGATCAAAGCCGTGGAAGGCCTGCTGAAGACCCGCGGCAAGCTGCCGGTGAACGTGAAATTCCTGATCGAGGGCGAGGAAGAGACCGGTGGCGAGCACATCGAAAGCTACGTGGCACAGAAGCCCGCGCGCCTGGCATGCGACGCGGCCGTCATCTGCGACACCGAGATGTTCGCGCCGGAACTGCCCACCATCTGCGTGGGGCTGCGCGGCATGGTGTACGCGGAGTTGCACGTGGAAGGCGCCAATCACGATCTGCACTCGGGCGTGTATGGTGGGGCCGCCCCCAACCCTTTGCAGGCGGTCGCCGAAATTATCAGCGCCTTGAAAGACCGCGACGGCCATATCCAAATTCCCGGTTTCTACGACCGGGTGGTCCCGCCCAGCCCCAAGGAGCGCGAGGCCTGGGCCCGGCTGCCCTTCGATGCGCACGACTACATGGAGAAGGAGATGGGCGCGCGCGAATTGGTCGGCGAACCGGGAATCCCGTTGTTCGAGCGGCTATGGGCGCGGCCCACGTTTGAAGTCCACGGCATCCGCGGCGGCTTTACCGGCGAAGGCGCCAAGACCGTGATCCCGGCGCGCGCGGTGGCCAAAATCAGCACCAGGCTGGTGGCCGATCAGGACCCCAAGGAAGCCGCCGAACAACTGAAGCAGGCGGTGGCGAAGGCCTGCCCGCGCGGCGTAACCGCGGAGTTGAAGGCGCTGCATTCGGCGCCGCCCTCGCTGGTTAACCCCGACAACCGTTTTATCCGCGCCGCGGCCGATGCCATGTCCGAGATCTTCGGCAAGACCACTGTCTATATTCGCTCCGGCGGTTCGATTCCAATTGTCGCCGCCTTCGAGCAGAGCCTCGGCATCCCCAGCGTGATGATGGGCTTCGGGCTGCCGGACGATAATCTGCACGCCCCCAACGAGAAGCTGCATCTGCCGAATTTCTACCGCGGCATCGAAGCGGTGGCGCGCTATCTCGACCTGTTGGGCACGTAGCGCCCTGCGCCGGGTGAAAGCGGCCATCGACCGGCCGAAGCCTGTCCCACCAGGTGCTATAATTCTAGGGAACTGGAGGCTGCAAACATGAAATTCTTTCTGGATACCGCCAACCTGGACGAGTTGAAGAAAGGCGCCAATTGGGGCATCCTCGATGGCGTGACGACCAATCCGACGCTCATCGCCAAGGAAGGCCGGCCGCTGGAAGACCAGATCCGGCGCATCTGCGACATCGTCGATGGCGACATCAGCGCCGAAGTGGTGTCCACCGAAGCCGGCCAGATGGTCCCGGAGGGCCGCGCCTTAGCCCGCCTGCATAAGAACGTGGTAGTGAAATGCCCGCTCACGCGGGATGGCATCAAGGCTACCTCGATCCTGAGCAAAGACGGCATCCGCGTCAACGTTACGCTGTGCTTCTCGCCGGCCCAGGCCATCCTGGCCGCCAAGGCCGGCGCTTACATCGTGAGCCCCTTCGTGGGCCGGTTGGACGATATCGGCTGGACCGGTATGGATCTGATCAAGAGCATCACCAACATCTATACCATCCACGGCTTCAAAACCCAGGTGCTGGCGGCCTCGCTGCGTTCGCCTACGCACGTGGTGGATGCCGCCTCGGCGGGCGCGCACATTGCCACCATGCCCTTCAAAGTGCTGGATATGCTCTTCAATCATCCGCTCACCGACAAGGGTCTCGATCAGTTCCTCAAGGACTGGGCCAAGGTTTTCCAGGAAACTCCGGTCGCCGGCTAACCCGGCAAACGCAACGATAAGGTGTATACAGCGGCTAATGGCATCACTGCGGCGCTGCTCGGCGTCCTGGTTATCCTGCTCGCGATCATTGCGGTGCGCGCGTGGCTGCGTTCCCGGATCTCTCCGGATGAGAAAGAACGCCGCCGCCGGTTGATGCTGCTTTCCGCGGGC
>Ga0182018_10003389_pt1 | contig 14391 bp, 13 predicted proteins | sample 812P2MmetaG_FD_120490 | JGI IMG/M metagenome (GOLD analysis project Ga0182018, IMG submission 120490) | Permafrost microbial communities from Stordalen Mire, Sweden - 812P2M metaG | ecosystem: Environmental > Terrestrial > Soil > Wetlands > Permafrost | place: Sweden: Stordalen | collected...
TCGATACCGAAAAGAACGTCAACAACATCGTGCGGAAGCTTCGCACCGCGCTGGGTGACAACGCCGAAAAGCCACGCTTTCTCGAAACGGTAGTCGGCAAAGGATATCGCTTCGTCGGCCCGGTTCGGGTGATCGATGCGAAATACCCGCTCTCCAATCCTGGACGAAACTCCGTGCGCACTGACGCCCGGAAAGATGGGAGCGACTTGGGTGAGCGGTCTTCCATCGCTGTGCTGCCGCTGTTGTTGCTGGAGAAAGCGGCGGACGACCAAGGCTTGTGTCTCGGGTTTGCGGACGCGCTCGTCTCGCTCCTCGGCAATCTATCGGGCGTGGACGTGCTGCCCACTTCGGCAGTCCTGAACCTGCCTCTTGAACTAACGCCTTCGGAAATCGCCTCTTGTCTAGGGGTGCGATTTGTTGTACACGGCGCCATTCAGATATCGAAAGAGCAGTGGCGCCTTTCGCTGGAGATGTTTGACACATACCTTCAGCGTCCCTCGTTTACGAAGAAGTGCGACATCGACATGAATCGCCTTGCGAGTCTCGAAGACGATATCGCGAAGCAGATCAGCCGCGCGCTGAACAGGCCGTATAGTCCGGCGACGGTCGAGCAGCGCCCACGCTATAGCAGGGATCCGATGGCATATTCGGAATTCATGCGCGGCTATCGGATCACGGCCTCCGGCGATGCGTCGATGATGGATCAAGCGAGCCACCATCTCACCAATGCGGTGACTCGCGATCCGATGTTTGCCCTCGCTCACGCGACCCTCTCGTTCGCATGCACAACCCGCCATTTCGAATTCGACCCGGCCAGCGTGTGGCTGGAGAAAGCCGAATTCCACTGCCGGCGGGCGCTCGAAATTGACGCGAGTCTTCCCGAAGGCCACGTCGCGCGCGCGTTTCTGCTCTGGGGACCGTCGAAAAACTTCCAGCATCTGGAGGCGATTGCCGATCTCAAACGGGCTCTGGTTCTGCAGAATAACCTGCCTCATGCCTATAACCGTTTGGGCAGCATCCTGGCACATATCGGACTGCTCGATCACTCGCGTGCGATGTTTGAAAGTGGACGGCCTTTTCAGCCCCGGAAGGCGGTTAGCCCGAGCGTCGTACAAGTTTATGTTTGGAGCCAGGAATACGACCTGGCTCGTCAGCAGATTCAAGCCTGGCGGACGGAGAGCCCCACCAACAAGTACGCGCTTTATTTTGCTCCGTACCCTGCGATGATGACCGGGGATTGGAAAGAGGCGAGCCGACTGATGGAGGAAGCGCTGCAGCTCGTGCCGAATGAACCGCTCATCATCAGCTTACAAGGCCTGCTCCACGCATTGGTGGGGAATCGAGATGCGGCCATCGAATGTGTGACCAGAGCCTGTTCGAGCCCCAAATCCTTCGGGCACTCGCACCATACGTACTATCAGATCGCCTGCACGCTGGCCCTGACCGGAAGGCGCGAAACTGCTTTTGAGTGGCTGGAGCGGAGCGTCAGCACCGGCTTCGCTTGCTGGCCTTACTTCCTGAAAGATCCCTGCCTCGCGAGTTTGCGAAGTCTTCCCGAGTTCGAACTTCTGATCAGCGCATTGCAGGCCAAATACCCGGACCATCTGGGACTGCTCTAGGGAAACAACACAGGTGCACAACAATTCGCTGCTCTCCCTTTGTTCCGGATGTATTGTCCACAAACAGTGATTTGTGATCCTTCCGGATTGCCTTTACTCGCCCGCAATAAGCGCCCAGCCAATTTGAAGTTTGGCATTACTCCCTACTCTCTCCTCGTTCGCTTGCCTAATTATATTAACTATGGTTAACTATGAGAGATAATCACAGGTCGCAACCGGGCACGATTCAGTGGTTGAATCCCGATGCTTTTGTATCAGCGGTTGATCCGAGCACAGGGCAGTGCTCCGGCGGCGACGACCCGCAGCATTGCCAATTCGGAAACCTCGGCCGCAATTCACTGCGCGGTCCTAATTTCCTCTGGAGCGACTTCTACCCGACAAAATGGTTTCCTTTGACCGAGCACGTGAAGCTGCGGTTTGAGGGTCAGTTCTTCAATGTCTTCAACCACCCGAACTTTGGGCTGCCAGGCATGGTGCTGGCAGGCATTCCGGGAAAGCCCTCCACGCAAACTGGCTTTGGAGCACTCACGTACACAACTGCTCCGCCGACCGGCTTGCTGGGCGTCGGTTTGGGTGGCGATAGCAGTCCACGAATGATCGCGTTTCAGGCGCGGCTCGAGTTCTGAGCGTTCTCAGGATGAAGGAGCACACTCAGGTGACTCCGCCCGTGGCCGTCAGTGCGCAAACCGGGACGGTTTGTCCGATAGTGCACCTGGTCACTGGACGTTTTTTCATCGCTCATCCGCCCGCAACGCGGCGATTCTGGACGTATTGTCGGCTAACCTTCCCTTACCTTTCCTTGGGGTTGTGTAAGAGTAGCCCGTCATCCGCCAGTAGTCCGCAGACTCGCTTGCATCAACGCTTCTGCTGGCCGCCGTTAGTAGGAAGGCGTGCGTCTCAAACGCAAAGGTCATTACGGCCCACGGCGTCTTTAGCGGCCGTGAGGTGCCGACGCGGTGCTCGGGCGGTCCTTATCCGCCTTCGAAAACGGCTACGCGAACGTGAACGAAACGCGATTGCACTATGTGGCGGGCCGGGTCATCGAAGCCATGACGACCCGGTTCGGGAGGTGCAACCCGCCTAATGTGAGCGGCTGAAACAGAGGTTCATTCGGGTGTTGCATTGGGTTTCATTTTCGGCAGTTCAATTTGTCGTCTTCTGAACACGCACGAGCGAATTTACTTTTGCAAAGGCGGGTCGATGAAGACGTAAGCGCCGTCAGCTTACCGTCCTTCGTTACCCCAAGGTCAGTGCCAGTCATCCGCTGAGGGTCATCGGGCGGTCCATACGACCAAGGAAGGCGACCGACGCCATGGAAAGATTGTCCTGGCCCACGGACCGAGAACACATAGCCTTCAAACTGCGTGAAAAGGAGCTCAGCAACAGCGTTAATCTTTTCGACGCCCTCATGAACGCCGCCCGGATCGATAAAGACACCATGCTTATCCCACAGTTCGTCGATCGTCGCGCGACGGCTGGCCGCGTCTCTTCCGTTGAAGACCTCCAACAGGTTCCGTTCAATCATCCTCTCGACTGATTGTTCCAATGAAGTCTCCTGTTGTTGAGTTGTTGACCGCGCGGTGGTTTGTCTTTCTGTCAGATTTGCGCCATGCCCCCGTCTGCAAAAAGTTCAATGCCGTTGACGAAGCTACTGTCGTCAGATGCGAGAAACACAATCACCTTGGCGATTTCGTCAGTTGTGCCGACGCGACCAAGTGGAATGGTGGTGACCTGGAAGTCCACGAAACCCTGCACCTGCTCTTTAGTCAGTCCCATCAAATCATAGCCCGGAGTGGGCACGACACCCGGACTTACGGCATTGACGCGTATTTTGCGTTCCTTGAGGTCAAGCGTCCAGTTGCGTGCGAATGACCGCACTGCCGCCTTGGTCGCGCTATAGACACTTAATGCCGGAGTGCCTTTGATCGAGGTGGTGGACGCGTTGAGGATAATGCACGAACCCGGCGGCATTAGCGGCAGCGCCTTCTGTACGGTGAAAAGCAGACCACGGACATTGGTATTGAAGGTTTTGTCGAAATGCTCCTCGGTGATCTGACCAAGGGGCGCGAGGGCACCGCCTCCGGCGTTGGCAAAGAGAATGTCGAGGCGACCCTTCTCGCTTTTAATGGCGGCATAGACACGGTCGAGGTCGGCAAGGTTGGAGACGTCACTGCGAATGCCAGTAACGTCGCGTCCAATCAGTTTCACGGCAGCGTCGAGTTCGGGTTGACGGCGACCTGTGATGAAGACATACGCGCCCTCGGACACAAACCGTTTGGCGGTGGCGAGTCCGATACCGCTGCTGCCGCCGGTGACCAGGGCGATTTTTCCGGAAAGTTTGTTGGAGCTCATGACTTTGGTTGCTTCGATATTTTGGTGGTTAGCGTGCTATTATGTATCGCTCGGTATGGAATTAAACATCATGGACAGAAACCTGTCAATGATTTATTTACTTAGCGGTATGAAACGCGAGAAAATTACATCGGCCCTCGGGCGTCCCCGCGCTTTCGACGCAGAGAAAGCGTTGGACCGCGCGATGCAGGTTTTTTGGCGGAAGGGTTATCTTGGCACGTCGCTTTCCGATCTCACAGATGCGATGGGCATCAATCGTCCGAGTCTTTACGCCGCTTTTGGTAACAAGAAATCCCTCTTCCGCAAAGTGCTCGACCGCTATTCCAAGGGTCCGTCCGTTTATCTTTCCGAGGCGCTCCAAGAGGCGACCGCGCGCGCCGTAGTCGAGCGGGTGCTCCACGGGGTCGTTGATCTGTTGACCGATCCGCATACGCCGGCAACTTGTATGTGGGTGCATGGCGCACTTTCTTGCGGGGACGATCCGTTGCGAAAAGAATTCGCGGCGCAGCGTGTGGCTGGATTCGAGGAGTTGCGCGCACGCTTCCGACGTGCAGTTACCGAAGGCGACCTGCCCATCAATGCGGATGTGGACACGCTAGCGAACTTCGTGCAGACGGTCAACTTTGGCCTGACCGTTCAGGCGTCCACTGGTGCCACCCGCAAGGATCTGTTGTGCGTGGTTGCAGCCGCTCTTCAAGCTTGGCCGAAGTAAAACTCCAGCCAAAGAAATGCACAATCTTCGCGGGCGGTGCTAAAAACGGCGCCCGATTGTGCTTTCCGACGGGCGACTTCGGCTCTTCGCGTCAGATTCAGTTCGCTTTGAAGCTGCAGTTCTGAACGAACGAGATTCATCTTCGAGAGAGTTTGTCCCTGGCGGGGAGGCGCTTCCGGGAAAGTCGATGTCAGACCAGAAAGTCTGGTAGTCTCAAGGTCACGATTGGGGAAAAAGCAAGAACGGTGCCCGTCGGCTCGTCCGAAAGGAAATGGAGGCTTCATGCTGCGTCCTCCATAAACCTTTGAGGCAGCTCAGCTTCCTGCAGCCAAGCGAAGATGGGTTGCAACTGGTGAATGGTTGGGCAGCCCAATCTTTCAATTCCAACCGTTAATGTCGCTTCGCGGCTCACCGATTTTCAGTGGCGGGCCTGTCTTGCCATCCGCTACCATTTCACTCCGGGGGAGAGAACGAAAATTCTTCTAACGAAGACTCCTCTTCGGACACTCCACAGACCGGCAAACTCACTCATGCAAATGAATCGCAGCACTTATCTTCTTCGGGCACAGGTCGCGCTTTTCGCGATCGTCGTCTGTGCCCCCGCCATGTTTGCCGCCAACAGCACGCACATCGTCGTGGTTCCTGTTGCCAACATGTACTCCGGACCGAGCGACCAAACGGCTGTCGTCTCTCAAGCCATTTACGGCACCAACGTGACGCTACTGACCGCTCACGGAGAATGGTCCAGAATTCAAACCGCGGATCTTTATAAGGGATGGATCCCCAGTCGTCACCTCCGATTGATTCAGAACGGCACCGGCTACGCAACCTCCGGAGCAATCGTCCAGGTGGAAAGCCTCTTCGCCAACATTTATCGCGAGCCCGACGTCACGCGTCACAAGCCGGTGGTTACGATCCCTTTCGAGACGCGCCTGGTAGTGATCCCAGACGAAAACGCCCCAGATGCGAACAAAGCCGATGGAAAAGGAGCCCACGACGGCTGGTCGCAAGTGCGCCTTCCGGACAAAAGCAGCGCATGGATCCAGTCGGGGGACGTCGTCGCTGACCCCAAGCCTTTGTCGATTTCCGAATCCATTGAATTGGCCAAGCGCTTCCTCGGGATTCCGTATTTGTGGGGAGGCAGCTCCAGCTTTGGCTACGACTGTTCCGGTTTCACGCAGATGCTGATGCGTTCCCGCGGCGTCGTCATGCCACGCGACGCGGATAAGCAAGCTGCGTGGACGGGCATGATTCCGGTGAGCCGCAAAGATCTCCAGCCTGGAGACCTCCTCTTTTTCGGCTCATCGCCGCGCGAGATTACTCACACCGGAATGTACATTGGCGATGGTCAATTTATTCACGATACTACCAATGGACATCCGGTCGTGCAGATCAGCCGGCTTGACGATGAGCTCTGGACTCGCCTTCTGGTAGCGAGCCGAAGGGTGAAATGAAGCGTGCTTCTTCTCAATCGCATGCGTCGTCGCGTCTGCTCAAAATACAAGGATGGAATATGACTCGAATGCGTTAGACTAACCGGCCAGAATCCGCATGCCTCCAACCCTCGACGTGCTGCTCGACCGCCTGGAAGCCGCTAAGAGCTGCTTCGGGCGAGGCACAGCCGCAGAAATAAAAGTTTTGCTCGATCAACTGTCCAGTCGCAACTTCCGCGACGCCAAGTCTCTCATCCGCTTTCACGAGGCCCTGCTCTTTCTCCGCGCCTTCCCGCAATCCGCAGCGCTGGTCCTACGGATCGAAAGGCTGCTGAACACGTTCCACGAGCAGGTAGAGAGACTTCGCCAGCTGGGCGACAACCTAGCAGTCTTTGACGACTACGACACGTCAGGAATTGCGGGCACCGCCATGCAAGATACTCTGAATTTCGAGGTTGCGCGCTGGCTCGTCCGTCGCCTCCCACGCAAGGTCGAGATCGCATGGGCGGATTACGAAGACGAACGCGCGATGGGAGCGACCTGGCCGCGCTTCATTCCTCTCCTCGCGGAAGACTGTGACGTAGAAGCCAACATTCCCTGGAGACGCTGGCTCGATTCGGCGCGAGGGCGCGAGCGAGACCTCGAATGGCTGATCCATCGCTTCGAGCGACTGCCAGTCGGCGACGCGAAACAAGAAAACGCCCGCGAACGTGCCGAACTCTATGACTCGCTGCGTCTCCCGTTACGCTGGCATCTCGAAAATCTAAAACTTTCTCGCACACGCAATTGGAATCGTCCTCGCCAGTTCTACTATCACACTGAGCCGCTGATCGTGCGCAGTCAAGTTTCGCTCTCGCACGAGCTCGCGAAACCCGCTCCGCGGCTCACGAAACTTTCGCCCCGTGAAGGCGAGTTCATCCTGCACACCGTCCGGGAAGTGATGGCGGTGCGCTACCGCGAACTCTACGGCACGACACTGGGCGCTCCGAGCTCGGTCGTCCGCGCCAATCTTGCTCCCGGCAAGGCTGGTCGAGGCGTCGTCATGTATTTCTGGAATCTGCCGGCGGCGCGTCGACTGCCGCTGCGCGCGTACGTTGCGGGATTCACGCTCAAGAATGGCGTTCCCATTAATTACATCGAAGCCATGGGCCTCTGCGAATGGATCGAGGTCGGTTTCAACACTTTTTACACTTATCGTCAGGGCGAAACTGCCTGGATTTATGCGCAAGCGCTGCGCTGTCTCTGCGCCTTCACGGGTGCGACCACGATCTCCGTCTATCCTTATCAGATCGGACAGAACAACGACGAAGCCCTCGACTCCGGAGCCTTCTGGTTCTACCGCAAGCTGGGATTCCGCAGCGGCAGCACCGAACTGGAGCAACTCGCCAGAAGGGAACAGCGCAAGATCGCCGCGAACCGGCAATACCGCACGCCGAAGAAGACCCTGAAGCGTCTCGCCGAAGCGCATGTGTTCTATGAATTGGACAGCGCGGGCAACGCAGCGGCCAATGCCGAAGTCGAATCGGCGGATCTTACGGCACGACTGAAAGTCGCGCCCTTCCCGAGAGCGTGGGACACATTTTCCACCCGCGATCTTGGCCTGCGCGTGACCCGGCGCATGGCGCAGGAGTTCGGCGGGAGCAGCGCTCGCATCCGGCGCGCTTCGGTTGCAGAAGTCAACCGCGCCCTGGGCATCAACTTGTCCGGCTGGAATTGGCTTGAGCGCCAAGCCTTCGAGAATTGGTCGCTGGTGCTGGCGTTGGTTCCCAATCTGCGCCGCTGGTCGCCGCAAGAGAAACAGGGTGCGGCCAGGATCATTCGCGCGCAAGCTGGTGCCGACGAAATGCGCTATCTGCGCTTGACCCAGCAACATCCTCGTCTGCGGGAAGAACTTCTGAGGTTGGGATCGAAGGGATAGTAGGACGATCGTTCGCCAGCGAAAATTAGGGGCGAACGTTAGATCGGAATTATCCGAGGGACTGTATCTTAGGCAGCTGGGAGCTGATGGCTGACAGCCGTTGTCGTGCGATCCCGATCACATCTCGTTCGACGCTGTGTAGAATAATGTCCTGCGATCTCATGCTGGTGTTTGTGTTATGAAGAAAACAATTCCTCCGCGTCGAGGTTCTCATCATGGTCAATAAAGTTATGGCCGATAAAGGCGTCGTCGATACTCAGGGACCTAACATCGATTCCACTTTGAACGAGCTACGCAAGTTCGAGTGCCCGCCTGAATTCAGTAACCAGGCCCAGATCAAAACGCTCGAAGAATACGAACATATTTATCGGGAGTCCATCGACGAGCCGGACAAATTCTGGTCGCGCATTGCCGGCGAACTGCACTGGTTCAAGAAGTGGGACAAAGTGCTCGACTGGAATTGCCCGTGGGCAAAATGGTTTGTCGGCGGTCAGATCAATCTCTCTTACAACTGCCTGGACCGGCACGTCGAAACCTGGCGCAAGAATAAAGCCGCGATCATTTGGGAGAGCGAACCGGGCGAAGTCCGCACGCTTACGTATCAGCAACTGCATCGCGAAGTGCAGAAGTTCGCCAACGTTCTGAAGGGTCTTGGGGTAAAGAAAGGAGATCGGGTCGCCATTTACATGGGCATGACTCCCGAGTTGCCCATCGCCATGCTGGCTTGCGCGCGCATCGGGGCGCCGCACACGGTGGTGTTTGGAGGATTCTCTTCGAACGCCCTGATCGATCGCATACATGACTCGCAGGCGACCGCAGTCATCACCCAGGATGGATCGTATCGCCGAGGCGCGGAAGTGAAACTGTTTCCCGCCGTCGAAGAAGCGCTGAAATCTTGCCCTAGCGTGAAACAGGTTGTCGTTTATCGGCGTACGGGAACTGCGATCAACATGCAGTCCGGGCGCGATCATTGGTGGCATGAGCGAATGGCCAAAGCTTCCGACGTTTGTCCGGCCGAGCCGCTGGATGCCGAGCATCCGCTCTACATTCTTTATACTTCCGGAACCACGGGTAAACCGAAAGGCGTGGTGCATACCACGGGCGGATATTCCGTGGGCACGTACCTGACCACAAAATGGGTGTTCGATCTGAAGGAACAAGATACTTACTGGTGTACGGCAGACATTGGATGGGTGACAGGGCACAGCTATATTATTTACGGCCCGCTGCAAAACGGCGCCACCAGCCTGATGTATGAAGGCGCGCCGAATTTTCCCGAGTCCGACCGCTTCTGGTCGATCATCGCGCGGCACAAAGTGAATGTGTTTTATACGGCCCCTACCGCGATCCGCACTTTTATTAAGTGGGGTGACGAGTGGCCGAAGAAGCACGACATGAGCAGCCTGCGCCTGCTCGGCACGGTGGGCGAGCCCATCAATCCCGAAGCCTGGATGTGGTACCGCGAAACCATCGGCGGCAATCGTTGCCCCATCGTCGATACGTGGTGGCAGACGGAGACGGGGCACATTATGATTGCGCCTCTTCCCGGTGCGATTGCGACGAAACCGGGGTCGGCTACGCGGCCGTTTCCTGGCGTGGTCGCGGAGATCGTCACCATGGAAGGGAAGCCGGTGCCTGCCGGCTCTGGCGGATTCCTCGTCATCACGCGACCGTGGCCGGGAATGCTGCGGACGGTTTATGGCGATCCCGATCGCTACGTGAAAAATTATTGGTCGCAAATTCCCGGGATGTATTTCACCGGCGACGGTGCGCGAAAAGACAAAGATGGATATTTCTGGATTATGGGACGGGTCGACGATGTGCTCAACGTGAGCGGACACCGGCTCAGCACGATGGAAGTGGAAAGCGCGCTGGTCGCACACCCGGCGGTCGCTGAGGCGGCGGTGGTAGGGCGTCCGGATGATCTCAAGGGACAGGCGATCTCGGCATTCGTTACGCTCGAGCAAGGACGGCAGCCCACGAGTGAACTGAAAGAAGAATTGCGCAAGTGGGTGGCGAAGGAAATCGGGGCGCTGGCGAAGCCCGATGACATTCGTTTCACCGACATGTTACCGAAGACGCGCAGCGGGAAGATCATGCGGCGCCTGCTGCGGGAGTTGGCCACGAACGGCAATGTCAAGGGCGACACTACTACACTGGAGGATTTCGGCGTGATTGCCAAGCTGCAGGAGCAGGACGAAGTCTAGAACCCTTTGCGGTTGGCTTTCGGGGCACCCAGTTCTTATTTTCGGGGGACAGAGGAGCGTCATTTTGACGGCGCAGATGGGCTGCGGAGATGAAGGTCTTTGAACGCAGGGCTCGTTTTCAACTTTTTCGGGAATGTCCTCTCGTAGTGCGCCAGGCCGGGACAAATTCCATGATGCGCCAGGGTAAATCCGAAGGCCTTCATCTCGTTCATGGCTTCGTCGGCTGACCAACCTTCGTCGGCGATGCGATACGCCGCCACCGCCATTCCCGTGCGATCATCGCCCAGGCGGCAATGCACGAAAACTTTCTTCCTCGGATTGTCCTGCATTAGCTTTAAGAAACGGGCGAACGGTTTGTCGCTCGGAAAGGGACAATGCCAGGGGAGCGAAACATACTGCATGCCCAGCTTCTTAACCTCAGCTTTTTCGTGCCTGTTCCGACCGCCGCGCATATCCACGACGATGGCGACGCCCATCTCTTTCAGCCCCTCCATCGCCTTAAGATTAGGCTGTCCTCCGCGATAGAGGTTGGAGGTAACTTTGGCAAAACCGGGAATTCCGGCCGTCTTTTGCCGAGTTGCCATCGAATGTTTCGAAACAGCGGCAGTCGAGTCGTCCGCCCCCTCGGGGCCAGCGCTGACGGAAAGCGTGGAGGAAAACAGCAGAGTGAGCGCGCCCGTTTGCGCCATGAGCCTTCTTGCTGTCATCGTAAAATTAGAAAGGTTGAAAAAGAATTGTGTGTAGAGCCGGGGCCGATTTTGCGAAACTTACGGCACTGCTGGAAGCCAGTCCCTTTCAAGACTGACCCGCGGGTGGAAGTTTGAGAGATTGATTCTTCAAGCATTACTGGCTCAACTTAATCGCCAGTTGCCGCTCCGGTTGCGTCATTTCACCCCATAGCTTCTGCAAGTCGGCTTGCACGGGCTGATTGTCTGGATCTTTACGCAGCGCCATGGCAAACCAACGATAGGCTGTCGGAAGATCGTGAGGGGTGCACAATCCGGCGGAGTAGAGAGCCCCCATCTCGATCATCGCCTTGGCATTAGCTTGTGCCGCCGCCGGTTTCAGGAGCCGCATGCCACGTTCGCAATCCTGACTCACGCCTCGGCCATAGATATATTTTTGCGCTTCGCTCACCGGATCGGCCGATGTGGCGGGCGTGATTCCGGCATGAGGTTTTGGTTGCACTTCGGCCGAAGGCTTTTTGAGTTTCGGGGTGGGCACCGGCGGAGTATCGGGTGCCGCTGCCGCAGGTTCTTTGTCTGCCGGCTCGGTATCTGCAGACTCGGTCCTGGCCGACGAGTCTGGCGAAGAAGTTGACGTGTCGCTCGCAGAGGAGGCGTCTGCTTTCGGGGACGACCTACTCGCAGAGGGCGCTCCGGAGTCAGGAGTTGCGGGCGGATTGCCCGCCGCCAGGTTCGTAGCGGAAGGAGAATTTGCCGGAGCAGCGGTGGAAGCAGAATCCTGTGAAGTCTGCGGCGGAGTTTGCGTGGTCGATGATGCAGCGGCCGGGGCGCTCGTACTGGGGGTAGGTGGCGGCGCAGGCGAAGTCGCGTCCGTCGCATCCGGAGCTTGATCCGCTGCGGGCGGTTTGCTCGCGGCTGAATGCAGCCACGGCAACCCCTGATTCTTCCAGCGCAAGTATCCAAACCCGACTGCAAGTGCTAGGGCCAACAGAATAAGAATGAATTTTCCCGCACCCCCGCGTCTGGGCTCCTCCTCATCTTCCAGCAAGTAGTCGAGATTGCTCGACCTGGAGTGCGGGTCGGAGCTCAGACTCGCCTGCTTGCGGGGAGCAGGAGTGCTCAATCCCAGGAACGACGGCCCGCTAATGATGGGCGAATCTTCCGACACAGCGGCTGCAGGTCGCGAGGGCGTGACTGCTTGAGGCTTGGCGGGAAACGACGCTGGAGCCGATGGAAGCGAGGAGGAGCGCAGGGCCGGAGCCGAAGCCTGCGCAGCGGAAACCGCGACCGGCGCAGAGGCAACCGCAGCCGCGGCGGGCAATAACTTGGCTCCGCACATTCCGCAAAAGCGATTCTCCTCCGAATTTTCATTACCACACCGAGGACAGCGCACCGACCCTCCTTAATGTCTGCATATAGCTTACGATATCTTGAAGATTCGATGCAGGACGGAGACCACGGGAGTATCCGGAAAATGACCCCGGACAAGGCGAAACGGGCGGGGGAAGGGGGCTCGGCAATGCACTATACAGCGTAAAGCAGGCAACCAAAAAGACACCTTCCGTCTGACTGTGCAGGGGCACAGCCTTGAGGTTCAAGGCATGGTCGGCCGCAGCCGGAGCGCGGCTGAAATCGCCCTGCTTCATGAAAGTTTGGGCTCGGTTTCGCATTGGAGGGATTTCCGCGCGGGTTGCCAAAGCCAGCGGATCTGCCGTTACGGTTTATTCGCGCTAGGGCTGCGGAACTCCGATCTTGTTGCCGAACCGCGTCCCGTCAGCTATATGCACGACGAAGCGTTGCACGCACTTCCCGATCTTCTTGCGCAACTCCCCATCAAGAAGCCAATCCGCGTCGGCCATAGTGGCGGTGGTTCCATGGCTCTGATTGATGCCGGGGCTCACGACCGCGTGCGCGGCCGGGTGCTTCTCGCTCCGCATGTTTTCGTCGAGGATCTCAGCCTTAAGAGCATCGCCTGAGTGAAGAAAAGTTTCGAGAGCACTGATCTATCGGAGAAGCTGGCGCGCCATCATCGCGATGCCGCGTGCACGTTCTGGGGATGGAACGAGGTTTGGCTGGATCCTGACTTTCGGCGGCGGAATATCGAAGAATATCTTCCGCGCATCATGCGTCCAATTCTTGCCGTCCAGGGAACCGACGATGAGTACGGAACGATGGCGCAGGTGCAGGCGATCAAGCGCCAGTCGAGCGGGTCCGTCGAGATTGTGGCCCTCGCCGAATGCCGGCATTCGCCGCAGCGCGATCAGACCTATGCGGTGCTGGCAGCGATTGCAGGGTTTGTGAAGCGGATTGGTGGGAACAAATCAGAGGCTGGCGGAGTCTGAACCCTTACGGGCCACGATCGCGGGAAGGCCGCAGCGTAATCCAACGTTCAGCATTGGAAGAATATCCCGTCGCGGAGGTCACAATGAGGCACCTCGTAGCGCCGCTTCTCCTTTCGGTTACTTTAGCATCTCTGGCCGTGTCTCAGGTTGTGCCGGAGCGGGTTCAAGTATCCTCAAGCGTGATACAAGGTCTGCTGCTGCAGAAGGTTGCTCCTGTTTATCCCCCTCTGGCGCGGCAGGCACGCATTCAGGGGTCGGTCATTCTTGAAGTCGTGATCAATAAATCCGGGGATGTCGAGAGCATGCAGTTGATCAGCGGACATCCCCTGCTCGCGCCCGCCGCCATTGAGGCGGTCAAGCAGTGGGAATACAAGCCTTACTTGCTGAACGCCGAATCGGTTGAGGTAGAAACCAGAGTGACGGTGAACTTCACGCTTGCCGATACTCCGCCAGCAAAAGGCGTTGCGGGCGATGCGCCCGGAGGGGTTCCGGCCGGTGAGCAAGGCGACATCTTTGCTAACAGTCCGGCGGATGCCGATCGTGTCGGAGTTGTACGCGCGTCGCAAGGCGTAATGTCGGGCTTTTTGGTCACCAAGGTGCGTCCGGAATACCCGCCGGATGCTAAGGGGCAGCGCATTCAAGGAGCAGTTGTGATGAGGGTGAAGATCGATAAGGCGGGTGATGTTTCCAACATTCAGCTTATCAGCGGACATCCGCTGCTCGCGCCAGCCGCCATCGAAGCGGTTAAGCAATGGAAGTATAGGCCTTACCTGCTGAATGGCAGGCCGGTTGACATCGACACCCAGGTCACGGTTGACTTCACCCTTGCGCCGTAGGAGCCGGGGATTTACGCGCGTGTCAGTTGGGCTGTGGGACGCCACGCGCAAGATCCCTTCGACTTCGCTCAGGGAAGACTATGGGGTCTTAGGAATCAGCAACTTACGTGGTATCAATACGATAGAGACTAATGATACTGACAATACCCACAGTCACAAGTACAAAGCAAGTACAGTGGGGGGTGCTCTGTGCGCTCGCTACTTTGAATCGGGAAAAAGATAATCGGCTACAGGCTTCAACACCGCCGAGCCCTTCCAAATCGACACTATTACGCTCTTTGGAACA
>Ga0182018_10003390_pt1 | contig 14386 bp, 11 predicted proteins | sample 812P2MmetaG_FD_120490 | JGI IMG/M metagenome (GOLD analysis project Ga0182018, IMG submission 120490) | Permafrost microbial communities from Stordalen Mire, Sweden - 812P2M metaG | ecosystem: Environmental > Terrestrial > Soil > Wetlands > Permafrost | place: Sweden: Stordalen | collected...
GGGAAGCCGCTTGGAAGTGCTTGCAATTCCTAGATCCTGCTACCATGGAAAGATCTGATGCGCTTCGCGATTGATGCTCACGCCATCGGCCGCCATCTCACCGGAAACGAAGTGTATGTTCGCAGCCTGCTGAGGAGTTTTGCGGCGCTGGACCACGAATCGGACTTCGTAACTTACTTCTCCGCCGACGATGCCCGGCAGTGGACGGCCGAGCGGTTTCAAGCCCGGCAAGTCTCCCCGAACCCGTTTGTCCGGCTGGGGGTGGAACTGGCCATGAAACTCCGCCAGGACCGTCCCGATTTAGTCCACGTACAGTACACCGCCCCGCTGGGCTGCCCCGTGCCTGTGGTGGTGAGCGTACACGACGTCAGCTTCCTGATGCATCCCGAGTATTTCCCCAAGCTACGCGCGTTACAACTGCGCTGGACCGTGGAGCGCACCATTCGCTCCGCCACGCGGATTCTGACGGGGAGCGACTTTTCCCGGGATTCCATTATCGAGGCTTACGGCGAGTCCTGCGCCCGCAAGATCGTGGTGGTGCCCAATGCGGCGGCCAGCGGTTTGCGCCCCATTTCGCGCGAGAGCGCCATTGCCGCCGTGCGAACGTGTTTTCACATCGCGAAACCATTCATTCTTTCAGTCGGCGACCTGCAGCCGCGCAAAAACCACATTGGACTGATCGCCGCATTTGCCCAGTTGGTCCGCGCCTATCCCCAGTTGACGCATCACTTAATGTTGGCCGGCAAAGATACCTGGTTCAGCCCGAAAGTTCGTGAGGCCGCCCGCGTATCGGGCGTTGCGGATCGCATCCAGTTCGCCGGTTTCGTCTCCGACGAAGATTTGCTGCATCTGTATAACGCCTGCGACCTTTTTGTCTTTCCGTCCTTTTACGAGGGCTTCGGCTTGCCCGTGCTGGAAGCCATGGCCTGCGGCCGCGCGGTAGCCTGCTCGCGTACTTCCTCGATCCCTGAAGTTGCGGACGGCGCAGGCATCATGTTCGACCCTTACTCTGCGGACGAGATGGTGCGCGCCATGGCGGATCTGCTGCGCGATGCGGAACTGCGGGCGCGTATGGAACGTCTAGGGTTGCAGCGGGCATCGTGTTTCAGTTGGCGCGCTACCGCGCAGCAGACTCTGGAGGTTTACCGCGAAGTCGCCGAGCGACATCGCGCCGGGGCCAGGGAATTCGTGCATCGATGAGCAAGCTTGCGCTTTTCTTATGTGTTTCGCTGGGATTGCTGTTGCTGGCGGCGGCGGGCAGCGCATGGCAGAAGCCCGCGGAACCGCCCGCGGACGCCAAGGCCGCGCAGGTCGTAACCGCTAAGGAAACGCCTCCCGCAAAGGACGCGGCGCCTCCTAAGGCACCCGGCTTTCCCAATACCGGTGAATCCCTCAATTACTCGTTGAATTGGCCGGGGGGCGCGAGTCTCGGCGAGGCTCATCTGCGTGCCACCAAGGGTGAGAACGGCTGGCAATTCGATTTTTCGCTGGACGCCTCCATCCCCGGATTTACCATCTCGGACCATTATCATTCACGGGCCAATGCCGGCTTCTGCTCGCTGGAGTTGGAAAAACAAACCACACACGGCCAGCGCCATACGCACGAAAAAACCGTCTTCGACTACAAGGAAGGCAGCGCCACGCGCACGACCTTGGTGGAAGGCGGCGGCCACACCGACATCGATATCGACAACTGCGCGCACGACGGCCTGGACTACGTGTTCTATGCACGCCGCGAATTGGGGCTAGGGCATGGCGTTCCCCAGGAGCAAGACGTGCTCTTCGGCGCCTCTTACTCGGTACGTATGGAATTCGCCGGTGTGCAGGATGTCACCGTGGGAGGCAAGCGCCGGCAGGCGGATCACGTCATCGTCTACCTGAGGGGATCCACCGCCGACTCCAAGCTTGAGATCTTTTTCGAACGCGACCCCGCCCGCACGCCTTTAATCATCAGGGCTCCGCTCCCAGTCGGTACGTTGTCGATGGAGCTTGTGCGCTGAATGCGCGTGGCGTTTTTTTCCCCGCTGCCGCCTTGCCGCAGCGGGATCGCCGACTATTCCGAAACCCTGGTCGAACATCTGAAGGCCCTGGTCGACCTGGAAGTCTTCGCGGATGGAGAGCGGCCCTTCGATGCATCCCGCTTTGATATCGCGCTGTACCACCTGGGGAACAACCCGCACCATGGTTTCGTTTACGAAGCCGCGCTACGGCATCCGGGCGTGGTGGTGATGCATGAATCGAACCTGCACCACTTGATTGCGGACCTCACCATCCGGCGTAACGATTGGGACGCCTACCTGCGCGCGTGCGAATACGAGGGCGGCCCGGAGGCTTTGGCCTACGCGCGCCGCGTGCGCGCACTGGAGGTAGGGCCGGATTACGAATGCCTCCGCATGACCCGCCGCGTGCTCGAATCCGCCCGCGCGATCGTGGTTCACAGCCAGTTCATGGTGGACGAAATGCATGCGGCCGGTTTTGACGGACCCATCGCGCGCATTCCGCATGGCGCCTGGATTCCGGAAGCCGATCGCAACGCGTGGCGCTACCGCCTGGGCATCGACGAAGCTACCCCGCTCATCGGAATCTTCGGCTTTCTGAAGCCCTACAAGCGCATCGCCGAATCGTTGCGCGCCTTTCGCCGGCTGCTGCGGGTGGCGCCGGCGGCCAAGATGATTCTGGTGGGGGAACCGCACGCGGAGTTTCCATTGCAGTCGCTGATTCACAGTTTAGGGCTCTCGGCGGCTGTGCGGGTGATGGGCTTCACACCCATCGACGACTTCACGGGCTATATGTCCGCCTGCGATATCGTGCTGAACCTGCGCTATCCGACCGTCGGCGAAAGTTCCGGCAGCCTGCTGCGCGCGCTCGGATTGGGCAAGGCTGTGCTGGTTTCCGGTATCGGCGCATTTCGCGAGTTCCCGGACGACGTCTGCCTGAAAGTGCCCGTGGGCGCGGGCGAGGAAGACCTCATCTTCGAATACCTCAACCTGCTGGCGTCGCGCCCGGACGTGGCCCGCGCGTTAGGCGAGCGTGCCGCGGGCTACGTGAAGGAAGAATGCAACTGGGACCGGGTGGCTTGCCTGTATGCGTCATTCCTGAAATCGGTCGTCGCACAAACCGAGTGGCAGGAGACACCACCCCGGCCCCCGGTCCCCGGCACCCAAAACCCACACGCGACGCCAGAGTATGTCGCGAGTTGGGCCGCCAACCCCGAGTCTCTCGACTATGTGGACACGCATCTGACGCGGCTGGTCAAGACACTCGACATCACGCCGCCGGGAGGCCCCCAGGACCGCATCCTGGAAATGGGCGCGTACCTTCAAATTACGCCGGCGCTGCGATCCAAGCTGGGTTACGGTTGCGTGCGCGGCTGCTACTATGGACCTGCCGGCAAAGTCGATCGCCGCAGCGCGGTATCGACCGAAGGCGAAACGTTCGACTGCGAGATCGACCTGTTCAACGCCGAAAAGGATCCGTTTCCGTATCCGGACGGGCACTTTTCGTCGGTGCTCTGCTGTGAGTTGATCGAGCATCTGACGGAAGATCCCATGCACCTGATGAGCGAGATCAATCGCATCTTGAAGCCCGGCGGACACCTGGTGCTGACTACGCCGAACATCGGGAGCCTGCGCGGCATCGCAGCCATCCTGGAAGGCTATCATCCAGGCATCTTCACGGCCTACATCCGGCCGCGCGCCGATGGTGAAGTGGAGGCCCGGCACAATCGCGAGTACACTCCGAAAGAGATCGAGCGGCTCTTGCTGAACTCGGGCTTCACGGTCGCGCTGCTCGAAACCGGACCGTTCCGCCAGACTCCCCGCCCGGAGGAAGGCTGGGTGCTGAATCTGCTCGAACGGTTCGGTTTGCCGCGGAATTTGCGCGGCGACGATATCTACGTGGTGGGCCGCAAGAGCGGCACGGTTCGGGAGCGCTTTCCGGACTGGTTGTACGCATGAACGCCGTGCGTAGAAACGCCGCGTACGAAGACACCGACGTGCGGCTGTCCGCCGAGTTGCAGGTGCAAGCGCGCTTCAACCTGCGCAACACATCCGGCGATCCCTGGCGCCCGGAGGAGGGATTTGCCGCCAGCTTCCATATCTACGATTCCGAAACCGGAACACTGGTAGTGGATGGCGAACGCCAGTCCCCGCCCGGCGATGTCGCGCCCGGCGGCTCCGTGCCGGTGGATCTGCGCTTCGCGCTGCCGCCCGAACCCGGCCGTTATGACGTTTTCATCTCGCCCATGCGCGAGAATGTCTGCTGGTTCTATACGCTGGGCTGGCCCTTCTTGCGCCTGGAAGCGACTGTCGAAGACGGGCGCGCGCGGCTGGAACGCGTGCGTGTCGTGACGCTGCGCACCATTCGCCGCGAGAATCTGTTGCGCGCCACAGGCAGGGCGTTCACGCTGCCGGTTTCGACTGTCGCGCGCAATCGCGGCCTGATCCGCACCATGGTCCGGCGCGATATTCTGGGCCGTTATCGCGGCTCTTTTGGCGGTATGTTCTGGACTATCCTGAACCCGCTCCTGCTGATGCTGACTTACTTTTTCGTATTCGGCTTGGTACTGAAGACGAAGTTCGGCTCCGACCCCAGCCCCACCCGGTTCGCACTATATTTTCTCGCCGGAATGCTGCCGTGGCTGGCCTTCAGTGAGGCGGCCGGACGCGCCCCCACCGTGATGCTGGAGCATCGCAATTTCGTCAAGAAGCTGGTCTTCGCCGTGGAAACCTTGCCCATTAACCTGGTTGTATCGGGTCTGGTAACCGAGATCTTCGCGGTGCTGCTCTTCACGCTTGGCTTGTTCCTGGCGCGCGGCGCAGTGCCTGCTTCAGTCGTGTGGCTGCCCGCGTTGATCGTGCCGCAAGTGCTTTTCACCGCGGGCGTCTGCTGGTTCCTGGGGGCGCTCGGCGTATTCGTGCGCGATCTGGGACAGGTCATCGGCTTCGTGCTGACGCTCTGGTTCTTCCTGACCCCCATCTGTTATCCGGAAGCATCGCTGCCCGCGGTGGCGCTGCCGCTGCTCGCGAAAAACCCCATGTTCGTGCTGGTGCGCGGATATCGTGCCATCTTTCTGGAGGGCCATGCGCCCGTCTGGGGCTCGCTGTGGAAGCTGTGGATCGTAGCCGCGGCCGTCTTCATCCTGGGGCACGCCTGGTTCTACAAGCTGCGCCGGTCGTTTGCCGATATCATCTGAGACGGACCCATGCTGGCCAAGCTGACCGCCGCCCTCGTCGCGTTTGGACCCTTGGGCATTCTGGTGTTGGCATTCATCGATTCAGCCGGCATCCCGGTTGCCTCGGGCATAGACGCGCTGGTGATCCTGGTGGCCGCGAAAGCGCCATCGCGCGCTCTGCTTGCCGCATCCATGGGGGTGCTAGGATCGCTGATCGGGAACGTAGTGCTCTTCATGGCCGCCCGGACCGGCGCAAGGCGCTTCGTAAAGGCAGTGCCGCAGCCGGGAGACAAGCGGCGCTTCCGCGAGTGGTTCAAACGCTACGGCTTGCTGACCATCTTCATCCCGGCCATGCTACCCATTCCCCTTCCCTTGAAGGTATTCGTGATTTCGGCAGCGACCTTCGGCACGCCTCTTCGGACATTCGTGTTTGTGATACTGCTGGGCCGGTCGATCCGCTACTTCGGCGAAGCATACCTGGGGGTTATGCTTGGCGAGGGATCCGCGCAGTTCCTGCATGCGCACACCTGGCATCTGGTGGGCGGCGCAATAGCGCTGTTCGCCGTGCTTTATGTGATATTGATGCTGACTGAGCGGCTGCGGCGGGCGAGACACGCGGGGGCGGATCTGCCATAATAGGAGCGATGATCAACCAACCTTTCTTCCAGGTTGCATTGCCGTTGATGGTCACCATTCTGGTCGCAGCGTTTACTGCGGCTTGGTCCAGTAACAAGCGGATTGATGAACTTAGCCACCGGCTGGATGACACGAATCGTCGCCTTGATGATGTCGACCGGCGCTTTGGCGACGTTGACCGGCGCTTCGACGAGGTGATGAGAGTGCTCATGTCTATCGACCATCGCCTCACGGTACTGGAAGAACGCAGTTCTCTGGTGCGTGGATAGCTCGCTCCTCGCGTAGCGCGGCCATGGGGTCCAGACGCGCGGCCCGATGCGCCGGCAGATACGCAGCGATGCCAGTCGCGATTCCCGACACCACCGCTGCAATGGCCAGCATACCGCACCGCGCTTTACACTCTCACGGCTGTACTCGGCCCACGCCATCGCTTCCGGCATGGTAGTCTTGCTCCGTTCGCCGATCGTCTTGCAAACCGCGCAGGCGATAGGCACAAAGGGACCTCCCGGACCGCCGACGCACGAGGAAATAGAAGGTCAGGGGCGTTTCAAACATGCCACCGTTGAAGCCTCACGCCCGCCTTGGTAGCTTTCCCCCAGTTAAAATAAGATGGAGAGGCTTATGGGGTTAAACACAATCCAAGAAATCGAACGCGCGATAGACGCGCTCACACCGCAGCAGATGGAACTATACATATGGTTTGACCAACGGTATCCGCAGCTGATCGACGCGCAGCTTAAATGCGATCTTGACGCCGGGCGCATCGACGACCGCATCAATCGCGCCTTGGCCGACCACAAAGCCGGAAACACGCAATCCCTCTAGAAGCAGGCCCGTAATGATCCACCGCGCGAACGCGGATTTCTGGAACGACTATCGCGCCCTGCCCGCCAACATCCGCGCAATAGCCGACAAACAGTTCGCCTTGCTGAAAAACAATCCTCAACACCCTTCCCTGCAATTCAAAAAACTCGGCGACCGCAACGGGCAGGAAATCTGGTCGGCGCGGGTGGACGCTGAAATACCGCGTCTTGGCTGTCAAAATGCCCGATGAGTACGTGTGGTTTTGGATTGGCGAGCATAACGTGTATGACGCTCTCATCAAGTGACCCGCGTTTCAGAATGGGTCCTTTGCGCCCATTGGGCCGGGGACAGTCCCGGTTGAAACCGTGAAAGTTATACGACCCAATCACGTTTCGGATCTTTCACGTATAAACGTTTTACAGTGCCGCAAGAGGTGCACAGGTCAGCAAAAAGGGTCTCCCTTTTGTGTCTTTCCAACCATCTGAAAAAGCCTTTTTCTTTCGCTTTGCAGCGGAGGCCGGGACGTACGTCACCACCACCACCAGAAGCAGAAACAGTGAGACCGCTGATGAGTTGTGAACCGCCGCAGTGTTCACATGTATTGTTGGGCATGGACAAGTATAGCCCATGAGGGTAACTCATGATCTCCCGTACCGTCCCAGAAAGGGTAAGTTTTGCATCATTGCTGGAAGGCCCGTAAACATTGGGTTTGCCATGGTGCAAATCTCAGTGCAAAATGGACGACATGAAAAACGACCCCGAGAAGATGAAAAGCCAGTTGCGGGCCATTATCGCCGTCGGCCAGATCCTGTTCGTACTGCCTGCGGTTAAACAGGTACCGCAATCGACGCCACATTTCGCTCATAATCACTCCTCGCGCAACGCGGCCATGGGGTCCAGACGCGCGGCGCGATGCGCGGGCAGATAAGCGGCGATTCCGGTCGCAATTCCCAAGACCACAGCCGCGATGGCGAGCGGCGCAGCATCGTATGGCTTCACGCCATAAAGCAGGCTGGCGACCGGCCGCCCGGCGGCCAGCGACGCGCCCAGGCCGAGCAGCGTGCCGATGGCCAGCATCGCCGCGACTTCGCGCAGCACCAGCCAGACTACCGATTCCGGCTGCGCTCCGAGCGCCATGCGGATGCCGATCTCGGCCTGCCGCCGCGCGACTCCGTAAGCGGTCACGCCGTATAGCCCGATCATGGCCAGCAGCAGCGCCAAGCCGCCGAAGAACGCCGATAGGAGGGCGACCATCCTGGGCTGTAGGAGTGACTCGTTCACCTGCGTTTCGAAGTTGCGGAACTCCAGGGAAATGCCCGGATTTACTTCGCCGACGGCCGCACGGACCGCCGGTATGAACGCCTCGACCGGGCGCTCGGAACGGACCTCGAAGTTGACTTCCGGCCAGGGATCGGTGTCCTGCGCGCAGGCGACGTAGACCGACAGGAGCAAGTCTTCGTTGACGGCCTCGTACTTGGCATCTTTGACCACGCCGATCACCTGGTAGACGTCCTTCTTGCCGTGTGAATCCTCTGCGTTCACACGGATGGTCCTGTCGATAGGATTCGCCTGGCCGAAGAACCGGCGGGCCGCCGATTCGCCGATCAGCATGACCTTGGGCGCGCCGGCATCGTCGTGCTCGGAGAAATCGCGGCCCACCAGTAACGGCGTACGCATCGTCTCGAAGTACCCAGGCGAAACACGGTTGAAGTACACCTGCGTGTCGTATTTTCCTCTTGGTGAATAGCCCTCGGGATCCACAACGCGATCCCACTCGTCGTTGCCTATGGGCGTCAACACGGAACTGGAGACCGACGACACGCCGGGGATGGCGCGCAAGCGACCTACAATCTCGCGGTACACACGTGGACGCTGCGCCTTTGGAACGTTGGTCTGCATCAAGCCGGTCCGGACCAGAAGAATATTGTGGTGGCTGAAGCCCAGGTCGATACTCAATAGATTGCGGAGCGTGCCCAGGAAGAGGCCCGCACCCACCAGCAGCATCAGCGAAAGCGCGACTTGGCCAGTGACCAGCGCCCTGCCGAGACTGAAGCGGCTTCCCACCATGCCGCGCGCATGCTCCTTCAGGACGTTGTTGGGCGAGACGCTAGTCGCGCGCAACGCCGGCGCCAATCCGAACAGGAGCCCCGTGAGAACGGCCACGCCCATCGTAAAGGCGAGCACGCGCAGATCCGGCGCTGTGTCGATTTGGAGTTCACTGCCGGCCTTCGATAGGAAGCGGACCAAAAGGCGGCTTCCCCAGACGGCAAAGAGCAAGCCGCCCACTGCGCCCAATACGGAGAGCAACAGGCTTTCCGACATGAGTTGGCGCACGACGCGGCGGCGCGCAGCGCCGATAGCCATTCGGATGGAGATCTCCCGCTGGCGAGGCGCGGCGCGAGCCAGCAACAGGTTAGCGATATTGGCGCAGGCGACGAGGAGCACCAGGCCGACGACCACCATCAGGGTGAAGAGCGCCGTGCGGTACTGGCTGCCTGTATCCGAGAAGCCCGTGTTGGCGGGGCGCAGGCTGAACGATCGCTGCAGATATTGCCGCTGGCCGTCCGCGTTCCAATTCGTGGGAAGCGTGGCGCGACTGACCTCCGGCGCCAGCGCCTTCATCCTGGCTTCCGCCTGTTGCCGAGTCTCGCCCGGGAGGAGTCTGCCCACAATGCGCAGCCACCACCAGCTTCGTGCGCTCAACGTGCTGAAGTCGGTGTGCAGGATCGGCTCGCATCCGATGGGGATGGCGACGTCGTAGGACCTATCGACATCCAAGCCTGTGAACCAGGGCGGCGTCACCCCGATGATGGTGAACGGGCGCCGGTTCAGATGGATGGTCTTGCCGACGATATCGGGATCGCTCGCGAAATGCCGCTTCCAGAAGCCGTGACCGATCACCGCCACCGGTCCGGCGTGCCCACCGCCGTGCAGATCGTCATCCGGTGTGAAGATGCGGCCGCGCATGGCCGGCACGCCGAGGACGCGGAAGAAATCGCCGCTGGCCCACAGGCCTTCCGCGAATTGGCTCTCGCCGCCCGCAGCCAGGTCGAACCGGTCGGTGCTGAAGGCCAAGGTTCCCGAGAAAGCCTGCTGGCGATCGCGTACCTGCTCCCAGATCGGATTGGTGAAACGGCCTTGCGAAGAGTCTACCTGCACCAGTCGCTGTGGATCCTCCAGCGGCAGCGAACGCAGCATTACAGCGTTGAGGATGCTGAAAATGGCCCTGTTTGCGCCGATGCCCAGCGCCAGCGATAAGACGGCCGTGGCGGCGAAACCGGGATTGGCGCGCAGCGTGCGCAGGGCGTAGCGGGTGTCCTGGGCAAGGGTTTCGAGGAACGGCCAGACCCACACGGCACGGCTGGCTTCTTGGAGTTGGGTTACGTTGCCGAAGGACCGGCCGGAGGCCAGGTCCCGATGCAGGCGCATTTCGTCCGCCAGATCCTGTTCGTGCCGCTTCCGGTCAGAAAGATATCGCAATCGACGCCACATTTCGCTCATAATCACTCCTCGCGGAGCGCGGCCATGGGGTCCAGCCGTGCAGCGCGATGTGCGGGCAGATAAGCCGCCATTCCGGTTGCGATTCCCAACACCACAGCCGCGATGGCCAACGGCGCCGCATCGTATGGCTTCACACCATAGAGCAAACTCGCCACCAGCCGTCCGGCGGCCAGCGACGCGCCCAGGCCGAGCAGCGTGCCGATGGCCAGCATCGCCGCGACTTCACGCAGCACCAGCCAGATCACCGATCCCGGCTGCGCCCCGAGCGCCATTCGAATGCCGATCTCGGCCTGCCGCCGCGCCACTCCGTAAGCGGTCACGCCGTACAGCCCGATCATGGCTAGCAGCAGCGCCAGTCCGCCGAAGAACGCCGATAGCAGAGCTACCATCCGGGGTTGCAGGAGTGACTCGTTCACCTGCGTTTCGAAGTTGCGAAACTCCAGGGAAATGCCCCGATTCACTTCGCCGACGGCCGCACGCACCGCCGGGATGAACGCCTCGACCGGGCGCTCGGTACGGATCTCAAAGGTTACTTCGGACCAAGGCTCTGTGTCCTGTGAGCATGCGACAAATCCCGACAGGAGCAGATCTTCGTTGACCTCCTCGTACTTGATATCTTTGACCACGCCGATCACCTGGTAGACGTCCTGCTTGCCGGGTTGACCCGCTGATTCCATGCGTACGGCCCTGCCGATAGGACTGGACTTCCCAAAGAACCGGCGGGCCGTGGACTCGCCGATCAGCATCACCTTGGGTGCGCCGGCATCGTCGTGCTCGGAGAAATCGCGGCCGATCAACAACGGCATGCGCATAGTCGCGAAGTATCCGGGCGAAACACGATTGAAGTACACCAGCGTGTCGAATTTCCCTTTCGATAGATAGCCCTCCGGATTCACGATCTCATTCCACGTCGAGCCGCTGATCGGCGTCACCACGGAACTGGATGCCGACGACACGCCCGGGATGGCGCGGAAGCGTTCCACAATCTCGCCGTACACGCGCGGGCGCTGCGCCCTTGGAACGTTGGACTGCATCATGGCGGCTTGGACCAGCAGAACGTTGTGTCGGCTGAAGCCCAGGTCCGTGCTTAGCAAATTGCGGAGCGTGCCCAGGAACAGTCCCGCGCCCACCAGCAGCATCAGTGACAGCGCGACTTGGCCGGTGACCAGCGCGCGGCCCAGTCCGAAGCGGCCCCCTACCATGCCGCGGGCATGCTCCTTCAGGACGTTGTTGGGCGAAACGCTGGTCGCGCGGAGGGCGGGCGCCAGCCCGAACAGCAGCCCCGTTAGAACAGCCACACCCATCGTAAAGGCGAGCACGCGCAGATCCGGCGCGGTGTCGAGCTGAAGTTCGCTTCCTGTCTTCGACAGGAACCGCATCAGCAGGCGGCTTCCCCAGACGGCAAAAAGCGAGCCTCCTAGCCCGCCCAATGCGGAGAGCAGCAGGCTTTCCGACATGAGTTGACGCATGACGCGGCGGCGCGCTGCGCCGATAGCCATGCGGATGGAAATCTCGCGCTGGCGAGCCGCCGCGCGGGCCAGCAGCAGGTTAGCGATATTGGCGCAGGCGATAAGGAGCACCAGGCCGACCACCGCCATCAGCGTAAAGAGCGCCGTGCGATACCGGCTGCCTGTATTCGAGAAGCCGGTCGCGGCGGGGCGCAACGCGAACGTACGTTGAAGATATTGCTTCTGGCCGTCGGCGTCCCAATTTGTGGGGAGCGTGGCACGGTCGACCTCCGGCGCCAGCGCCTTCATCTTGGCTTCCGCCTGCTGTGGAGTCTCACCCGGCGTGAGACGGCCCAGAATGCGCAGCCACCACCAGCCTCGCGCGGCCAATGCGCTGCGGTCGGTGTGCAGGATCGGTTCGCATCCGATGGGGATGGCCACATCGTACGGTGTATCCACATCCAGGCCCTTGAACCAGGGCGGCGTCACGCCGATGATGGTGAACGGGTGCCGGTTCAGCCGGATGGTCTTGCCAACGATATCGGGGTCGCTAGCGAAATGGTATTTCCAGAAACCGTGGCTGATGACCGCGACCGGTCCCGCATGCCCGCCGCCATGCACATCGTCAGCGGCCGTGAAGACGCGCCCGCGCATGGCGGGCACGCCGAGGACGTGAAAGAAATCGCCGCTGACCCACAGGCCTTCCGCGAAATGGCTTTCGCCGCCCGCGGCCAGATCGAAACGATCCCCGCTGAAGGCCAGGGTTCCCGAGAAAGCCTGCTGGTGATCGCGCAGCTGTTCCCAGATCGGGTTGGTGAAATTGTCGCCACTTCCCGGAGAGTCTAGCTGCATGAGCCGCTGCGGATCTTCCACCGGCAGCGAACGCAGCATCACGGCGTTGAGGATGCTGAAAATGGCAGTATTTGCGCCGATGCCCAGCGCCAGCGACAGAACGGCGGTAGCGGCAAAACCGGGATTCGCGCGCAGGGTGCGCAAGGCATAGCGAGTGTCTTGGGCGAACGTATCGAGGAGTGGCCAGACCCACACGGCACGGCTCGATTCATGAAGCTGGGTTACGTTGCCAAAGGAACGATTGGGGGTCTGTGCTACCAAATCCCGATGCAGATGCATCTCGTCGGCCAGATCCCGTTCTTGCTGCTTGCGGTTAAAGAAATACCGCAAGCGACGCCATAGTTCGCCCATGTGCACTCCTGGCATAGTTAGACTATGCCAAATGCGGTATGGTTAGGTCAAGTGGCTAGTTTATGTCGTACGTATGGATTTCCTGGCCCTCCAGGTATTTGTCGAACCAGGCGACGATGTGCTGCAAACGCTCGACGCGATGGACCGGCTTGCCGGAACGCGACAGCTCGTGCGTTTCGCCCGGAAAACGCACCATCACCACCGGTTTCTTCAGATATTTCAGCGCGCGGAACATCTGTTCGCCACCCGCGCCCGGCGGCGTGCGGAAATCGGACTCGCCCTCGATCAGCATCAGTGGCGTGGTGATCTTGTCGACGTAGGTGATGGGCGACCGCTCTTTGAAATCCGCCTCCTGTTCCCAGGGAGCGCCGCGGAACCAGAAGGTAGTGAACAGGGTGAAATCGGCGGTGTACCAGAAGTCGCGCCAGTCGGCGATGGATCGCTGTGAAACGGCGGCTTTGAAGCGCGTGGTATGGCCGACGGTCCAGTTGGTCAGCACGCCGCCGCCGCTGCCGCCGGTGACGCCCAGTTTGTCGGGGTCCACCCAACCGCGCGCGATCAGTTCGTCGACGCCCGCCATGAGGTCTTTGAAGTCGTCACCCGGATAGGCGTACTGAATGATATTGCCGAACTCCTGGCCGTAGCTGGTGCTCCCGCGAGGATTGGGATAAAGCACGACGTAGCCTTTGGCGGCCATCCACTGGAATTCATGGTCGAAGGTGTAGCCATATGCGGCATGCGGGCCGCCATGGATATCGAGAATCAGCGGATATTTCTTGCCGGGCGTGAAGTCGGGCGGACGCTGCACCCAAGCCTGGATGCGGCGGCCATCGAAGCTCTTGTACCAAATCATTTCCGGCTCGGTGAGATTGAGTTTTTCGAACAACTCGTCGTTGATGTGGGTGAGCCGGTCAACATGGCCCGGGGCGCCGTCGAGCAGGAACAGATCGCCTATGTTGGTGGGTGAGGAAATCAGGATGGTGGCCTTCGATCCATCGGGCGTGGCGCTGTAGGAGAAGACGCTGTGATTGCCGCTGGTGAGCCATTCCACCTTGCCGGTTTCGGCGTCGATGCGCTTCAGGTTGGCGCGGCCCTCTTCGGCGGAATCGACGACGATGGCCCGGCCATCGGCGCTCCAATAAGGCTTCGACGGACCGGATCCCCGCGGCGGCGCCTGGTCGCCGCCCACGCCGCCGCCAATATCGTAGTCGTAAGCGGCGGTCAGATTTCGGGGAGTTCCGCCCGGCTCCGACGTCGTGACGAACAGATCGGGCTGGCTGTAGGAGCGCTGCGGCAGGCCACCTCCGGAATTGATGGAAGCGACGAAAGCGATGTGGCTGCCGTCGGGACTGAGCGAGATAGCCTGGATGGGGCCATCAATACCGGCGACTTTGGCGATATCGCCGCCGGCCGCGTTGACCACATAGATCTCTTCGTGCGGCGGCTCGTAATAAGGCTCGCGCACGCGGTCCGAGGTGAAGTAGATTCTTGTCCCATCGCGCGACCATACGATGTCCGACTCGCTGAACCCGCCCGAGGTGACTTGCCTCGCCTTTTCCGGCGCGCCGGGACCCATAAGCGGCACGGTCCAGATGTGGCTGGGGCGGTCGGGATCGATGTA
>Ga0182018_10003391_pt1 | contig 14382 bp, 7 predicted proteins | sample 812P2MmetaG_FD_120490 | JGI IMG/M metagenome (GOLD analysis project Ga0182018, IMG submission 120490) | Permafrost microbial communities from Stordalen Mire, Sweden - 812P2M metaG | ecosystem: Environmental > Terrestrial > Soil > Wetlands > Permafrost | place: Sweden: Stordalen | collected...
ACCGCGCCGGCGGCGCCCTGGCAGTGCCCGGTGAGGGGCTTGACCGAGAAGATCCCCTCGGCCCCCGGGAAGAGCTCGTCGAAGATGGCGGCCTCGGCCGTGTCGCACTGGACGGTCCCCGGCCCGTGGGCGTTCATGTAGGCGATCTCGCTCGGGTGGACACCGGCGTTCTCGAGCGCCGTGGTGAAGGCCCGGCGGATCTGGACGTAGTCGGGATCGATCGAGATCACGTGGTAGGCGTCGTGGGTCATGGCCCCGCCGCGGATGGTGGCGTACGAGCCGTCGCCGCGCCCCGAGACGACCATGCCCACCGAGGCCTCCCCGCCGGTGAAGCCGCGGCTGCCCTCCTGGAAGGGTCGGCAGATGTCGAGACCGGGGCCGTCGGCGAAGAGGACGCCGACCTTGGCGAAGGCGGCACAGTTCTCGGGACTGAGGGAGATGTCGCTGGTGAGGACGAGGACGTCGTCGGCCATGCCGGAGTCGATCCAGGACTTGGCCGTCAGCAGGCCGGCGACACCCGAAGCGCACATGGCCGTGACCGCCATGGTGGGGCCGTGGAACCCGAACTCCCGGTTGATCTCCGAGAGCACGGTGGAGGGCATCAGGCTGAGCCACTCGCGCCTGGTGGCCTGGAAGCCGTCGCGGTGGTGGTAGCTGCGCCAGGCGTCGACGTCGCCCAGGACGAGACCGTGGATCAGTCCCACGACCCTGCCGGGTCGCCAGCCCCTGTCCAGGGCGTTCTCGACCGCCTCGCGCCCCGAGGCCCGGACAGCCTGGTGGTAGCGGGTGGGTCCGTCGGACGGGTTGCCCTCGTCCTCGATCCGGGCCACCCAGGCCACGTCGTGGTCGAAATGGGGCGAGAAGCCGGGCGTGGGCCTGATGGCCGACTCACCGGAGAGGAGGCCCTGGTGGAGAAGCTTCCTCCCCCACCCGTACCCGGTCACGGCGCCGTAGCCGCAGATCGACGTCGACGACCGCCCACCCGGCCGACGCCGGTCCACTGGGAGTGTCATCGTTTGTGGGTACTCGGTAGGCACGACGCCTTCTCTCTCGTGACTCTTCTGTAGCGATGCGACTCATCTGTCCCGGCTGCGCTCTTTGCACCAAACCGGCTCACCAGTCACTTCCTCAACAGCGACCCAGAGTAGGACCCCCGCTCCACGGCGTAAAGAGGGGATTTGCTCCTTCGGGGGGCTGCGGTGGCCAAAACGAGCGATTCGCGGTCGGATCCTTACGGGATGTAGGGGGATGGCCCTGAGTCCTCCCAGAGCGCCGGGGGAGACCCGGGGAGTGTGTTTTTCGACAGCGCCCGGTCGCCGTCGGGCGGTTCTCCGGGCCCCGGTCGGCACGGAGGGTGACCTCGCCTCGGGCACGACCCTCCGCCGTGGCCGTGGGTAAAGGTCGACCATCCAGGCGTCGATAGAGACGTATGGCCCAACCACGACTCGGGTCGGTGTCGGGGCCAGAGGCGGCGTCTCGTGAGCGCACCGGAGGCGACCCCGACGAGAACCCGGCCGTGCCCATGGGTGACGGCCTAGACGGCGCTGACGCCGAGGTCGCCCGACGGCTGTCGACCTTTGCCGACCTCACCCATGTCGTGGCCTGGGAGCTCGAGGTGCCCGGCGGAGGGCTGCGCTGGCACGCCCCCTTCTCCCGGCTGATCAAGGACTCCTCGTCGGGACCTTTCCGTATCCCGCCCGGCGACGGCGGACGCATGGTGGAGGCCGACGCCCTGGGCGACGCCCTGCTCGACCCCATCATCGAGACGGTCAAATCGGGCGTGGTGTGGGAGAACTACGAGCTCGTCCAGGAGTACGAGCTGCTCGGCGGCGAGGTCCGCCGTGTTCTCGTCCGGGCCGTGGCCGTCCCCGACCCCGGAGTGGCCCACTTCTTCGGCATCGTCACCGACGTGTCGGAACCGGGCGACGTCCCGTGGATCACCGCCGACGTGGGAGAGCGCCTGCAGCTGCTCGTCGAGTACTCCCCCGACGGCATCGTGGTCCACCAGGAGGGCCTCGTCGTCTACGCCAATCCCGCCGCTGTGCGGATGGTCGGGCTCCACTCGCCGACCGAGGCCCTGGGTCGACCGATCGCGTCGTTCATCCATGCCGAGGACCTGGGCAAGACGGTGGCGAGACTGGCCGAGCTGCGCGAACCGGGCGACGTCGTGAAGGGCTTCGAGGCCCGGCTCCAACGCGTCGACGGCAGCGTGACACCGGTCGAGGTGGCCAGCGCCCGGACGAGCTGGGGCGGGAAGCCGGCCTTCCAGGTCATCATGCGCGACGTCACCGAGAGAAAGATGGCCGAGGAGGAAGCGCAGGCGCGCCGGGCCATCGAGCGGCGCTACGCCGCCGCCGTGGCCGCCCTGGAGGAAGGCGTGGTCGTCGTCGACGGCCAAGGCGCGGTGACGGCGGCCAATGATTCGGCCGTCCGCATCCTCGGCCGCCGGTTGGACGGCGGAGGCGGCGATGCCATCTTCACCGGTGGCGGCTCGGCGCGGACGAACGACTCCACCCCCTTCGCCAAACAGGATCTCCCGGTCGCCGTGGCCCTGGCCCGGCACGAGGGGACGACCGACGTGGTGATCGGCGTGCACGACGAGCACGGCAAGGAGCAGTGGTTGTCGGTGAGCTCGCGTCCGATCGACGACGCCGACGACCACGACGCCAGTGCCGTGGTGTGCTCGGTCTCGGACATCACCGACCGCAAGCACCTCCTGGACCGACTGGCCTGGGAGGCGCGCAACGACCCGCTGACCTCGCTGGCCAACCGCAGTGGCTTCCTGGCCGCCGTCGAGGGGGCGCTCGAGACGAGGGACGCCGAGCGCGACGGGCTCGTCATGTTCTTCTTCGATCTCGACCGCTTCAAGCTGGTGAACGATTCGCTCGGACACGCCGTGGGTGACGAGGTCCTGCGGGCGATGGCCCAACGCCTGCGGTCGGCCATGCCTCGGGCCGTGAGCCTGAGCCGCCTGCACGGCGACGAGTTCGCCGCGCTCGAGCCGGGCGTGCCCGACACCGACGCGGCGTTGCACCGGGCTGAGGAATTGCGCTCGATCCTGTCGCGGCCGGTGCAGCTGAGCACCGGGCGGACCCTGACGGTGACCCCGAGCATCGGGCTCGTACGGCTGGCCGATGTCGGACGCGAGGCGTCGGAGGTCCTCCAGGACGCCGACATGGCCATGCTGCAGGCCAAGACGCGTGGGCGCGGACGGGTGGCCATCTTCGACGCCGGTCTACGCGAAGAGGTGAGCAGTCGACTCGAGCTCGAGCACGACCTGCGGGCCGCCGTGGAGAACGGCGAGCTCCGCCTCGAGTACCAGCCGCTGGCCTCCCTGGCCAACGGGCGTGTCCTCGGTCTCGAGGCCCTCGTCCGGTGGGAGCACCCGCGCCGCGGTCTTCTGCTCCCGGGACGGTTCGTCGGGCTGGCCGAGGAGTCGGAGCTCATCATCGCCCTCGGCCAGTGGGTGCTCGAAGCCGGTTGTGCGCAGATGGCGCGGTGGCGCGCCATGTACCCCGAAGCCAAGGACTCCTTCCTGGCCGTGAACGTCTCCCACCGCCAGTTCGACGGGTCGCAGCTGATGCCGGCCGTGCGCGGGGCCCTCGAGAAGAGCGGACTGCCCCCCGGCGCGCTCATGCTCGAGATCACCGAGTCGGGCATCGTGTCGGACGACGTCCGCCTCCACGGCATGCTGGGCGAGCTGCGCGAATTCGGCATACGGCTCGCCATCGACGACTTCGGTACCGGCTACTCCTCGCTCAGCTATCTGAAGCGCCTTCCCGTGAGCTACCTGAAGATCGACCGGTCCTTCGTCATGGGCCTCGGGAGCGACACCGGGGACGAGCGCATCGTGGCCGCCATCACCGATCTCGGACACGGTCTCGGTCTGCGGGTGATCGCCGAGGGCGTCGAGAACCGTCAACAGCGCCATGTGGCGCGGCAGCTCGGGTGCGATCTGTACCAGGGGTACCTCTTGGCCGAGCCCCGGCGCCCCCGTGACATCCCGCCGTTCTGGCGTCAGCGTCACGTGCCGGCGACCCGGTCCTGATCGCCGCACGGCGCTCTCCGCCGACCTTTGAAAGCGGGTAGGGGAGGGGTCTGCGTGCCGTCGGCGCAAGCACCGAGGGCGCCGCCCCCCTGACCCCTTCCCTTGCCCGCTTCCAGGCCACGGCGATGAGCGCCGTGGCCCCCCGCTCGGGTGACCGGGCGCCGGCAAGTGCGGCGTCCGGACCGGCCGGAGACTGGTTCCCGTCACCCGGCAGACTGCGCCCCCCGGCACAACTGAAGCCCACGCCATTGACAAATCTCGGCCAAATCAGGCTCGCAGCCTGGGAATTCTCTGGGTCTTATGCAGGGTGGGGTCTTATGCCGGGTGCACGGTCCAGCTCGTGATGAGGAGCTGTCCGTTGGACACGGTCTGGGCCACGTCGAGGGAGTAGCGCCCGGGGGCACGGCCGCCGGTGACGATGACGGTGACGGTGTCGGTGAGCTGCGCGCCGGTGGCGACACTGCCGGTGGCCGAGACGGTGACGTCCAGGCTGGCGTCGTAGGCCGTCACGTGGGCGTCGACGAGCGCAGGCGGTGCCGGCACGCCGGGTGCGACGGCCCCCCACCAGCCGAGCTGGTTCTGCTCGAGGGCCTTGACGCCGGCGATGAAGGACTCGACGGCCGAGTCCTGGACGGCCAGGGGGCCGGGACCCTCCACGTAGGTCGGGTCGGGGCTTCCGGTGACCGACATGGTTCCCATCAGGATGGAGTTGGTGGCCAGGGTGAGTCCCTGGGCGGCGAGAGCGGCCGGTGCCGGCACCGCCGGCGGCATGGCCGACGGCGGCACCGTCCCCGTGGCCGCCCCGCCGGTGTTGGGGACGGCCCGGACCTCGCTGGCCGTGACCAGGTAGCGGGTGGGGGTGAACCACAGGGCGTTCGTGGGCCAGCACGTCACGAGGCTCAAGGTGGGGCTGGGGGTGTTGTAGACGGTGGCGCCCTGCTGGATCACCTGGTGGCTCTGCACCGTGTAGTCGTAGGTGGTGCACGGCGTTTCGTATTCGATGGTGTCGCCCGGTTTCAGCTCGTCGATGTTCACGAAGTAGCTCACGTCGTGCGCTTCGAGCACGGTGTTGCCGGTCGTTCCCGGCCACACCGAGGTGGGGACGTGGCCAACCGCCACGTTGAGTTCGGCGTCTTCGGTGCCCTCCTCGACGGGAGCGGTGAGCCCGATGGCCGGGATGACAAGGAGGCCCTGGGGCCCGCCCGTGCTGGCGGTTGTGACGCAGGCGGCGGCCGTCGTCCCCTTGGTCGTGGCGGCCGCCTTATGCCGGGCGTTCTCGAGCTTCTTGATCAGGGACTGCCCGACCCGGTTGGAATGGGTGGTCCACAAGGTGGCATTGACCTGCCAGGCCACCGCTGCCGCCACCAGGAGCACGCCGGCGCCGAAGAGGGCGCGGTAGCCCCAGCGCCGGGGGCGGGGTGCGTCGATGCTGTCGTTCTGGGTCGCGCGGCGGAACAAGACCGCTCCGTTCGTGGGTGGCACCGGTCGGTCAGGGCAGGAGTGTGACCCTTCCCAGGATACTGTGACCGTGCTCCGTGGCGGGCGCGCAACGAGTAGTGGTATCGGGATCCCCGTTTGGCCAGGGAGGTCCAGTACGCTGGGAGATCAGTGAAGCGCCGAGAACCGCCCCGTGAGGGGGGATCGCCTTCGGGCGGATCGGCCGGGGACCCGGGCACGGCTGACGCCCCCGTTTCGCCTGGCCCCGCCCCCACCGGGACCGTGCCCGGCTCCGTCGAGACGGTCGGGTCGTGGATGGCCGTCCAGGGTGCTCCCGACGACCTGACCGCCGGCCTCCGGTACGACCGGCGCCGGCTGCGCCCCGAGCCCGACCTGGTCCCGGGCGAGCCCGGTCCGGCCGTCGACAAGCTGGTGCGTCAGGCCCTCGGGCGCCACATGCTGCTGGGCGAGATGGCCCTGGTGTGCACGTGGGCCTTCGTCTCGTTCGTCGTCTTCCACTTCCTCACCTCGGGCCACACGTCGACAGCGGCGGCGGTGAGCCTGGCCTGGCTGTTCGCCGGGGCGAGCGGGGTCATGGTGGTGGTGATCCTGGCCTTTCGCCGGGTGGCCGAGCGCCGGATCCGGCAGGGACTGTACGACGCCTCCACCGCCCTGCGTTCGATCGAGTCGGTCACCGACCCCGCCCTGTCCTTCCTGCCCCTCGACGCTCTGCTCGAGGAGCTGTTGGCCCGGACGTGCCGGGTGGTCGGCGGCGAGTCGGCCACCATCTTCCTGGTGGCCGACGACGGTCAGAGTCTGACCGTGCGCGCCTCCCGGGGCCCGGCCGAACCGACGGCAGGTGCCGCCATCGCCGTGGGCGAGGGCGTGGTCGGCGCCGTCGCCCAGCGGGCGGAGGCCGTCATCGTGAACGAGGCCACCGACTCCACGCTGGCGAACGCCTTCGGGCCCCGGGGTGTGGTGTCGCTCGTGGCCGCCCCCCTGCTGGTGGGCGGCCACGTCATCGGCGTGGTCCAGGTGGGCACGGGCAAGAGGCACCGGTTCGTCTCCCGGGACCTCCGGCTCCTACAACTGGTGGCCGACCGCTCGGCGGCGTCGATCGAGAGGGCCCGGCTCGACCAGGATGCCCGCCGCAGTCGGCTGGGGGCCGAGCACGCCCGTCTCCACCTGTCCATCCTGGCCCTGGCGGGTGACGAGATGGCCACCGCGCTCGAGTCCTACGACGACGCCCTGGCCCGGTTGGTCGGCGTCATCGTGCCCACCTTCGCCGACTGGTTCGCTGTCGACCTGGCCGAGAGCTCGGGCGAGGTGCGCCGTGTGGCCTGCGGGGCGCGCGCCCGGGACACCGTGGCGTCGTCGGTTCATCGTCACCCCGAGGGCGACGCCCTCGTCCACCGGGTGATGGCCACCGGACGTCCCGAGGTCCTCATGAACACGCAGTACCGGGGACCCGAGAACGCGGCGTCGGAGTCCACCGAGGCCGGGGGCTACTCCGAAGCCCCGCCGGCGTCGGGGATCGAGTCCATGGTGATCGTCCCCGTGCACGTCCGCGGACTTTCGTTCGGTGCCCTCAGCTTCATCACGGGCACGGGCCGGCGCGGGTACCGACCGTCGGACCTCGACACCGCACGCGGTCTGGCCGAGCGCGTCGCCATCGCCGTCGAGCGCGTCCTTCTGTGGCGCGAGAGCCGGGCCGCCGAGCGCGCCGCCACGCGCAACGCCGGGCAGCTGCGTCGTCTCATGGAAGCGGCACTGGCCGTGAACGCCCCGTTGGCCGAGAGCGAGGTGCTGCGCGTCGTGGCCGACCACGCCCGCCGGATCCTCGGGGCCGACGCCGCCGTGGTGGCTCCCGTTACCCTCGACGGCCCGGGGCTCGTCGAGGTGTCGTCTCCCGCCGCCCTGGGTCCCTCCGAGACGGCCCTCGTGCGCGTGGCGTCTGATCTCGTGGCGACATCGGACCGGCCGGTGCGCTGGCCCGGTGACGCCGCCGGTGACGCCGAGCGCCGACCCGACGGCGACGGGTTCACCACCAGCGGGGCGAGCGCGGCCGTGCCCTGGTTGGCCGTTCCCCTGGCCGACGCGTCGGGGTCAGCTGGGCGCGTCATCGTGGTCATCGGTGGACCGGGCGGGCCCTTCAACACCGAGGACGAATCGGTGATGGTGCTGTTGGCGCAGATGGCGTCGGTGGCCCTCGTGAACGCCCGTCTCTACCAGGCCGTGCAGAGCAACGAGCACCGTCTGCGGGCCGTCGTCGAGTCGTCACCCCTGGCCATCGCCGAGGTCGACCTGACCGGCGATGCGCGGTGGTGGAACGGCGCGGCCGGGACCCTGTTCGGATGGGCCGAGAGCTCCGACGGCGCCCACCGTGTCTCGGCCGACGCCGCGGCCGCGTCGATCCTGGAGGAGTTGTGGAGCCGCACGGAGCACGGTGTGGCATCGGTGGGCACCGACCTCGAGACCACCGGACCCAACGGCAAGACCCTCGAGCTGTCGGTGTCGACGGCTCCTCTGTTCGACCACGAGGGCGGCGTCACCGGCATCCTGGTGGTGGCCGAGGACGTCACCGAGCGCCGGCGCATGCTCGAACAGTTCCACCAGGCCGAGCGGCTGGGGGCGATGGCCCGCCTGGCCGGCGGCGTGGCCCACGACTTCAACAACCTGCTGACGGTCATCCTCGGCTCGACCGAGGTGCTGATGCGCCGCAACGACGTCGACGACGAGTGGCGCGACGACGTGGCGGCCATCCAGCGCGCCGGTGAACGCGCCGCCGCACTCACCAGCCAGCTCCTGGCCATCGGACACCGGCGCCCGGTCCAGTCGGTGGTGGTCGACCCCGACGCCGTGATGGAGTCGATGCGGTCCATGCTCGTGCGCCTGCTCGGGGAGGACGTCGAGCTGGCTCTCGTTCCCGGATCACCACCGGGCCGCATCCTGGCCGACCCGGCCGAGCTCGAACGAGCCCTGTTGAACATGGTCATCAACGCCCGCGATGCCATGCCCGACGGGGGTCGGCTCGAGTTCCGTACCCGGGTGGTGGGGTCCGACCTCCCCGGCTCGTGGCGCGTCGTGGCCCTGATGGTGTCGGACACGGGTGCCGGGATGGATCCCGAGACGGTCGAGCACTGTTTCGAACCCTTCTTCACCACCAAGGGTCTGGCCCGCGGCACCGGCCTCGGTCTGGCCGCCGTGCACGCCATGGTGACCCAGGCCGGTGGCCACATCACGGTGGAGTCCACCGTGGGGAGCGGCACCACCTTCACGTTGTGGTTCCCGGCGGCGGAGGCCGAGCTGGCGGTGGAGTCACCGGAACCGGAGGCGGACCTCGACAGGGGTGACGAGGTGATCCTGCTCGTCGAGGACGAGGAGGAGCTACGCCGACTGGCCGTGCGCGAGCTCGATCGTCGCGGCTACGCCGTGGTGGTGGCGTCGGCTGGCGCCGAGGCGCTCGAGGTGGCCCGTTCGCTCGACGGGCGGATCGACCTGCTCGTCACCGACGTCGTCATGCCGGGAATGAGCGGAATCGAGCTCGCCGCCCAGGCCAACGAATTGTGGCCGCTGATGCCCGTCCTGTTCGTCTCCGGCCACCTCGACGAGGGATCGGTCGGGCGCCACCGGATGGCGGAGGATGCCGACCTGCTGGCCAAGCCGTTCACGCCCGACCAACTCGGGCACCGTGTCCGCCAGGCCCTCGACCGGTCGCAGGCCCGCGGGCCCGAAGGCGTGGGGGCGGGGGATTGGCGGAGCCGGCCCAACCGGGCCGCCTGGTCCTGAGCCGCCAGTCCGGACGTTCAGCGCCGGGAACGGCGGAGGATCAGGGCTCGAAGCGGTAGCCGACGCCGCGGACGGTGCGGACCCAGCGTGGGTGATCCGGGTCCTTCTCGATCTTGCGCCTGATGCGCCGGACGTGCTCGGTGACGGTGCCGGCGTCCTGCCAGGCCGATGAGGACCCCCAGACCTGGGCCAGGAGCTGCTCGCGGGTGAAGACCTGCCGTGGCGAGCTGGCCAGGAAGGCCAGGAGGTCGAACTCCTTGGCCGTGGTCTCTACCAGTTCCTCGGAGAGCTTGACCTCGCGGGCCATGATGTCGATGGCCAGGTCGCCGAAGTCGAGTGCCACCGTCGTGGCCGACGGCCGCTGACCCACCCGGCGCAGGACCGTGCCCACGCGTGCGGCCAGCTCGGCGGGGGAGAAGGGCTTCACTACGTAGTCGTCGGCGCCCAGCTTCAGGCCCAGCACGCGGTCGGATTCCCGGCCGCGGGCGGTGACGAGGATGACAGGCACGTTGCTCGTGCGGCGGATGGCGGCGAGGACGTCGAAGCCGTCCTCGGTGGTGAGCATGACGTCGAGGATGACCAGATCGGGGGATCGGCCCGACAACGCCGTCGTCGCCTCGGCCCCGGTGGCGGCTTCCTCCACCTGGTAGCCCTCGGACTCGAGCAGGCGGACCAGCAGGCCGCGTACCTCAGGGTCGTCGTCGACGACGAGCAGACGTCCACAATCCCGGCCTGTGTTCCGGTGGGAGACCGGCGTCGTTGTCTCGGCTCTCACTTTTGCCCCCCTCGTCTCGTCACTTTAACTAGTCTCACGACCACCGACCGTAGTTGTGTTGACCAACATTTGGGAAGGGGACTCGGTCAGAATCAAGAAAATACCCGAGAGAGGCTGCGGTCTGCATCCTGCACTCGGCGTGGCGATCGGATTTGTTGGGGCGACGTTGATCTGCCGTAGCGCAGGATGTGGCTTGGAGGATTCACACTCGTGCCTGTGGGGTCACGGGGGTGAACTGGGCAGTGGGGGCGCGACGCGCCTCGGTGGACGTCTCGTCGACGTCGTCAGATGGGACCGATGAGCGCGACGCGCCCCGCATCCTCGTGGTCGGCACCGACGACTGGGCTATCGAGCAGTCGGCGGCAGCCCTCGAAGAGGCCGGTTTCGGCGTCCTTCGGTGCCACGAGCCGGGCCAGCCGGCGTTCCCCTGCAACGCCTTGATCGAAGGTCGCACGTGCCCGCTCGACGTGGGCTTCGATGTGGTGGCGACGGTTCGGGCCCGCCCACTCGACACGGTGGCCCCCGGCGAGCTCGGGGTCGTCTGTGCGCTACGCCACGGGATCCCGCTGGTGGCGGCCGGGGTCGCACCGGATCGGCCTTTCGGGCCGTGGGCGGCGATAACTGTGGAACAGGGCGGAGAATTGGTGGGTGCGTGTGAGAAAGTGGCAGGAGAGGCATTTGTTGAGTTCGCCGCCGTGCCTTCTGTTCCGTCGCCACAAGGAGGCTTCTGATGCCACCCGAAGGTGCCATCCGCGTCATCGATGACATCGAGCCCTGGCTCGAGGAGCTGTGGTCCAACAACGGGACCGACCTTCTGATCACTGCCGGCGCTCCGCCGCTCGTGCGCATCGATGGCCAGATCCAACCGGTGAAGGGGGAGGAGCCCCTCACCGTGGCGCGGGCCGAGCGAATCGTCATGGCCGTCATGGGCGACGACCTCGTGGTGAGGTTCCGCGAGGAGCGCGAGGTCGACTTCGCCTTCAGTTGGCGCAATCAGGCCCGCCTGCGCTGCAACGCCTTCCACCAGCGCGACACGTGCGCCATGGCCCTGCGCGTCATCCCCTACGAGATCCCCGGCTTCGACGAGCTCGGTATCCCGCCGGCCGTCGAGCGCCTGGTGAACCTGCCCATGGGTCTCGTGATCGTCACCGGGCCGACGGGGTCGGGGAAGTCGACCACGTTGGCCGCCATGCTCGACTACATCAACCGCCGGCGCGCCTGTCACATCGTCACCATCGAGGACCCCATCGAATACGTGCACGGTAACCACCGCTCGGCGGTGAGCCAGCGCGAAGTCGGCAACGACACCGAATCGTTCCCCCGGGCCCTACGCTCCGCCCTGCGAGAGGACCCCGACGTTCTGCTGGTGGGCGAGATGCGCGACCTCGAGAGCATCTCGACGACGTTGACGATCGCCGAGACCGGCCACCTGGTCTTCGCCACCTTGCACACGAACGACAGCGCCCAGGCCATCGACCGCATCGTCGACATCTTCCCATCCGACCGTCGCGACCAGATCCAGGTGCAGCTGGCCTCCACTCTCGAGGGTGTGATCTACCAGCGCCTCATCCCCCGGATCGGTGGGGGCCTCGTCGCCGCCTACGAGGTGCTGTTCGCCACCCACGCCGTCCGCAATCTCGTGCGTGAGGGGAAGACCCGTCAACTGCGCAACGTCATCTCCACTCATCAGACCGAAGGCATGCAGACCCTCGAGATGGCGCTGAGTCATCTCGTCAAAGTCGGTTTGATCGATTACGAGACCGCGGTGAAGGTCAGCCTCTTCCCGAAAGAGGTGGCCAAGCCCCTGGCCGGGTCGGTGCCACCACCCCCCCCCGCTCCACCGCCGCCTGGCTATGGGGGCGTGACACCCCCACGCGTGGCCTCCGTCTAAACCTTGATCCACCGATGAACTAGCGGGAACGGACATCCGCGCATCCGCGGAAAGTGCCTCCCGGACTGGGAAAATTGCGGTGTCGAGACGCAGTTTCGTCCAGCCCAAAGGAGGCACTTTCAGTGGCTTCAGTATCGCGCGGTCTTGACCGCATCAAGGTGACCTTTGACGATCCGAGCCTGGTGGCCGACGCCGGGCTCATCGTGCCGGCGACGTTGATGGTCCGGCTGGGGTTGGAGGAGCTGGTCAACACCTCGGTGAGACTGGCCGGCCGGGTAGGCGGGGCCCATCCGGGCCGCAAGGTCCTCACCTTGGTGGCCACCATCCTGGCCGGCGGTTCGCACATCGATCACGCCAACCGGCTGCGGGCCGGAGCCACCCACCGGGTGTTGCCGTTCCGGGTGATGGCGCCCTCGACGCTCGGGACGTTCCTGCGCTCGTTCACCTTCGGGCATGTCCGCCAGCTCGACCGGGTGATCGCCGAGACGACCAGCCGAGCCTGGACATTCGGTGCCGGACCGGGCTCTTCGTCGATGACGATCGACATGGACTCCACGATCTGCGAGGTCCATGGCAAGGCCAAGCAGGGCGCCGCCTATGGCTACACGAGGGTCCTCGGCTACCACCCGATCGTGGCCACCTGGGCCGCCACCGGCGAGGTCCTGCACGCCCGACTGCGCAAGGGCTCGTCCCAGCGTGGACACAAGCGGTTCGTCCAAGAGCTGGTGGCCCGGGTGCGCCGGGCCGGGGCCACCGGTGCGCTCGTGGTGCGAGCCGATGCCGGGTTCTTCTCCTATGCGCTGATCGACACCCTCACCCGGCTCGGGGCGGCCTGGTCGATCACGGTCCAGATCCGCCCCCGCATCCGTTCCTGCATCGAGGCCATCGACGAGTCGGCGTGGCAGTCCATCGTCTATCCCGACGGCGGTGCCGCCCAGCTGGCCGAAACCACCTATGTCACCGACCGCAAAAGCGGCGGTCGTGTCCTGCGCCTGGTCGTGCGACGCACCCGGCTCACCGACCCCACCCAGGAAGCACTGTGGCCCGACTGGCGCCACCACGCTTTCATCACCAATCTTGAGTTGCCGACCCTCGATGCTGACCAATTCCACCGCGACCACGCCCGAGTCGAGCTGGCCATCCGCGACTTGAAGGAAGGTTCCGGACTCGAGCACTGCCCGTCAGGACGGTTCTTCGCTAACGCGGCGTGGCTCGGCTGCGCTGTTCTTGCTCACAACCTGGTCCGTTGGACGGCCCGGCTCGGCCACCTCCACCACGACGATCAGCTCACCGTGGCGCGGACGGTCCGCTCACGGATGCTCACCCTTCCGGGCCGGCTCGTGAACCGAAGCGGTCGGCTCGTCCTACGTCTTCCCGAACGATGGCCATGGGCGACCACTTTCGAGGGCGCCCTCGACCGCATCCGAGCCCTGCCGCTGCTTGCCTGACCGGCCCACCCGCGGACCGGCGCGGCCGTGGACGAGACCACGCGCTGACATCAGAGACGAGCACGAGGACTTGATTCTGCACGCCCGTCCGCTCGCCACAAGTGTGGCGATGCTCAACGAGACTTACTGCCGGTGCCCGTGGGCCTCAATGATCCACTTGAGAGAGCCGATCGGTGGATCAAGGCTAAAGGCTCGGCCCAGGACCCGGCGGGGAGCTGCCCCCGACTCCGCGGCCGGGGAACCGTCACCACTGAGTACCGTGGCGTCCCATGTCGATGCACACATCCCATCGGGGGGCCCAGCTGCCGTATCGACCGCTGGCGGGCGTCGTACCGTGCCCCGGGGGATGGCTGGTGGCGGGGGCGAAGCTCCAGGGCATCACGCTGTCCCCGGAGGCCCCTCAGGTATTCGGGACGCTTCTGGACGTCCTCGACTACAAGCCCGCCTACCAGATCATCGCCCTCGCTGCCCCTGTCGGGCTGCTCGACGAGCCCGTGCCGGGGGGGCGGCGGTGTGACCGTGACGCGCGACGCCTGATCGGATGGCCCCGCAACGGCGCCATCGTGTCTCCTCCGGCCCGATCGGTTCTGCGTGATCTCGCCCAGGGCGTCGATGTCAGTCTGAGCGCGGTCGGTCGCAAACTGGTCAGCCGTTTCGCCGAGGTGGACGATGACATTCAGCCCTATTGGCAGCGGACGGTCTTCGAGGTGCATCCCGAACTGAGCTTCTTCCAGCTGAACGAGGATCAACCTCTTCGCCACTCGAAGCACAGTCAGGTCGGGGTGGAGGAGCGCACGGCGCTGCTGAACGCACGGCTTCCCGGGGTGGAGCGTATCCTCGAAACTCGGTTACGGGGGGCGAAACCCGCGCACCGAGTCGACGGCGCGGTCTGCCTCTGGACAGCTCGGCGTATCGCCGCCAAGGCCGTGAACCGCCTACCCGAAGACCCCGAATGGGACAGCGCGGGCTTGCGGATGGAGATCGTACGTTGAGT
>Ga0182018_10003393_pt1 | contig 14380 bp, 11 predicted proteins | sample 812P2MmetaG_FD_120490 | JGI IMG/M metagenome (GOLD analysis project Ga0182018, IMG submission 120490) | Permafrost microbial communities from Stordalen Mire, Sweden - 812P2M metaG | ecosystem: Environmental > Terrestrial > Soil > Wetlands > Permafrost | place: Sweden: Stordalen | collected...
AAACGTGTTGGAGCTTGCCTGAATCACGTCCTGGCCGCCGGAGGGACTCTTGGCGGTGGTCATCGGCTCGAAGGTGGCATCGAAGAGCGAGCGGCGCAGGTCGTCAAGTTCATGTCTAAGATCGGCGCGCGTTTTAATCGGAGGCAGATCGCCATAAGGAGTCTGGAAAGCCCCGTGCGCTTGAGCCGAGGCGGCGGCACGCGCCAGTTCCTCGAAAGCGAGGCCGGGCAGGAATTTTTGCGAGGTCAGATCGTTGTGATTGCCGCGATTGGCCCAGAAAAGTTTAGCGTATTCGGCGATCTTAACGCGGACGACGGGATTCACTTCCTCGGAATGCGCGACGATACCTTCGAGCAACCGTTTCTGCCTCAATCCGTAGGCAGAGAACTGATCGTAGGCGATCGGATCGATGGCGATCGAAGCCTGTGTCAGCCAGTAGGCGAGGGCCTGCTGGCGCGGCGAAAGCGCCTGGAAGCTGGGCGCGTGCAGTTGAATGAAGGCCGTATCGCCGACACGCTCAACCACCACGTTGCTGGACGCTTTCTCCTGAGCCAGCGCAGGTGTGGCAAAGGCGGAGGCCGCAAGAATCATTGCGAGAATGAAAGAAAGGAAGCTCGACGAAAGAGAGCTCGGCGAAAGGAACTTCGACGGAAGAAAGACAGGTAAATTGCGTAACTTCAAAGCTTGAACTCCTCTGTGTGCCGGTGCGCCGGACCAAACTTTGCCGGACCAAACCATGCAGGCTATCACAAAGTCGGCCTCCAGGTGATCTAACCGAGCTTTAGCCGGGCCGATAGGCATCGCGCCCACATGCTAGAATCGTAGTGTGACGCTTGGGGCCGATGCTTCCTGATATCGAAAACCTGCTGGAGTTGCAGACTGCGGACAAAGAGATCCGCCGCCTGCGGGAAGAGGTTGCGGCGCTGCCGAAACGCGTGGCGGTGATCGAAGAAAAACTGGCCGGAACCAAGGCGCACTTGGAAAAAGTGCGGGCCGCCGCCAAGGGCGACGAAGCCAACCGCAAGAAGTTCGAAGCCAACATCAAAGACCTGCAAGGCAAGATTTCCAAGTACCGCGACCAATCCCTCGACGTAAAAACCAACGACCAATACAAGGCGCTGCTGCACGAAATACAGTTTGCCGAGCAGGAGATTCGCCTGAACGAGGACCGGATCCTCGAGGTGATGGTCAACGTCGATGCGCGTGACAAGGAAGTGAAAGCGGCGGAAGTCGAGCTCAAGGCGGAAACGGCAGAGATCGAAAAGGAAAAAGAAGACGCGCGAAGAGTTACCGCCGAAGACCAGTCCAAGCTCGCCGATTGGAACGCCAGGCGCGACGCGCTCCGCCAGGAAGTTTCTGAGGATGTTCTCCGGCAATATGAGCGAGTCGCCAAGTTTCGCGGCACTGGGTTGGCGGAAGTCCGCGACCAGAAATGCATGGGCTGCCAGGTGATGCTGCGTCCGCAGACCTACAACGAAGTTCGCAACGGCGAGAAGGTCATGGTCTGCGAATCATGCTCGCGAGTTTATTACTTCGATCCCGCGAATGAAGTGAAGCCGGAGCAGGAAGTGGTGACCGTCACCGGCAGAAAGCGCGCGCGTCCGAAGGCCGACGCGCCGCAGGCGTGGTTTTACCGTCCCGATTACGGAGAAGAAGGCGAAGTGCTGCTGGCATTTATCAATAACGGCGGCAATTCCACCCGGCGCATCTACGAAATGCACACCGGACGCCAGTTCGGCGAGGTGCTCTCCCGCGAAGGGGGTTATCGCCAGGCGTTTCCCGAGGATTTGACGGACGCGGCGCTTCGACTCAATGGACATTGGGACGAAAAAGAGATCGAGGAGTGGGGAGTGGAAATACCGTCGAACGTTCTCGATCTGCTGCAGAAGGACCTGCTCGCCATCCGGCGCGAGCACAAGGCGACGCATAAGCATTCCGACTCCCACGCGGAACAACCGGCCGCCAGCTGAAGTCAGTTCTGACAAAACCCACAACCGATAGGGTACTTTTGTAAGCGGAAACGTTGGTTTCGTTCTGCTAAGGTCGAGTCATTGCCGTTTGCGAGAGCCGACCTTTCATGACATCGACCGATGCAACGCACCAGACGCCGGGCCCAGAGATCGCCGCAGACTCGGCTGAGTCCTTCATCTTGCATTGGGTGCAAAAGCGCCGGCTGATGCTGTGCCTTGCGCTGGCTGTGGTTACGATTGCTCTTTACAGTCCAGTCACGCGCGCTCCATTTCTGAATTACGACGACCAGATTTGCGTAAGCGAGAACGCGCAAGTCCGTGCTGGATTGAACTGGAACACTGTGGCCTGGGCGTTTCACACGCCGAAGGACTTGGATTGGCATCCGCTCACCTGGCTCTCTTACGGTCTTGATACTCAGGTGTTCGGCTTGGGCCCGTCGGGTTATCACACGACGAACCTGCTGCTGCATGCGGCGAATGTTGTGCTTTTGTTCCTGATTTTGCAGAGTGCCACCGGCTTCGTCTGGCGCAGCCTGGCAGTCGCCGCGCTTTTCGCGTTACACCCCATCAATGTGGAGTCGGTAGCATGGATCTCGGAGCGGAAGAATGTTCTGAGCATGTTCTTCTTTCTCATCGCACTCGCCGCCTATGGATGGTATGCGCGTCGTCCCGGCGTCGGACGATACCTGACGGTCACGCTGGCGTTTGTTTTGGCGCTCATGAGCAAGGCGCAGGTGATCACGTTTCCGTTTGCGCTTCTGCTGCTCGACTACTGGCCCTTGCGACGTATTCAATCGAGTCCTGGCTCGGCCGAAGCAGTCGGTGACGCGGCGACGCATCCCTCGCCCACTTTCTCTTTTTTGAAGCTGGTTGCGGAGAAACTACCGTGGTTTGCGTTGTCGACCGCGAGCGCGGTCATCACCATGCGAACCGGGACGGCTTTCAGTTACATCGCGGAAACCGGAGCGAACGAATCTCGGTTCCCGCTATGGATACGCCTGGCAAATGCGGCCATGGGATATGTAAAGTATCTCGAAAAAACCTTCTGGCCAGCCGATCTTGCGCCTCTGTATCCGCATCCCGGATTTGCGACCAGCATTTCCGCCGCCTTGGTGTCGGCGTTGGTGCTTATCACCATCACCATCCTGGTTGTGATCTGGCGGCAGCATCGCGTCTTGTTCGTGGGTTGGTTCTGGTTTCTCGGAATTTTACTGCCGATGAGCGGAGTGATTACGATTGGCCCTCATTTTATGGCTGACCGCTATCTCTATATTCCGCAGCTGGGAATTTTTCTTATTGTCTGCTGGGGTGTCGCCGACCTCATGGAACGTTGGCCGGTGCCTGTGGCGGCGTACGCAACCACCGCTGCCCTCATCGCGTTAGTTTTGGGAGTTGCGCTTTACCGGCAAGTGAGTTTTTGGAGCGACAATGCCACGCTCTGGGAGCACACGGTCGCGGTCACCGACGGAAACTTTACTGCCGAAGAAAACCTGGCCATGGCATTGATTTCCACGGGTAGAGCAAAGGAAGCATTGCCGCATCTGCAGCGGGCGCACGTTTTGCAGCCTGCCGACCCGTTGGCAACGCTCAATCTCGCGACCTACGAGCAGATGCTCGGCAATTACAAGGCCGCGATCGAGGGTTACGCTGCCGTCGTTCAGTTTCCGGGGACGTCCCCTTCTTTACTCGCGACCGCGCTGGCCAACAGCGGTTACGCGCACCTGTCGCTGCATAGATATGACAGCGCACAGCAGGAATTCGAAGCCGCACTCCACGAGCAACCAGTGAATGCAGCCGCTTATCGCGGTCTCGGGCTGCTGGCGCAACGGGCCGGCAACGTCACCCTGGCGGCCAAGGATTATAAGCGGTCGGTCGAACTGCAGCCGACGCCGGTGGGATACCTGCTTCTTGCCTATGCCCTTGAACTCGGTGGAGAGCGGGACGCGTCACGCGCGGCCCAGATTCAGGCGGCCCGCATCGACCCTGATCTCAACGACGACCTCGCGACCGTCCGGCAATTACTCGCAAACTAATTTCCCATCTCTCCCCGTTCTTCGCGGCTGCTAAAGTTGGTTTGCAGCAGCGATCCACCTTTCTCTTTCACAATCGAGACTGTGAAGTCATACTTGAAGCGATTCACTTTCCGGTCATTCTGCGCCATCCGAAGCGGAGAGTTGTCATGTCTAATCGTCGCGCTGCTCTGGGTTTTATCTTCATTACCGTCCTGCTCGATATGCTGTCGTTCGGCATGGTTGCGCCGCTGCTGCCCAAGCTGATCTCCGATTTTCTTAACGGCAACACGGCGCGCGCCTCGGAATACATCGGCATGTTCACCACCACCTGGGCCTTGATGCAGTTTGTTTTTGCCCCGGTGCTGGGCCTGCTCTCAGACCGCTTCGGTCGCCGGCCAGTGGTATTGCTTTCGAATTTCGGCCTGGCGCTCGATTACTTCGTAATGGCCATCGCGCCTTCGATCGGCTGGCTGTTTCTGGGGCGCGTACTGTCTGGGATAACCTCGGCCAGCATTCCGACTGCGACCGCCTACATCAGCGACGTCACCGCTCCCGAAAAGCGCTCCAAGGCATTTGGCATGCTCGGCGCGGCTTTTGGAGCCGGCTTTATTCTTGGCCCTGCCGTTGGCGGCTGGCTCGGAAACCACAATCCCCGGTTGCCGTTCTGGGTCGCGGGCGTGGGCAGCCTGCTGAACTTCTGCTACGGCGTGTTCGTGCTGCCCGAGTCGCTGCCTCCCGAGCGGCGCCAGCCGCGACTGCAATGGAAGAATGCGAATCCGGTGGGCGCGTTGCGGTTGCTGCGCTCGCACGCCGATTTGCTCGGCTTAGCTACGGTGAATTTTCTGGGATACGTGGCCCACGAAGTCTATGTGACCGTGTTCGTCCTCTACGTGATTTATCGCTATGCATGGAACCCACGCATGATCGGAATTTCACTCGCCCTGGTCGGCGTTACTTCCATGGTGGCTTACGCCTCCGTCGGTCCGATCGTCGCGCGGCTCGGAGAACGGCGCACTCTGCTCACGGGCCTGGCGTGCGCGGCACTGGGATTTGCCCTGTTCGGTTGGCCGTCGCCCGTGGTCTTTCTGGTGGCGATTCCGATCAACGCCTACTGGTCGTTGGCCGGCTCCACGTCGCAGTCGCTGATGACGGAACATGTATCACCCTTTGAGCAGGGAGAACTGCAGGGCGCTCTGGCATCACTGCGCGGTGTGGGCATGCTGATCGGGCCGGGATTGTTTTCGCTTACCTTTGCATACTTCATCGCGCCGCAGCACCATTTACCCGGAGCGCCATGGTATCTGGCTTCGCTGTTGATCCTGATTTCATTGGGCATCGCCTGGGTGGTTGCGAAAGACAGAAAAAAAGATGAAAACAAGAGTCAAGACAACGATGGAGCACTGGCGCCGGCGGAAGCCGGCTAAAGCGCATGTTCCTTCCCCGTGACGGTTCGTTACCTTAGCTGGTTCTCCCTTACGAGTGCAGTTGCTGGTCACTGTCCATACGGGTTCTTATAACGCAGCGCGTTGTCCAGGTTCTTGCCGCGAATGATTCCGACAGAGTGATATGTAAGTCCCCAGGAATCGATCGTCGACATGTCGGGGAAAATGCAGGCTTCGAGCACGATGTCGTCGGGATCGGATTTCTTGACCCATCCTCCGCCAGCAGCATTGATGCCACCGAAAAGATCGCTGCCGCCCAGCTGTGAGCAATAGCACGAGGCCGGATTGCCGTTACAACTGCCCGTGATTGGGACCTCCGCGTAATAGGCGAGCGCGGCCAGTGTGGGCTTTTCTGTATAGAGCGTCGAAAGTTCGAGGTAGATGCGCGACCCGTCTTTTTTCGACTTGAACTTGCAAAACTGGCGCCAGCCCGAAAGCCGGAGCCAATCCTGCTCGTCGCCATTCGTGTTGTAATAAGGATCGCGATCGTTGACTTCGCCGCCCTTCTTAACACAATAAGCTTCAGCTTTGCTCAAGTCGGCCTGACTCAGAGCGCCCTTGCTCAGAGCGGCATCCGCCGGGTTCGCGGTCTTGTCGTTGCCGGCCTGAACGGTCACGGCGGCGGGAAGAATCACAGCAATGGCGAGGACGATACAAGTCAAAATCGTAGCGGCGAGAAGTGAACGTTTCACGAAGGGCCTCCGGGGCAATCAGTCGAGGCGGGAAGGTTACCACAAAAGCAGCGTGCATGGGCGGAGACCGGTTAGTCCTGCGCGCGGCGAGTCGAAGATGCTGATTTTGCGGTAAGATTGCGGCGAAGACCTAAGCAATGTGAGGTAAGCAATGGCCACCGACAATGATTTCAGCGTTCCTTCCCCATCCCGCCGTTCGTTTCTCAGCCTGTCGGCCGCGACATCGGCCGCGCTCGCCATGCGCATTATCACCGAGCCGATGTTGGCGCACGCGCGCCTGCACAGCGTTCCGAAAGATGCGGTCCGGATCGACGCCAACGAAAATCCTCTGGGGCCAAGCGCTTCCGCGCGCGAAGCGGCCGCCGCCATCGTCGCGCAAGGCGGACGCTATTCCGACTGGCTGACCGACGATCTGGTCAAAACGCTGGCCGAGATCGAAGGTCTGAAAGTGGAGCAGGTCCGCGTCTATCCCGGATCGAGCGAGCCGCTGCATCACACCGTGTCCGTGTTCTGTTCGCCGCAGCGCAGTTACGTAACCGCCGATCCCGGATACGAAGCCGGCATGTTCAATGCCGCTGCTGTGGGCGCGAAGGTCGTGAAGGTTCCCGTGACAAAAACCTACGCCCACGATGTGAGGGCCATGCTGGCGGCGGCTCCCGATGCGGGAGTGTTCTACATTTGCACGCCGAACAACCCGACTGGAACGCTGACCAGTCATTCCGATATCGAATACCTGGTCGAAAATAAGCCCAAGGATTCGATCGTGCTGGTTGACGAGGCCTACATTCATTTTTGCGACGCGCCTTCGGTGATCGATCTAGTTAAGGCCGGCAAAGATGTGTTGGTGCTGCGCACGTTCTCGAAAATTTACGGTATGGCCGGTCTCCGCTGCGGCGCGGTATTTGGCCGTCCTGACTTGCTGGAGAAACTCGAAAACTATGCTGGATGGAATGCCATGCCGATCACGGCGCTGGTTGCCGCAACCGCCAGCCTGAAAGATGCGCAACTGGTGCCCGAGCGCAAGCGCATCAATGCGACCGTCCGCAGCGAAGTCTTTGCGTGGCTCGACCGCAATCAATACTCCTATATTCCCTCCGAAGCGAACTTCTTCATGCTCGATACGAAGCGACCGGCGAAGGCGGTGATCGATGCCATGGCCAAACAAAATGTTTTCGTCGGCCGAATCTGGCCCGTGATGCCGACCTACACACGGGTCACCATCGGGACTGCGCCGGAAATGGATCAATTCCAGACCGCATGGCGCAAAGTCATGACCGGCGCGGTGACGGCTAGCGTGGGAGCGATGCCAGCCTTGGGAAAAGATTCGCGCAAACGGAATCTGGACGGAATCATGGTCCGCGCCTAGAAGCTTCGTACCCGAAGTCTCATGAAGACAGCAGCCACGGTGTTGGCGTCTGCAATTTACCCCATACCAGCGGTTATCATTTATCCATATCTATGCCGAAACCATCTGCCTCCTCTGCGAAGCACGCGCAGCTTTCCGTAAGACTTTCCCCCCGCGGAGTCGCCCGCCTGCAAGGCCGCCATCCGTGGGCCTATCGATCGGATCTCATCATAGAAAAAAACGCACAAAAGGACATTCTGCCAGGCGCGATGGTCCGCGTTTTCGAAGCCCATGAAAAAGGCGAGCGCGGAAAATTCCTCGGCACCGCGCTCTACAGCTCTTCCTCGCAGATCGCGATTCGGATGATCTCCCACGGATCGGTCGCCGATCTGCCCGCGTTGATCGCCGAGCGTATTCACGCCGCTGTCGCTTACCGGAAGGAGTTCGTTACCAACACCGACGCTTACCGCGTCGTCTTCAGCGAGGCCGACTTTCTGCCCGGCCTGATCGTTGACCGCTATAACGACGTTCTATCCGTGCAGATCCTGACGCAAGCCATGGACTCCGCGCCGGCCCGCGAAGCGATTGTGCAGACACTGCGGAAAGAAGGCGCGCTCATGCCGGCGGGAATACCAGCCGGAATAATCGAGCGTGTCGATCCGCGCATTCGCGACCTGGAGCAACTGCCGCCGCGCCCGTCGGGACCGCTTTTCGGCGACAAGACCTCGACGGTGATCAACATGAACGGAATCCGCTTTCATTATGACGGTCTCGAAGGCCAGAAGACCGGAGCATTTCTCGACCAGCGCGAAAACTATGCCGCGGCTGCCCGCTACGCGCACGGCGAAGCGCTCGACGTTTTCTGCTATCAGGGAGGCTTCGCGCTGCATCTGGCCCTCGACCCCTCCGCAAAGTGTTCGAGCGTCATCGGGGTTGACAGTTCGCGCCCCGCGCTCGAAATGGCGGAGAAAAACGCCGCGCTCAACGGCCGCGAAATGGAATGGATCGAGGCCAACGCCTTCGACCTGCTACGCGAGTATTCCGCTGCGGATCGCCACTACGACACCATCGTCCTTGATCCGCCGGCATTCGCTAAATCGAAGCGCGACCTGGAAAAGGCGCTGCGCGGCTACAAAGAGCTCAACCTGCGTGCCCTGAAAATGCTGCGGCCAGGAGGTATTCTCGTGACCTGTTCCTGCTCGTTCCACGTCAGCGCCGCCGACTTCATGGGAGTAGTTGCCGATGCCGCCCGCGACGCCCACAAAGACCTGCGCGTAATCGAAAACCGCGGCGCGGCCAAGGACCATCCAATTCTGCTGAATGTGCCGGAAACCAGCTACCTGAAGTGCGTGATGCTGTATATGAGTAATTGAAAAAAGAAATAAATTGTAATTTGGCGATCGGGTATCTTGTAATTTGCTCGTAATTTGTAAGGCTAGCGCCAAGATTCAAATTACGAAATTACCCGATTACAAAATTACAAAATGCCCGCCACGCTCTTGAGTGGCGCGAGGAGCAAACCCATGGCAATCCGTTGGGACAAATTCACCGTAAAGGCGCAGGAAGCCATCCAGCGTGCGAACGAGCTCGCCAGCGAGCACGGCAATTCGGAGCTCATGCCTCTGCATTTGCTGGCCGCGCTGGTCGAAGATAAAGAAGGCATCGTCGCGCCTGTGCTCGAAAAAATCGGCATCGGCCCGCAGGCCGTGCTCAGCGATGTCTACAAAGAAATCGAAAAGCTGCCCAAAGTCTCCGGCACCGCTGGACCGCAGCAGCCGTCGATGTCGTCGCAGGTCAATCAGCTTCTGGAACGCTCGTTCAAAGAAGCCGACACTTTCAAAGACGAATACGTCTCGACCGAGCACATGCTACTAGCGTTGACGGATCTGAAGCGCGATCCCGCGCAGGCGCTGCTCACCCATTTCGGCGCCACGCATGACGCCATCCTGAAAGCGCTGACTGCGGTTCGCGGATCGCAGCGTATTACCGACCAGAATCCGGAAGCCAAATATCAGGCGCTCGAACGTTATGCCCGCGATCTGACCGAGCAGGCGCGGCGCGGCAAGCTCGATCCCGTCATTGGCCGCGACGAAGAAGTCCGGCGCGTGGTGCAAGTGCTGTCGCGGCGCACAAAAAACAATCCCGTGCTGATCGGTGAACCGGGAGTGGGGAAGACGGCCATTGTCGAGGGTCTGGCGCAGCGCATCATCTCCGGCGACGTGCCTGAAGCGCTGAAGAACAAGCGCGTGGTCGCGCTCGATCTGGGAGCGATGCTCGCGGGCGCGAAGTATCGAGGCGAATTCGAAGACCGCCTGAAGGCTGTGCTGAAGGAAATCGAAGACTCCCAAGGCAATATCATTCTCTTTATCGACGAGTTGCATACGCTCGTCGGCGCTGGAGCTGCCGAAGGCTCGATCGACGCTTCCAACATGCTGAAACCGGCGCTCGCTCGCGGGGAACTCCGCGCCATCGGCGCCACCACACTCAACGAATATCGCAAGTACATCGAGAAAGATGCTGCGCTCGAACGGCGCTTCCAGGTTGTTTTTGTCGGCGAACCGAATGTCGAAGACACCATTGCGATTCTGCGCGGGCTCAAGGAAAAGTACGAAGTGCACCACGGCGTGCGTATTAAAGATTCGGCGATTGTCGCCGCCGCCACGCTCTCGCACCGTTACATTTCCGACCGGTTCCTCCCCGATAAAGCCATCGACCTCATTGACGAAGCGGCATCTTCGCTGCGCATTCAGATCGATTCCATGCCGACTGAGATCGATCAGCTGGAACGGCGGGCCACGCAACTGGAAATCGAAAAACAGGCCCTGAAGAAAGAGGATGACTCGAATTCCAAAGAACGCCTGGCCCACGTGGAAAAAGAACTGGCCGGAATTCGCGAACAGTCGAATGCGCTCAAGGCGAAATGGAAACTCGAAAAAGACACCATCGCCAGGGCCCGCGCGCTGAAAGAAAAGCTGGAGCAGCTCAAAGTCGAAGAAGCCTCCGAGGAGCGCAAAGGAAATCTCGAGCGCGTGGCACAAATCCGCTACGGGCTGATTCGGCAGACCGAAGAAGATCTCAACAAGATTACCGCCGAATTTGATGGAAAAACGGCGGCCGGAAAAGCCGGCGACGGCAAAGCGGGCGCCCGCTCCACACGCATGTTGAAAGAAGAAGTCGACGAAGAGGATGTCGCTCGTATCGTCAGCAAGTGGACGGGCATTCCAGTTTCAAAGATGCTCGAAGGCGAAGTCAAGAAGCTGATCAATATGGAAGACCGCTTGCGCCTGCGCGTCATTGGCCAGGACGAAGCGCTGGAGCGCGTAGCCAATGCGATTCGCCGCTCACGCGCGGGGTTGAGCGATCCGAAGCGGCCGATTGGTTCGTTCATTTTTCTCGGGCCGACCGGCGTCGGAAAAACCGAACTCGCTCGCGCTCTGGCCGAATTTCTTTTCGACGACGAACGCGCCATGATTCGCATCGATATGTCCGAATACATGGAGAAGCACGCCGTTTCGCGGCTCATCGGCGCGCCTCCCGGCTACGTCGGCTACGAAGAAGGCGGACAGCTCACCGAGCAGGTTCGGCGGCATCCTTATGCGGTCGTATTGTTCGACGAGATCGAAAAGGCGCATCCCGATGTGTTCAACATTCTGCTGCAGATCATGGACGATGGCCGCCTCACCGACGGCAAAGGCCGCAAGGTTGATTTCAAAAACACGGTCATCATCATGACATCGAACTTGGGCTCGTCGTACCTGCAATCGGAAAACGTAAGTTCGCCAGCGGCCTTCCAAGAAGCGTCGAAGCAGGTGCTCAATACGCTGCACGCGCACTTCAAGCCCGAGTTCCTGAATCGCGTGGACGATATCATCATCTTCCATCCGCTGGGCAAAGAGCAACTGGTGAAGATCGTCGATCTGCGCCTCGAAGACCTGCGTCGCCTGCTCGCCGACCGCAAAATTTCGCTGGAGCTCACCGACGCTGCGAAAGAACTGCTCTTCACCGAAGGCTACGATCCCAATTTTGGAGCGCGTCCGCTGAAGCGCGCCATTCAAAAGCTGGTGCAGGACCCGCTCGCCCTGAAGATTCTTGACGGCGAAGTTCTACATGGCGACCATGTTGTTGTGGATGCCGATAAGAAAGCGGGGAAGATGACCTTCAAAGTGAGCGAGCGGGTGGGAGCGAAAGAGCCGGCGCGAGCTAAGAAATAGCTCGCGGCGCGCTTTTTCGGAGAAAGCGGGCACCTCGGTCGGCTAGATGCCGTAGTTCACTTTGCGGAGCGCATCTTTATAGGCCTCGCGGGCTTCCGTGGCCTTCGAATGCGCGTCGTGCTCGGTGAAGTGGGCGTCGTCCCATTTCTCCATTGCTACCATCGAATGGTCGGAAGTGGCCAGATTTTCTTCGGCGCGAATGGCGCTAACCCACAGGTCGACCGCCGCTTTGTACGCCAGGCGCAATTGATCCATATCCTCTTTGCTCATAAGAATGGCAGATTAATGCTGGCGCACAGCGGGGTCAATTGGATGGCGAGAATTTAACCGAAAATTAACGTAGGGAATTCGCAGCTCTAACGTGCCTTCTTTTCCTTCCTCGATTTCGAGGCACGTCGCGCGCCCGGCACTTTGCCGATTCTCGCGTCTCCCTCAAGAACCAGTTCGCAGGCCCGCAAGGCCGACTCCTCGAAATCGTCGGCATCGACCGGAAGGATCTGCCAGCCTGTCACTCTCTCTCCTAGGACTTGTATTGATCTCATGTTCGGGAACTCCTGCCGCAGACTTCGGTGGTGTTCTTGGGTGGTGGCGAGCCAAACTCCGTTGTCAGCGGCATGTTCGCGTTTGTGACGCAAGATGAAGACAATCTTTTCCGCAATGTACACCGCCAGGCAGCCGAACATGGGGCGAGTCCTGGGGGACAAAGAAGCGATCGCGTCAAGCACGAATTCGTGTGGGACGGCCTTGCGGGGTTTAGAAGTGAGAATGTCGTGATCCAGCGGAGACAAATTCGGTCGACGGCCTGGCTTCGACATATGGAAGCCAAAATTCTAACGCGAACCGCGCCGGCTTGCCGTCTCCCTCTCCAAGGTTGTAACGTAATCGGCCAAGGCAAATTCTTCCTGGGGGTTCGAATGAAGCTCCGTCGTTATGTGTGTGGGTTTGTTCTCGCTCTTTTCTGTTCCGGCTTTTCCTGGGCGCAAACCGCGCCCGCGGCCGTTTCCGTTTCGAAGACGGTTGTCATTCACGCTGGCCACCTGCTCGACGTGAAAACTGGCAAGATGCTCTCCAATCAAACCATCGTGATTCAGGGCGATAAGATTGTGAGTGTGGGGTCTGACTCGCAAATTCCCGCCAGCGCGCAAGTTGGAGCGTCAGTTGGGGTGCAGGTTATCGATCTCCCCGGCGCCACCGTGCTCCCTGGACTTATTGACGCGCACACGCACCTGACGATGACGACGAACTTCGGCTACTCGACGCTTGCGATTTCGATCCCCCGCGAAGCCCTGAACGGCGCTCGCAATGCACGCGTCACGCTCGACGCGGGATTTACCACCGTCCGCAACGTGGGCGCTCGCGGCTTTACCGATGTTGCCTTGCGCGATGCCATCAATGCCGGCGACGTCCCGGGACCACGCATGTTAGTCAGCGGCCCGGCTCTCAGCATCACCGGCGGACACTGCGACAACGACCTGCTGCCCTTCGAATATCACGCGCAGAGCGACGGCGCGGCCGATGGGATCGCTGCGGTGCAACATAAAACGCGCGAGATCATTAAGTATGGAGCCGACCTGATCAAAATCTGCGCCACCGGCGGCGTGCTTTCGCATGGAGACAATCCGCAGGCTTCGCAGTACACGTTGGAGGAAATGAAAGCGATTGTCGCCGACGCGCATCGCCTCGGACGCAAAGTCGCGGCCCACGCACATGGAGCGCAGGGCATCCTTTGGGCGTCGGAAGCGGGCGTCGATTCGATCGAGCACGGTTCTTACATCGACGACGCGGCCATTGCGGAGATGAAGAAGAATGGAACTTACTTAGTGCCGACGCTCTACCTGGCTGACTGGTTTCTCGAAAATGCGGAGAAGATCGGTACGCCAGCTGAGCTGATCGCTAAGGGAAGAGAAGTGATGCCCGCCGCGCGGAAGAACATCGCGCGCGCGTTTGCCGCCGGAGTGAAAGTTGGATTCGGCACCGACGCGGCAGTCTATCCGCACGGCCTCAACGCGCACGAATTCGCGGTCATGGTGAAACTCGGGTTGACTCCGCTGCAGGCAATCCAGGCGGCAACGGTCAACGACGCCGATCTGCTGGGATGGTCCGACAAGGTTGGAACGATCGAGCCGGGGAAATGGGCGGACATCGTTGCCGTGGACGGCGATCCACTGGCGGACGTCACTACGCTCGAACGCGTGAAGTTCGTGATGAAGGGCGGGGAAGTGGTTAGGAATTCTTATGCCAAGTAAGGTCAGAGGTTAGAGGTCAGATTGCAGACGTATGGCCGACGTAGCTGAATCGAAGGGTGACGAAGTGTTTGTGGAATGTTCATCACTGCCTTCTGGCTGGCGTCGCGAACCGGTTTTACCTCTGCAATCTGACCTCTGACCTCTACAATCCTTTAGAATCCTCCGAGTGCCTATCCACCTTCAGATTGAAGCCACCCGCGGCCCGGCGCGCGCTGGCAAACTCATCACTCCTCATGGAGAAGTCGAAACCCCGGTGTTCATGCCGGTGGGAACGCTCGGATCGGTCAAGGGCGTTTCACAGGATGTGCTGGAAGAGTTAGGCGTCGAGATCCTGCTCGGAAATACCTATCATCTTTATTTGCGGCCCGGTGTCGAAACGGTCCAAAAGATGGGGGGGCTGCACCGCTTCATGTCCTGGGACCGCGCGATCCTCACCGACTCCGGCGGCTTTCAGGTCTTCAG
>Ga0182018_10003394_pt1 | contig 14372 bp, 13 predicted proteins | sample 812P2MmetaG_FD_120490 | JGI IMG/M metagenome (GOLD analysis project Ga0182018, IMG submission 120490) | Permafrost microbial communities from Stordalen Mire, Sweden - 812P2M metaG | ecosystem: Environmental > Terrestrial > Soil > Wetlands > Permafrost | place: Sweden: Stordalen | collected...
AGCCCAGGATCAATTGCTTTTTACTCAAGCGTTCTCCGTTCCGTATTTATCCACGATTCACGAGTCTAGTTTCTCATCCTTGCACGGGAAATGAATTTTAATGAGTGGTCTGGGCGGGAGCTCTAGCGGATGCGGCGACCGTCTGTTTGGCCTGGGCTTCGCGGGCCAGCACGCGGCGGTTGAACTCATGAATGACGCGGGCAACGTAAGCCTGCGTCTCACGGTAGGGCGGAATTCCATGGTATTTGTCAACAGCCTGAGGCCCGGCGTTATAAGCAGCAAGCGCAAGGGCAAGGTTGTCGTGGTAGCGCGTGAGCAGGGAATCAAGATAGACGGATCCTCCGCGGACATTTTCTTCGGGCTTGAAGCTGTCTTGCACGCCCAGAGTCGCCGCGGTTGAAGGCATCAGCTGCATCAGCCCGCGAGCTCCTGCGTGGCTCACCGCGTGGGCGTTGCCTCCGCTCTCAGCTTTGATGAGGCTGGAGAGAAGGTCCACGTCGAGGTTGTGTTCCTGGCCGGCACGAGCCAGCATCTCGCCAAGGTCCGCCTCGCTGAGCCGGGCACCAGCGCTTGCCGCGGGCGAGGTAGTGTTGATGTTGGAAGCAGATGGGGCGGGAGCGATTGGCTGCAATGGTAGATCGGGAACCGGCACCACTGAGGCGACCTGATCCGGAGTGAATTCAATGTAGTTGTCTTCGCCAGCGCTGAGGTAAAGACGGACGCGGCCATCGGCCCGAGCGTGATGGTCGCACTGCATCTGAAACCCGTTGCGCAAGGTCACGCTCTCGGCTGCAGGCACTGCGGGAACAGGCGCCGCCAAAATTGCCAACGTGATGAGTACCTTTGCGCGCATCGCGAAACCTGGCTCCCTATCCTGGATTCTGTTTACGCTTTTAGAGCAACAACCTCAGCTACGGCAGCTTCAAGCACCACGGCCACGCCGTCTTCATCGTTTCGCGGAGCCTGCTTCCAGCCGCGCGTCTTGGCCATGGTGCGCAACTCGGCTTCAGCATTACCCATCATCACGCCCTGGCCAGCCCACTCCAGCATGTCGACGTCGTTCCAATTGTCGCCAATAGCCATGGTCTCTTTGCGATCTACGCCTAGCCGAGCCGCAAGCCGCTGCAAGGCCCAGCCTTTCGATACTCCGGGAGGCAGCAGATCCACGATGGAGAGATCGCGCGCCGGATACTCGGTTCGAATGCATTCGCAACTGGCGCTCCATTCGCTGGCCTTCAGCACACGTTCTGCATCTCTCATTCTGCTGAGATGTCCGGTGACCATACCCTGAATTGGATTCTCGCCGTCAGCCAGTGCCAGTTCGAGCGGCTTCACCACCTCGATGGCGTTGCGATTCGCTTCTACCCAAAGAGAGATTCGCCCTTCTGCTCGTTCCAGCTCTTCCAGTACCAGCTCGCCGCGGCCTATCTTGTCAAAGGTAAACACCATCACTCCAAAGGGACGGAGCAACCCACAGAGACCGCGAGCCACGCGCGCCTCCATTTGGGCACGATCGATCCGTTCACCGCCCAGTGTCCGGGTCACTGCACCATTGGACGTCAACAGCGGCGTATCCGCTCGGAGCCCCAGCCCTTCCAGCAACGGGGCCGTATAGGCGGTCCGCCGACCCGTTGCAACGGCCACCGTTATTCCTGCATCCTGTGCCGCCTTGAGGGCTCGCGCGGTGCGAGGGCTCATCTCCTGCGCAAACGTGGGCAGCAGGGTTCCATCCATGTCGATAGCCACGAGGCGAATGGGAGGGTGCATACTTCCAGTGTACCGGGGCACCTGCGGTGCGGCAGTCCACCTGCGGTGGGGCTGGGGCGCCTCCGGCTCTCGATGTGAGAGGTCTTGAAGCCTACCCTCGTTCACAGGCGGGCCAAGGCTGGGGCATGGAGTATCTTTCAGAAATGGAGCAAATTTGTAGCCACTGCCACGCCGAACTGAAACTGGAAGCCGCAGCTGACTGGTGCCCTGCGTGCGGTGGCGCATTGATCGAGCGGGAGAGCCTGCCAGCGCACGGCCAGCCCAGCGGACCCTCGCCTGAGGTGGATCATCGCGGCATCGTGCTGCCCAGGCGTCACGCGCTGGGCGGGATTATCACGCCACAATAGCCATCACTCGTAGCGCAGGGCTTCAGCTGGGCGCACGCGGGCTGCTGATGACGAGGGATACAGCGTGGCAAGCAGCGAGATTCCTATCGATACTGCAGCTACGATTACTCCATCCAGCGGGCGCGGCGCAAAGGGCAGGGTATCGATGGAGTAGACTTCAGCCGAAAGATGGATGAAGTGGTAGTGGCCGCCAGCCCACGAAGCGAGGTAGCCAAGCGCCAGTCCCAACACCGTACCGATCAGGCTGATCAGGAATCCCTGCATCAGGAAGATGCGACGCACCTGTCCCGGCTCCACTCCGAAGCTCATCATCACTGCGATGTCGCGCGTCTTCTCCATCACCATCATGGTGAGGGCGATAAGAATGTTGAGGGCGGCCACGATCACGATGAGCGCGATGACGATGAATGTGACGACCTGCTCTTCTTTCAGCGCCCTGAAGAGCTCGCGGTTCTGCTCCATCCAGTTACTGGTCATGTAACCTGCGCCGGCAGCCTGCTCAATCGAATGTCCAATCTCAGGCGCCCGATTCAGATCGTCCACCTTGAAGCTGATGACAGACAGCAGGTCTGGTTCGCTGAACAGACTCTGCGCGTCGGAAAGGCGCATAAATGCCATGGCCGAGTCGTATTGGTAGAAGCCGGAGTGAAAGATGCCGGAGACGCGAAAGCGCTGGTACTTGGGAATCAGGCCTCCGAGCGGAGTGAGCTCGCCCTGGGGACTGGTCACAAGCACGGTATCGCCCACTTGGACGCCGATCTGTTCGGCAATGTCGCCGCCAAGCACCATGGGCGGAAAGGGTGTGTTGATCTGAGTCGCTTCAGCATTCTCGCTGGGAGGGGCGGGATCAAGATCTTTTGCCGACCCGGATGTGAGGGTGTTCAACAGGCCGCTTACCGTGCGCTCTTCTGCGGGGATGATGCCTTTGATGAGGGCGAAGCTGGCGCGCGGCCCACGCGAGACGAGCACCTGGCCGTAGATTCCGGGTGCTGCCGCCACCACGTGCGGCACGCCGCGCAGCCGTTCGAGCAGAGGACGCCAGTCTCGAATGCCGTCAGCTTCCACGCGCATCAAGTCTACGTGCGCGCTGTTGCCGAGCAGCCGGTCCTGCAAGTCGCGCCTCATGCCGTTGGTGATGGCGAGCGCAATCACAAGTGCAGCCACGCCTGCGGCGACGCCGGCAATGGAGATGGTGGTAACTACGCCCACCACGGCTTGTCGCCGCTTGGCTTTCAGATAGCGCGCCGCGAGAAAGAGTTCAAATCGCATCGAGAGTTTGCCTTGCTTGCGTTGGCCTACTTCGCAGGGACTGAGAATACCGCCTTTGCCACGCCTACATTGTCGTGCCGGTCGTAGACGCGAACGGTGATGAGATGCTCGCCGGATTTGCCTTCAAGAGCCGTAGGCGGCAGGTGCACATCGTAGTGCTCAATGCGCGAGTCAGAGAGCCCGCCCACCGGGTCAATGTACTGCCATGTGCCGGCGTCGAGCGAGTATTCAGCGTGCGCGATGGGCGAGAACGCATCTTCCGCATCAAAGGTGACGCGCGGGGACGACTCAGCGCTCGCCATGAGCGCGGTGACCACCGGTGGCGTGGTATCCACTTCGAAACGCTCGCTCTCTTTTGCGCCGGAGAGCGCATCGCCGGGCGTGTGCGAAGGCGAGTCAGAGGCAACCACCTTGATCTCGTAGCCACCATCAGGGACGAGTGTCGCGTCAAAGCTGTAGAACTTGTCAGTGATCTGATCCTTCAGCAGCCGCCAGACTTTTTCGCCATCGCCGCGCAGATAGAGCGCAAAAGTCAGATCGTCGCCGTCGTCGTCGTGTGCGGCCCACCGAACGGTGATTGCGGTGCGGTCTTTCAAGGCCTGCAGGGGTGTGTTGGTGGCGTTATCGTATGTAACGGTGACTCCCTGGGTAGTGGAAGGGAACACGATACTGAGCATCTGCGCCGGGTTCTGGGCGAGGGCCTGTGCATTGACCCGCGCTCCCGGCACCACCATCAGCTCGTCCACAACCGGAGCTGAATTCACGGGCAAATAGTTGACTCCGACGCTGCCCAGAGTTGCGCCCGCATGCAGCACGGCCTTCCACTCAAAGAAGCGCCCTGCCGGAGAAGCCACAGAGCCATTTTTCAGCGGCAGCCAGTCTGACCACCCGCGCACCGGTTGCTCCACGTTGCCGGTACGGGTGAACAAGTCGTAGCCGGTCGATCCAGGCTCAACTTCCACGCGGCCGTAGCGCGCAGTTGCACCGGCATCGAGCACATCGCTTGCGTACTCGTGCTTGCTAGTTGCGGCGCCAAAGCGGAAGAGCTTTCCGGTGTTGCCGCTGCCGATCAACAAGCTGTTCTCCGCCACAGCCAGAGTCAATCCCTGCTGCGCCTCCAGATGAGCTACATCCGCGTATGCGCCGTCGTTGGCAATCCTGAAGACGCGGCCACGATTGCCTGTGAGCGCAAGCAGCCCGTCTGCCCTTGCGGCCAGTGCGTAGACAATCTCATCCTTGCCGGACCAAACCTTGCGCGGTGCCTGGGCCGTGTCTCCTGAGGCCGGAGTGACAGCGTAAATATCGCTTCCTTCCGGCAACGAAGAGCTGCTGTTTGCAGCCTGCAACGAGCCCGGCTGAACCACCGTGATGGTGATCGAGCCAACCCCTTGTACCGGCAACGGAGGCAGAGGGTTGTGGCTCTTGTCGCCCACGTTGGCGGCATAGATGATTCCGCCGGCGGCGACTGCCACCGCCGTGATCTCGCGCTTGGGCGCCTCAAACAGCACGTATCCGTTGCCTTGCGGGTTGATCTGGTACACCAGTCCGGATCCATCCGATCCGGCAATCAGGTTGCCTTTTGCGTCCCAGGCAAGGCAGCGGATGTGCGCTTCGTCGCTCTTGAAGAACTCTTCGGGCCTCGTGCCAGGCTTGGATGGATCGATGCGATAGACTGCGCCCGGCCCGCCAGTGGCGATGTAGAGCCGTCCGGCTGTATCGAAGGTCAGGTCCCAGATGTAGTGGGATTTTGCGTCCGATTTGTCGTCATCATGTTTGGCTTCGGAGGATTTTCCGTCGCCGTCAGTCTTTGCGGCATTCGGTCCGGATTTCGTTCCATCCAATGCAGCCGCGTCAAACACCACCTTGGCGCTTGCGTCATCCTGCTTGGCTGCTGCGTCGGGCTTGAGCTGATAGACCTTGCCGCTCGGCAGGGTCGCCACGTACAGTGCGCCATCCGGTCCCAGCCGCACTACCTGCACGCTGAGGTCCTTGGTCTCGAAGAGCGTGAAGGGCTTGCCGTCCTGTCCCACGCGCAGCACCGTGGCCGGCGAAGAAGTTCCCAGGTAGGTGGTGCCAAACTTGTCCAAAGCGACTGACCAGACATAAGTCGACGGAGTGGTCAGCAGTTCGCTCAGGCCCGGCCCCTCGCGCAGATGGCCGTCGCTGGACAGCGCAACCCCTTGTGGCGTGCCCTTCTCAAAATCCTCCACGCGCGACTGGGTCCACAAGTGAGTGCCTTGGCCCAAAGCAGGCAGTGAGGCGGCAACGGCGGAAACGAGAACGGCGCTCAGCAGGGAAAAGCCCCTGGCAGTGAGGGCGCCAAAGCGGCGATTTTTGCGGTTGGAAACAAACATGCTGCCGTTGAGTCTACTAAAGTTGAGGCCAGTGGGACACCTTCACCGGGTCCCCTACAATCAGCATCAAGGGCGTGCCGATGAAGTTTCTTGCTGCAATCGCGATCCTGTTGCCGTCTTTTGCCCTAGCGCAGACGGTTCCGGGAGTCGCGCCAGAGCCGCCTGAGCAACGCACCGGAGGCAATGCACTTCGCTCAGAATCGACGGTCGTGCTGGTTCCTGCCCTGGTTAGAACTGCCGGCGGAAAACTCGTCTTCACCCTCAAGGCAGATGACTTCCGCATCACCGATGACGGCATTGAGCAGAAGCTCACCCTCGACCAGGACACTGACGCAGAGCCTTTGGCGCTGGTGGTTGTCATCGAAGTGGGCGGGGCAGGTGCGCGTCAGTTCAACCAATACAGCTCCATCGCTCCGCCGCTGGCTCCCATGCTCGAATCCATTGTCGGGCACGTTCCGCACAAAGTTGCAGTGGTTACTTTCGACAGCCACCCCACGTTGCTGCAGGATTTTACTTCGGACATCGATGAGGCGGCGGACGCGATCCGGACCCTCACGCCCGGTTGCTCGCGGCAGCATCACATGGAGAATTGTGCTTCGCCGCTGGCCGTCCATAACGTAGGCCTTGGAGATAACGGAGCCGCGATACTCGATGCGCTTGGATTCTCTGTTGAGCTGCTGCGTCAGCAACCCCAAAGATACCGCCGTGCCATTCTGATGATCAGCGAGACCCTCGATCGTGGCAGCCATTTGCAACTCGAAGATGCCCTGCGGGCGGTTACAGACACAAATACCGTCATCTACAGCATTGGCTTCTCAACGGGGAAGTCCGAGGCAGCGCATTATGCCGCCAGGGAGCTGCCAACTGAGCCCGGTGGCCTCGGGCTTGAGAATCATCATCCCAATCCGCCGCATGGATGCATGGGCAAGGACCCCGATCCAGATCCTGCCGCCACCCAGAACAAGGCGGTCCAGGCCTACGACTGCCTCACCCAGCTCGTTCCTCCGTTGGCGCTGGCGAAAATGGCAGCCATCGCCGCCACCGACGGCCTGAAACGCAATATTCCAGAGACCGTCGCTCACCTGACCGGAGGCGAATACTACAAGCTCACTGACGCCCGTAGCCTTGAGCGCGACTTGGTGACCATCTCCAACCACGTGCCCAATCGCTATGTGTTGAGTTTCCAGCCACAGTCTCCGCATCCTGGATTTCATGCGATCGAGCTGAAGCTCCGTATCTATCCAGAGCTTCGCGTGACCGCAAGAAGCAGCTATTGGGCGGACACCGACTCAGCGCCCGCTCATCAGCCATGAAAGCTTTCCTCTAGTTTTATCGTTCGCCGCGGAACTGGATGATGCGGCGCCGGTCGCGCTTGGACGGCCTGTGCTCCGGCAGCGGCGCGAATTCCTGCATGGCCTTGCGCTCTGCAGTTGCCTTGAGGCGAGCTTCCTTGCTGGCCTCGGTCTCGCGGTAGAGCGTCTGCGCTACTGCTGCGGGGCCGCGCATCTCGCTCGGCAGCAACACCTCGATGTTAAATTCGCCACCTTCGTTCTTTACTTTCAGCATGTCGCCGACGCGGACATCGCGCGCGGGCTTAGCCTGAATGCCGTTGGAGTGAATGCGGCCCAGGTCGCAGGCTTTGGAGGCGAGCGCACGCGTCTTGAAGAAGCGGGCAGCCCAGAGCCATTTGTCGATGCGTACAGAGGTCATGATCGATTGTCGAATCTGCGAGTGAGCTTCAGCAAAGGATGCTTGCGGGCACTCTGATCAGGACTCGGCCTCAACCTTCCACACATAGAGGAACTCGGCGTCACTCGAGGTGGCCACTTCCATCCCTCTAAAGCGCGTTGCGCGGTTCAAAGCGGAGCGGATGTTTTCCTTTGTGTCCGGCAAAGCGGAGAGCGGAACCTTCAGCGCCGTGCCTGCACCCAATTGATCGATGTCGCTCAACAGTTGAGTCACAATCAGCTTGTGCTTTCCATCCCGGCCTTTTGGGACATCGAGCTGACGAACAGACTCAAACTTCATCGGCGTTACGCCTGAATCTGAGGTCGTTGACATGTAATGGAGCCCGCCTCACGGGTAGGCATGTGGAAAGAAGGATAGGTGCGCTTAACGTATGCCTAAATTGACGTAAAGCTATCCTCTAACTGAAAGCATACTCACGATCCTCAGAATAGGCAAGCCGCTCACAAAGACTTGTTTCCAACCTATCCAAGAACTCCCAGTCTCTGAATACTCCCTACAAGTATCAGATTTGAAAGACTTGTCGCGCATCGCAAAGAGTCTCCCCGTAGCGCGCATTGGCTGCTAGGTTCGCAGATAGAGGTTGATTCCAGCCGGGTTCAGGTTGTTTCTCAGGTCAGAAAGCGCCCAGCCCTCCTCCCGCTGAAACATGTGGCGTGTCTGGGATAGACCTAAATTGAACAGAAACGGAGAATCGCATGCCAGTTTTCTGCTTTCAGGACAAAGGTTCAAATCCGCCAGTCTGTGGCATCCACAATGCGCCACTCCTCAAGGCACAGGTTTCAATTGACCAGAATGTGCCTCAAATTGGACAAGTCATTTGCTTTCGGTGCCCCGTTACCCGGGCCGTGGTTCAGGAGCTTCGAGGGATTTATGCCTGAGACCGTAGCGGGCGCAGGAGCCCAATCAGTGGAGAGGCACTCCACAAAGTTTCCCACCGTGCCCATCGCGGAAGTGCCTTTGCCCACTGAATCGGCGGAGGCAGGTGTGCTTCGTCCGATCGTTTTAGTGGTCGACGACGAGCCCATCATTGCAGACACGCTCGCGGAGATTCTGGCTCGAGGCGGCTATGCTGCCATGACCGCCTATGACGGAGAAACCGCCCTGGAAACTGCGGCGCTCGTTCCGCCAGACCTGCTCATCTCCAACGATCTCCTGCCTCGGATGAGCGGAGTCGATCTCGCCATCGCCGTCAAGACCGAATCACCAGACTGCAAAATCATTTTGCTCTCCGGGCAACTGTCCACTGCCGACCTGCTGACCGCGGCCAAGAGCGATGGCCATCACATTTCGCTGCTCAGCAAACCCATCCACCCTGCGGACTTGCTTTCGAAGGTCACAGAGACCTTAGGTTCCGCAAAGCCTGTCATCGGGGACGGCTCTTGACTCGATCCCCGATGGCATCGTTCGTCAACCCGGCCCGTTACCCCTCCTTGTTCTTCTTTACCTTTGCGATCGCCCCGTTAGCTTTGCCCATCGGGAACGACTCGATCTGCGTCCTTGCCCGTGCCGTGCCGTCACAGCTTCTCTCCGAGCCTGTAAGGGCGGATCATGGTTTGGCGTCTACTGGAACCGGACGCCACCTCGACCGGCAAAGAAGATTGAATCGGGAGCATCGGGATGATTTGTTCCGGGGATCTGCGGGCAGAGTTGATTCCAGGCGACTATAGCAATTTCGGAATTGGTGTAGACCGAAAGAACGCAGCCAAGTGGCGTTTTCCTCAAGAAAACGGTACCTTTCGATGCTCTCAAGAAGTCTACGTGTATTCCGAAATTGCTCTAGTATGGTCAGTCCCTTGGATATTTTCGAGATTAGTTTTTCCAGAAGATGCGAGAACTTCTCATCCTTGCGGTCAATCGTCATGACAAGATTGATCTGTTTCCCACGAGCACGAAAGCCCTCAATGTATTTATTGCCGGAATTGCTGCTCGCGAGTCATAGTAGCTTCACATTGCAGCTGCAGCAAGATTCGATCAGATCGGTCCCTTGGATGCTGCTTCCAGGCAGATGCCCGGCTGGCCCAACGTCGCAGAAAAGGTGGGCGATGTCATATCCACCTTGCCGCAAGCTGTCGATAAGTTCCTGAATCCCGGAAAATCTGGCGACAGTTGTTGCGGGGTAATAGAACTTGTAGATTGCCGCGTCGCAGTCAGCCAGTTCATCAAAATCGCTGCCAACAGCGCAGGCCAGAACCTTGGTCCCGACGACTTTGTCTCTGCCAAAGAGATCGAGAAAGCCCATTGTCCCTCATGCAACCGGTGCTTGGATGGGCCGCGCAATCGCTTCGAGCAGCAACGGCGTGCGCGTCAAGGATTCTAATTCGCCAGCACCGCCCGATACCGCACCTTGTTTTTTTTTACTTTCTCAATGGCTTCGTTGGCCTTGGCCATGGGGAAAGATTCGATCTGCGCTTTGACACCGTGGCGCGCTGCCACGTCCAGCATCTCTCTCAGCTGGAATGGGCTCCCTGTGTTGTTGCCGCAGATAGAACGATGACCCGAGATCAGTGGGAAGGCATGGACGGCCACCGGTGAGGGCGGAACGCCGACAAAGCAAAGCGTGCCCGTGGGTCGCAATGCCTGGATGTAGGTACTCCAGTCCTGGTCGGCATTCACCGTGCTGAGAATAAAATCCAGAGTCCCTGCGACTTCCTTCAAGGCCTTCGACTCTCTGTTGTTGACAAAGTTGTGAGCACCCAGGGCGCGCGCTTCCTTTTCTTTGGTGGCGGAGGTCGAGAACGCGGTCACTTCGGCGCCAAAGACGCGCGCAAACTGAATGGCCATGTGTCCCAATCCGCCGATGCCGATGATGCCCACGCGCGAAGAGGGATTAACGCCGTAGGTGCGCATGGGGTTGTAGACGGTGATGCCGCCACAAAGCAGGGGTGCTGCGTGTTGGCTCGCCAGGGCATCGGGAATCGGAATCACAAAGCGGGAGTTGGCACGAACGCGGTCAGCGTAGCCGCCATTGCGATGTACGCATGTGCCTTCAGACGCGGCGCAAAGATTCTCCATGCCCCGGGTGCACCACTCACACTCGCCGCAGGAGTTCGATTGCCATCCGAGACCCACACGCTGGCCTGCCTGCAGCGATTTCACCTCAGCGCCCACTGCCGAAACGGTGCCGACAATCTCGTGGCCCGGGATAAACGGATACTGGCTGATGCCCCAGTCGTTCGAGATCAAGTGAAGATCGCTGCGGCAGACGCCGCAGTGGGTCACCGCAATCTCAACCTCTTGAGATCCCAGTTTGCCTGGATCGTAGTGATAGGGCAACAGCTCTGCCCCAGCCGCGTGCGCTGCAAATCCTTGAATTTCAGCCATGATTCTTTCGAATGCCTCAATGGGGGGCGAAGACGTTCGTAGCCTTCAAGTACGGCTCCGGTTCGAAAATAGCCCGATGAATTCCTACGTTCATCCTAGTCTAAACCGCCGCCCCGCTCTATGTGGAGATTGAGAATCTGGAAACCGTTCAAAATTCCTCCGGCCGGAGCATCGCTTTCCACTTCCGCCGACTCGCCGTTCAGGTTTACATCCTGTGCGGTGCGCAGTGGTTCCAGTGCATTCGCCACGGAAAGCGGAAGGCTGGGAAGCGTCCGGCCAGCCACATCCGCCTGGGTTTCAGGGACCAACAGGCTCACGTAAATGCGGTCCCCGGCATGCTGCCTGCGGGCCTGTGCCAGAACGGTGTCCAGGTCGGCGGGTTGTGTGGACATGCGTGGCTGATCCAAAGCCCGGTCCAGTGTACCGGCATCTGAAATCAATAGCCTCAGGTTCCCCGTACCCAGCCTCGCCGGCAGCACTACGGGAATGCGCACATTGTGTGCCGGCTGCTGCCAGGGCCTGATGGTTGCTTCCACCACTACCGTACCGCCTGCGTGAACAATGTCGCTTGAAACGACGCGCGCCGTCTCCAGTTCCACCTGCATGCGGCGAGGAATGGCGTTGACCTGAAGATTGATGCCCCGTACAGCGCTGAGCCGTGCGCCGTTTGAGTAGAGCTGCGAAAAGCGGACCCCGGTGAGCAGGGCAAGCTGCAAAGGTGCGGCCATCGCATCGGCCGGAGAGGCCCAGAGGTCAAGTGGCGAGGGCGGGTAGTCTTCAAGATCGATGCTGCCTGTAAGGTGATAGCTGGTTTCGGCGGTGCTCTGGTTCGACTCAAGCAGCGATTCGTACAGACCCACCAATACCGCTTGTGGAGTCAGCGAGGACAGGTCGAGTACTTCTAGATTCAGCTTCCGTTCGCCCTCATCTCCTTTGACAGTGATGTGCACCGGGATCATGCGCGCCTTCTTGCCAAGCACACCGCGAATGGCGGAATCGCGGTCCTCAGTAAAGGTACCGATGGGGTCGCCGGTGTTAATGATTTTGAAGGCATTCAACGGCGAGGCAAGTGTCGCCACTACTTCGGCCGTTGTCATGGGAAGAGAAACCGGCCCCGCCTGCAGGATGGGATGGCCACAGGCAAGGAGCTGTTTCGGATCGATGTAGGTGACGGTGCAGGTGGCGGCAATCTCCAGGTCGCCGCGCACCAGTTGCGCGCTGACCGCCGAACCCGGCACCACGGTAGCCAATGCGGCCGCTGATATTTCAGTGTTCAGCTTGCCCCCGGTTTGATCGCCCGAGCCCGCTGCGGGTTGCGACGAGCCGCCCATGCCGCCGGCCGCCACCATCTCCAACCCTGTGCCCGCCATCTTTTCCTGCCAGAGTCGAATGGCTTCCGGTCGGAAACCGCTCATCACCAAGGGCGTTTCCATTGCCTGGAAGTTCATTCCGTCCGTGGAAACGGCGCTACCGGAAGTAGCTTTCGCCCTGGTTACGGTTTCGTTGCTGTCGATGGGAAGATCGCGCACCTCAAGCATTTGCTCGATGGGCGTAATCCCTGCGAGAGGGTCTTTGCTGAACTGGCCGATGCGGTAAGACAGCGATCCGAGCAAGCGGTTGCCGATGTATACCGGGCTGCCGCTCATGCCGGCCACCACGCCCGTGTACTCCGGCTTGGCTCCGTGCAGTTGGACCAAAATCATGTCGTGTCCCGGGCCACGCGCACCGCGCAGCACACCAAGGATTTCAACTGCCATTGGCTCAGGTTTCGTGCCAGTGAAGACTGTCCAGGCGGTCGCGATCATCCCCGCTCGCACATCGCTGAGGGGAAAGATTCCGCCACTCGATGGCGGCGGCCCAGCCGCGGCAACCCCAGACTGAGCGCGCATGGCGCCTGGGCCCAGCAACAAAGCCGACGCGAGGCCGAGCGCAGCGAACAGTGCGCCAGCCGACCCAACGCGGCGATTCCGGATTTCCTTCGGGGAAGATTCCACGTCTATAAGAGTACAGCCTGGGATGGCTTCAGCTACGAGCAGCTAGCGGGTCCGTGTACACAAAGGAAGGTTCGCTTGAGGCCCTTCGCCTGAACAACGCTGCCGCCTGGTCTCGGGTCCAGGAAGTAGCAGCTAGTAGCTGGAAGCTCTATTCCCGTATGCTGTTGAGCACAGAGGTCGTCATGCATTCAATGTCTTCCAATTCAATGAGGCGCCCATCGTATTTCAAGCTTTGCCGGCGGCCGTTTGCAGTCCTATTCCTGATTCTGGCGTCGCTTGCCGTGGCGCCGCTCGCCCGGTCGCAGGCCTCGCCCACTCCGCCTGCTCAGCAGCAGCCTGACCAGGCCGGACCGGACTCAGGTGGTCCCGGCAGTGACTCCGGCGTGATTGCCCTGCCTAAGAAGAAGGATGCTCCAGAAGAGACGCCGCCCCCTGCCCCGGCGGAGCCAAAGGTCAAGAATCCAGAGGGAATGCCCACTTACTCGTTGCGCGTGGATGTCCCGGAAGTGACCGTCGACGTGGGCGTTCTGCTGGAGAAAACCCACCAGTTTGTTCCTGGCCTCAAGCCCTCCAACTTCCGCTTGTATGAGGATGGCGCGCAGCAAAAGGTCTCCGGCTTCAAGCGCGTCGAGGCTCCCATTACGGCTCTGCTGATTTGCGAGTTTGCCGCCAAGAACTACACCTTCATCTACGACATGCGCAATGCAGCCTATGCCTTTGTCAACCAGTTGCGCCCGCAGGACTACGTGGCGCTGATGACCTTCGACATGCGGCCGCAGATCGTGACCGACTTTACGCAGGACAAGCGCCAGCTCGTTGAGGCGCTCAACTCGCTGATGATCCCCGGATTCAGCGAAACCAACGTCTTCGATGCGTTGTACGAGGCCCTCGACCGGTTGGAACGTATTGACGGTCGTAAGTACATCATTCTCATCGCTTCAGGGCGCGATACGTTCTCCAAGCTGACGCTCGACAAGATTTACAAGAAGGTCAAGGCCTCGCAGGACATTACCATCTTCACCGTCTCAACCGGCGGAGCAATGCGGGCAATGTCCGTGGGCGGGGGCATGAGCGCCTCGATTCGGGAACTGGATTTCCTGCAGGCCGACAACCAGATGCGGACGTTTGCCAGCATGACCGGAGGCGCAAGCTACTTTCCCCGTTTTGCCGGAGAGATGCCGGATATTTTTCAGGAGATCAATCAGAACATCCGCAATAAATATGAACTCGTCTACCGTCCAACCAACGCAAAGCAGGACGGCACGTTTCGCAAGGTACACGTAGAACTGGTGGACGACGAGGGGCAGCCGTTACGCATTCAAGACGAGAAGCACAAGCCTCTGAAATACGACATCATCGCCCGCGACGGGTATAAGGCAAAGCAGGAAGTGGAGTAGCAATAGCAGGGAACCCACGCCAACCTTTCGCGACCCTCGGGGTGCTTCAGCTGGCGTGATTCCCTGGACCATTGCCCAGCTTAGCGGAGTTGGTTGAAGACGTCGATGATGTAGTAGCCAATCACGAACACCGTGGCCACGCCGACAAGCACTTTGCAGGCTTTCAGCATGGGC
>Ga0182018_10003395_pt1 | contig 14371 bp, 12 predicted proteins | sample 812P2MmetaG_FD_120490 | JGI IMG/M metagenome (GOLD analysis project Ga0182018, IMG submission 120490) | Permafrost microbial communities from Stordalen Mire, Sweden - 812P2M metaG | ecosystem: Environmental > Terrestrial > Soil > Wetlands > Permafrost | place: Sweden: Stordalen | collected...
CAGCAGCACGTGGACGCCGGCGCCGATTGCACCGTGGGCACCATCGAAGTGGACCCGGAAGAAGCCGCCGGCCGCTTCGGCGTGATCGAAACCGACGCGCATTATCGCGTGGTCGGCTTTCAGGAAAAACCGGCGCAGCCGAAACGTTCGCGGCACAATCCCGCGAAAGTGAACGCTTCGATGGGCATCTACATTTTCAATACGCAGTTCCTGCTGCCGACGCTGATTGCCGACGCCGAACAGCCCGGATCGACGCACGATTTCGGCAAGGACATTCTGCCGCGCATTCTCTCAAAATATCGGGTGTACGCCTACAATTTCGAGGACGAGAGCAAGCCGCAAGCGCATTACTGGCGCGACGTTGGCACGCTCGACGCGTATTACGAAGCGAACATGGACTTGATCTCGGTTTCGCCGGTCTTCAACTTGTACGACAAGAGCTGGCCGCTGCGCACCTGGCAGCAGCAATATCCGCCGGTGAAATTCGTGTTCGCCGATCCGGATCGCATGGGCGTGGCGGTCGATTCGATCGTTTCGCCGGGCAGCATCGTATCGGGCGGCCGCGTGAAGGGATCGGTGCTGGGCTACGACGTGCGCATCAATAGCTACAGCGAGGTGGAGAACTCGATCGTCTTCAACCACGTGAACATCGGGCGCCATTCGAAGATCCGCAACGCCATCGTCGATCGCCACGTGAGCTTGCCGGAGCGCACGGTGATCGGCTTCGATCCCGAAGAAGATCGCAAGAAATACCACGTAACCGAAAGCGGCGTTGTGGTGGTGATCCGCGACGAATCTATGCTTGAGGAACCGGAATAGACATATCTACTTAAGCTTTTGGCGATTACATGGTTGCGGCAAGCTTGCCTCTGGGGACGCTCCCCTCATTATTACACGGTTGAAATCCACGATCTTCAGTGCTACCTTTTGGCTTAGTGTAGCGGGGAGTCTTATCGCTGAACGTACAATACTTGGATCAGTTGGGGATTCGATATGAGAATTCTTGTGCCGATCGCTCTATTCTTAACCTCCGTAAGCCTCGTTTTTGCTCAAGGGAACGTCGGCGCCCCGGCTCAGAAGCGGAACCCGAACTACCCCCTCCAAGTGCTCATCCTGGCGAGGAATGCCAGTCATGATTCGAACGGGGGCTTCTGGGTGTTGGGCCGCGCGGATTTATTTACCGGCCAACAGGAGCAGGGATTTGACTACCAGTCGGACTGTGACCAGTTTTTTACTGCGTCGGACGGGGACAAACGATATAGCGCGCGCTGGAAGAAGCAGAATGAGCTGTTAGAAATCTTGGTCAGCAACACGGGCGCTGGCAAATCGGCAAAGTGCATACTCAAGACCGAGCTCAAGCAAGTCGTCTACGAATACGATCCCGGCCAGCAAGGCCAGGTGATTACGCGACCGCTGACCAGCTCGGCTCCCGCAACTCCCAACGGCTCTTCGTCGAACCGCTAAAAGCAATCTACGCCGTCGCCATCTAGTAGTAGCCGTCGCATACACGGTCTTCGTCAGGGCAGGTCTTTGCAGTTCGCGAAAAAGAGCTTTTGACTCCCCAGAGATACTTGAAATTGCAAAATTCCGGTGTTATGTTTCGCCGTTGTATGGCCGCGCGTTCCATGGCCGATACGATCATTTCTATATAATACGGAGAATCGCCATGAGAATTTTGGTGCCTGTCCTCCTAGTTTTGGCTTCAGTCGGTATCGTCTTTGCTCAAGTCGAAGTCGGCGGCCCAACCCAGACCCAGGACCCGAATTACCCTCTGCAGGTGCTCATTTTGCAAAGAAACTGGAGTCATGAAGGCTATGGCGGAGTTCGCATGTGGGGTCGCGGGAACCTCATCACCGGACAACAAGAACAGGGATTCGACTACGAGTCGACGTGCGATGAGAAATTCATGGTTTCGCATGGGGACGAGCGATACAGCGCGCGCTGGAAGAAGCCCAACGAACAATTGGAAATGCTGGTCAGCCGGATCGGGACCGGCAAGTCGGACAAATGCGTGCTGAAGGCGGACCTGAAGAATTTCGTTTACGAATTCAAAGGCGGCGCCGCTGACGGCGCTATCGTTACACGCCCCATGGCGAATTCAACTCCCTGAGATTTCCCGCCGAGTCTTTGCCGAGGCCCTGAACGCAGCTTGCGCCACCGCCGCCTTCTGACCTAGCTTTGCGAAACGCTGCGCGGTAGGCCGCGGCGCGCCGTTCCGCTCCATCGAGTGTTCCCCTAAGCCGCGCCCGTCCTACGTTCTAGAAAAGCTTCCCTCTCGACCTCAATCCAGCGCACACGTGTCTGGCGCGCGTGCCGAAGCCGCGCGGAATCGCGCTTTCCCCAAACCGCCAGAGACGCTAAACTTTCCGCGGCGTTCCAATTCAATTTTAAAAGCACGCGGGGGGGAGCAAATCATGGCCAGCCGGATCACACGTGTCACCGCGAGAGAGATTATCGATTCGCGCGGCAATCCTACGGTGGAAGCGGATGTGGTGGTCGATGGCGGAATCTGGGGACGCGCGGCGGTTCCTTCGGGCGCATCAACTGGCGAGCATGAAGCCATTGAGCTGCGCGACCTCGACAACTCCCGATATCTGGGCAAGGGCGTGCTCCACGCGGTGGCCAACGTCAACGGGCCGCTGGCGCAGGCCGTGGTGGGCCTCGATCCCACGGATCAGAAGGCGCTCGATAGCCGCATGATTGAAGTCGATGGCACTCCGACGAAAGCAAAATTGGGCGCGAACGCGATTCTGGCGGTCTCCATGGCCGCGGCGCGCGCTGCGGCCAGCGTCGAACGCCTGCCGCTATATAAATATCTCGCGCGCTTTTCAAGCGAACGCGACGCCAACATTCTGCCCGTACCCATGATGAACATCCTGAACGGCGGCGCGCACGCGGATAATTCCGTGGATTTTCAGGAGTTCATGGCCATGCCCATCGGCGCGAAAAGCTTCAGCGAAGCGCTGCGCATGGGCGTCGAGGTCTTTCACAACTTGAAAGCGGTTCTGAAAAAGCGCGGCTATTCGACGGCGGTGGGCGATGAAGGCGGCTTCGCGCCAAATCTGAAATCGAACGAAGAGGCCGTGGAAGTTGTGCTCGAAGCCATCACTGTGGCGGGCTATACGCCGGGGAAACAAATCGCGCTGGCCATCGATCCGGCCGCCAGCGAATTTTACGTGCCGGCCAGCGGGAAATATGTTTTCAAGAAATCCGATAAGTCCGCAAAGACCCCGGAGCAAATGGTGGCGCTGTATGAAAGCTGGTTGCGCCAATATCCCATCGTTTCGCTCGAAGACGGAATGTCGGAAGAAGACTGGCCCGGGTGGAAACAACTCACGGCGAAATGCGGGAAGATCGCGCAACTTGTGGGCGACGACATCTTTGTGACCAATCCATTGATCTTCGCGCGCGGCATCGCGGATCAAATCGGCAACGCGATTTTAATCAAGCTCAATCAAATCGGCACAGTTACGGAAACTGTCGAGGCCATCGAGCTCGCGCGGCGCTCGGGCTACCGCTCGATCGTCTCGCATCGTTCCGGAGAAACCGAAGATACCTTCATCGCCGATTTCGTGGTGGCCATGGGCACCGGGCAAATTAAAACCGGCTCCGCATCGCGCAGCGAACGCGTCGCGAAATACAATCAATTGCTGCGCATCGAAGAGGAATTGGGATCGTCGGCCGTATTTCTCGGGCGCAAGGCACTGGCCGGCGCGTGATCCTGCGCATTCCATGAGCACTAAAACAGATGTGATAGACTCCGCGCGAATCGACGCCGGTTCTTCACGTGGAGGGGGCCATGAACGAAACCGTAACTCATTCGAGTTTCCAATCCTACGAGCCCACGCAGGACGAGCGTACCTTCGCGATGCTGGCTCACTTGCTTCAGTTTTTCGCAGGGTTCATCCCGCCGCTGGTAATTTATCTGGTCAAGCGCAATTCGCGTTTTGTTGCATTTCACGCCATGCAAGCTCTCTTGTGACAGGTCGCGTACATCCTGATGATGATGTTGGGAATGGTAGCCATGTTCGCCACTGTGTTCGGCACGCTTCTCCATCACCCTCACGCGAATGGGGCAAACAACCCTCCTCCCGTGGGCTTTTTCGTCGGCTTTGGCGCATTCTGGATTATTTTCATGCTCGGCTGGATTGGAAACCTTGTGCTGGCGATCGTCTATTCCATCAAGGCGTACGGGGGCCAGTGGTCCGCATATCCGATCTTCGGACGCCTCGCGCGAAAGATTGTCGATGCATAGCTCCCGCTCACTGCGCCGGAACTAGCCGCGTGCTGCGACCTTCCCTTGCGGCGATCCTAGCCCTGTCCCTTTCGATTTTCATGCTTCTCGCCGCGCCGGCGATTGCGTCGCCGCAAGGAATACGCGTCGAAGGCTCGGTGCACGACGCGAGCGGCGCCGCCGTCGCGGGAGCGCAAGTCGAACTGCGGTTGAACTCTTACTCTGCAAAATCCACTACGACTCCGGTAGGCGAGTTTGATTTTGAAAATGTTCCCGGTTCTTCTGGAACGATCGCGGTGACGGCTGCGAGCCTTAAGCCGGTGCAGCAGTCATGGAGCGCAACTTCCGGCGGCGTTGCGCATCTCGAAATCGTGCTCGAGCCGGCCTCTGTGAACCAGCGGGTCGTGGTTACCGCCGCGCGCACGTCCACTCCGGTCGGCGAGACTCCGGTCAGCGACATTCAATTGACCAGCGCCGATCTCGAGGCCATTCCCGCGTTAACCCTCGACGATGCCTTGCGCCAGGTTCCCGGCTTCAGTCTTTTCCGGCGCACCAGCAGCCGCACTGCGAATCCCACTACGCTCGGAGTCTCGCTGCGAGGCCTTGGCGCAAACGGCGCAAGCCGCGCCCTCGTGCTTGAGGATGGCGTCCCGCTCAACGATCCATTCGGCTCGTGGGTTTATTGGGATCGCGTTCCCGATGCTTCAGTTTCGTCGGTCGAAATCGCCCAGGAGGGTGCATCGAGTCTTTATGGAAGCGAAGCCTTGGGCGGCGTCATCCAGTTTCTCACGCGTCCTGCCGAGCCTGCGAGCGCGTCGGTTGAAATCTCCTACGGCAATCAAAATACGCCGGACGTTTCTCTCTCAGCTGGTAAGCAACTAGGGCAATGGCAGTTTGTTTTTTCCGGCGAGGCGTTTCACGCCAATGGTTACATCCCGGTGCCGAAAACCGATCAGGGCAGCGTGGACACCAGTGCCGCATCTCAGCATGGCACTGCCGATCTGACCATCGGTCGAAAAATCGGCGCGCACAGCGATGTCTTCGCTCGCGGATCGTATTTCGACGATTCGCGCAACAACGGCACGATCGATCAGACCAACGGTATCCGCCTCGCCGAAGGAATTTTGGGCGCCGATCTGGACCTCGGTTCGGGCGGCACTCTCCAGTTGCGCTCTTACGGCGAGTTTGAAACTTACCGCCAAGGCTTTTACTCCGTAGCTCTGAATCAAGACAGCGAAGCCCTCACGGATTTGCAGACTGTGCCCGCGCAAGGTGCCGGCGCGTCAGCCGTTTGGTCGCGCGCGTTGGGGCGACGCGAAACGCTCGTCGCGGGATTCGATGACCACGAAGAAATCGGCCACAGCAATGAAGAGATATTTTCCTCCAGCACGGGAATCAATACGAAGAACACCGCCACAGGCGGTCATCAGCGCACCACGGGAATATTTGGCGAGGATTTGATTCAGATCGCGCCGCGATGGACGCTGGCTCTCAGCGCGCGTTTCGACGATTGGTCCAATTTCGACGCTTTCCTGATCACTCAGCCGATTGCTCCTTCTAGCGCGACCGTCACCACGCCCTATGCGAACCGCTCTTACGATGCCTTCAGCCCCCGAGCAAGTTTAGTCCATCAAGTGAATTCGCATGTTTCCTGGTCGGCGTCCGCGTATCGCGCTTTTCGCGCGCCCACTCTCAATGAACTCTACAGGTCCTTCCGCCAGGCCAACAACCTCACCGATGCCAACGCCACACTCACCGCCGAGCGCCTCACCGGCGGCGAAACCGGAGTTGCGTTGCAGGCATTGAACCAGCGTTTGCAAGTGCGCGGCAGCTTCTTCTTCAATGAAATCGTCAATCCGATCTCCAGCCTCTCGTGCCAGGTCGCTCCTGTCCCGTCCATTTGTCCGGCGCCCACCGCGAATACTCTGACGTTTGTGCGCGCCAATCTCGGCCGCACCAGCGATCCGGGATTCGAGCTGGATTGGCTCGCGCAAATCTCGACCCGCTTTCAATTGTCCGGCGGATATCAGTTCGTTGACGCCACAATCATCAGCGCCCCCGGCCAACCGTCGCTGGTGAACACCTGGGTCGCTCAAGTCCCGCACAACGCGCTCACGTTTCAGGCTCTCTACACGAATCCTTCGCTACTATCTTTTTCTATCGAGGGCCGTTTCATCGGAATGCAGCTGGATACAAATCAACTTCCGATGGGCAAATTCTTCGTCCTGGATGCCATGGTCTCGCGACAATTGCCTCGCGGCGCCGAAATTTTCGCGGCTGTCGAAAATCTGCTCAACGCGCAGTACGTATCGACCGCCGCCACATCCCTTTCCCCTCCTCAGATCGGACTGCCAATCGCCGCGCGCTTGGGCGTGCGCTTCGATTTTCCGTCGAAGAAGTAAAGTAATCCTGCGTTTTCCCGATTTCGTTTTGGGGATATGTTTGTGTATTCTGGGAAACCATGGCGAAGCGACCGAAACCGATTGTATTGACCGTGCTCGATGGCTGGGGCTATTCGCCCGCGATCAAAGGTAACGCGATCGCTCTTGCGCGCAAGCCGACTTACGATTCCCTGCTCAAACAATATCCCAACACATTGATCCAGACTTCCGGCCCCGCGGTTGGTCTGCCCGACGGGCAAATGGGCAATAGCGAAGTGGGCCACCTGAACATCGGCGCGGGGCGCATCGTGCATATGGACATCACGCGGATCGATCAGATGATCGCTTCGGGCGCGTTCTACGAAAACGATCTCCTGCTGCGCGCGATGGCTCGCGGGCGCGAGCGGCAATTGCACTTGATGGGTCTCGTGTCCGATGGCGGCGTGCATTCGCACTTGAATCATCTTTATGCGTTGCTGCGCATGGCGCGGGAAAATAAAGTGGAGCGCGTTTTCATTCACTGCTTCATGGATGGGCGCGACACCGCGCCGAATAGCGGCGTCGATTATCTGCGCCAAGTGCAGCAGAAGCTGCGCGAGTACGGCGTGGGCAAGATCGCCAGCCTCTCCGGCCGCTACTACGCGATGGATCGCGACAATCGCTGGGAACGCATGGAGCTGGCCTATCGCGCAGTGGTGCACGGTGAATCAGAACAGCGTTCGGCCGATCCAATCGCGGCCATGCTGCGCAGTTACGAGCTGGGCACGACCGATGAATTCACGATGCCGGTGGTAATCACCGAAGGCGCGGGCGCCGCGGCTCCGGCCGTCGGCCCGATTCGCGATGAAGATGCCGTGATTTTTTTCAATTATCGCGCCGATCGCGCGCGCCAAATGACGCGAGCCCTGGCCGAACCCGGCTTTCAGGAATTCGCCGATTCAGCGCGCCCCGCCAAACTTTTTTACGTGGGCATGACGCAATACGACAAGAAATGGTCTTGGCTGCAACACGTGGTGAGTCCGGAAAAGCTCGAGCAGATTCTGGCCAACGTTTTCGCGGGCCTGGAATTCCGCAATCTGCGCGTGGCCGAAACCGAAAAATACGCGCACGTAACTTATTTCTTCAATGGCGGCGTGGAAAAACCGTTCCCCGGCGAAGAACGCGTGCTCGTTCCGTCGCAGAAGGTTCCGACCTACGATTTAAAACCCGAGATGAGCGCCGCGGGCATCGCCGACGCCGTGATCAAAGCCATCGAAAAGGGCGATTTCGACGCCATCATCATGAATTTCGCGAACGCGGACATGGTCGGCCATTCAGGAAAACTCGAGCCCACCATCAAGGCCGTCGAAGCCGTGGACGAAGGCTTGGGGCGCATCTATCAATCGCTCAAACCGCGCGGCGGCGCCTGGATTATCACTGCCGATCACGGCAACGCCGAAACCATGATCGATCCCGTCACGGGCGGAGCGCACACCTATCACACCACGAATCCCGTTCCGTTCTTGCTGCTCGCGGATGATGGAAATGCCAGTCTGCGCCCAGGCGGCTCTTTGCGCGATATCGCGCCAACGCTGCTCGGAGTGCTGGGCGTGCCGGAGCCGACGGAAATGACCGGCGGAGATTTGCGAATTCCCAGCCGATGACCGAGATCGCGCAAAGCCGGCAGAGCTAGTCAGGAATATTCGATTTCGGCGCGACGTAGCCCTGCCGCGCGTATACGTAAAACTTAACTTTCTTGCCCTTCTGATCGAGCACCGTCAGCGGCCCGCCATCCGGCGCGACCAAATCGATTCTGATTTTGCGATATTTTCCATCGAGCGCTTTGTTCGAGGGAACGTAGGCTAGGCTGTACTGGCTGCGCAAGCTCGCGGCGACATCTTTGAAGATATCGGGGATTTCGCCTTCGAAGTTCGGGAACCAGGCCCGGCCGCCCGTCAATTTGGCGAACGTGTTCAGTTCATTTTGCGCCTGTAGGAAAGTCATGCTTGTCGGCTGCCCTTGAAATGTGTTCGCGCCCGCCGTGCTGACGAAAAATATAGAGACGTCGGTCTCCTTCAGGTTGGCCATGATTTTATCGAGCGTCAGTTTGCTGAAGGTGTCGATTCCGGTGCCGAGCAATAGGATGGCCTTTTTGCCCTTCACGTCGCGCAAGCGATCGATGGTCTCCGCGAGGGCGTCAAACATATTGGCCTCGTGGAACGGCGGAAAAATCATGGTGGAAAGCGACTGCATGATTTCGTTGGTGTTGTGCGTGAAGTCCACGTCGACGTGGGTTTGCATGGAATAATCTTCAAGCGCCACCCAATCCGTGGGGCGCAGCAAACCCAAAAATTCAGCGGCCCAATTCGTCCCGTTGTAAGAGAAAAATCCGCCGCCGAGCGTGCTGAATTCCACCAGCAGCACGATGGTGATGGGCGCTTCGGTTGGGGCGAAGCTCGAGATCGTCTGCGCCTCGTTGTCCTCGAACACGCGGAAGTTTTCTTTCTTGAGGCCGGGCAAATACGTCCCGTTGTTGTCCGTCACCACTACGTCCACGTTCACTTCCGGCACGGTCACCGAAATCGAATATCCGCCTTGCGGCGGTTGTTCCTGTGGCGCGCTTGAGGCGGGCGCGCTCGTCGACGCGCCGGGCGCTGGCGGCTGAGCTTGAGGTTGCGCGGCCGGTGACTGCTGTGCCGGCGCCTGTTGCGTCGGCTGCACGGGTCCAGATTCCTGCGCTAGCGCGCTGAAGTCTCCAGCGGGAATCATGAAGGTTGAAATCAGAATGCCCAGCAATGCGCTGCGAATCATGGCGCCAATAGATGACATTGATGTTGCCTCCTCCGTGCCCCGCCCGGTGCGTCCCCGCGAACGATGAGATGCTCCCACGAATTCACGGGATGTTCAATTTCAGGGCGTTTATTTCTGGTCCGTTCGCACCAGGATCGCGGGCCGGGCGCGCGTGAGTCGTGTTACGATAAATTGCTCCGCGTTGAGCCCGCAGGATTTCCGAAACAGGAGAGTTGTATGAATTGTCGTTCATGGTGTCGCTTTGTACTCGGACTGCTTGCGGCTTTCGCGCTCGTTGCGGGTTCGCCGCTGCGCGCGCAGCAACATCCGGCCCCCGTGGCGCCGGCTGCGCAGGCTCCCTCTTCCTCCGCTGTGGATTTGGACGCGCTGGCGCAGGAAGCCACCGGCTGGCTGACGGATTTGATACGCATCAACACCACGAACCCGCCCGGCAACGAATTGCCCGCCGCGAAATACATCGCCAGCGTGCTGGATAAAGAAGGAATCACCGCGGAAGTGATTGAAGTTTCGCCCGGGCGCGGAATCGTGGTCGCGCGCCTGCAAGCAGGCGCGATGGCGGATTCTTCGCAAGCGCTGCTGTTGCTGGGACATTTGGATGTGGTCGGCGTGGATGCAAGCAAATGGACTGTGGACCCGTTCGCGGCGGTCACGCGCGATGGTTATCTCTACGGCCGCGGCGCGATCGACGATAAGGGCATGGTGGCGGCGAATCTTGCGGTGTTCATCGCGATCAAGCGATCGGGAATGCGCCTGGGCCGCGATCTGGTATTCCTGGCGGACGACGACGAAGAACAGGGCGGCGCTGCCAGCATCAAGCCGGTGATCGCGAAATACTGGGACAAATTCGCGTGCGGCTATGCTCTGAATGAAGGCGGCCTGGTGACGCTCGATAACGGCAAAGTGAAATACGTTGCCGTGCAATCGAGCGAGAAAGTTCCGTACAACGTCACGGTGACCGCGCGCGGCACTTCTGGCCACGCTTCGCGCCCGTTGCCTGACAATTCCGTCGTGCATCTTTCCGCCGCGATCGCAAAAATTGGCGCGTTCGAGGCGCCGCCCGAGCCGACCGCGGTGACGCTGCGCTATTTCGAGGGACTCGCGCCTATTGAAGATGACGAAACCGGAAAATGGATGCGCGCCATCGATCAGCCCGAGCGTCTGGAACTGGCCATGAATCACCTGGGCGATATGAACCCGGCCTGGGGCGCGATGCTGCACGATACCATCGTGCCGACGATGCTCGATGCGGGCGTTCGCGTGAACGTGATTCCGTCTGAAGCGCACGGCAACCTGAATATCCGCCTGATGCCCGGCGATTCGATTCACGACATCATCGCGCAACTCACGAAAACCGTGGCCGATCCGCAGATCTCGTTCGACATTGCTCCGGACTCAGGCGAAAACGCGCCGGCATCTTCGCTCGATTCGCCGCTCTATAAGACGATCGAGAAGGTCGCGCCGCAAGATTTTCCCGGAGCCATCGTGGTGCCCGAGCTTTCAACCGGCGCCACCGATTCCGCGCAACTGCGTCTGCACAACGTGCAGGCCTTCGGGCTGCTGCCATTTCCGCTGACCGATGCGGACGATGCTCGAATGCACGCCGATGACGAGCGCGTTCCGCTGGCGAGCATTCGGACCGGAGTCGGATTTTTGTATCACGTGGTCAGTTCGTTCGTTCAAGCGCAATAGCCCGCCGCCTGCCGCCGGCCGGCTTGCGCCCCAGGAGGCACTGAGGCCCATGAAATTCCGGCACGCAAAGATCGTCTGCACGCTAGGTCCCGCAAGCGACTCGCTGCCCATGATCACTCGCCTGATGCGGGCGGGGATGGACGTGGCGCGCTTAAATTTCTCTCACGGCACGCACGAACGCCACGCTGAGCTGATTGCGCGCCTGCGCCAAGCCTCGGGGAAATTGCAAAAGCCGATTGCGCTTGTGGCCGACTTGCAAGGCCCGAAAATTCGCACCGGTCTGCTCGATGGCGGCAAGCCCGTGCAACTGCGCTCCGGACAGAAATTTACGATATCGACCGGAGGAGAACTGGGAACCAGCGCCGGCGTTTCGACGAGCTACCGCCGGCTGCCGCGTGAAGTTAAACGCGGAGACCGCATCCTGCTGGCCGACGGCTTGATCGAACTGCGTGTGAAATCCGCCGGGCAAACCGAGATCGTCTGCGAAGTCTCAAACGGCGGCGAGCTCGGCGAGCACAAAGGAATCAATTTGCCGGGCGTGCACCTGCGCGTGCCGGCACTGACGCCGAAAGACCGCGAAGACTTGGTGTTCGCGCTAGCCAACGGCGCCAATTACATCGCCGTCAGCTTCATTCGCCGCGGCGAAGACGTGCGCACGGTGCGCGCGGCGATTGCGCGGGCCGGCTCGACGACGCCGATCATCGTGAAACTCGAAAAACCCGAAGCTATCGACAATCTCGACGAAATCTTGACGCTGGCCGACGGCGTGATGGTGGCGCGCGGCGATTTGGGCGTGGAGATGAGCCCCGAGCGCGTGCCCGTGGTGCAAAAAATGGTGATTGCACGAGCGCGCGACGCGCGGCGCCCCGTGATCACGGCGACGCAAATGCTCGAATCGATGATCGAGAACCCGCGCCCCACGCGCGCCGAAGCTTCCGACGTGGCCAATGCCGTGTTCGACGGCACCGACGCGCTGATGCTCTCCGCAGAGACCGCGAGCGGCCGCTATCCGGTGGAGGCCGTGCGGATGATGGACCGCATCATTACCGAAGCCGAAGCCAACATCGACCACTACGCGCGGCCCGCTCCCCACCTGCTCGACGTCGCCGAAACCACCGCCGAACTGATCTGCCACGCTTCCGAAGAGCTTCAGATGAAAGTGATCGCGGTGTTCACGCAGACCGGCCCAACCGCGCGCCTGGTTTCAAAGCACCGGCCGCGTCCGCCCGTGGTGGCGTTTTGTCCGATACAGGCCACACGCCGGATGATGTCGCTCTATTGGGGAGTGTTGCCGCGAACGATTGGAGCCATCACGAGCCTCGAAGAACTCGAAGAACTTGCCGAGAAACGGCTGCTCGAGGAAGGTTTAGTGCGCAAAGGCGACGTGGTAGGCATCGTCGCCGGGACGCCGTTCAACGTCGGCGGCACCACAAACTTCATGAAATTTCACGTGGTCGGCACGCCCGCGAATGGAACCTTGGAACACAACGCCAGCAAGGGCTGAACCGCGAAGACCCGCGCGAAATCCTACTTACCTAATTCACCCAGTTATCGGGCCGCGTGGGCGGCTCGTCGCGGTGATCGCGCGCATAGACTTCAAACTTGCGGCGTGCTCGCTTGCGCTTCCAATCGAGAAAACCGTTGCGCGCGCGAAACATATACGATCCGCGGCGCAGATAGATGTAACCGACCAGAATCCCGCCCAGATGCGTTACGTGGCTGACGTTGTCTTCGCCGGCTCCCAGCGTGGAGAAAAATTCGATGGCCACCGCGGCGAGCACGTAAATGCGCATGGGAATTTGAACGGGAAACGGAATCAGCCACACCTGACGGTCTGGGAACATGATGGCCGCGGCCACCAGCACGGCGTAAATCGCGCCGGAGGCTCCGATGGTGGGCACAAGCGACGTTCCCAATCCGTGCGGATCGAGCGCGGTCTTCACCAGCACGTTGATGAGGCCGGCGCCGATGCCGGTCACCAAAAAATAATTCCAGAAGCGGCGCGTTCCCCAGGCGCGCTCGAGATCCACGCCGAACATCCAGAGGAAGAGCATGTTGAGCAGCAAATGGAGCAAGCCGCCGTGGAGAAAAATGTAGGTAAGAGGCTGCCAGAGCCGCAGGCCGTGTGTCACCGCGCGCGGCACCAGGCCAAGTTCCAATATCAGCAAGTCCGCCGCGTTCGGCAGGAACAATCGCAACACCGTCTGAACCAGAAACACGCCCGTGCATAGCAGCACGATGGCCTTTATCGCTGGCGTCACAAATCCTTTCCAGTTTGTGCGGAAGCCGTACGAGCGTGAGGAAGAGCCCATCGAACCTCAGTCTAAGGGCCGGGACGGCGGGAGTCAAAGTGCACGCTGTGCGCGCGAACGCAAGCTAGCTTGCGCCGCGTCCCGCGAGTACGTCGGCGAAGTAACGATCCACGCGGCCGGGAATGATGTACATCACGGGAATCACCAGATAAAGCATGCTGGCGAGAAGGGGGTGGAAGAACGAAATCAGAATTGAAACGCCGCACAGAAACGGACACATCAGCAGCCGTTGCTTCGCCAGGCGCAAGCCCTTTTCGTCTTTTTCAGGACCGGTTAAGCGGCTGCGGCCCGTCGCGTAGCGCAAGTGAGCGTAGAGCAAAAGGGCGGCGAGAGCTAAATTGACGCCGTAGCAAATTACGGCCACGCGCTGGCCCGGATACGCGCCTAACAACGCGGCTGAAAACGGGAAAGTGGTGATGAAAAGCAAGAACGTCATATTAATCCAGATCGAGTTTCGATCGGTGTGGCGGATGAAATAGAAATGATTGTGGTGCGCAACCCAGAAAATTCCCAGCACCGCAAAGGTGACGCCGTAGATGAAAAAGCTCGGCCAGAGCTCGAGCAGCCTGTGGGGAAGTTCGGAAACGGCCACGCCCTCGAGCTGCGGGATATGGATGGTGAAAACCATCAGCGTCATGGCGATGGCGAAGACGCCGTCGGTGAGCGTTTCGACGCGGCTCTTTCCGAGGCCGCCCATCTCCGCTTTATCTTGGTCGGCTACGATTGGTAACCCGCCTTCGCTACAAACCACGCGCTAAGGGTTAATTCAATTTCTTTCGCGCGAAATAATATTGCGAAGCCATCAACAGCGCAAACATGCCGAGCGCAAATAGATGGCTCACCGCAAATCCCGGCGCGATTCGCGGACCGATCTGAAACAGGCCCGGTCGGAAAATGTGATATTTGAATTCCGAATCTTCAAGCAGCGTTATCACGATCCCGAACAGACCGAAAATTCCGCCGCC
>Ga0182018_10003397_pt1 | contig 14359 bp, 23 predicted proteins | sample 812P2MmetaG_FD_120490 | JGI IMG/M metagenome (GOLD analysis project Ga0182018, IMG submission 120490) | Permafrost microbial communities from Stordalen Mire, Sweden - 812P2M metaG | ecosystem: Environmental > Terrestrial > Soil > Wetlands > Permafrost | place: Sweden: Stordalen | collected...
AGCTGATCACGCCGGTGGCTATGGAGAAGGGGTTGCGGTTCGCGATCCGCGAAGGCGGACGGACGGTGGGCGCGGGCACGATCTCGGAGATTATTGCTTAAGAGCAGCCAGTAGCCAGTGGCCAGTAGCCGGTAGCGAAACTCGAAGCCGGTGGCCGGTAGCGAAGCAAACAAGACAGCGGGATCGGACGGAAGTCCGGTTCCGCTGACAGGAAGATAAAAATTATGGTTGGACAGAGAATACGAATTCGGCTGAAAGCTTATGACTACCGCGTGCTCGACACGTCGACGGGCGAGATTGTCGATACGGCGAAGCGGACGGGCGCGACAGTGGCGGGGCCGATTCCGTTGCCGACAGTCAAAAACAAGTACTGCGTGCTGCGGTCGCCGCACGTGGACAAGAAGTCGCGCGAGGCGTTCGAGATTCGCACGCACAAGCGGCTGATCGACATTCTGGAGCCGACGCAGCAGACGGTGGACGCGCTGATGAAGCTGGATCTGCCGGCGGGTGTGGACGTGGAGATTAAGGCGTTCGAAAAATAAGCCAGTAGGCGGTAGCCGGTAGCCTGTAGCGAAGCAATTGAAGCTACCGGCAACAGGCTACGGGCTACAGGCTGGACCTACAGTGACCGTGGAAAGTGCGCGGGCATGATGAGGAAAGGGAAAAGACAATGCCGGTGAACGGGATTCTGGGAAAAAAGATCGGGATGACGCAGGTGTTCGATGACAACGGTGAGGTTCATCCCATCACTGTGCTGCAGGCGGGACCGTGCGTGGTGACGCAGCTTAAGAGCGCGACCAAAGACGGCTACGATGCGGCGCAGATCGGGCTGGTCGAGTTTGTGAAGGCGTCGAAGGTGACCAAGCCGCAGGCCGGGCATTTTGCGAAGACGAATGTGGCACCGGTACGGTTACAGAAGGAAGTGGCGATCGAAGTTGCGAAGCCCGGCGATGAGAGCGAGGCGGCAACCGATGGCGTGAAGGCCGGCGATCGCGTGCTGGTGGATATTTTTTCGGACGAGAAGTACGTCGATGTGCAGGGAACGAGCAAGGGACGCGGGTTTGCGGGGGTGGTTCGGCGGCATCATTTTGGCGGCGGCCCCAAGTCGCACGGACATATGTTCCAGGTGCAGGGCTCGATTGGCGCATCGTCGTTTCCGTCGCGTGTGTTTCCGGGGCAGAGGATGCCGGGGCACATGGGCGTGGACAAGGTGACGGTGCGGAATCTGCGGATTCGCGGAATCGATCTCGACGAGAACCTGATTATGGTCGAAGGCGCGGTGCCGGGTCCTCGGGATGGATATGTGCTGATTACGAAGGCGAAGGCTCCGCCGCGCGAGCGCCGTGGATTTGCGGGCGCGGGCACGGTCGATCCGCTGAAGGCTTCGAAGAAGGCGGCGGGTAAGAAGAAGTAAGGCAGCCGGTAGCTGCTAGCTTTTAGCTATTAGCTACTGTGTTGCGATCCGAAGTTGAGTTAGGCGGGAACTGGCTTACAGCTAATAGCTAGTAGCTAAGAGCTGAGTTGAAAGAGAAGATGATGGCAAACATTGACGTGGTGGATCTCGGAGGCAAGAAGGTTGGCTCGCTGGAGCTGGCCGATGAGGTCTTCGGGCAGGTGAACGAGGCGCTGCTGTGGGAAGCGGTGAAGCACTATCGTGCGGCGCTGCGCCAGGGGACGGCTGCGACGAAGAATCGGAAACTGGTCTCCGGGTCGGGAAAGAAGCTGTGGAAGCAGAAGGGGACGGGGCGCGCGCGTGTTGGGTCGATCCGGTCTCCGCTGTGGCGGCATGGCGGGACGGTGCACGGACCGGTGCCGCATTCGCACGAGTATGCGTTTCCGCGCAAGAAGCTGCTGGGGGCGCTGCGTTCGGCGCTGGCGGTGAAGTTCGCCGATGGGAAGCTGACGGTGGTGGAGTCGCTGGAGGCGAAGGAGCCGAAGTCGAAGTTGTATCGCGCGGCGCTCGATGAGTTTGGGGCGAAGCGGACGGCGCTCGTGGTCGAGGATGGACAGACGCTGGGGCGGAATCTGCTGCTGGGTGCGCGGAATCTCGAAGGCGTGGAACTGATGCTGAGCAGCGAGGTTCATCCTTACCATCTGCTGCGTTCGGAGCGGGTGATTTTTTCGCGGCCGGCGCTGGAGAAGCTGCAGGAGTCGCTGAAGAAGTCGGCGGCAACGCGCAGGAAGGCGGAGGTAGCGTGATGGCGACGACTTATACAGTAATTCGCCGGGCGATGATCACCGAGAAAGCCCTCGCTGCCAAAGAGAAGGAAGGCACGCTGGTGTTCGAGGTGGACGCGAAGGCTTCGAAGACGCAGGTGAAGCAGGCGGTGGAAACGCTGTTCAAGGTGAAGGTACGCGCGGTACGGACGGCGAACATGGTGGGCAAGGAACGGCGGCGGGGTAAGTTCGCGGGTTATCGTCCTGACTGGAAGAAGGCCTATGTGAGGCTGAAGGCTGGCGAGAAGATGCCGGATTATGTGAATAACCTTTAAGTGCAGGGAATAGGGAATAGGGAATAGGGAACAGAAAAGCAAGATGGGAACCGGCGGACGTAGCCGGTGGGCAGAGAGAAGACCAGAGATGCCGATTAAGACATACAGACCGATTACACCTTCGCTGCGGTTTCAGACGACGCTGGTGCGGGACGAGATCACGACGGATAAGCCGTACAAGCCGCTGGTGACGAACAAGCTGCGGACGGGCGGGCGGCGTAACTCTGGCGACATCACGATTCGTCATCACGGCGGCGGGCATAAGCAGAAGCTGCGCCTGATCGACTTCAAGCGCGAGAAGTACGGCGTGCCGGGAACGGTGGCGACGATTGAGTACGATCCAGGGCGCTCGTCGCGCATCGCGCTTATCAGCTATGCGGATGGGGAGAAGCGGTACATCCTGCAGCCGGTGGGGCTGAAGGTGGGGCAGAAGGTGATGAGCGGTCCGGAAGCCGACATTCTTGTTGGAAACGCGCTGCCGCTCAAGAATATTCCTGCCGGTACCACCGTACACAACGTTGAACTGCGGCCGGGTAAGGGAGCGCAGATGGCGCGGTCGGCGGGCGCGTCGGCCCAACTGGTGGCGAAGGAAGGCGAGTACGCGCTGCTGAAATTGCCATCCGGCGAGACGCGGCGGGTGCTGGTCGAGTGCATGGCGACCATTGGGCAGGTGGGGAACACCGACCACGAGAATGTTTCGATTGGCAAGGCGGGACGTAACCGGTGGAAGGGGATTCGGCCGACCAACCGCGGCGTGAGCATGAATCCTGTGGACCATCCGCATGGCGGCGGCGAGGGTAAGACTTCAGGCGGACGGCATCCGGTAACGCCGTGGGGCCAGCCGACACGGGGTTACAAGACGAGGAATAACAAGCGGACGGATGCGTTTATTGTTTCGCGGAGAAGTAAGTAGGGCAGCCTGTAGGCGGTAGCCTGTAGCGGGTAGCAGGAGCAAGTGATTTAGCTAAGAGCCGGTTAGCGAAAGGCGTTAGCAAAAGGCGTTTAGCTGGAAACGATTAGCGAAAAGCAGTTTAGTGGAAGCGAAGGGGATTTCTGATGGCCAGGTCGACGAAAAAAGGCGCGTTTGTGGATGTGCACCTGATGGTGAAGATCGAGACGATGAACCGCGCGAACGATAAGAAGGTGGTGCGGACGTGGTCGCGGCGGTCGACGATCCATCCGGAGATGATCGGGCACACGATTGCGGTGCATAACGGCAAGAAATTTGTGCCGGTGTATGTGACAGAAAACATGGTGGGGCACAAGCTGGGCGAGTTCTCAGCGACGCGGACCTTCAAGGGACACTCGATGAAGGCCGCGGAAACGACGGCTAAGCCGAAGTAGGACGGCCGGTAGCCTGTAGCCGGTAGCCGGTAGCGAAAAGCAGCTAAGAGGCGGTTAGCTAAAGGCCGGTTAGCTGGTGAAACGGTTAGTAAGGTCGTTTGGATTGGGAAGGTTGGAGTAAGGAATGGAAACGCAAACGAGGGAGTTCCGGGCTGAGGCGCGATTTCAGCGGGTATCGCCGCAGAAGGCGCGGCTGGTGCTGGATCTGATCAAGGGCCGGGGCGTCGAAGAGGCGCTGAACACGGTGGCGTTCACGAAGAAGTCGGTCGCACCGCTGGTGGAAAAGGTGCTGCGGTCGGCGTTGCAGAACGCGAACCACCTGAGCCAGGAGCAGGGGCTGGATGTGGATCTGGACAACCTGTACGTGAAGTCGGCGGTGGCGAACGATGGGCCGCGGATGAAGCGGATCCGGCCGGCGCCAATGGGGCGGGCGTACCGGTATCAGCGACGGCTGTCGCATATTGCGATCGCGGTTGCGGAGCGAGAGCAGGCGGGTGGGCTGGTACATAGGGTGGAAGATGAGACCGGGGAGCAGCCGGTGAAGCAGACGGCTGGTAAGACGGCGGGCAAGAAATCGGCAGCAAAGAAAGCCCCGGCGAAAAAGGCGGCACCAAAGAAGGCGGCTGCACACAAGCCGGCGAAGAAAGCCGCGGCGAAGAAGCCCGCGAAAAAGAAGTAGCGAGAGGATCGAGAAGATTATGGGACAGAAAGTCCATCCTTACGGATTCCGGGTCGGAATCAACAAGCCGTGGCACTCGCGCTGGTTTGCGGGAAAAGATTACAGCCGGTTGCTGATCGAGGACGTTCACCTGAAGCGGGAGCTGAAGGAGAAGCTGAAGGCGGCAGGCGTGAGCTCCGTTGAAGTGGAACGGCCGGGGAACAAGCTGCGGCTGATGATTCGCACCGCGCGGCCGGGTATTGTGATCGGACGCAAGGGCGCGGAGATCGAGAAACTCAAGGGTGAGCTGCAGAAGCGGACGAACCGCGATGTGTTCATCGACATACTTGAGGTGAACAAGCCGGAGCTGGACGCGCAGCTGGTGGCGGAGAATATCGCGCTGCAGCTGGAAAAGCGCGTGGGTTTCCGGCGGGCGATGCGCAAGGCGGTGGATTCAGCGCTGCGGTTTGGCTGCAAGGGGATTAAGGTGCGGGTGAGTGGCCGGCTGAACGGGAATGAAATTGCGCGTTCGGAGTGGTATCTGCAGGGGCGTTTGCCGCTGCACACGTTGCGGGCGGACATCGATTATGGATTTGCCGAGGCGCACACCACTTACGGCATCATCGGCGTGAAGACGTGGATTTATCGCGGAGACATATACCAGCAGAAGCGGCGTGAGCCGCAGGCGGCGGTGGGGGCTTCCGTGTTCTAAGAGCAGCTGCTAGCTCTTAGCTGTTAGCTGGATTTAACAGCGGATAAGAGTCGCGGTGAAGTTGAGAAAGCTAAAGGCTAATGGCTAAAAGCTAATAGCTGATTTTAGGAGATTCGAGCTAGCAGCTAAAGGCTAGCGGCTAGTAGCTGGTTTTGAGGATTTTTTATGTTGATGCCAAAGAAAGTGAAGTACCGCAAGCAGCAGCGCGGGCGCATGCGGGGTAAGGCGTGGCGCGGGAGCGAGCTGGCGTTTGGGGATTTTGGTCTGAAGGTGTTGGAGTGCGGTTACATCACCGATCGCCAAATCGAAGCGAGCCGCGTCGCGATGACGCGTTTTATCAAGCGTGGCGGGAAGATCTGGCTGCGTTTGTTTCCGGATAAGCCGGTGACGAAGAAGCCAGCTGAAACCCGTATGGGCAAAGGCAAGGGTGCGCCGGATCACTGGGTTGCGGTGGTTCGTCCAGGGCGGCTGTTGTTCGAAATGGAAGGCGTGACGGTGGAGATGGCGCAGGAAGCGATGCGTCTGGCGGCGCACAAGCTGCCGCTGAAGACGAAGTTCGTGCAGCGCCACGACGCGAAGGTCACGGTAGCGGCGAAGTAATTGGCCGGGATTGGGAAGTCAGGGACGGGGAAGTTAGCGGAATTTGAGGCGCAGGTGGGACCCTGGATCTGGGTTCGGCCGGAGAGAAGAGAAGCGATGGAAGTGGAGAAGATTCGGAACCTGAGCGACGACGAGCTGGCGCTTGAGGGGCGGAAAGCGGCGGAAGCTTTGTTCCGGCTGCGCTTTCAGATGAAGCTCGGGCAGACCGAGGGTGTGAAGAAGCTGCGCGAGCTGAAGAAGGACGTGGCGCGGATCAACACGATTGAGCGGGAGCGCGAGCTGGGTATTCACGGCACGGTGGCGCCGAAGCACCATGCGGATGCGGCGAGTGAGGCTGCTGCGAGCGCGCCGGCGAAGCATGCGCGCCGGAAAGCTGCGAAGCCGGCGAAGAAGAAGACGGCGAAGAAGGCAGTGGTTCGGAAGGCTGGCGGCAGGATTCCAACGGCCAGGAAATCGACGGCGAAACCGTCGGCGACCAAGAAGAAGGCGTCACGCTCCTCGAGCGTAAAGAAGGGTTAAGAAGATGAGCGCAACAGCGACAGCAGCGGCAACGGAAAAGAAGCCCGAGCCTCGCCGCAACGAGAAGGTTGGGCAGGTGGTCTCGACGAAGATGCAGAAGACCATCGTAGTCGAAGTAGAAATGCGCAAGGCGCACGCGAAGTACAAGCGCATTGTGCGGTCGACGAGGAAGTTCTACGCGCACGATGAGGAGAACACGGCGCACGTGGGCGATGTGGTGCGCATTCGCGAAACGCGTCCGCTGAGCAAGTTGAAGAGGTGGAATCTCGAGGAGATTGTGCGGCGCTCGACGCTGGCGCAGGTGCAGGAAGCCGAGGCAGCGGTGGCTGTCGCGGAGTAACTCGGGTTTGTAGGATCGCGGCTGAAGATCGCGGCGGGAAGTAAGGAGAGAGTGCCATGGCAGTGCAGATGAGAACGATGCTGGAGGTCGCCGATAACTCCGGCGCGCGGAAGCTGCAGATGATTTTGCCTCTGGGTGGCTCGAGCGGTTCAAAGGCCGGGCTGGGGGACATTATTACCGCGGCTGTGAAGGAAGCTTCGCCCGACGGGCAGGTGAAGAAGGGCAAGGTGGTGAAGGCGGTGGTGGTGCGGACACGCAAAGAGACGCGGCGGCGGGACGGGACTTACATCCGCTTCGACACGAATGCCGCAGTGCTGATCACCGACACCGGCGAGCCGGTAGGGACGCGTGTGTTTGGACCGGTAGCGCGGGAGTTGCGGGAGAAGAAGTTCTTGAAGATTGTGAGCCTTGCACCTGAAGTTCTCTGAGCCGATGGCTCAGAGAACCAGGGAACAGGGAACAGGGAACAGGGAATAGACTGCGACGAGACGCAGAGGACAGGACAGAGATTATGGCGGGATTGGATATTCAGCGGAACGACACGGTACAGGTGATATCGGGAAGCGACCGCGACAAGAAGGGTCGCGTACTGCGCGTGTATCCGGATACGGGGCGGCTGCTGGTGGAGCATGTGCACGTGGTAAAGAAGCACGTGAAGGAGAATCCGCAGCGGCGAGTTAAGGGTGGAATCGCGGAGCAGGAAGCGTCGGTCAACCGCTCGAATGTGATGCTGGTTTGTCCGAGCTGCAATAAGCCAACGCGGGTGGCGCATAAGTTAGAAGGCGATGTGAAGGTACGGGTTTGTAAGAAGTGCGGTGGAACGATTGTTGCGAAGAAAAAATAGCTATTAGCTATTAGCCGTTAGCGTTTAGCTCGATTCGGAGCGGGCCGGAGCAGAGGGCAACGAAACGAGCTAGAAGCTAATGGCTAAAAGCTAGAAGCTGGTTTCCGAAACGGTAGACGGCTTAGGCCAATCCGAGAGCGGAGACAGAGAGAAGAGACGACGGAAATGGCAGCGAGACTGAAAGAGAAGTATCACAAGGAAATCAAGGGCGTGCTCCAGAAGGAGCTGGGCCTCGAGAACCCGATGGCGGTGCCGCGGCTCGAAAAGATCGTGGTGAACATGGGGCTGGGCGAGGCGACGCAGAACTCGAAGATGCTCGATCCGCTGGCCAACGACCTGGCGGCGATTGCCGGGCAGAAGCCGGTGACGACGCGGGCGAAGAAGTCGATTGCGGCGTTCAAGGTGCGCGAGAACATGCCGATTGGGGCGATGGTGACGCTGCGTGGCGACACGATGTACGAGTTTCTGGACCGGCTGATTTCGGTGGCGCTGCCGCGGGTGCGCGACTTCCGGGGCGTGTCCACGAAGAGCTTTGACGGGCGCGGCAATTACACGCTGGGCATTCGCGATCAGCTGATTTTTCCGGAGATCGATTACTCGAAGGTCGAGAAGCTGAAGGGGATGAATATCACGATTGTAACTACGGCGGGGGACGATAACTCGGCGCGCGCGCTGCTGCGGCAGTTCGGGATGCCGTTCAGGCAGACAGCGTAAGCGAGGGATTAAGGAAAATATGGCAACGACTGCAAAGAGAGTGAAGGACGCGAGGAAGCCGAAGTTCAAGAGCCGGCAGCATAACCGCTGCCAGCTGTGCGGAAGGCCGCGGGCTTTCTTAAGGAAGTTTGGGGTTTGCCGGCTGTGTTTCAGAGGGCTGGCGCTGAAGGGCGAGATACCTGGGGTGGTTAAGTCGAGTTGGTAGGACTACGCGTCCAGCGACACGCGCCTTACGGGCGCAACGACAAGTTCGACCGAAGGTCGAGAGGCTGAAGGTCAAGAGACATTCCCGCTGGTTCTCTGCTGAGCAGGGCAGGACAGGCAGAGCGAACGGGGGATGAAGGAGAAACGATGAGTTTGACCGATCCGGTAGCGGATTTTCTGACGCGGATACGCAATTCGATACGCGCGCGTCATCAGAAGCTGGATGTTCCGGCCTCGAAGCTGAAGGCGGAGATAGCCCGCATTCTTAAGGAAGAGGGCTATATCTCGAACTTCAAGACGACCGAGGAAGACGGGCGCGCGGTGCTGCGGGTTTACCTGAAGTACGGGGCGAACAACGAAGCCGCGATTCGGGATCTCGAGCGGATTTCGCGCCCGGGGTGCCGCGTTTACATTGGCCGCGGTGAAATTCGGCGGGTGCAGGGTGGGCTGGGCATCAGCATTATGACGACGCCGAAAGGCGTAATGACGGGACGGCAGGCCAGGCGCGAAGGCGTGGGCGGCGAAGTGTTGTGCGAAATCTGGTAGAAGCAGCTATTAGTGTTAGCTACTAGCTGTTAGCTTCCATTCTCATGGGACGATGGGGCATGGTACGGGGTGAAGTGTGGCCGATAGCGAGCTAATAGCTAAAGGCTGGGAGCTAAAGACTGCCGGACCCTGGTCCGGCAAGGCTGCAGTGGAACGGTTGAACGCAAGGGACGCCGGGACTCGCAAGCCGTAGAGGATCTGAGATGTCGAGGATTGGGAGAAAGCCGATACCGTTGCCGCAGGGCGTGAAGTACTCGGTGCACGCGAATGTGGTGGTGGTGGAAGGGCCGAAGGGCAAGCTGGAGCAGGCGATTCCCGCGGGGATCAAGCTGGAGACGCAGGATGGCCACATCAACGCGGTGCGCGAGAACGATTCGCAGGCGGCGATTCATGGGCTGACGCGGGCGCTGATTTCGAATGCTGTCGAGGGCGTGACGAAGGGCTGGTCGAAGGACCTGGACATTGTCGGGATTGGTTATCGCGCGGAGTTGAAGGGGAAGAACACGGTGGTGTTTACGCTGGGTTATTCGCACCCGATTGAGTTTCCGCTGCCGACGGGGATTACGGCGGCAGTCGATCCGAAGCAGACGCGACTGACGATCAGCGGAATCGATCGGCAGAAGGTGGGGCAGGTAGCGGCGGACATGCGGTCGCTGCGGAAGCCCGATCCTTATAAGAACAAGGGCGTGCGTTACTCCGATGAGCGGTTGAAGAAGAAGGTTGGTAAGACGGGCGCCAAGTAACGCAGGGAATAGGGAATAGGGAGTAGGGAATAGCAAAAACCGAACGGGGCGAGATAGCTATTAGCTATTAGCTGTTAGCGAGGGCAGTGAAGATTGGAAGCTGGGAGCCAGGGGCTAAAAGTCAGGAGCTAAAAGCCAGGAGCTAATGGCTAAGAGCTAGTAGCTAAGAGTTGCAGTGAAAACCGAACGAGGCTGCATGGCAGCTTCGCTATTAGGAAGGAAGAGAAGCAATGATTCCGTTGAGGAAGAGAAACGCGATTCGGCAGCGGGTGCACTCGCGGATTCGCCGCAAGATGGTGGGAACGGCGAAGCGTCCGCGGCTGAATGTTTATCGCTCGCTGAGCCATATCTATGCGCAGGTGATCGATGACAGCCAGGGCGTGACGCTGGTTTCCGCATCGACGGTGGCTGCGAAGGCGAAGACGGGCGGCAATGTGGCGGCGGCGAAGGAGATTGGCAAGCTGATCGCGGAGCGCGCTAAGGAAAAGGGCATTAAGAAGGTGGTCTTCGATCGCGGTGGTTATCTGTATCACGGGCGCATCAAGGCGCTCGCGGATGCGGCGCGCGAAGCGGGGCTGGAGTTCTAGAGGTAGGGTGCAGGGTACAGGGTACAGAAAAGGCCCTGGGTTCGGCGCTCGAGCCCGGCAGGAAGACCAGAAGTTTTAAAGGCAGTAGGGCAGGTATCGAGGGACAAGGGCGAGCGAGTTATTTAGTAACAGATACGGTTACTGTAACCTCCACCCTGTACCCTGTACCCTGCCGTTGAAGGGAAGCGAATGGCGATATTGAAGAAGAAGCTGGATTCGGGGCAGTTCAACCTGAAGGATCAGGTCGTGTCAATCAACCGCGTGACCAAAGTGGTGAAGGGCGGCAAGAACATGTCGTTTGCCGCGCTGGTGGTGGTGGGCGATCCTGGCGCCGGGGTGGTTGGGTATGGGTCGGGGAAGGCGCGCGAGGTTCCGCAGGCGATTCGGAAGGGCATCGAAGCGGCGAAGAAGAACCTGGTGCGCGTGAACCTGACGCAGACGTCGATTCCTCATCAGGTGCTGGGGACTTTCGGCTCCGGACGGGTGCTGCTGAAGCCGGCTCCCGAGGGCACGGGGGTGATTGCCGGCGGCGCGGTGCGCGCGGTGATGACGTCGGCGGGCGTGCAGAACGTGCTGACGAAGAGCCTGGGCACGGCGAATCCTCACAACGTGATCAAGGCGACGTTCGATGCGCTGGTGCAGCTGCGCGATCGCGCCGAAGTGGCCGCGATGCGCGGCAAGACTGTGCAGGAGATTTAACGATGGCTGAGGCTAAGAAGGAAACTACGGCGAAGGCGGCAAAGACCGAGACCAGGGCTGGGGCGAAGGCTGAGGCGAAGACCGGGCCGAAGGCGACGATTCAGATTCAGTATTTTCGTTCGGTAATCCAGGCGCCGGTGAAACACAAGCGGGTGGTGAAGGGTCTGGGCTTCACACGGCTGAACCAGATTGTGGTGCGGGAAGATACGCCTTCGATTCGGGGGATGGTGAAGACGGTTCCGCATCTTGTCAGGATTGTGGGCTAGGGACTGGTCGTCCAGGCAGACGCGCCTTCGGCGCAGGAACCAAGGCGCGATGGTTGCGCCACATAACATGCGAGTCGGGCGGTGAAATTCCGTGCCGGCGTTGAGCGAGGATGGAAATGAACTTATCGAATCTGCGAGCGCCGAAGAAGGCCAACCGCAACAAGAAGCGCATTGGGCGTGGCATGGGATCCGGGACGGGTAAGACTTCCGGACGGGGACACAAAGGGCAGGGATCGCGGTCGGGATCGAGCCTGATGCGCGGTTTCGAGGGCGGGCAGATGCCACTGCATCGCCGTTTGCCGAAGCGCGGCTTCACGAACATTTTTCGCACCGAGTATGCCGTTGTGAATCTCGATCGGCTGGCGGAGCTGGGCGAGAAGGAACTGACGCTCGAGAAGTTCACCGAGCTGGGACTTGTGAAGAAGCGGAACGGGCTGATTAAGGTGCTGGGCGATGGCGAGTTGAAGGTCGCTGTGACCGTTCATGCGCACAAGTTTTCGAAGTCGGCGCAGGAGAAGATCGAGAAGGCCGGGGGCAAGGCGATTGTGATCGGCGGAGAGGTAACGGCAAAGCCGGCGGGAAAGCTGGTAAAGAAGGCAGCGAGAAAGCCTTAGCTAAGAAGCGGTTAGCGATAAAGCTGTTAGCGACAGTACGGTTAGCGATGGACTAGCCAGAGGCGAGCGAAAAGCGAGTCGAGGGCTGGCGAGAAGCGAGCCAAAGGCGAAAAGCCTATGATGAGAGTACCGACTCATGTTTGAGAAGTTTCTGAATATCTTTCGTGTCCCCGACCTGCGCAGGCGTGTTCTTTTCACTCTTGGCATCCTGGCGGTGTATCGGCTGGGGGCGCACATTACCACGCCGGGCGTGAACGTTGCGGCGCTGGAAAATTTCTTCAACAACCAGGCGGGCTCCTCGCTGGGGCTGGTGGATCTGTTCAGCGGCGGCAATCTGCGGCGGCTGACGGTTTTCGCGCTCGGCATTATGCCGTACATCACGGCGTCGATTATCTTTCAGTTGCTGACGGTGGTGTATGAGCCGCTGGCGAAGCTGCAGAAGGAAGGCGAGCTGGGACGCCGCAAGATTACGCAGTGGACGCGGTACGTAACGGTGCTGCTGGGCGTGGTGCAGTCGGCGGCGATTGCGATTGCGCTGCGGAGTTCATCGGGCAATCTGGTGATCGATCCGGGATTCGGTTTCATCGCGATGACGGTGATCACGCTGACGGCGGGCACGACATTCATTATGTGGCTGGGCGAGCAGATCACGGAGCGGGGCATCGGCAACGGGATGAGTCTGCTGATTTTTTCCGGCATCGTTGTAGGTTTGCCGCGTGGCATCGCAGATTTGGTTAATACGGCGCGGACCGAGCGGTTTGGGGTGTTCACGATTCCGGCGCTGCTGTTGCTGGTGGTGGGGATGGTGGCGATCGTGGCGTTTATCGTGTTTGTGGAGCGAAGCGAGCGGCGCATCCCGGTGCAGTATGCAAAGCGCATTGTGGGACGGCGGCTGATGGGCGGGCAATCGACGCACTTGCCGCTGAAGGTTAATTCGGGCGGCGTGATGCCGGTGATTTTTGCAGCTTCTGTATTGTCGGCGCCGATGCTGTTTGGACAGGCGGCGTTCGTGAAAAACAGCCCGTGGCTCTCGCGCACTTTCGATGCGCTGCGTGTGGGCGAGCCGGCCTACGAGCTGCTGTACATGATCGCGATCGTCTTCTTCGCGTACTTCTACATTTCGATTGTGTTCCGCCCGGACGATATCGCGGACAACATGCGGAAGTATGGCGGGTTTATTCCGGGGATTCGGCCGGGTCGGCGGACGTCGGATTTCGTGAACGAGATTCTGACGCGGATCACGCTGGTGGGCGCGCTGTACCTGATTGTGGTGGCGCTGATTCCGCAGCTGATGATCAGCGGCATTCACCTGAACCATCTATGGCTGATCGGGAGCTGGTTCGAGAGCCTGCCGTTGTGGGTGACGAACGGGATGGGCTTCAGCTTTTATTTTGGAGGCACATCGCTGCTGATCGTTGTAGGCGTGGCGATGGACACCGTGAATCAAGTCGAGTCGCAGCTGATCATGCGGCACTATGAAGGCTTCTCGCCGAAAAGCGGGAGGATACGAGGAAGGCGGGCCTGGTAATGGCGTTAGCAGTGGCGGATGCACATGTGGAGACGAAAGAGTCGTTGAAGTTGAAGCCGGGGCCGATATTGCTGTTGGGCGCGCCGGGGGTGGGCAAGGGCACACAGGCGAAGGAACTGATGGCGAAGTGGGGGGTTCCGCAGATTTCGACGGGGGACCTGCTGCGCTACAACCGGGATCATGGGACGCCGCTGGGTCTGAAGGCGAAGGCGATCATGGCGGAGGGGCATCTGGTTCCCGACGAACTGGTGAACGCGATGGTGGCGGAGCGGCTGAAGCAGCCGGATACCGCTAACGGATACATCCTGGACGGATTTCCGCGGACGCTTGGACAGGCGAAGTGGCTGGACGAGCATATTGGGGCGGCGGATTCGAATGGTGGGAGCGCGCTGCCGGTAATTGCCGTGAGTATTCAGGTCGGATACAATGAATTACTGCGCCGAATTACCGGGCGGCGCATCTGCCCAGTCTGCGGGACGATCTACAACATCTACCTGCAGCCGCCGAAGGTCGATGAGAAGTGCGACCAGGACGGCACACCTCTGGAGCGGCGTTCCGACGATACTGAGGAAGTGTTCAGAGAGCGGATGCGGACGTATGAATCGCAGACGGCTCCGGTGGTGGAACATTACCGTGCGCAGGGACGGTTTGAAGAAGTGGACGGCGACCAGCCGGTGAGCGCAGTGGCGGCGGAAGTGATTGCCGCAGTGGGACGCCTGAGAGGTGGAGAGGAACGCTCCGGCGGCGAGGCAGCAGGGACGCAACAGAACCGAGTTCAAGGATAACGATTGTCGAAGGAAGACGCGATTGAGGTAATGGCAACGGTACTGGAGACGTTGCCGAATGCGATGTTCAAGGTGAAGCTCGAGAGCAGCGGCGGGCATGAAGTGCTGGCCCACGTCTCGGGGCGTATGAGGAAGAATTTCATTCGCATTCTGCCGGGGGATCG